>LNFM01001267.1_pt1 | contig 66333 bp, 49 predicted proteins | sample 596031 | NCBI WGS metagenome assembly LNFM01 (sample SAMN04254537, study PRJNA301005) | activated carbon metagenome | isolation source: dual media filters at the Ann Arbor, Michigan drinking water treatment plant | place: USA: Ann Arbor
CGAAGGGCGTCGGCGTCTACTACGTGACGCAGAACCCGCGCGACGTGCCGAACGGCGTCTCGGCCCAGCTCGGCAACCGCATCCAGCACGCGCTGCGCGCCTTCACGCCCGTCGAGCAGAAGGGCATACGCGCCGCCGCCGAGACGTTCCGGCCCAATCCCGCGCTCGACGTCGAGCGCGTCATCCAGGAGCTGAAGGTCGGCGAGGCGCTGGTCTCGGTGCTGCACAACAAAGGCGAGCCCTCCATGGTGCAGCGGACGCTGATCCGCCCGCCAGCCGGACGCATGGGGCCGGTGACGCCCGCCGAGCGCCAGAAGCTCATCGACGGCAGTCCCTATCAGGGCAAGTACGAGGATGTGGCCGACCGCGAGAGCGCCTACGAGATGCTGCAGAAGCGCGCGGAAGCGGCGGCAGCGGAGACGGAGAAGACCAAGGAGGCGGAGGCCGGCTGGGGCGGCCAGCTCGGCAAGACGATTTTCGGACGCGGCCCGCGTGGCGGCATGTCCATGGGCGAGCAGATCACGCGCGACGTGTCGCGCTCACTCATGCGGTCGATGGTGACCCAGATCAAAAACGCGATCTTCAAGTCGATCTTTGGGGGGCGGAGGTAACCCCTTACTGCACCCGCATCCGCAGCTCCGGCACACACAACGGCGCTGGAGAGCTCAGAAGAATGGTCGATAAAAGACCTTGATAGGCCAATATTCAAATCAACCATCCAATCCACCAAGCAATTGTTTCAGACAATAATTGGGGAGCAGCAGATGCTCTTGCGCAATCCAGAAGGCGCACTAACCGATCATGAAAAGCGTATCGTCAAGGCACTATTGGCCGAGGGGTGGCGAAATCAGGATATTCAGGCTCTCCTGAATATTGGCCGCGCAGCTACCATCAACAGCGCCCGCATAACCGAAGTAAAGAAGAACGGCGAGATCATTCCAGCATCACCCGATGCGGTTGATTTATTCAAAGCGAAAAAACAAAGATATGACCCCAAGACTGGCCTGAACGAATTTGATCACGAGCGCTTGATACGAGCCCGCGAGGCGATGATCCTCGCAGTCCAGATATACAATAGCCCGACCCTACGGTTCAAATCCGAAGTTTATTGCGTCCTCGCTAACATAGCCTGGACGTATCTACTGCACGAGCACTATCAGAGGAAGAACGTACCGATCGTTGGGCTGGATGGCCGAACGCTACTACTAGGCCAGATGTTAAACCGAGCAGATTGCCCCTTGTCGCGCGGAATAAAAGACAATATTACATCTCTAAAGCTCATCCGTGACGCGGTCGAACACCAATTAATGGGGCGAACCGATCGGAGCCGGTCTCCGTTATTTCAATCCTGCGCCTTAAACTTCGATAAGACGATTTGCACGTTATTCGGGGACGAGCTTTCACTTAAGGATGACTTATCCTTTGCCCTGCAGTTCTCCAAACTGTCGCTGGAGCAGATCTCCGCATTGCAGGACTATGAAATCCCAGAGCATATCAAAGCCCTCGACGCGAGGCTCATCGAAGGCATGACCGATGACCAACTTCGCGATGTCGAGTATCAATTTCAAGTAGTCTACACTCTAGATGCTAGCTCGAAATCACAATCGCATTTCCGTTTTGTTTCCCCCGGATCAGAAGAAGCCACGCAAATTCATGCAGTCCTGCAAAAATACAAACCGGCGGACGAGCTCTACCCGCATAAGCCGTCGAAAGTGGTGGTGGTCGTCGCGGAGAAGACAGGCAAGGCCTTCAACATGTTCACACACGCCAAAGCATGGATGAAATATAGAGCGCGACCGAAGAATCGATCAGTCCGTCCAGCCGAAACCAATAAAGAATATTGCATCTATCACGCCGCTCACGGCGACTACACTTACTCAGATAAGTGGGTAGATCATCTCGTAAAAATGGTTCGCGACGTAGAAGAATACCAAAGCCTTCTAGCGTGGAAAATTTAGCCACGTCCCTCCCCCCCCCCGGCCGGCCATGCCGCACGAGGTCGATGGCTGAGTGGAGAATGTAGTACTGATCCGCGAACCAGAGCGGCAGCGGGATGTTGCGCACGGCCTCGTCGATAACGTCGAGTTCGGCACGATGCAGCGCCAGAACCTGCACACCCTCGCGCTCGCTGAACACGCTCTCAAAGGCCTTGAGCCGGCCGTACCAGCAGATCCGCCGGCGGCGGATATGCGAACGATAGCGCGCTTCGCGGAAGAGTTCGACTTGCCCCTCGGCAAAGCCAGAGGCCAGGGTTAACGCCATAAGACGATCCGCTCTAGGCAGGTTCCGCCATTCGGCGTGTCCGACTTCGCCCCTCGTCTCAGGCACTTGCTTGCGGATTGGGCCTCAACTATAACCCGCTCGTTCGAGCCGCCCGGCGGGGCATGCCGTGGCGGCTTTCGATGCTTTGCATCACCACCTGCATCTGCGGGTCGCGCGGGAGAAATCCCGTTTAAAATCAATAGAATGGAGAGCCAAATGCCCAAGATGAAGACCAAGAGCGGCGCCAAAAAGCGCTTCAAGATCACGGGTACGGGCAAAGTCATGGCCGGTCCGTAATGCGCGCGGCACCATGACCCTGTGCGACAGCGATGCCGGCATCGTCAAAAAGTACATGCCTTATAACCGCTGATTTCGATCAGCCGCTGTCCCATCCAAGATCCTGAAGTTGTAGGAGAAATCCCATGGCCCGCGTAAAGCGTGGCGTGACCGCTCACGCAAAGCACAGAAAAGTCCTGGACGCCGCCAAAGGCTATTACGGCCGGCGCAAGAATACGATCCGCATTGCCAAGCAGGCCGTTGAGAAGGCCCTGCAGTACGGCTATCGCGATCGCAAGCGCAAGAAGCGCACGTTCCGCGCGCTCTGGATCCAGCGCATCAATGCCGCCGTCCGCGAGCACGGCATGACCTACGGCAAGTTCATCCATGGCCTGTCGGTCGCCGGTATCGAGGTCGACCGCAAGGTGCTGGCCGATGTCGCGGTGAAGGACCCGGCGGGCTTCAAGGCGCTCGTCGAGCAGGCGAACGCTGCCGTCGCGAAGGCCGCCTAAGTCTCGTCAGCTCTCCAGCGCGAGGCTCGCCATGACCGCCGACCTTTCCGCCCTCGAAACCGAGCTGATCGGTGAGATCGAGCGCGCCGACAATCTCGGCGCCATCGAGCAGGTGCGCATTGGCGCGCTCGGCAAGAAGGGGCGCGTGTCCGAGCTGATGAGCCAGCTCGGCAAGCTCGCACCCGAGGAGCGCAAGGCGTTCGGTGCGGCGGTCAACCAGCTCAAGACGACCGTCACTGATGCCCTCGAGCGCCGCAAGTCCTTGCTCGAGGATGCCGCTCTCAGCGCCCGTCTCGCCAACGAGACCGCCGACGTTACGCTGCCGGTGCGGCTCGGTCCGCAGGCCGAGGGCCGCATTCACCCCGTCAGCCAGGTCTGGGACGAGGTCACGGAAATCTTCGCCGATATGGGCTTCGCCGTCGCCGAAGGCCCGGATATCGAGACGGACGACCTCAACTTCACCAAGCTCAACATCCCGCCCGAGCATCCCGCGCGCCAGGAGCACGACACGTTCTACCTGAAGCCGCGGCCGGACGGCTCACGTCTGCTCCTGCGCACGCACACGAGCCCCGTGCAGATCCGCACGATGCTGAGCCAGAAGCCGCCGATCCGCATCATCGCGCCGGGCCGCGTCTATCGCTCCGACAGCGATCAGACGCACACGCCGATGTTCCACCAGATCGAGGGCCTCGTTATCGACGAGGAGACGCACCTCGGGCACCTCAAGTGGTGCCTCGAGGAGTTCTGCAAGGCCTTCTTCGAAGTGGACGAAGTGAAGATGCGCTTCCGCGCCTCGCACTTCCCGTTCACCGAGCCATCCATGGAAGTGGATGTCGACGCCGCCGCGATCGGCAAGCCCGGACGTTGGCTCGAAATCCTCGGCTCCGGCATGGTGCATCCGAACGTGATCCGCGCCTGCGGTCTCGATCCGGAGAAGTACCAGGGCTTTGCTTTCGGCATGGGCCTCGATCGCATCACCATGCTGAAGTACGGCATCCCCGACCTGCGCGACATGTTCAGCGCCGACATGCGCTGGCTGCGTCACTACGGCTTCCTGCCCTTCGACGTGCCGACACTCGCGGGTGGCATTTCGAGCTGAGAACAGGTCGTGCCTTCGGCACGAGCGAGACGCATGCCTCTGGCATGCCTCCCGGCATGACCTCGAGCTCTATCGGGAGGGACACCCTCCCGAACCCGCCCGCCTTTATGACGTTCACCTCGCAGCGAGCTCCAAGTCATAAAAGACGGGGGTTCGGGGGTGTCCCCCGATCGGGTGCAGGGCCGAGGCCCTGCTCGCGCCGGAGGCGCGATCGACGCGACCTGCCCCCAAGTTGACGCAAGTTGGTGCCCAGATACGCGGCGAATTGCCATCCGAACGGGGATCAACGTGCTTGTGATCCCGCGCCTGCCGGTGCGGACGTTGACAGGTTGCGGATCCGGCTGGATGGATATCGGGAGCATAAATTGACGGCGCGACCCTCGAAGAATGGCCGTGCGATCAACTGCGAGGCAAGAATGACGATGCTGGTCACGTCGAAGAATGAAGCCCGGCGCCGTAATCTGCGAAGGACGGCCTTGCGCCGCTTGTCCGTCGGGATGCTGGGCGCGTTGGTCATGACCTTCGCCGTGCCGGTCATCGAAGCCACCGCGCGAAGTGGTCCGCAATCGGTCGCACCACTCGCCGAGCGCCTGATCAACGCCGTCGTCAACATCTCGACGAGCCAGAGCGTGAAGGGCAAGCAGAGCGGCGTGCCGCTTCCGTCGGTGCCCAAGGGATCGCCCTTCGAGCAGTTCTTCGAGGACTTCTTCGACCGCAAGGGCAAGTCGGACGACCAGCGCAAGGTCTCCTCGCTCGGCTCGGGCTTCATCATCGACGGCAAAGAGGGCCTGATCGTCACGAACAACCACGTCATCGAGGGCGCCGACGAGATCGTCATCAACTTCCACGACGGCTCGAAGCTCAAGGTCGATCGCGTGATCGGCAGGGATACCAAAACCGACCTCGCGCTCCTCAAGGTCAGCCCCAAGAAGCCGCTGCCCGAGGTTGCCTTCGGCAGCTCGAACGATCTCAAGGTCGGCGACTGGGTGATGGCGATCGGCAATCCCTTCGGGCTCGGCGGATCCGTGACGGTCGGCATCATCTCGGCCAAGCAGCGCGACATCAGCTCCGGGCCCTATGATGAGTACCTGCAGACGGATGCCTCCATCAACAAGGGCAACTCGGGCGGGCCGCTCTTCAACATGGATGGCCAGGTTATCGGCGTGAACACCGCCATCATCTCGCCGACGGGCGGCTCAGTCGGCATCAGCTTCGCCGTTCCCTCGGATGCCGCGATATCGGTCGTTGATCAGCTCCGCCAGTTCGGCGAGACGCGACGCGGCTGGCTCGGCGTGCGCATCAAGAGCATCACCGAGGACGTCGCCGAGACGCTCGGCGTTAGGGAGAACTTCGGCGCGCTCATATCCGCAGTCACACCGGACAGCCCCGCTCAGAAGGCCGGCATCGAGGCCGGCGACGTGGTCGTGCGCTTCGATGGCCGCGAGGTCACGACGACGCGCGGGCTGCCACGCCTCGTCTCGCAAACGCCGATCGGCAAGACGGTCGATGTCGAGGTCCTGCGCAAGGGCGAGAAGCGCACGCTCAAGGTCACGGTCGCGCGTCTCATGGAGGAGGATGCCACTCAGCAGAAGCCGCCGGCCGACAATACGCCGCAGAGCGGACGCCTGATCGGCCTCGGCCTCGCGCCGCTCGATGAGGATCTGCGCAAGCAGTTCAGCCTCGATGCCAAGACGAAAGGCGTAGTGGTGACGGAGGTCGATCCACAGAGTCCGGCGGCCAAGCGCGGCATCAAGGTCGGGGATGTGATCGTCGAGGCGGGGCAGGATGCCGTTACGTCCGTTGCCGATGTCGAAGCCGGCATCGAGAAGATCCGCAAGGCCGGTCGCAAGGCCGTGCTGCTCAGGGTCGAGGATGCCAAGGGCGAAAATGCACTGTCACAATTCCCGAGGCATCATGCCATCATGATGTGGGGGAGCCACGCCTCCGCGGCCCCACGAGGACGCGACGGACATGAGCGGCACCATGCACGACGACGAGAGCGCTTACGAAAGCAAGGCGGCTGCCGCTGAAGCAGCCGACGACATCCCCAACAACCCCAACACGGAACGCAGCATCGGCGCCGTGATCGCGCGCCGCTTCAGCCGCCGTGACATCCTCAAAGGCAGCCTCGGCGTTGCTGCTGCGACGACGCTCTTCGGCGCGAATGCGCTCATCGCAGGTCGCGCAGAAGCGCAAGCGCTCCCGTCCGCGAATTTCAAGGAACTCGCCGCCGGCGTTGATGAGCGCCATCACATCGCCGAAGGATACGCCGCCGACGTGCTGTTCAGCTGGGGCGATCCCATCTTCGACGACATGACGGCCTTCGATCCGCACAAATTGACCGGTGAGGAGCAGGCGCGCCGCTTCGGATACAACAACGACTACGTGGCATTTTTCCCGCTCGGTAACGCGGGTGATCGCGGACTCCTCTGCATCAACCACGAGTACGTCAACTCCGAAGTCATATTCCCCGGTATCAACCGCCTCAAGCGCTCGGACTTCTCGAAGATCACGGCTGCACACGTCTCCGTCGAGATGGCGGCACACGGCGTCACGGTCGCCGAGATCGTGCGCGAGGATGACCGCTGGCGGCCCGTACTGAACGGCAAGTCCAATCGGCGCATCACCGCTTCGACGCCCATGACTTTCGATGGTCCTGCCGCCGGCCACGCACGCATGAAAACGAGTACCGACCCCGAAGGCCTCCGGGTGCTCGGCACGCTCAACAACTGCGCGGGCGGGCACACGCCCTGGGGCACGTACCTCACGGCGGAAGAAAACTTCCACGGCTACTTCTCGGCCGACGCGCCGGACTTCGTCGACAAGCTTCGCGTTGCAGGTCCGAGCGGCACGGGTGGCGCCGAGGCACGCAGCTATCTGCGCAACCGCATTCCGAGCGCCTGGTACAATTGGGGCAGCTATCACACGCGCTTCAATGTCGAGAGGGAGCCGCACGAACCGAACCGCTTCGGCTGGATCGTCGAGATCGACCCCAGCGATCCGACATCCACCCCCGTCAAGCACACTGCCCTCGGCCGCTTCAGCCACGAAGGCGCGGAATGCCTCGTCGACAAGAGCGGCCGCATCGTTCTCTACTCCGGCGATGATGCACGCTTCGAATACATCTACCGCTTCGTCAGTCGCGACCGCTATCGCGAGAGCGACCGCGCGCACAATATGCGCCTGCTCTCCGAGGGCACGCTCTCCGTCGCTCGCTACAACGAGGACGGCACGCTCGACTGGTTGCCGCTCGTCTTTGGCGAGGGACCGCTGACTCCGGAGAACGGTTTTCATTCACAAGCCGACGTGGTGATCGATGCGCGCATTGCGGCCGACCTCCTCAAGGCCACGCCCATGGATCGTCCCGAGGACGTCCAGCCGAGCCCGCGCACCGGCAAGGTGTACGCCATTCTCACGAACAACGATCGCCGAACGGCCGCGCGAACGAATGCCGCCAATCCACGCCCTGAAAATGCCTTCGGCCACATCATCGAGATGACGCCGCCCGACGGCGATCATGTCGCCGCACGCTTTACCTGGGACATGCTCATCGCTTGCGGCGATCCGGCCGTGGCCGAGGTCGGCGCACGCTGGAACCCGGCAACGACGGCCGATGGATGGTTCTCGTCGCCCGACAACTGCGCCTTCGATGCCGATGGTCGTCTCTGGATCGCGACAGATCAGGGGACGGGTTGGCTGAAGACCGGCAAGGCCGATGGCCTCTACGCCGTCGATACAGAGGGATCGCTGCGCGGGCGCTCACGCCTCTTCTTTCGTGGCCCCATTGGTGCCGAAGTCTGCGGCCCCTGTTTCACGCCCGACGGCGAGACGTTGTTCCTTGCCGTGCAGCATCCCGGCATCGATGGGGTGCACGCGTGGAAGCCGTTCGCGCGTCCCTCGACATTCGAGGATCCTGCCACGCGCTGGCCGGACTTCGAGCCCGATATGCCGCCACGCCCGTCTCTTCTCGTCGTTCGCCGCAAGGGCGGTGGTCGCATCGCGAGTTGAGTGCGAAGGTCGCTTCGCAACTCAATCCCCTCACCCCGCTGGCGGGGAGGAGGCTAGGGTGAGGCGACCTTCTCGTCGCGCCGGAGGCGCGCTTCCAGCGCGACAAGCGCGGGGAGAAGGGGAAGAGCCGGCGTGCTCCTTCGAAGCAATCAATCGGGCAACCTCTTCGCATTCCGCAACAGCAGCACCAGCGGCACCGACACCGCGGCGGCGACGGTGTAAATGCCGAACGCATTGAGATGCGCGATCATGGCGGCCTGCCGCGAGATTTCGCCAGAGAGCCGCGCGAGCGAGGCCGGGCTCGACGTATCGAGCGGACCGACTGCCCATGGCAGCGCGAGCGTACGATTGAAGGGCGAGATCAATTCGGAAAGCACGGCATAGTTCACGCCCGTCGAGCGCACCATCTCCGCGACACAGACCGATATGAAGAGGCTCGCACCGATATTGCGCAAGAGGTGAAACATCGCCGTCGCCTCGGGCATGCGATCGCGCGGCATCTCTGCGAACGCGACGAGCGAGAGCGCGACAACAATGATGCCGGACGAGAGGCCCTGCACGGCGCCGATCAAAGCCAGCTCGAAGGGTGTCACGTTGAGATCGATCCGCATGAGCCAGATGCCAGCAAAGAGTTGGAGAGCAAACCCGATACCGACACTCGCGCGCGGATCGAGCCGCGAGAGAAAGATCACCGCGAAAAAGCCGAGCAGGCCGCCGAGCCCGCGCGAACCGACGACCTGGCCAACGAGCACATCCGGATAGCCCATGTAGACTCGCATGAGCGGCGGCAGCAGCACCATGGGTGTGAAGTTCAACATGCCGAAGATGGCGATGAGTGCGAGACCGAGACTGTAGTTGCGGTCGAGCAGCAGACGGAGATCGAGGAAGGGCCGGCGCGACGTCAGGCTGTGCGCGAGAAAGAGATAGAAGGCGACTGCGGAGATGAACAGCGTGACGCGGATCTCCGTGGACTCAAACCAGTCGAGCCGCTGGCCGCGTGAGAGCGCCAGTTGGAGACCGCCGAGTGCAACCGACAGCAGGATGAAGCCGACCCAGCTCAGATAAGCGGGACCGCGTTCTCGGTCAGGGGGAAGCGTCGCCGCGAGCCCCACGGTCGCCGCGACACCGACTGGAATGAGCAGGAAGAAGGCCCAGCGCCAGTTGAGGATCTCGGCGAGGTAGCCGCCGAGCGCAGGGCCGATGATCGGCCCCATCACGACACCCATGCCATAGATGCCGAGCACCATGCGGTGCTGGCGCGGCGGGAACACGTCGAGCAGGATGGTTTGCGCGAGCGGCACGCAGGGCGCTCCTGCTGCGCCCTGCACGATGCGCCACAGGATCAACTCCTCGAGGGTCGTCGCGAAGCCGCAGAGCACCGTCGCGATCGTAAAAATGCCGGTCGACCAGATCATCACGGTGCTGCGGCCGAAGCGCGCCGTGAGCCAGCCCGTCATCGGCATGGCAATGGCCGTCGCCAGGATGTTGAATGTCATCGTCCAGGAGATCTCGTCCGGTGTCGCCGAGAAGCTCCCCTGCATCTGCGGCAGCACGGTCGAGGCGACGAGGATCGAGCTGAAGTAGAGTGCCACCGACAGCATCGTCGAAACGAGAATGAGGACGCGTCGGGAAGCGCCCATCTCCATCTCGGCCGCAGGTCTGTCGGTTGTATCCGTCATGCTTCCAGCCGCGGGGCGGCAGTAAGCGCGGCCCACGCCACCCGTAGGCCCATAGGGCCTGTCACACAACGTCGCCCTCGGCACGTCGCCTTGCAGTAGACGCACCTCATACTTCCACGGGCGGTCCTTGTCCGGACACGCAAGCGGGGGGATAGTGGGGGCAATCAACAAAGAGGAGCCGCCGGCTCCCAATCAAACCTGCCCAAGTCTACCCTGAGGAGCGCCCTGTCATGTCCACTGCCCTGCCGCGCATTGTGCTGGTCCCCCCTTCGCCGAAGACCGGGGAGCTGGCGCAGTCCCTCGCTCCCTCGGGGTTCGAGCTGGTGCTGGCGCCGGATGGCGGCTCCGAGCTGATGCGCGCGGTCGAGAGCGCCGAGTACATGATCTGCTATCCGAACGTGAAGATGGAGGCGCCTTTCTACCGCACGGCCCAGAGGCTCAAGCTCGTGCAGCTCCTGAGCGCAGGCTACGACGCCGTGGACATCGAAGCGGCACGCGCGGCGGGTGTCCCTGTCTGCAATAACGGCGGCGCCAATGCGATCTCGGTCGCCGAGCATGCGATCATGCTTATGCTCACGGTATCGCGGCGCGTAATCTGGCAGCACGCCAGCGTGCGCGGCGGACGCTGGCGCGGCAACGGACCGGCGCCGGCCATGTACGAGCTTTATGACAAGACGCTCGGCATTGTCGGTCTCGGCACGATCGGCAAGAAGGTGGCCCGGCTTGCCCGCGCCTTCGGCATGAAGATCGTTTACTTCGACGTCCGCCGCCTGACGGAGGACGAGGAGGACGTGATCGGCGTCAAGTTCCGCCTGCTCAAGGAATTGCTCCGGACCAGCGACTTCGTCTCTCTCAACGTGCCGCTCAATGCCTCGACGCGGCACATGATCGGGGCCGACGAGCTCGCGCTCATGAAGCCGACGGCGATCCTCGTGAACACCAGCCGCGGCCCGGTCATCGACGAGCCGGCACTGACCAAGGTACTGAGCGAGGGCAAGATCTTTGGCGCCGGCCTCGACGTCTTCGATCAGGAGCCGCCACCGGCCAACAATCCCCTTCTCCAGCTCGACAACGTGGTGCTGACCGCCCACTTCGCCGGGCCGACATCAGACAATCACATCGCGCGCTTTCGCAATGCCTTCGACAACGTCCAGCGCGTAGCCCGCGGAAAACCGCCGCTTTGGGTCGTCCCCGAGTTGCTGTAACAGCCAGCTAGGCTCAGGACCGGTCCGGCGGCTTCCGCCGGACCGCCAGCATGATCGCCGTACCGGCCGCCAGACCGGCAAACGTGCTCATCACACCGCTGAAGAGCAAGGCGGCCGCTGTCCAGGGCGCCCCACTTGCGACCATTAGGGAAGCAAGGTCGAGCCCGGAAGGCAGGAGGGCAGCGGTCGTTACGACGCCGCCGACTCCCGCCCCCATCGCGGCGTTGACGAGGATGAGTTGAACGGCTCTGGGTAAGCCTCGGCCTGCTCTGTGTGCCATCGCAAACTCCGCAAACCAGCTCGACGGGCCGAGCCTCCGAATATCAAGAGCTTAGCCCAATGGTTGCCGAGCTAACTCACCGAGCCCATGATTGATCCTTCGCTGCATTTTTTGCTGCGGCGCCCCAAAATTGGCATTCCCAAGGCGGACTAGGTCAGCTATGCTGTCCTTTGTGCGGATGAACTGCTCGAACCGCCCGATAAGCACCGCCTACATTCATTTCCGAGGCGCGCAAGAACCGGGGGGCGTGACATCCGCGCTGTGGGGTTAAGCCTGAAGTCGTTCGTGCGCCAATAGTTTGCGTCCCGCTGCATGTCCGAGCCGGTAGACATGCGCGGCAGCCGGTGCGCCACGACCGAGGCATCACCCGCCCCACTCCATTACCGAAGGCCACCACCGCTCGCCCCTTGGGCGGACGATGGCGCCGCTTCGGTCGTGACAGGGAGCACGTGGCGCCTTAACAGTGGGCCACGGGCCGCGAGCAGCGCTATTTGGGACCTAAGGCCATGGCAAATCAGACGTCTATGACGAGCATCCAGCCCTCTTACGTGGATGCCGACATGGTGAAGCCGCGCGCCCAGGGACTATTCGATCCAAAACGCGAATTCGATGCGTGTGGTGTCGGCTTCATTGTCGATCTCAAGAACCGCGCGAGCCATTCGATCGTCGAGGATGCACTTGCCATCCTCGAGAACCTCGAGCACCGCGGTGCCGAGGGTGCCGAGGCGGGTGCGGGCGACGGCGCTGGCATTCTCATTCAGATTCCACACGCCTTTCTGAAGGACGAGTGCGCGCAGCTCGGCATCAAGCTGCCTGAGCCGGGCTACTACGGCGTTGGCCATATGTTCATGCCGCAGGACGAGCGCATGCGCGCGCACTGCGAAAAGATCTGGGCGCGGCTCATCCGCGAGGAGGGTCTCGAGTTCCTCGGCTGGCGGACCGTGCCCGTCGACAACTCTCGCCTTCCGGCACTCGTGCGCGCGGCCGAGCCTATTCACCGGCAGCTGTTCATCGGCCGGCCCAAGGGCATGACCGACCAGGACGAATTCGAGCGCAAGCTCTATCTCATCCGCAAGGTCGTCTCGAACGCGCTGTTCACGTCCTTCAAGGAGCGTGATGTCGGCCACTACACGGTGAGCCTGTCGAGCCGCACGCTCGTCTACAAGGGCATGTTTCTCTCGTGGCAGGTGAAGGCTTACTACAACGACCTCTCCGATCCGCGCGTGGCGTCATCGCTCGCGCTCGTGCACCAGCGCTTCTCGACGAACACTTTCCCGTCGTGGAAGCTCGCGCATCCCTATCGGATGGTCGCCCATAACGGCGAGATCAACACGCTGCGCGGCAACGTGAACTGGATGGCGGCCCGCCAGGCCTCCGTCTCATCGCCGCTTTTCGGCGACGACATCACCAAGCTCTGGCCCATCTCCTACGAGGGCCAGTCCGACACCGCCTGCTTCGACAACGCCCTCGAGTTCCTCGTTATGGGCGGCTACAGCCTCGCTCACGCCGCGATGATGCTGATCCCCGAGGCGTGGGCCGGCCACGAGAGCATGGATGCCGAGCGCAAGGCCTTCTACGAGTATCACGCCTGCATGATCGAGCCGTGGGACGGCCCGGCCGCCATGACCTTCACTGACGGTCGCCAGATCGGTGCCACGCTCGACCGCAATGGATTGAGGCCCGCGCGCTACCTCGTCACCAAGGACGATCGCGTGATCATGTCCTCGGAGTCGGGCGTGCTGCCCATCCCTGAAGAGAACATCGCGAGGAAGTGGCGCCTGCAGCCAGGCAAGATGCTGCTCATCGACCTCGCCGAGGGCCGCATCATCTCCGATGACGAGCTGAAGCGCGAGATCGCGGGGCAGAACCCCTACGAGCAGTGGCTGAAGCGCACGCAGATCCAGGTCTCCGATCTGCCGCTGCCGAAGAAGACGCCGCGCAAGAAGAGCAACGTCAGTCTGCTCGATTTGCAGCAGGCCTTCGGCTACACGCAGGAGAGCCTCAAGTTCCTCATGAGCCCGATGGTTCAGACGGGACAGGAGGCTGTCGGCTCCATGGGCACGGACACGCCGATCTCGGCGCTGTCGTCGAAGCCCAAGCTGCTGCACACCTACTTCAAGCAGAACTTCGCGCAGGTGACGAACCCGCCGATCGACCCGATCCGCGAAGAGGTCGTCATGAGCCTCGTCTCGTTCATCGGGCCGCGACCGAACCTGCTCGACCTCGAGGGCACCTCGCGCCAGAAGCGCCTGGAAGTCTATCAGCCGATCCTGACCAACGAGGATCTGGAGCGCATCCGCGCCATCGGCGAAGTCGCCGACAACCAGTTCTCGTCGATAACGATCGACATCACCTACGCCGTCGAGGCCGGCGCTGCCGGCATGGCAACGGCGCTCGATGTCATATGCGCGGAGGCCGAGGAGGCCGTCCGCTCCATGGACTACAACATCATCATCCTCTCCGACCGCGCGACTGGACCAGATCGCATTCCGATCCCGTCGCTGCTCGCGACATCGGCCGTGCATCACCATCTCATCCGGCAAGGCCTGCGCACGTCCGTCGGCCTCGTCGTCGAGACGGGTGAAGCCAACGAAGTCCACCAGTTCGCGACGCTCGCGGGCTATGGCGCCGAGGCGATCAACCCCTATCTCGCCTTCGAGACGGTCGAGCAGCTCATCCCGGAGCTCGATGCCGGCCTCGACGTGAAGGAAGCGCACAAGCGCTACATCAAGGCCATCGACAAGGCGCTGCTCAAGGTCATGTCCAAGATGGGCATCTCGACCTACCAGTCGTACTGCGGCGCGCAGATCTTCGACGCGGTCGGTCTCAAGTCGAGCTTCGTGAAGAAGTACTTCACCGGCACGCACACGCAGATCGAAGGCGTCGGCCTCTATCAGATCGCGCGCGAGACGGCGGAGCGCCATCGCCAGGCCTTCGGCGACGTGCCTTATCTCGAGAACATGCTCGAGGTCGGCGGTGAGTACGCGTACCGCACGCGCGGTGAGGCGCACTCGTGGCGTCCGAGCGTTGTCGCCGACCTGCAGCATGCGGTCCGCTCGACCTCGAATGCCGATGCCATGGCGGGCAAGATCCCGCAGAAGTGGCGCGACTACGCGGTGCAGATCAACGACCAGTCCGAGCAGCTCATGACCATGCGCGGTCTCTTCCGCATCAAGGGCGCGGAGGAGTTGAAGCGCAAGCCGGTGCCGATCGAGGAGGTCGAGCCCGCGGCCAAGATCGTGAAGCGCTTCTCGACAGGTGCGATGAGCTACGGCTCGATCAGCCGCGAGGCGCACACCACGCTCGCGATCGCGATGAACCGCATCGGCGGCAAGTCGAACACGGGCGAAGGCGGCGAGGAAGCCGACCGCTACGTGCCGCTGCCGAACGGCGACAGCATGCGCTCGGCCATCAAGCAGGTGGCCTCTGGCCGCTTCGGCGTAACGACGGAGTACCTGATCAACTCCGACCTCATGCAGATCAAGATGGCGCAGGGCGCGAAGCCCGGCGAGGGTGGCCAGCTTCCTGGTCACAAGGTCGATCAGATTATCGCGAAGGTGCGCCACTCGACGCCGGGCGTCGGCCTCATCTCGCCGCCGCCACATCACGACATCTATTCGATCGAGGATCTGGCGCAGCTCATCTATGACCTGAAGAACGTCAACCCGCGGGCGGACGTGTCGGTCAAGCTCGTCTCCGAGGTCGGTGTCGGCACGGTCGCAGCAGGCGTTGCCAAGGCGCGCGCAGACCACGTGACAATCTCGGGCTTCGAGGGCGGCACGGGCGCTTCACCGCTCACCTCCATCAAGCACGCCGGCAGTCCGTGGGAGATCGGCCTCGCCGAGACGCACCAGACGCTGGTCATGAACCGTCTGCGCGGCCGCATTGCCGTGCAAGTCGACGGTGGTGTCCGCACGGGCCGCGACGTCGTCATCGGTGCCCTGCTCGGCGCCGACGAGTTCGGCTTTGCCACCGCGCCGCTGATCGCGGCCGGCTGCATCATGATGCGCAAGTGCCACCTGAATACGTGCCCGGTCGGCGTCGCGACGCAGGATCCGGAGCTCAGGAAGCGCTTCAAGGGCCAGCCCGAGCACGTCGTGAACTTCTTCTTCTTCATTGCGGAGGAAGTGCGCGAGATCATGGCGTCGCTTGGCTTCCGATCCTTCAACGAGATGGTCGGCCAGTCCGACTGCCTCGACAAGGAGAAGGCCATCGGCCACTGGAAGGCGCGCGGTCTCGATTTCGACAAGCTCTTCCACAAGCCGCAGGTTCCGGAAGGTGTCGCCATCTACAATCGCGAGCGTCAGGACCACGGCCTCGAGAAGGTGCTCGACCGCAAGTTCATCGAGATCGCGCAGCCGGCGATCAAGTCCAAGAAGCCCGTCAAGGCCGAGTTCAAGATCGCCAATCGTGACCGCTCGGCGGGCGCCATGCTCTCGGGCGAGGTCGCCCGCGCGCACGGTCACGCCGGCCTCGCCGAGGACTCCATCTGGATCACGCTGAACGGCATCGCCGGCCAGAGCTTTGGCGCGTGGGTCGCTCGCGGCGTCACGCTCGAGCTCATCGGCGAAGGCAATGACTACGTCGGCAAGGGCCTCTCCGGCGGCAAGCTGATCGTACGGCCGGATCCCAAGTCCGGCATCGTGCCCGAGGACAGCATGATCGTCGGCAACACCGTCATGTACGGTGCCATCAGCGGCGAGTGCTATTTCCGCGGTATCGCGGGCGAGCGCTTCGCCGTGCGCAATTCGGGTGCTTATGCCGTCGTCGAGGGCACAGGTGATCACGGGTGCGAGTACATGACCGGCGGCGTGGTCGTCGTTCTCGGTCCGACGGGCCGTAACTTCGCGGCCGGCATGTCCGGCGGCGTCGCCTACGTGCTCGACGAGGCTGGCGACTTCGAAACGCGCTGCAATCTCTCCATGGTCGATCTCGAGCCGGTCGCAGCGGAGGAGGAAGTCATGGGCCGTCTCGCCAATCAGAAAGGCGACCTCGCCAGCCACGGCCTTGTCGACGTCATGCAGAACATGACGGAGCAGGACGTCGAGCGCCTCCATGCGCTGATCACGCGGCACGCGCACTACACCAACTCGGCCAAAGCCAAGACGATCCTGGCGGACTGGCCGGCATGGTGCGGCAAGTTCCGCAAGGTCATGCCGATCGAGTATCGCCGCGCGCTGAGCGAGATGACCAAGCTGCAGGAGGCTGATACCACCGGTCTCGGCGTCATCGAGATCGGCGTGCAGAAGGGCACCGGCAAGGCGAAGGCCAAAGCCAACGGTAATGGCAAGGCAAAGGCCAAGCCGGCGGAGTGACGTCATGAAGATCTATGGTGACGTCATCTCGGGCAATTGCCTGAAGGTGAAGTGGACGGCCGACGCGCTCGGCCTTCCCTACACCTGGGTGCAGACCGATGTGGTGAAGGGCGAGACACGTACGCCTGCGTATCTGGCCAAGTTCCCGCAGGGCCAGGTGCCCGCCGTCGAGTTCGATGACGGGCGCACGCTCGCGCAGTCGAACGGCATTGTCCGCTATCTCGCGCGCGGCTCGCGCCTTCTGCCCGACGACGGCTTTGCGCAAGCCAAGGTCGACGAGTGGCTCTTCTGGGAGCAGTACAGCCACGAGCCCTATGTCGCGGTCTGCCGCTTTCACATGAAGTATCTCGGCAAGTCGAAGGACGAGCGCGAAGCGTGGCGCGTCGAGCGCGGCGAGAAGGCGCTTGATTTCATCGAGCAGCAGCTGGCGGGTCGAGATTTCCTTGCCGGCCCCGCGCTGACGATCGCCGATATCGCGGTCGTCGCCTATACGCGCATGGCCGATGAAGGCGGCTTCGACCTCGCCGAACGACCCGGCATCCGAAAATGGATCACGCGCTGCGAAGAGAGCCTGCGCATCCAATAAAGCAACATCCGATACACGCCGATCCGAGAGGCGAGACAAATGGGTAAGATTACGGGTTTCCTGGAGTTCGAGCGCGCCGACCGCGGCTATCGCCCCGTCGAGGAGCGGCTGAAGCACTATCGCGAGTTCGTCGAGCCGCTTCCTGAAAAGGAAGTGAAGACGCAAGCCGCGCGCTGCATGGATTGCGGCATTCCGTATTGCCACAACGGCTGCCCGATCAACAACCAGATCCCGGATTGGAACGACCTCGTCTATCAGGGTCAGTGGTCCACGGCGGCGCTCAACCTCCATTCGACGAACAACTTCCCCGAGGTCACGGGCCGCATCTGCCCAGCTCCGTGCGAAGCCTCCTGCACACTCAATATCGAGGACACGCCCGTCACCATCAAGACGATCGAATACTCGATCGCCGAGCGCGCCTTTGCCGACAACGGCAACAAGTGGGTGCCGCAGCCGGCCGAGAAGAAGACCGGCAAGCGCATCGCCGTCATCGGCTCGGGGCCTGCTGGCCTCGCTGCCGCCCAGCAGCTCGCGCGCGCCGGCCACGAAGTTCACGTCTACGAGAAGAACGCCTATCCGGGCGGCCTGCTGCGCTACGGCATTCCCGACTTCAAACTCGAAAAGACCGTCGTCGAGCGTCGCATCAAGCAGATGGAAGCGGAAGGCGTGACCTTCCATTGCAACAAGCACGTCGGCAAGGATGTGACGATCGCCTCGCTCAAGAAGTCGCACGATGCCGTGCTTCTCGCGGGCGGCTCGGAGCAACCCTTCGACTTCTTCGCGAAGTCGCCGGGCCGCGATCTTGACGGCATCCACTACGCCATGGAATTTCTGCCGCAGCAGAACCGCCGCGTCTCCAGCGAACCGATCGCGAAGGGCACGAAGGAGATCAGCGCGAAGGGCAAGCACGTCATCGTTATCGGCGGCGGCGACACCGGTTCCGACTGTATTGGCACATCCTTCCGCCAGGGGGCGAAGTCCGTCACCCAGCTCGAGATCATGCCGAAGCCACCTGTGATGGAGAACAAGGATCTGTCCTGGCCGCACTGGCCACTCAAGCTGCGCATCTCCTCCAGTCAGGCCGAGGGCGCGAACGTCGAGTACTCCATCTCGACCACCGGCTTCTCGGGCGAGAACGGCAAGATCACAAAGCTCCACTACACGCGCGTCGACAGCAAGCTGCAGCCGGTCCCCGGCTCCGAGGGCACGCTCGACGCCGACCTCGTGCTGCTCGCCATGGGCTTTTCCGGGCCCATCGAGAGCGATGTCGTGCAGGAGATGGACCTGCCCGTCGTCGCGCGCGGCCGCTTCAAGGGCCTCGAGGCCAACGACCGCGACTACCGCATCCGCGGCCGCGACAAGCTCTTCGTCGCCGGCGATATGCGGCGCGGCCAGAGCCTCGTGGTGTGGGCGATCCGCGAGGGCCGTCAGGCGGCCGCGTCGATCGACAAGGCCCTCATGGGTCGCACGGACCTGCCGCGCTGAGCCCTGAGATGCCGGTTACACGAGAAGAGCTATTCGCGCGCCTCACTGAGCTGGGCATCACGGCGGAGACCGTCGAGCACGAGGCGGTCTTCACCGTCGCCGAGAGCTCGCAGCTCGAGCGCCAGCTCGACGGCGGACATACCAAGAACCTTTTTCTCAAGGATGCCAAGGGCAAGCTGTTTCTCGTCGTCGCCGAGAGCCACACCCCCGTCGATCTCAAGTCCCTGCACAAGAAGATCGGCGCCGCGCGACTGAGCTTCGGCAAACCCGAGCTGCTCATGGAGGTGCTTGGAATTCCTCCAGGTTCGGTCACGGCTTTGGCCCTCATTAACGATGATCAGAAGCGCGTGAGCGTGGTGGTGGACGAGCGCCTCATGGGCTATGAAAGGATCAACTGCCACCCGCTGGTCAATACGGCGACGACGAGCATCGCGCGCGACGATCTTATGCGTTTCATGCGCGCTACCGGCCATGATCCACTCGTCGTCGCCATTGACGGACCCGGCGAGACTGGCTGACGGACCGCGCATCAAGCGCATCTCGCGCATCAGGAGTTCGAGCGATGGAATTCGGCCAGAAGGCACCGGCGGCCGCAGGCGCCGGCGGTGAGGTGATCAAGGACACCACGACTGCGGGCTTCATGAAGGATGTCATCGAGGCGTCGAAAGCGCAGCCGGTCATCGTGGATTTCTGGGCCCCCTGGTGCGGCCCCTGCAAGCAGCTCACGCCGATCCTCGAGAAGGTCGTGCGCGGCGCAGGCGGCAAAGTGCGCATGGTCAAGATCAACATCGACGAGCACCCCGCGATCGCTCAGCAGCTCCGCGTGCAATCGATCCCGACGGTCTATGCCTTCCTCGATGGTCGCCCGGTCGATGGCTTCGCCGGCGCGCAGCCAGAGAGCCAGATCAAGGCGTTCGTCGACCGCCTCGTCGGTGATGCGGGCGCGGCCGACCTCGAACACGCCATTTCGGAGGGCGAGAAGGCCTTCGAGGAAGGCGATCTCCAGACGGCGGCCGAGATCTTCGCGGCCGTGCTTCAGGAGGAGCCCGACAACATCAAGGCGCTTGCCGGCCTCGCGCGCTGCTATCTCAAGACGGGTGATCTCGAGCGCGCCGAGCAGACGCTCGAGCTCGCTCCGCCCGAGAAGCGCGATGCAGCCCCGCTCGCGAGCGTGCGCGCGGCTCTCGCTCTCGCCAAGCGCGGCCAGCAAGGTGGCAATCTCGGTGAACTGAAGGCCAAGATTGACGCCAATCCTGCAGATCATCAGGCACGCATCGATCTCGCGACGGCGCTCGCCGCCAACGGCGATAAAGAGGACGCGGTTACTCAGCTCCTCGAAAGCTTCCGCCGCGACCGCAAGTGGAACGAGGAAGCGGCGAGAAAACAGCTCGTGGAATTTTTCGAGGCCTGGGGACCCAAGGACCCGGCGACGCTCGACGGACGGCGCCGCCTGTCGTCCCTGCTGTTCTCGTGATGTGAAGGCCTCGCCGCACAGGCGGATGGCCACAGGAGTACGTTACGCGTGAAGTTTCTGGAGCAATATCGTTCGCCATCGGACCTGCCGGCGCGCATTCCGGTATTTCCCTTACTCGGCGCGATTGCGCTCCCGCGCACGACATTGCCGCTCAACGTCTTCGAGCCGCGCTACCTCGCCATGGTCGACGACGTTCTCCGCGGCGAGCGCATCATCGGCATCATCCAGCCGACCGGCGACGGCGGCAGCACCGGCTCGCCGACCGCGCGCACGGCGCCGCTGCAGGCCGTCGGCTGTGCCGCACGGCTATCCGCCTTCCAGGAGCAGTCCGACGGGCGCCTGCTGATCACGCTGACGGGGATATGCCGTTTCCATATTACCGGCGAGGCCCAGGGCGGCGCGCCCTATCGCACGCTCGACGTGTCGTACGATCGCTTTGCCGATGATCTTGTCGCGGCCATCGGCTCCGGTGACGTACCGCGCGACCGCCTTCTTGCCGTTCTCCAGCGTTATCTCAATGCCCGGAACCTGAAGCCCGACTGGGAAGCCATCGAGCAGTCGGAGAACGAGGATCTGGTCAACGGGCTTTCCATTGCCGGCCCCTTCGCACCACCGGAGAAGCAGGCCCTGCTCGAAGCGCCCACGCTCGCCGATCGCGCCGCCGCGCTGATTGCGCTCGCCGAGATGGAACTCGCCGGCCCCGCCGGCAAGCCCGGCTCACGCCTGCAATAGGAGGAGGTGCCGCCATGGACGAGAAACCTCAAGAGCCGGCAGTCGCCCCGGAGCGAACGGCACCACGCTTCCTCGAGCTTCTGGTCTGTCCTTTGACCAAGACATCGCTCCAGTACGACGAGAAGAACCAGGAGCTGATCAGCCGCGCCGCCCGCCTCGCCTATCCGATCAAGAGCGGTGTGCCCTACCTGCTGCCTTCCGAAGCCCGTCATCTCGATTGAGTCCGAAGCTGTACCCAAGGAGAATCCCGCCATGGCTGTCACGAGCAAACCTACGACGAGCACCAGCCTTCGCCACGAGAGTATGCTGATCGACGGCACCTGGACCGACGGCAAGGCCCGCGAAGCGATCACGGTCATCAATCCCGCCAACCGCAAGCCCATCGCCAGCGTGCCGCGCGGCACGGCAGAGGACATCGACACCGCCGTGAAGGCCGCGACTGCCGCCTTCCCTGCCTGGATGCGCGTCCCGCCGCGCGACCGCGGCCGCCTTCTCACGCGCATTGCCGATGTCATCGAGGCACGCGTTGAGGAACTGGCCAAGATCATCGCCGAGGAGACTGGCAACGCTCTCAAGACGCAGGCGCGGCCCGAGGCCAAAGGCACGGCCGAGATCTTCCGCTACTTCGGCGGCCTCGCGAGCGAGCTCAAGGGCGAGACCATTCCCTTCGGCGAGCACGTGCTGAGCTACACGCGGCGCGAGCCGATCGGTGTGGTCGGCGCGATCATTCCGTGGAACGCGCCGGTGCTGCTCGGCTCGCTCAAGATTGCGCCCGCGCTCTGCGCCGGTAACACCCTCGTGCTCAAGGCCGCCGAGGATGCGCCACTCGGCGTGCTTTGGGTTGCGCGCATCTGCCAAGAGTTCCTGCCGAAGGGCGTGCTCAACGTCGTCACGGGCTATGGCCCGGAGGTCGGCGCCGCGCTTTCGGCTCATCCGGGTGTGCGCAAGCTCTCCTTCACGGGTTCGACCGAGGTCGGCAAGCTCGTCATGAAGGCGGCGTCGGATCGCATTGTTCCCGTGTCGCTCGAGCTCGGCGGCAAGAGCCCGTCGATCGTCTATCCCGATGCCAACGAGGATTGGGTCGTCGACGGCATTATCGCCGCCATGCGCTTCACCCGCCAGAGCCAGTCGTGCACGGCCGGCTCGCGCCTCTTCCTGCACGCCGATATCTTCGACGATTTCCTGAAGAAGCTCGCCGACAAGACGTCGAAGCTCAAGATCGGCAATCCGCTCGACGAAGCGACTGATATGGGCGCGATCATCAACGAGAAGCAGTTCCGCAAAGTCTGCGGCTATGTCGAGGACGGCCTCAAGCAACCGGGCGCCACGCTGCGCTTCGGCGGCCTGCCGCCCAAGGAAGGCCCGCTCTCGGAAGGTTTCTTTGCGCTGCCGACGCTCTTTGCGCACGAGGCCAATGATTGGCGCCTAGCGAAGGAAGAAATCTTCGGCCCCGTGCTCGTCGCCATAAAGTGGACGGACGAGCAGGAGGCCATCCGCATGGCCAACCAGACGCACTACGGCCTCGCCGGCTATGTGTGGACGAAGGACATCGGCCGGGCGCTGCGCACCGCGCATGCGATCGAAGCGGGTTGGGTGCAGATCAACCAGGGTCTCGGCCAGTCGCCCGGCCACTCCTACGGCGGCGTCAAGCAGAGCGGCATCGGCCGCGAGTTCTCGCTCGAAGGCATGCTCGACAGCTTCACAGTCAAGAAGAACGTGACCGTAAATCTGATGACGCCTTGATTTGAGCGCCGCGAGCTCGCGCCACGGCGCGACGAGGGCCAACCCTCGCGCTCTCGCCGGGAGGGACACCCTCCCGGACCCTCCCGCTTTTATGAGCTGGAGCGATCCGCGAGTGCTTCGCCATCCCCTCTCCCCGCTTGCGGGGAGAAGGGGAAGAAGCGCCACATCAAACATGCTGCCCGCCGTTGATGTGCAGCTCGGCGCCGTTCACGTAGCTCGACTGATCCGTGCAGAGGAAGTAGATCGCCTTCGCGACTTCCTCCGGCTCGCCGAGACGGCGCATCGGAATCTGCTCTTCGACGATGCGATCCGTGCCTGGTGACAGGATCGACGTATCGATCTCTCCAGGCGAGATCGCATTCACGCGCACACCGCGTGCACCGAAGTCCCTGGCCATCTCGCGCGTCAAACCAGCAAGCGCCGACTTCGACGTCGCGTACGCAGCGCCCGCAAAAGGATGCACGCGGCTCCCCGCAATCGACGTCACGTTGACGACAGCGCCTTTCGCGCGCTCGAGCTCCGCGAGTAGTCCGCGCGCAAGCAGCACGGGCGCGAAGAAGTTCACCTGAAAGACGCGCTGCCAGTCTTCGAGCGGCGTCTCGAGAGTGCCGAGACGCGCGCCGCCGCCGCCCTTCGGACTGATGCCGGCGTTGTTGACGAGTGCATTGAGATGACCGCGCTGATCCGCAAGTCGGCTGCGCATTTCCGCAATCGCGCGGGCTGTATCGTCGGCATCGGCGAGATCGACCTGGATGTGATCTTCGGGGCCCATCTCCCAGGGGCAGTTCTCCGGAAAGGGGTGACGCGAGCAGGTGATGACCCGCCAGCCGGCGGATGCGAAGCGCTTCACAGTCGCGTGGCCGATGCCTCGCGAGGCGCCGGTCAGGATCAGCGTCTTGCGCTCGGCGGCGTTGATTGTTGCCATCGTGTCCTCCGCACTGGCCCCGACATGCGCCCAATCCGTGTCGTGGCCGCGGCCAAAGTTCGGCCATCTTCCACGTATGGCACGATCCGATGCTGCGGCGCAAAAGGCGAAAGAAATCCGTCCGTTGGTGAACCTTCGATAGGGCGGATTCAAGGGCTGACAAGACGTCGCAGATGGGCTAGTGTCACACCCGCGTACGAAAAAAGGGCCGTGAGACCGCGTCTGGGGTCTTCGCATCGCCCAAGTCTAGGGAGCAGGCGGCGCACCAACGATCCCGGACCAGAGGATCGGGTAAGCCGAGTGTGCGGCCCGACGGCCGCGAGTGGGAATGGCTAGCGATAAAGCGGTCCATCAATCCGCTCAGTTACTGGACTTCAGGAAAGCAGGGCTTCCCGCCTTGCTTTTTTTGTGCGCTCAAGCGGACCGGCCCTAGCGCACGCCTGGTGGCCCCACCGGGTTGGGGAAATAGGATCCGATGTCGATGATCTCGCCGATCAGGACTGCATAGACCAAGCCGAATACCGCGCCCGCGACCATTGTCGTGATGGCGAACGTCTGCAGCAAACGGGGCGCGACAGGCGCGCTTGCGGGCGTTCCGGGAACGATCTCCCCGGCCTCGCCTTGCGTGCGCACGCCGAACGGCAGCACCGCGAACAGCACCGTCCACCAGATGATGAAGTAGAGCGCCAAGCCGAACGTCAGGCTCATGGCCGTTCCTTGTTGCGTCGACAGGCCCTTTCACTACGACGCCCGCGCGCTCACTCCAAGGGTTAACAGGCGCGACCGAATTGCCTCGCGGTGGCCCGCCCGGCGGCTGGCCCCATTCCTGCATTTTCGACGGTAAGGCTTCAGTAACCCATTTCCGGTGCCCGCCGTGCCCCGCCAGCTCGCCTGTCTACTACTTACCACTGCCATTCTCGGCCTGACGGTAGCGCCGCGACCGACCGATGCGGCAACGGAGATCGCAACCGATCCCGCACCCGCGACCGAGCTCGTCGTGATCGAGGCGCGCGGATGCCCCATGTGCCAGCTTTTTCGCGACGAGATCGCGCCGTTCTACCGTGCCACCGCGCGGGCCCGCAGCACGCCGCTGCGCTTCGTCGATGTGGCGCACGCAGACCTCGACACCATGGGCCTGTCCTCGCCAGTCGAGATCATCCCGACTGTCGTCCTCATGCGCCGCGGCACCGAGATCGACCGCCTCGTCGGCTATACAGGCCCCGACATCTTCATGCGGGCAGTCGGCGTCATGTTGGGTGAAACTCCCGCATCTGTCCCGCAAAAGTGAACAGGGCACCCTGAAGGGTGCCCTGTGTCTTGTTTTGGGACGCTCGTCGTCAGCCTTGCCCAGGGCGCTCCGATCGTTAGCGCGAGAGGATCGGCGCCGCGATCGAGGTGGCAATGTGCCGGAAGGCGTTGCGCAGCTCGTCGCCGGTCGTCGTGTTGTAGAACATATGCGGCTCGCTGGCGCAGCCCTGCAGCGTGGTGAATGCCGCGCCCGAGCTGCCAATTTCAAAACCGACCGTGTAGACCGTGATGCCGGCGGCCTTCATTGCGGTGCAAAGAGCGCGCGCCTGGGTCGTCGACGTGCCGTTCGGCGACCGGCAGTTGGCGCCGGAGTTGCCCGTGTCGTAGTCCGGGATGGTGGCGCCAGCCGTGCCCGTCGTAGTGCTGTTGCAGTACTGCTGGTTGTACTCGCCGTCCGTCATGAGCACGGCCACCTTCTTGAGCAGCGGCTGGCCTTTTTCGCCGACTTGGGCGAGCATGGAGTAGGGCTGAGGCTTGCTACCTTCAGGCAGTACAGTGGCCCAGTTCGGCGACAGCAGGTACCAGGCCCACGCGGTGCCGAGGTGGCCAGCCGTCATGCCATTGGCAGAGAAGCCATTGATGACGGACTTGAGCGAGTCCTTATTGCTCGTCATCGGGACGATGGGCGCCGAGGGAATGCAGGCCGTGTTGCTACCCGTCTGGTAAGCACGCGGGATGGCGTTGGCTCCGGTCGGCGCTGCGTCCGTGAAGGCATTGGCGCCCGTGCGCTCGGACAAGCAGTAAGTATTCGTGCGGTACCGTGTAGACGTATCCCCATTGCGGAGACGGAAACTACGGCTCGCGTTCGGGTTGTAGGCTATCGACGCCCCCAGCGAGCCGGCGTTGATGGCCTGCGAGAACGGCGCTAGCGCGACGCGCGCAGTGAACTCCGCCTGATCTTCCCAGACGACGATGTCGATAAGATCCTTGGCTGCAGACTTGAGATCCTCGATCTTGCTGCCCGCCATCGAGCCTGTGACGTCGAGCATCAGCGAGACTTCGAGGTTCGTGCCGGCATTGCCGCCACCGGCAATGAGCGCCTGGCCGCGAGAAGCAACAACAACCTGCGGAATCCGCACCACGCTCAGGAAGGGCGTCGTCACCGTGGTCTCACCGACCATCGTAAAGGTCGCCGACACCATGTCCGGCGTAAACTCAACCACACGGGAGGGCTCGTATGGCTTGTTCGAGTCGAAGTGCGCACGCGCCTTCGCCTCGGCCATCTCCATGTCGTTCTCGAGCTGCCAGACACGCGCCGCAGCCAGCACCGAGCTGTCGACGGCGGCCTGCAATCGCGCCCGCGCCAGCATTGCGCGGCCATAGTCGACGGCGCTGCCAACGATGCCAAAAATGATCATGATCGTTAGGCCGAACATGATGACCACCGAACCGCGATCATCCTTCGACAGTCCGCGCAGGCGGACTGCTGCACGCCGCATCCGATAAGCACGCCAAACGCCGAAGGGGGACATGACGCATACCTCTCACAGTATCCAACCCGTCTGATCACAAATAGAATTGCGCCATTGATTTTTCCTTAAGCGGATCTCTGACAATTCTTCGCAACTTTCTCTATTATTCAAAGCGTATGATCTAGGTAAAGAATGCGTAGCGTCATCATTATCAATTCAGTTTCCACAATGGCTTTCGCATCGCCGCAATCCTAAATTAAAAAGGGGCACCCGCGGGATGCCCCTTTCCGTCGGCCGATCGCGCCACTACTGCGAGACGTAGATCGTAGCGATCGAGGTTGCGATGTGTCGGAAGGCGCTGCGCAGCTCGTCGCCAGTCTGAGTGTTGTAGAAGAGCTTGGCCGGCTTGCTGAAATGGCCGTCGCTGGACGCGCAGTTCCTCAGCATGTCGACCTGCGTGCCCGATGAGCCGAGGCCGAAGCCCACTGTGTAAACAGTGATGCCGGCGTCCTTCATGGCCGTGCACAGTGCCAATGCCTGCGCGGCAGCGCCTCCGAGCGGCGAGGTGCAGTTGGCCTTTTCGCCGCTGCCGGGACCAGCGTTGCGGTCGGGAATAGAGGCACCCGTCGTACCGTTCTTCGAGCCGTTGCAGTACTGCATGTTGTACTCGCCGTCGGTCATCAGGACCGCGTATTTCATGACCGGCATGCCTTTGCGTTGCTCCGGGCTGCAGGTCGACCAGCTCGTGCAATCGTCTGGCAACGGCGGATAGTCTGCCGGACGGCCGGACGCATGTATGTTCGAGGCAATGCCTGACCACCAGTTCGGCGACAGCATGTACCAAGCCCATGCCGTTCCGAGGTTTCCGCCTGTGAAGCCGTCGGCCTTGAACTTCTGCTTGTCGTCGATCGCAGCGATGAGCGCCGTCTTGTTGCTGCTGAGCGGCACGATCTCCGCCGTTGGCTGGCAATTGCTCGCGCTCGAGCCTGGAAAATACACGCGTGGCAGGCGATTGCTGCCGGTCGGCGTCACGTCCGTGTAGGCGTTTGTTCCCTGGCGCTCCGAGACGCAATAGGCGCTCGTGCGGTACCACGTACGCTCCCTTCCATCGCGGAAAGTGAATGTCAGGCTCGACGAAGGATTGTATGCGACGGCAGGGCCAAGTGTCGATCCAGCGTTGACGGAATGCGAGAACGGCACCAGCGCGATACGTGACTTCTGCTTGCTCTGATCATCCGCCACGATGATCCTGATGAGATCCTTGGCCGCTTCTCTTAGGTCCTCGATCTTGGTGCCGGCCATCGAGCCTGTGATGTCGAGCATCATGGCGACTTCGATATCGTAGCCATCATTGCCGCCACCGCCGCCGCCATTGGCTGAGCTGCAGCCGACGCAGAATTTCGCCTGCGCGCTGGCGCCTATCTGCAGCGGCTGTCCGTTGAGCACGAAGCTCAGAAACGGCACGTTGACTTCGCCCGATGCCGCTACCGTCATCGTGTTCTGATTCAAATCGGACGCGACCGAAGTGAGCCTCGCGCCGACACCTTCAGGCTTCATGGCATCGAAGTGTGCGATCGCCTTCTGTTCGGCAAGGTTCATGTCCTGCTCGGTCTGCCAGATGCGCGCCGCCGCGAGCACTGCGCTGTCCACCGTCCCCTGCAGCCGCTCCCGCGCGAGAATTGTGCGTCCGTAGTCCACGGCGGCGCCAACAAGAGTAAGTACGATGAACGTGCAAAGGCCGAACATGATCGCCACCGAGCCGCGCCGGTCTCGGCCGAGGCGCGCCAGCAAACTGATCGAAAACATTTGTCGCGCGGAGCGCAAGCACTCCAGATCAAAACGACCGGAGGTTGAATTACGGAGCCTGAGCACACTCGTCTCCTGAAAATTGAAATCTTTTACAGGAGCAATAGTCTGGAGTCGTGGACAGGGTATTAACGTATTAAGTTATTACCTCGTTAATACTCCACGCCGACAGTACTATTTATATTTCATAAAGGTGCCGCAGCTTTCCGGAAAAAAGTGCGCAATTCCGAGCGCCAGCGCCCTCTCGCTGCGGAGGCGCGGCTTGGTCCGCGCCGTCACCCGCGACGCGGTTGGCCGCAGGCCGCCACCGCATTAGTCTTGCGCCAAGGAACCGATCGCCGCCCGGAGGCCCCATGCCCCACTCAGACCTGCACGGACTGCCCCTGACGACCACGAGCGCTACTGCGGCCGAGGCCTTCAGCACGACCGTGAGGAGCTATCTGCGCTATCGCGCGGATATCAGCGCCAACCTCCAGGCGACACTCGCCGCCGACCCTGACTTCGCCCTCGCCCACGTGCTGAAGGGCTACCTGATGATGCTGTCCTTCAAGCAGGCCAACGTTCCGGTCGCCGAGAAGGCGCTGGAAACGGCGGGCAGTCTCCTCGGCGGCGCAAACGGGCGCGAGAAGGCCCACGCGGCTGCCCTGCGTCACTGGATCGAGGGCGACCACGACCGCACGCTCGCCGTCTGGGAGCAGATCCTCGACGAGCACCCCCGCGACGTCCTGGCCTTGCGCCTGCATCATTTCAACGCCTTCTGGCTTGGCCGGCCCGGCGTCATGGCGCGCGAGGTCGAGAAAGCGCTCCCGCAATACGGCACTGAGCTTGCCGGCTGGGGGACAGTGCTCGCCTGTCGCTGTTTTGCGCACGAGGAGCTCGGCAACTACACGCTGGCGGAGGCCTCGGGGCGCGATGCCATCGATGTCGACAAGGGCGACCTCTGGGCGGCCCATGCCGTTGCGCACGTGCTCGAGATGCAGGGCCGCGCAGGTGAGGGCATCGACTGGCTCGCCGATCTCGAGCCGCACTGGGAGGGCGCCAACAACCTCAAGCATCATCTGTGGTGGCACCGCGGGCTCTATCATTTCGAGCGCGGCGAGTTCGATACCGTGCTCGGGCTCTACGATCGCAACTTCCGCAATCTCGCCTCACCGATCACCGAGGCGCAGCCCGATCTCTACATCGACATCCAGAATGCAGCCTCCATGCTCTTCCGGCTGGAGCGCCAGGGAGTCGACGTCGGTGGCCGCTGGATCGAGATTGCCGACAAGGCCGAGACGCGCATCGGCGACTGCCTCTCGCCCTTCACGCTGCCGCACTGGATGATGGCGCTCGCGGCAACGCGCCGTTTCGATGTCGGCGGACGGATGCTGGAAGCCATGCGCACGTATGCGACGACCGCAGGCACTCTCAACGCGCGCTATGTCGCAGATTACGCGCTGCCGATCGGCGAGGCCATTCTCCTGCGTGCCAAGGGCGAACCGGCCGCCGCCACGCGCGTTATGCGTCCTGCCATCGGCGGCATGTACCGTCTCGGCGGCAGTCACGCACAGCAGGACGTGCTCGAGCAGCTCTTCCTCGATTGCGCTGTCGCGGCCGGCTCGAATGACGACGTGGCCCTGATCCTCTCACGCGTCGCCGGACGCCATCCGGTGCCGCCCGAGCGACGCATGGGCTACAAGCACGCCGCACACACGCTTTCGTGAGCCCGAACCACCTCGTGGTGTCGTTGCCCGTGTGTAGAATACTCCGATCGGAATTGATTTGAAGGAGACCACGATGCTCAAGCGCATGGCATTCGCGGCGGCCCTGATTGGCGCATGGCCAGCACTGCTGCTCGCCCACCACGGCTGGGGCAGCTACGATGCAAAGAACCCCATCACTATCACCGGCAAGATCCTTACGTCACAATACGAGAACCCGCATGCGGCAATCACCGTGCAGGCTAAAGACAAGGTTTGGACAGTGACGCTCGCGCCAACGTCGCGCATGCGTAACCGCGGTGCGCTGCCGGAGATGATCGCCGTCGGTAACGAAATCTCGGCCTATGGCTATCCCTCGACCGTCGAGCCCAACGAGATGCGCGCCGAGCGCATCACGTTCGCTGGCAAGACCATCGAGATGCGTTGATGAACCATCCGGCGCCCGACTTTCTCGTCGCGCTCGAGGCCTCGCAAATCGGTGCACTCATCCGCCAGTCCGTCTGGATCTATCCGACGGCCAACATCTCGCACGTCATCGCAATCGTGCTGTTTGCAGGGGCCATCGCGGTGATGGACCTGCGCCTTATGGGTGCGCTTGCGGGCTCCGATCCGGCCCGCGTCGTGCGTGGTGCGCGGCGTGCGGCAATCCTGGCGTTCCTCGCGGTGCTGCTCTCGGGCGGCGTGCTGTTTGTTGCTGAGGCGAGCCACGTCGCGCTCAATCCCGTTTTCCAGATCAAGATGGCCCTGATCGCCTTCGGGTTCGCGCACGCGGTCTTTCTTGGCAATCGTGCGGTCAGAGCGCTCGACACCCTTGGGCCGCAAGCTCCCATGCCTAGCTTTGCGCGCGTCTCCGGCGCGCTCTCGATGCTGATTTGGATCGGAGTCGTCGGCCTCGGCCGCTACATCGCGTACAACTGAGGGCCGGACGGTTTAGAGCAGCTCCTTGACCAGCGTGCTCGCCTTGCCGAAATCCATCTGCCCGCGATAGCGCTCGCGCAGCACCGCCATCACGCGCCCCATGTCCTTGACACTCGTCGCGCCGATCTCGGCGATCACGCCCTTGATGGCCGCTTTTGCTTCGTCGTCATCGAGCTGGCGCGGCAGAAACTCGGAGATCACCGTGATTTCGTCCGCTTCCTTCTGCGCAAGCTCGAGCCGGCCGGCTTCCTCGTAGATGCGTATGCTCTCGCGGCGCTGCTTGATCATGGTCGCAAGCAGCTGCGCTATATCGGCATCGCTGATCCGACCATCGTCGGGAGCAGCGCTGCCGGGCTTGCCCTGGATGCCGAGGTCGCGATCCTTGATCGCAGCAAGGATGAGACGGATCGTGCCGAGGCGAGCCTTGTCCTGCGCGCGCATGGCAGCTTTCATGGCAGTGTTGAGCTCATCGCGCATCAGCGTGCTCCCAGGCTTCGGCCAGCAGGCCGCGCAGGCGCGCTCCGGACGGCCGGGCTTTCCACGCGCTGCGAGGACCTGCTGAACAATTATCGGCTTTTTGGCACGCCGCGGCCAGATACTCTTACGCGACCACATGAATGTACTCGTGAAGAACTCTTGCTAGTGTCCTTTCGATCGCGAAGTTCGTTCGAGAGCCCGCTGCAAATGGTGTCGAACTTCGCGATCGGGTCACTAGACGCGCTCAGCGCGCGTCTCGGCCTCGCTGGCCTTGACTCTGGCCACCACCGCGCTGGCGATCCTCGCCGCGCTTGCGCATGGGACGGCCGTGACCTCCGTCACGACGCGGCTCTCCTTGAGAAACACCGCTGCCCTTCGTCCAGTTGCGCCAAGGTTGCGGCGCGTCCTTGCGGGGCTCACCATTGCGCGGCGCCTCGCCAGCGTGGCGGCCTTCGCCCTTGCGGGGCGCATGACCCTCGCCATTCCGGCGCTCGACACGCGGCGCACCGTCACGTGCACGATGCCGATGCTCGCCATTGCGAGGTGCATGACCCTCGCCATTGCGACGATCGCCACGCGGCGCGCCATCCCGAGCACGATGCTGGTGTTCGCCGCTGCGGGGGGCGTGACCCTCGCCGTTCAGGCGATCGCCACGCGGCGCACCATCTCGTGCACGATGCTGATGCTCGCCGCTGCGGGGGGCATGACCCTCGCCATTCCGGCGATCGCCAAGCGGCGCGCCATCTCGTGCGCGATGCTGATGCTCGCCGCTGCGGGGGGCATGATCCTCGCCATTCCGGCGCTCACCGCGCGGCGCACCGTCACGTGCACGATGCTGGTGCTCGCCATCCCGCCGGGGCGGGCGGCCATCACCACTGCGACGCTCGTCGCGGCGATCACCGCGCGGTGCACCGCTGCGCGGCCTCCCATGTGCGGGGCGCCCTCTCTCGGCGTGCTCTCGGCGCGGTGCTGCACTCCGCTCATGGCGTTCGTTGCTCTCCGGCGCGACGTCGTTCGCCAAATTCTCAACAAGCACCTCGGCCGCCGAAGCCCGTTCGCCGCCCGCGTTGGCGGGAACAACGGTCAGCTTGCGGCCGGTCAGCTTCTCGATGTCGCGCAGATACTCGCGCTCATCGGGTGCACACAGAGCAATGGCGATACCGCTCGCACCGGCACGCGCCGTGCGCCCGATCCGATGCACGTAGCTCTCCGGAATATTCGGCAGCTCGAAGTTGATGACGTGAGTAATTTCGTCGATGTCGATGCCGCGCGCCGCGATGTCCGTCGCGACGAGCACGCGCGTAAAACCCTTGCGGAAACTGTCGAGGGCCGACTGACGCTGGCCCTGGCTCTTGTTGCCATGGATCGAGTGGACGCCGACACCCATGTGCTCGATCGCCGTCGAGACGCGATCAGCCCCACGCTTCGTGCGCGTGAAAACGATCACGCGGCGCATTTCGGGATCCTTGAGCAGGCGCGCGAGCACATCGCGTTTGCCGGCTGCGGGAACGAAGATCACCTGCTGGTCGATGCGATCGACCGTCTTGCCGGCGCGAGCGATTTCGACGCGAACTGGATTCTTGAGAATCTCCGCGGCAAGCTTTGCGATATCGTCCGGCATGGTGGCCGAGAACAGCAGCGAATGGCGCTCAGTCGGCACGAGCTTCAGGATGCGTCGTACATCGCGCACGAAGCCCATGTCGAGCATACGGTCGGCTTCGTCGAGGATGAACGTACGCACCTGGTTGAGGCGCAGGTGGCGCTGGTCGATAAGATCGAGAAGACGACCGGGCGTCGCGACGAGGATGTCGACACCGCGAGCAATGGCATTCACCTGCGGACGCTGGCCCACGCCGCCGAAGATGACGGTGTGAGAGATGCGCACATGGCGGCCATAGGCATGAATGCTCTCGCCGATCTGGATGGCGAGCTCACGCGTCGGCGCCAGGATCAGTGCACGCGGTGCACCGGGCTGCGGGCGGCCGCCCTCGGCGGTCAGGCGCTGGAGCAGCGGCAGAACGAACGCGGCCGTCTTGCCAGTACCGGTCTCAGCGAGGCCTAGAAGATCACGCCCCTCGAGCAGGGCTGGAATGGCTTTGGCCTGGATGGGCGTTGGGTGGGTGTAGTCTGCGTCACTCAAAGCACGCAGCAGTGGCTCGGCGAGGCCGAGCACGTCAAAAGTCTCTGTAGTCACGAAACGTATAGCTTTCTGCGCCGACCGCCGGGGGCACGAAGCCTGCCGGGTCGGTTTCCTAGGGCGCTGTTGGCCCTGGGCTGCGCACCGCAGCTAAGGCCGGATCACTGTGAAAACGTCCCGGAGAGAACACTGTACGCTTCGTCGGCAATCTCTTACGGGAGCCGAATATGAAGCAGCAGAGCGCTTGGCGCGCTCGCGGAACGACAGCCGTCATATGGGTGATTTGCGTGCTGACGTCAATTGGTTTCGCAGATGCAGCAATTTTGCCGCAGGAATGTGTAATCCGCCCCTTTACCATGCCAGCGCTTCAAGCGCGGCGATCGGAGGCGCGGGATGACCGGCGAAAAGGCGGGCGAGCGTTGCCTCGTCGAGGTTTTCCTGGCCGCCTACGTGAAGCGCGCTGGCAATGAAAACAGCCCGCAGCCCGGCCGCCGCAGCCCCGGCGATGTCGGTCTTGATGCCGTCGCCGATCGCAAGAATCCGCGAGGTTTCAACGGGGGTGCCGCGTACGGCGGTGATCAGCTCACGGGCGCGCGCATAGATGGGCGGGTGCGGCTTGCCGGCATAGGCGACTTCACCGCCGAGTGCCTCGTAGGCGGCAGCGAGAGCACCGGCGCAATAAATGAGGCGGTCTCCCCGCTCGACGACGATATCGGGGTTCACGCAAATCATTGGCTGTCGACGCGTACGCATGGCTGCCAGCAGATCGCGGTAATCGTCAGGTGTCTCTTGTTCATCCTCAATGAGGCCCGTGCACACGATGACGGCCGCCTTGTCGATGGGTGCGAAGGCGACATCGAGGCCGGCAAACGTGCCGAGATAGCGGTCGGGGCCGAGATGATGGACAGGCTGCCCGGCCCAGCCCGAGATCAGCACGCGCGTGACATCGCCCGACGTGACAATGGCATCGTAAGCGGTGCGCGGCACGCCCATGGCATCCAGATGCGCGCTCACTTCCTCACCGGTCGACGGCGCATTGCTCACGAGGACGATCGTGCCGCCGCCCGCGCGGAATTTCACGCAGGCCTCGCTCGCGGCTGGATGCGGATGCGCGCCGTCGTGGAGCACGCCCCACACATCGCTGATCCAGGCATCCGCCGTGCCCGCCAGCGGCGCGATCGAGCGCAGCACGGGAACGTGCGGGCCGGCCTTGTTCTGCATCCCGCCTCCGCGATGGACGATGTGGATGATGTTGCTGGCCGCAGCGGCGCGGTGTGCTGACAGGCTGCGGGCCGCCTCAGCCTTAGCCGGGCGGCCCACACGGTTCAAGGGGTGGAAACGCGGCACCGACTATGCCGCGCTCGAGTGGTGCGCCGAGCGCTCCTGAGGCCGCTCCCGGCGAATAGGCCGAGGCCCGCCGAAGAGCCGGCCCTGTCCGAGCAGGGCACCGAAGCCGAGCACCTTGGCCAACTCACGCTCCTCGCCAATGCGACTGACGATGAGCGTGAAACCGAGACCCGAAAGGTGCCGGCAGAGGTCGGCAGCCGGCACGATGCCGTGTGGGGCCGGGAGGCCTTGCAGGAAGACCTGGGCATCGAGGCGCACGAATTCGAATCCCTCTTCCTCGAGTGCCTCGAAGTCCATGTCGAGATCGACCACGTCGACGAGCGAATAGCGCAGACCTGCATCCGAGAGTGCAGCCAGCGCTTGCCAATGCGCCGGTCCGAACGCACGCACTTCCGCCTGGCTGATCGACATCACAAGACGTGCACCAAGCCGGAAGTCGGGAGCGAGCGCATCGCTCAGCGCCGCATGGAAGCCGCCATCGCGCAGCGATTCTCCCGACGCCATCGAGAACAGGTCTGCCGCCGCCCCGCGCGCGGCAAACTCGCCCGCGAGCCGGATGGTCTCGCTGAACGTCAGCGCCTCGATGCGTGGCGTCAGGCCAGTGCCGGCAATTGCACCTGCAAGATCGCGTGGATCGAGGATCTCGCCCTCCTCGCTGTGCAAGCGCACGGAGACTTCGAAATGGCGTGCCCGGCGATCGTCGAGGCCGAGAATGGGATCGAGGCAGACATCGATGCGCGCGGCATCGATCGCCCGCTCCACCTCAGCGTGCAGGCTCAGGGCACCGCTTGCCGGGATGCTGTCGGCCAACTCGGCTATAGTCTCGCGCATGTCGTCGGCCATGTCGCGCAGCGCATCGACCTGCTCGTCCACGGTGTCGAGCGGCGGCATCATGGATGGCTCTATCGTAGATGCGATCGGCGATGGCGCGTGCTCAGGCGCAACTGGCGCACGTGGTATTCCGGCTTTGGCCGCCGGTGCATTGATCTGATCGGCGAGCCCCTTGATGAGGGACTGCATGATCGCAATGTCCTGCGCCCGCGGATCCTCGGCCTCGTTGTCCTCGCGCGTCAATTCGATAGGCGGCTTGTCGGCGGGCAACTTGGCTGCCGGCTTCTCGACGGCAAGTGCGGCAAGCCCGTGCGGGCGCGGACGTGCCGGCAATGGTGGTGGCGCCGGCGCACGCGTCGCAGACGGCGGAGCAGCGGGCTTCTTTGCCGGAGCAGCAGCCTCCTCGCGCCCTTGCCGTGGCGTGCCAGCCATCGCAGCGGGCTTCGGTGTGGCAGCAGGTGCCGCAGGCTTGGCTTTCAATGGCTCGCGCGAGCCGTTGTCAGGCGGACGCGGCGCGGGCGGGCTTCTGCCGGCGTCACCTTTCGGCGGTTCCCCACTCCTCGGCCGTGGAGGTTCGGCCGGTCTCGCGCGATTCAGAACGCGTGGCGGCGGGCGATCCCCATCGAAGCCCGCGAGCCGCGGCGGCTCGCGCTCCGCCCCCGTCCCACGCCATCCACCGACGAGGCGGCGGAGAGCAGCGTTCTCGTCCGTAAGCTGGTCAAGCTCGTCGCTGAGCGCAGCGGCGACTTGTCCGCGCCGCACCAGCGCGTGCAGCACCAGCAGGCACCAGTAGGTGCTGAGCGCGACGATGATCGCCGCCACCATGCCAAAACCGAAGCTCGTGCGCAGCGCCATCCCAAGCGCCGCGATCACGATCATCATCGATATGTGCACTACGATTTCACGCAACCAGCCACCCGAGCCGGTCTCTGCCGGTTCTTCGAGAGCGTCGGCGTTATATGCCGCGGTATGTGTCATGCCCGCACGCCCGCCTCCAGTGATTCGACCCACGACGAGTCTTTCTCGCCATGTCGGCGATTCGCAATCCACAGGCCCGGACTGCCACCAGGAAAAGGCTCGAAAGCGGGCGTTTCAGCGCTTTGGTACTGGGCGGTGTTGCGCAATCTCATCACGCAGGATTTCGAGCTCCAGCCAGGCGGTCTCGGCCTTGGCAAGCTCGGCCTCAGCCTTGGCGAGGCGCGTGGTGGCGGAGTTGAACGCCGCAGGGTCGCGCACGAACAGATCGGCGTCCGATAGCCGGCGACCGATTTCGGCAATTTCCTTCTCGAGCGCAGCCATTTGCCTGGGCAGGGCTTCTAGAGCCTGCGTCTGCTTGTAGCTGAGCTTGCGCTGAGGCGACGGCCGCGCCGACTCGCGGGCTTGCCCGTCGGTTGTATCGACCGAACGCGATGCGGAGCGAGTCTTGGCGGCGGCTTCCGGTCTTGCCCCACGCTGCGCCAGCATGTCGGAATAGCCACCCGCATATTCGAGCCAGCGCCCCTCGCCCTCCGCCGCGATCACACCCGTCGCAACGCGGTCGAGGAAATCGCGATCGTGGCTCACGAGGAGCACCGTCCCGGCGTAATCGGCGAGCAGTTCCTGCAGCAGGTCCAGCGTCTCGAGGTCGAGATCGTTGGTCGGCTCGTCGAGCACGAGGAGATTCGATGGCCGCGCCAGTGCCCGTGCCAGCATGAGCCGGCCCCGCTCACCACCCGAGAGCACGCTCAGGGGTGTGCGTGCCTGCTCCGGAGCGAACAGAAAGTCCTTCATGTAGCCGATCACGTGGCGCGCGACGCCATTGACGATCACCTGATCGCCGCGCCCGCCGGTCAGCGCCTCGGCGAGTGTCCAGCTGGGCTTCAGTTGCTCGCGGCGCTGGTCGAGCGTCACCATCTCCAAGTTCGTGCCGAGCTTCACCGTGCCGCTGTCGGGTGCCAGCGCGCCGGTAAGCAGCGCCAGCAGCGTCGTCTTGCCGGCGCCGTTGGGTCCGATGATTCCGAGCCGATCACCGCGTGCGATACGAATCGAGAGATCATCGACGATGGGCCGGCCGTCGAACGCCTTGGCGATGTGCTCGGCCTCGACCACGAGCTTGCCGGACGTCCCGCCCTCGCTGACCGACAGTTGAACATTACCGACGGGACCGCGCGCGTCCCTGCGCTCGGCACGCAGCTTGTGCAGCTCTGCAACGCGGCGCACGTTGCGCTTACGGCGTCCGGTGACGCCGCCGTGCATCCAGCTTTCCTCGCGCGCGATCTTGCGGTCGAGCTTGTGGCGCTCGAGTTCTTCTTGTTCGAGAACCTCATCACGCCAGCCTTCGAACGAGGCAAATCCCCTATCGAGCCGGCGCGCCACACCGCGATCGATCCAGACGGTCGCGCGCGTCAGGTTTTCAAGAAAGCGGCGGTCGTGGCTGATCAGAACGATCGCAGCGCGCTGGCTCCCCAGCTCCTTTTCGAGCCACTCGATGGCCGGAAGGTCGAGATGATTCGTCGGCTCGTCGAGCAGCAGGACGTCCGGGCTCGCGGCGAGCGCACGCGCGATCGCGGCGCGCCGCGCCTCACCGCCCGAGAGCTGGGCCGGATCTTCATGGCCGCTGAGCCCGAGCATTTCGAGCGCCGACTGAGCTAAATAGGCCCCCTCGCCCTCCGCAAGGCCCGACTCGACATAATCGGCGACGCTCGCGAATCCCGAGAGGTCAGCCTCTTGCGGCAGATAAGCAACACGCGCACCGGGATGGACGAACCGCTCGCCCTGATCGGGCACGACGAGACCCGCCACGATCTTGAGCAGCGTCGACTTGCCCGAGCCATTGCGCCCGACGAGGCCGATGCGATCGCCTGCGCGGACGCTCAGCTCGGCGCCGGCAAGCAGCGCCGTCGATCCGAAGGTCAGGTGGATGTCGGAAAGGCGGATGAGTTCGATGGCCATGCCGCGTATCTAGCGCGGCGAGCGGGGCGACACCAACAGATCTTACCTGCGGCGAGTCATCTCGTCGGCCGTGATCTCCGGCAGCCCAAGGCGTGCGATCATCGAGGCCGGCGTGACGGGCGGCTCCATGCGATCGAGTGCGATGACGACATCGCGGCGCACATCGGGATGGACGAGAACGATCTCATGACGGACGCCGGACAGCGTCGTGCGAACGCGATGGGAGATGCCGCGATAGGCATCGAGGGGCTCGCGAAAGCTCCGCGCAGAGAAGAGACCCTTCTCTGCGACGCTGACCACATTACCCTCGATCTCGACCACACCCCTGCGGCCAACGTCTGCGACCAGCCGGCGCACGGGCACGAGCAGAAGCGCAGACAACATGACGATGCCGGCCACAACCTGGAACGCCGCCATCGGCTGGGCCATGGCAAGGCTCAAGGCCTCCGGCTTGCTCAGGGCCTCGTTCGTCAGGAGGAACATGCCCCCGAAGAGCGAAAGGGCCATCACACCGGCAGCGGCAAGGCCGAACACCCTGCTCCAGCGCGCCGTGGACCGCTCGACCCGCACGAGGCAGACGTCATCATTCGAGGCATTCAGGAGAAGATTGTCGGCGTGCGCGAGCATTGGCGGGGGTCCGGAAGCTTTGTTCAGATGGCAGAATGTAGGAGCGGCGGCTTAACGCACGACTAATCGATCCGTTCCGTTCGTGATTATTCGGTGGCGCAAGCGACAGTTGTCGCCGCGGCCCGGATCGGAGCGGATTGTCAGGTTAACGCGTGAAGCTGGAACTATCCTTGCGGAGGCTCGTCCTCGTCGGACGGCTCCGGCAAGCTGACCACGATCTTGCCAGCGGCCAAATCAACCTCCGGCACGAAGCTATCATTGAAGGGTAAGTGTTCGGTTTGCCGCGAAGCCGCAAGGGCGATCTCGATCAAATCGCCGGCACCGAAGTTGTGAACGGCGACGACGCGGCCAACCTCGCTACCGTCCGGCGCGACGGCGGCGAGCCCAATCAGGTCGGCATAGTAGAACTCTCCCTCGCCAGCCACTGGCAGTTGGGCGCGATCGACGTAGAGATCGGTTCCCGCCAGCGCCTCGGCCGCGTTGCGGTCGGCAATGCCGGCGATCCGCGCGACGACGCCTTTGGGCGTCACGCGCAAGACTCGCAGCTCGAACTTGCGGCCGCCTGCGGCTGCCGAAAGCGGACCATAGGCGCCGATCGCCTCGGGCGCGGCGGCGTAGGAGCGCACGAGAACCTCGCCGCGCACGCCATGGGCAGCGACGATCCGGCCGAGCAGGATGCGCCCGCCCCGATCTTCACCGCCCGGCATGCGCTGTCTCCGTACTGGCCTCAAGTACTGGCCTCAGGCCGCGGCCTCGCCGCTGCTCTCGGCTGCCTTCGCCGCAGCCTCGGCTGCAGCAGCCTCGCGCTCGAGGCGCTTCTTGCCGGGCTTGGCCTTCTCGGGATTGTTGCGGGCTGTGCGCTTCATGAGACCGGCCGCATCGAGGAAGCGGGCGACGCGGTCGGTCGGCTGCGCACCGACGGACAGCCAATGCTTCGCACGATCGAGGTCCAGCTTCACGCGGTCGGCGTGATCCTTCGGCAGCATCGGATTGTGGGTACCGATCTGCTCGATATAACGGCCGTCGCGCGGAGCGGCAGCCTCGGCTACGACGATGTAGTAGTACGGGCGCTTCTTGGCGCCACCGCGCGAAAGGCGGATCTTCACGGACATAGGTCTCTCCTGCTTTCAGTTCGTTCGATATTTGACAACGTCACTTCAGTTCACATTCGCCGGGTGCCGCCAGACGTCGACGACAACACCCCGCATCTCGAAATTTCCATCCCGCTCGGCGCCGAGCCGCTTCGCTACAGCTTGGGATGGCGTATTCTCGGCCGCGATGTAGCTGACGATCGTCTTCCATCGCAGCTCCTCGTAGGCATAGGCACGGGCGCGCTGCGCGGCTTCAGTCGCATAACCTCTCCCCTGAAAGGCCGGAGCCAGGCCCCACATCAGCTCAGGCTCCAGCCACCCTTCGGGCTCCCAGAGGCCGCTGTAGCCCGCAAAAGCGCCGCTCGCCTTGTCCTCGATCACCCAATTTCCGAAGCCGCGCAGCGTCCAGTGCCCAACGAGCATGGCCATGCGCCGCCACGTATCGTCACGTGAGAAAACACCGCCGACAAAACGCGTCACTACGGGATCAGCCGTGAAGGCCGCGAATGCGTCCAGATCGTCATTGCGCCAGGGCCGGAGCCGCAAGCGTTCTGCTTCGAGAGTAGGCGCCTGCATGACTATTTCTTCTTTCCAGGAATACCCGGAAGGCCTGTGAAGCGCGGTCCGCCGCCGCCCAATCCGGGAAGTCCCGGCAGGCGCGGCACGGCCTTACCGCCAAGGCCCGGCAATGCAGGCGCCGGCGCTTTCCCGGCCGCGAGCTGATCGCGCACATCCTTCGGCAGCTGCTCGAGGGCCTTGGGATCGAGGCTTGCCAGCTCTGCCTGCATCTTCTCGATCTCGGCCGCATTGGGCATGGCTCCACCACCCATCCCGAGTGCGCCGGCCATCCGCTGCATCATGCCCTTGTTCTTGCCCATCATCTTCATCATGTCCGCCATCTGGCGGTGCATCTTGAGCAGGCGGTTGATCTCGTCGGGCCGCGTGCCAGAGCCAGCCGCAATGCGCCGCTTGCGCTTGCCGTCGAGGATCTTCGGGTGGCGGCGCTCGTACGGCGTCATCGATGAGATGATCGCACCCTGGCGCTTGATCATCTTGTCGTCCATGGCGCCGGCGGGCATCTGCTGCTTGATCTTGCCCATGCCCGGCATCATGCCCATCAGGCCGCCCATACCGCCGAGCTTTTGCATCTGCTTGAGCTGCTCGCCGAGATCTTCGAGATCGAACTCGCCCTTGCGCATCTTCTGCGCAATGGCCTGCGCCTTCTCGGCGTCGATGGATTGCGCGGCCTTCTCGACGAGGCTCACCACGTCGCCCATGCCGAGAATGCGGCCGGCAACGCGCTGCGGATGGAAATCCTCGAGCGCATCCCAGCGCTCGCCGACGCCGAGCAACTTGATGGGCTTGCCGGTCACCGCGCGCATGGAGAGCGCAGCGCCGCCGCGGCCGTCACCATCGACGCGGGTCAGCACGATGCCGGTGATCCCGACGCGCTCATTGAAGCTCTTCGCGAGGTTGACCGCGTCCTGGCCGGTGAGGCTGTCGGCGACGAGCAGGGTCTCGTGCGGCCGCGCGATGTCGCGCACATCCGCCGACTCCTGCATCAACTCTTCATCGATATGAATGCGGCCCGCCGTATCGAGCAGCACCACGTCATAGCCGCCGAGCTTGGCCGCCTCGATCGCGCGGGCGGCAATCTGCTTCGGCGTCTGGCCGGCGATGATCGGCAGCGTCGCGACGCCCGTCTGCTCGCCGAGCACGCGAAGCTGTTCCTGCGCCGCCGGCCGCCGCGTATCGAGCGAGGCCATCAGCACTTTCTTCTTGTCGCGGTCGGTGAGGCGTTTGCCGATCTTGGCGCACGTCGTTGTCTTGCCCGAGCCCTGCAGACCAACGAGCATGATGGGCACAGGCGGCGTCGCCGCGAGGTCGATCGGATCCGCGCTGGATCCCAACATCTCGACCAGCTCGTCGTGAACGATCTTGACCACCATCTGGCCGGGCGTGACCGACTTGACGACGTTGGCGCCGACGGCCTTGGCGCGCACCTTATCCGTGAACGAGCGCACCACATCGAGCGCCACGTCGGCCTCGAGCAGCGCCCGGCGTACCTCGCGCATGGCCTCGTTGACATCGCTCTCGCTCAGTGCACCGCGTCGGGTGAGCCTGTCGAGGACACCGGAAAGCCGGTCGGACAGCGATTGAAACATGGCCTCTCAGTTCTCTCTCGGGGAAGACGCCGCCGCGACGCCTTCCTTGACTATCTTAGCTCTCAGGCTCCCGGCACCATCATGGGCTTGAAGTCAACCATCACATGCGCCTGATAGGCCGGACGTTGCGTGAGCCGCTTGTACCAGACCTCGACATTCGCCAACGGCGGCCGATCGATCGGCAGATTGAAATAGCGGTACATCTGCGACCCGACCGCGATATCCGCGATCGTGAGCTGCTCACCCAGAATATATGGACGCTGCGAGAGCTGGCGATTGAGGATCGCCAGTTTTTCGCCGACGCGCCGCGATGCTGTCTCGACGGCAGCATCATTGCGCTCGATCGCGGGCGTGCGCACGAGCTGGATGAAGCACGTCGAGATGATGTCGGGATAGAGCGTGGAAAGCCCCCAGTCCATCCACTGATCGGCCTTGGCGAACGTCTGCTCGTCGGCGGGTGAGAGCGTGCCGCGGCCATAGCGCTGCGCGAGATGGCGCACGATGGCGCCCGACTCCCAGAGCACGAAGCCATGGTCGTCGATGGTCGGCACGAGGCGGTTAGGGTTGAGCTGAATGTACTCCGGCGTATCGGTCTTGCCGAACTCGCCGCCATAGTCGAAGCGCTGGTGCGCGAGGCCGAGCTCGCCCACGGCCCACATGACCTTCTGGACATTCACCGACGTCTTGCGTCCCCAGACCTTCAGCATCGCTACTCACCTTGTCGCTGGCCAATCCGCACCCCGCCGACCGCACCCGCGCATTCCAAACAAAAACGCGCCCGTGAGCGAACCTTCGCTGACGGACGTTGACCGCATCTGCCTCCGCCGCGAAGGCCGCGGCACGTGCAAACCGGTGGCTCTGGGATCCAGGGCCTGCTTGCGATGGACGGGTTATGGCCGGAACTCGGGCCGAGTGTCAACCTTGGGGCCATGGTAGCGCCTCCGGCGCGAGCGAGGTCTCGACCCCGCACCCCGATCGGGGGGGACACCCCAGCCCCCCCGTCTTTTATGAACGAAGCACCCGGGAGCTCACCTAAACTTGCCGGAATTTGCCAGGCTGCTGCCGGCCGCCGTCGCCCCTTTCCGGGGGGCCATGGACCAAGTCTGAAAGCGCCATTAATTGGTCATCGGCCGGCGCTGAACTCGGTTCTGCCCATCCGAGCAGAACGTGCGCGGACCGGCCCCTTTTCCTCGCTCCGGGATGACATTCCATGTTCCTCGCCCGCCCGATCGCCTTCGTGCTCGGCCTGCTGCTCCTCGTCAGCCTTCCGGCTCTCGCCCAGCAGGCGCAGCCGCTCTTCTCGCATCCGGTCGTCAGTAAGGATGCCGAACGGTACGAGGCCTACCTCAAGGGGGCTTTCAAGCCCGGCAAGCAGACCGCGCGACAACAGCGCGAGGCGGGGCTCAAGATCCTCGCCGACGGCGGCGACGCCCGGGTCGCGGCGCGCCACCTCGCGACGGCCGTCGTGACGGATGCGAAGGACACCGCCGCCTGGACCGGTCTCGCCAGGGCGCTCATCGGCATGACACCCGATCCGGCGCGACCTGCAGAGCGCTATTCGATCCCCGTGAATGCCTCGGGCGCCGCCTACCGCGCGCTCGAAACCGCAACGAACGATCAGCAGCGCGCCGAAGCGCTGGCTGCTCTGGGTGAAGCACTCAAGACGCGTTCCATGTGGCGCCCGGCCATCGAGGCCCTGGCGGCCAGCGTTCGCCTCGTGAATGACGACGAAGTGAGCAGCACGCTTGACGCACTGCGCGCCGAGCACGGATTTCGCGTCATCGATTATAAGACCGAGTCCGATGCCATCGAGCCGCGCTTGTGCATCAACTTCTCTGAGCGCCTGCCGAGCGCTGCCGGCGATCTTCAGAAATTCGTCGCGATCGATGGTCGCGAGCCGCAGAATATGACGATCGAGGGCCAGCAGCTCTGCATCGACGGTCTCGAGCACGGCAAGCGCTACGAGGTGCAGCTCCGCGCGGGCCTCCCCTCCACCGTCGGCGAGAACCTCGCCAAGGCTTCCGAGATCGCCGTCTACGTGCGCGATCGCGCGCCGTCCGTGCGTTTTGCGGGCCGCGCTTATGTACTGCCGAACCGCGGCCAGCAGGGCATCCCGCTCGTCTCAGTCAACGCTACGAAGGCCGCTATCGAAATCCTACGCATCGGCGATCGTGCGCTTGCCGGTGCGACATCGCTCGACGGCTTCCTCAAGCAGGTGCAGAGCTACGAGCTCGAGACCATCCGGGACAGGAGCGGCCAGCGCGTGTGGCAGGGCGAGCTCGATATCGCGAGCCGCCTCAATGAGGATGTGACGACAGCCATTCCAGTCAGTGACGCCATTCCTGACCTCGCGCCGGGCGTCTATCTGGTCATCGCCTCGGCCGTCGATGCCAAGCGCAGCGAGTACCAGGCGCCGGCGACGCAGTGGTTCATCGTCTCCGACCTCGGCCTGACCGCACTCTCCGGCGATGATGGCCTCCACGCCTTCGTGCGCACGCTCGGCGCGGCGACACCGGCCGGCGACACCGCCGTCCGCCTCGTCGCGCGCAACAACGAGGTGCTGGCGACCGGCAAGACCGATGCGCGCGGCTATGTGCGCTTCGATGCCGGCCTCATGCGCGGAACGGGCGGCCTCGCTCCGGCACTCCTCGTCGCCGAAGGCAACAAGGATTATGCCTTCCTCGATCTCGCGACGGCAGCCTTCGACTTGACGGACCGCGGCGTGAAAGGGCGCGAGCAGCCTGGGCCGCTCGACGGCTATGTCTATGCCGAGCGCGGCGTGTACCGTCCCGGCGAGCCCGTGCATCTCGTCGCCCTGCTGCGCGATCGTACGGGTGCGGCCTCCGACACGCCGGCGACGCTGATCGTCACGCGACCCGATGGCGTCGAGCATCGCCGCATTGTCCTCAATGAGCCACAGCTTGGCGGGCGTGCTGTGACGCTCGCGCTTCCCCCGACCGCGATGACGGGAACGTGGCGCGCCCGCCTCCTCCTCGACGTGAAAGACAAGGCCCTCGCGCAGACGACCTTCCTCGTCGAGGACTTCCTGCCCGAGCGTCTCGCGCTGACGCTGGAACCGCAGAGCAAGACCATTGCTATCGAGGAGACAGCATCGATCACCGTCAACGGCCGCTATCTCTACGGCCCGCCGGCCGCTGGCCTCGCCATGGAAGGCGACATCAACGTGCGCCCTGCGACGGGAGATCTGCCCGGCCTCGCCGGCTACAAGTTCGGTCTTGCCGGCGAGCAGGTCACGCCCGTTCGCCAGCCGCTCGAAAATCTTCCCGCGACCGGCACTGACGGCCGTAGCACGATCGGCGTGCGTCTGCCGGCCATCCCGAAGACGGCGAAGCCCCTCGAAGCCGAGATCATGATCCGCCTGCGCGAGCAGAGTGGTCGTACCATCGAGCGCAGCGTCCGCCTGCCGGTGGACACGCGTGCTGCCCGCGTCGGTATCAAGCCGCTCTTCAATGGCGGCCAGATCGGCGAGGGCGAGACCGCGCGCTTCGAAACAGTGCTCGTCGATGCCGATGGCAAGCCGCAAGCTGGCGCCGCACTCAAGTGGGAGATCGTGCAGCTCAATCAGCGCTGGCAGTGGTACAGCCGCGATGGCCAGTGGAACTACGAGGCCATCACTACGACGAAGCGCATCGCGAACGGCACTGCGAAAGCGGACGGCACCACGCCGGCCCGTATCGAAGCGCCTGCTCTCGACTGGGGCCGCTATCGCCTCGAAGTAACGAGTGCCGATCCGAAGGCGCCGGGCGTGGCCAGCATTGCCTTCAATACCGGTTGGCACGCGAGCGAGGACGCCGAGAGCCCCGAGGTGCTCGATGTCGTACTCGATAAGCCGACCTATAAGGCTGGCGATACGGCGCGCGTGCGCATCAACACGCGCGCGGCCGGCAAGGTCCGCCTCGCCGTGCTTTCGAGCGGCCTTCTCACCATGCAGGATGCGGACATCGCGGCCGGCGGCGCCGAGATCACACTGCCCGTCGATGCAAAGTGGATGCCGGGCGCCTATGTCACGGCCATGTTCTATCGCGCTATGGACGAAGGTGCAAAACGCATGCCGAGCCGTGCCATCGGCGTGCGTTGGCTCGCGCTCGATACGGCCAGTGAGACGTTGAAACTGACGCTCAACGCGCCCGCCAAGATCAAACCAGCGAGCACGCTCACCGTGCCGGTGAAGATCGAAGGCCTGAAGGCGGGCGAAGCAGCGCGCCTGACGCTCGCAGCCGTCGATATCGGCATCCTCAATCTGACGCGCTTCGAGGCGCCCGCGCCCGAACGCCACTTCCATGCCCAGCGTCGCCTCGGCGTCGAGATCCGCGACTTCTACGGCCGCCTGATCGACGGTATGCGGGCGACTCGCGGTTCGTTGCGTTCGGGTGGTGACGGCGAAGGCGGTGGCGGCATGTCCATGAAGGGCAGCCCGCCTGTCGAGAAGCCGCTTGCGCTCTTCTCCGGCATCGTCGAGGTCAAGGCGGATGGTACGGCCGAAGTGAAGCTCGAAATGCCCGACTTCAATGGCACGGTGCGCCTCATGGCCGTCGCCTGGAGCGGCGGCAAGCTCGGCTCGACGGGCTCGGACGTGCTCGTACGTGACGCGCTCGCGCTTACGGTCACGGCGCCGCGCTTCCTGAGTCTCGGCGATGAAGCGAGCCTCGCCATCGACGTGCACAACATCGAAGGACCAGACACGGGCTACCAGCTGACGGCGGAGCAGGAAAATCCGCAGGGCCTTGCGACCTCGCTTGCCCAGCGCAATCCGCGTCTCGCGCCGAACCAGCGCCGCTCGGAGCGCGTGGCCATCAAGCCCGCGAGCCTCGGCCGTCACGTCTACAGCGTACGCGTCAACGGCCCAGATGGCATCGAGGTGCGCCGCCGCGTGGCACTGGAAGTCATGCCGCCGGCTAACGACATCCGCCGCACGACGGTCGCAGACCTCGCGGCCAAGGGCGGACGCTTGAGCCTCTCGCCGGACCTCCTCTCGGATCTGATCCCCTCGAGTGCACGCATCGCACTCAACGTCGGTCCGTCCGCAGGCATGGACGTGCCGGGGCTTCTCGCTTCGCTCGACCGCTATCCCTATGGCTGCGCCGAGCAGACGACGAGCCGCGCGCTGCCGCTGCTCTACGTCAATGATGTCGCGAAGCGTATCGGCCTCGCGGAGGAGAGCCAGCTTAGGGAGCGTGTCGACAAAGCGGTCGCCCGCGTTCTCGAAATGCAGGATTCCTCCGGTGCGTTCGGCATCTGGGGACCGGGCGAGCCCGATCTCTGGCTCACCGGCTACATCACCGACTTCCTGACGCGCGCCAAGGAGCTTGGTTATGCCGTCCCCGAGCGCTCGCTGACGCAGGCGCTCGACCGGCTCGCCAACTTCATCTCCTACGCACAGGACTTCGAGAAGGGCGGCGAAGCGCGCGCCTACGCACTCTACGTCCTCGCCCGCAATGGCCGCGCGCCCGTCGGCGAGTTGCGCTACTACGCCGACACGCGTCTCGAACGCTTCTCGTCGGCACTGGCGCAGGCCCAGCTCGGCGCGGCGCTCGCCATGACCGGCGACAAGCCGCGTGCCGAGAAAGCCTTTCGTGCGGCGCTTGCCCGAATGGGCGATGACGGTACGGACGAAAGCCGCGCCGACTACGGCTCGCGTCTGCGCGACAGCGCTGCCGTGCTGACACTCGTCTCGGAAACACGCACGCTCGTCAGTGAGGCGCCGCAGCTCGCGCGCGTCATCGAACGCGCTCAGGCCACGCGGACGTATACCTCGACGCAGGAACAGGCCTGGATGCTGCTTGCCGCTCGCGCGCTGAGCGATGCCGCATCCGGCACGCGCCTCACGGTGAACGGGGCGGCGCACAGTGGAGAACTGACGCGTGCGCTTGCCGCTTCGGATATCGGCCAAGGCGGTCTCGCCATCGTCAACAGCGGCGAGGCACCTGTCTCCGCCGTCGTCTCGGTGACGGGATCGGCCCTCACGGCCGAGCCCGCGGCCTCCAAGGGCTTCACGATCTCGCGCAGCTATCACACGATCGATGGCACGCCGATCACGGCGGAGAACGCAAAGATGAGCATCAAGCAGAACGATCGCGTGGTTGTCGTCCTCAAGATCGAGGGCCAGCACACGGGCGGACGCGTACTGCTCGTCGATCGCCTGCCGGCGGGCTTCGAGATCGAGAACCCGCGGCTTGTCGACAGCGGTGAAACAAAGAGCCTCGCGTGGGCGCAGACGGCCGGCAAGCCCGCGCACACTGAATACCGCGATGACCGTTTCGTCGCCGCCTTCGATTACTTCGATCGCGAGAACGGCACTGGCACGAAGCCCGCCGCAACAGTCGCATACGTCGTGCGCGCGGTAACACCCGGTCGCTATGTGCATCCGGCAGCTTCGGTCGAGGACATGTATCGCCCCGATCTGCACGCGCGGACCGGCGCCGGCACGCTGGAGGTGACGGTCGCCCAGTAAGCGGAACACTTCCCTCCTTCGAGCGTTTGAAGACGAAAGGCGACAATGGCCGGCCACGCATCAAAAGCGCGGCCGGCCGCAGCACCGTACTGCGGTCTTGCGCCCAAGCGTGCCAAGCCCTGCACTCCGGGTATGCGCTTCGGCGATGTCGTCCATCCTGACGCATGGAAGGAGACACCCAATGTCATGGAGACGTGTGGGCGCAGGCGCTGCAGTTCTTGTGGCCGGCGCTTTTTTCACAAGTGCACAAGCAGCCCCGGTTACTGGCGGGGTTGGCACGAAGACGCTGATCGATCCGAGCGCGTTGGTCCAGAAGACTCAGGTGATCGTGTTCGGCGGCCGGCGCTGGTGCTACTATTGGGATGCCTGGAACGGCCCCGGCTGGTACTGGTGCGGCTATGGCTGGCGCCGCGGCTTCGGTTGGGGCGGCGGGCCGGGCTGGCATGGCTGGCGCTACCACAGCCGCGACTGGCATCGCCGTCATCGTGACTGGGATCGTGGTGGCGACCGACGTCGCGCCAATCGCGGTGATCGCCGCGGTCGCGACGCGGATCGTGGTTCTCGCTCCGATCGACGCAGCGTAGATCGTGGCCGATCGGGTGGCCGTGACGGCATGAGCCGTAGCCGCGGTGGTGGCGGAGATCGCGGCTTGAGTGGCCGCGGCGGTGGCGGCGGTGACCGTGGCATGAGCCGTGGCGGCGGCGGCGGCCGCGAGAGTGGCGGTGGCGGACGCGGCGGTGGTGGAGGCGGCGGCGGTGGTGGTCGCGGCGGCGGCGACGGAGGCGGTCGCGGCGGCCGTGGCTAATCCACACTGAAACCTACCTACAAAATGCGACGACCGCTTCGGACCAACCGAAGCGGTCGTTGTTATGTTCGCGCAAGCCGTGTGGGGGCTATTCCGCCGCCTCGGCGCGTGCTTGCGATGTGAGCACGAAGCCCTCATACCCCTTCGCAGCGACTTCATCGCACTCCTGGCGATAGACACCGACACCGCCGATGTACGGCATGAAGACGCGCGGTTTGCCGGCGACGTTCGCCCCCATGTACCAGGACGCGGCCTTGACATAGAGCGTGCGATGGCCAGCCTCGTTCACATGGTGGCCCCAGGAAACTTCTGCATCAGCTGTCGGCTCGATCGTCGTAATCCCATTCTTCTGCATGTGCGCCAGCGCATCGATCAGCCAGTCCACATGCTGCTCGATGGACACGATCATATTGCTCAGCACCGACGGGCTACCGGGGCCAGTGATCATGAAAAGGTTCGGGAGCCCGGCGCACATCAGCCCGAGATAGGTCTGTGGGCCGTCTGCCCACTTGTCGCGCAGCGCCAGTCCCTTGCGGCCGCGGATGTCGATTTTCATGAGCGTACCGGTCATGGCATCGAAGCCGGTCGCATAGACGATGGCGTCGAACTCGCGCTCACCGTCCGTGGTGCGGACGCCCCTCGGCGTGATGGCCTCGATCGGCGTCGCCTTGAGATCGATGAGCTCGACGTTGGGCCGGTTGTAGGTCTCGAAGTAGTTCGTATCGACGCAGATGCGCTTCGTACCGATGGGGTAGTCCTTGGGGCACAGGATCTCCGCCGTCGCTGGATCCTTCACGATCTCGCGGATCTTCGAGCGCACGAACTCGGAGGCCGTATCATTCGAGGCTTGGTTGGTGATCAAGTCGTTGAAGGCCGCCATGAACGACGTACCGCCGGTCTCCCAACGCGCCTCGTAGACGCGCCGGCGCTCCTCCTCGGACACCGCCATCGCCGAGACGTCATTGATACCGAAATTCGCATCGCTCGCGTCGTAGAGAATGCCCGTGCGCATGGTGCGCGCCTTGGCGCGGCGGGGCTCATAGCTCGATTTCCACGGTCCCTCGTAGTCCGGGGTCATCGGTCCGTTGCGCGAGGGAATGGAATAGTTAGGCGTGCGCTGGAAAACGGTCAGATGCGTAGCCTGCTCGGCCATCACGGGAATGGCCTGGATGGCCGACGAGCCCGTGCCGATCACCGCGACCCTGAGGCCGGTGAAGTCGACGCCTTCGTGCGGCCAGTAACCGGTGTGATACGTCGCGCCCTTATAGGAATCCCGTCCTTCGATCTCCGGCAGCTTGGCCGTCGACAGGCAACCTGTCGCCATCACGCAGAACCGCGCCAAGAACTGCTCGCCACCGTCCGTGAGGATCTGCCAGCGATTGGCCTTCTCGTCGTAGTGCGCGGCCGTCACCCGTGTTTCAAACTGGATATCGCGCCTGAGATCGAAGCGGTCCGCGACGTGATTCGCATAGGCGAGGATCTCGGGCTGGGCGGCAAAGCGCTCGCTCCACGACCACTCCTGCTGCAGTGCCGGCGAAAAGGAGAACGAATACTGCATGCTTTCGACATCGCAGCGCGCGCCTGGATAGCGGTTCCAGTACCAGGTGCCGCCGACGCCGGTCGCGGCCTCGAGAATGCGGGCGCTGAGACCTAGCTCGCGCAGCCGGTGCAGCATGTACATGCCGCCAAAACCGGCACCGACAATGATGACGTCGTAACCCGCGGTGCGGCCGTCGCCCTTCCCCGCTTGCACCTGCCCGACCTGCGGCGTGCTCGTGCCCAACACTATCTATTCCTCCTTGGTGTGGTCCCTTGGTTTGGCGCGTTGTGGCGCCCACGGACTCTCAACGCTAGGTGAGGTTCTGCGTCCGGCAAAGTCAATATGTCAGAGCGCAGACCCCTATGCGGGTGTGTTGGATCGCGGCCACGGCGTGTGGGATGAAGTCCGGCGCCGTCTTGATCGTGTGGACGGGGAGGTGCATACATTTCTGCCGAATAATCACCCTCGGGAGCCTCGCCCATGCATTTGATCGCATTGCTTTTCGCCTTGGTGATTTCGGTAGGTCCAGCCCTCGCGCAATCCGGTCAGCCCTCGTGCTCCAACGTCGTCGATGGCGGCGACCCCTCCCGCATCTTCCATCTCGCGCGCGGTCACGGCTCGGCCGAGATCGGCACCGATAACCGCGGTGATCCCAAGATTGACGGGCGGATGCACGGCGCGCGCTATCAGATTTATTTCTATGGCTGCAAGAACGGCGAGCAGTGCACTTCGGTCCAGTTCCGCGCCGGCTTTACCCAGAACGTCAAGCAGACCGTCGAGCGCATGAACGAGTGGAACGTATCGAAGCGCTTCGGCAAAGCCGCCATCGACAAGGATGGCGACGCGACGATCGAAATGAACGTCAACCTGAAGGGCGGCGTCTGCAATGCAAACTTCGACGAGACGGTCGGCTGGTGGTCGACCGTGCTGCGCGAGTTCCTCGAGTTCATCAAGTTCAAGACCTAGCGGTCACCGGCGGGTTACCTAACCCGCTATCCGCGCGAGCCCATTGTTGAGGATCACGACGTCCCGCTCGACGCAGCGCGAGCGGAAGGAGATCTCGGCTCCATTGCGCCAGACCTCCGTGCGGATGGTCTCGCCCGGATAGATGGGCGAGGAAAAGCGCACCTGCATGTGCTCGATCCGGCTCGCGTCGCCACCACAGGCGAGCTTAGCCAGCGCACGGCCGGCAACACCGAACGAGCAGAGCCCGTGCAGAATGGGCGCGCGGAACCCAGCGACCGCGGCGACCTTGGGATCGGCATGCAGCGGGTTCATGTCGCCGGAAAGTCGGTAGATGAGTGCTTGGCGCGGCAGCGTCGGAATGTCGAGCGTGGCGTCGGGCGTCTTCTCGGGCAGCGTATGCCCTGCGGGCGTCGGCCCGGAAGGCCCGCCAAAGCCGCCATCGCCCCGCAGGAAGCTCGTCGAGACGAGCGTCGCGACATGCGTGCCGCTCTCCTTGGCGATGATATCGCGCTCGGAGATGAGCAGCGCGCCGCGGTCCTTGCCCTTGTCGACGAGGCCGGTGATGCGCGAGCGGCCGATGAACGTGCCGGAGGTCGGCACGGGCGCGTGGATGGTGATGGACTGCTCACCGTGCACGACCTTGCGCCAGTCGACACCCGTGCCGCTGTCCTTGAGCCAGAAGCCCTGATAACCGAGCACCGTCACCATGGTCGGCAGCGCGACGAGATCGTCCTCGTAGACGTAGCGCAGTTCGCTCTCGTCGAGCGGATCGCCGCCGCAACCGACGCCCAGCGCATAGAGCATGGTGTCGCGCTTGGTGAACGTGTGGATGACGTCGTCGAACTTCCAGTTGCGCAGCTTCTCGGCGTCCATGGCCATGGGCGGAGTCCTCATCCGTCGCGACGATGATCCATTGAGAGTGCCATGCCCCCTCCGGCCCGGTCAAACCGTGCCGGAGAGGACGGTTGCGATCCCCCTTATCGCTCTTCCAACCAGGATCGGCCGTCAGCGCCCGAGTACGGTGGCACGTTCCTTGGCGACGTCGGCCTCGGCGGAAGCCACGGCCTTCTCGGCCTTTTCGACCCACTCCGGACCATATTTTTCGACGAACCACTTGCGCATGTGATCTTTGGCGACGGTGAAGGTCTTGCGCTGCTCATCCGTGGGTATATGGATCTTGCCGCCGGACTTCGCGAATACCGCGAGGCTCTTGCCCTCGTACTCCTTGTTGTACTGGAACTGCACGTCGGCCATCTGGACGAACGCGTCGGCAACCAACTCCTGCAGATCCTTCGGCAGCGATTGCAGCCACTTATCGCTGACCCAGTTGAAGCCCCACAGGAAGGCGTGCTCGTCGAGAATCACGAACTTCAGCGAGTCGTGCATGTTCGTCGGAACGATGTCGGTCGCGGCATTCTTGGTGCCTTCGACAACGTTGGTCTTGAGTGAGGTGTAGAGTTCTCCCCATACGACGGGCGTCGGATTGCCGCCGAGATAGCGGACGAACTCGATCTCCAGGGGCGAATCGACCGTGCGCATCTTGACGCCTTTGAGATCGGCCGCCGAATAGATCGGCTTCCTGGTCGTGAAGAATGAGCGGAAGCGTCCGGTGTTGGTGATCGACATCAGCCGCACGTTACCTGTCTTCTTCAGGACGGCATCCCGGATCTCCTTGAAGAGCGGCCCGCGAGCGAGGCGCTCGGCAACGAGATCGTTGGGAATGAGATACGGCAGCTCGAGAACCTGGATCTCGGGAAAAAACTGGCCGATGCCACCGACGGAAGTGTGCGTCGCCTCGATGCCGCCGAGCTGGACCTGCTCGACGTGTGCGCGGAAGTCACCGAGCTGTGAGGCCGGGAAGATCTCGACCTTGATGCGACCGCCCGAGCGACTCTCGATGAACGACTTGAGAAAGACCGAGGCCACGTGGTCATCGGAGATGTCTGTCGCCGGACCGACATGGCCGATCTTGAGTGTAAACTGCGCCAGTGCAGGCGCAGTTGCGGCGAGTGAGAACGCGATCGCCGTCGCGAGTGTCCGCAGCGTCTTCATGTTTCCTCCATCGCTCCCTTGCAGTTGCTTCTTTTGTACTTAGAGGCCGAGCACCCTCGGCAGCCAAAGGGCCGTCTCGGGCACGTAAGTCACTACGAGGATTGCAGCGAGGTGCACGAGATAGAACGGCCACATCTGGATTGCGATTTTCATGATGCTCTCGCGGCTCATGGCCGAGACCACGAACAGCAGCAGGCCCATCGGCGGCGTCGCGAGGCCGAGCGAAAGATTTACGCACATGACGAGGGCGAAATGGAGCGGATCCACGCCGAGCTGCGCGAGCGTCGGCCCGAGGATGGGGCCTAAGATGAGGATTGCAGGACCGGCATCGAGGAAGCAGCCGGCAATCAGCAGCAGCACGTTGACGAGGAACAGCAGCACATAGGGATTTGAGGACAGGGAGAACAGATACTCGCCAATCTTGACCGTGACGCCGGAGAGGCCGGCAACCCATGAAAAGATCATCGCCGTTCCTACGACGAGCAAGATTGCGGCGGAGATGACCGCGGTACGATAGAGGACTTCGGGCAGCTCCCGCCATGGAAGCTCTCGCGTCACGACGACCGAGACGATGAAGGCATACAGTACCGCCGCCGCCGCCGCCTCGGTTGGCGTGAAGACGCCGCCCAGAATGCCGCCAAGAATGAGGAACGGCGCGACCAATGCCCAGAACGCGCCCTTGAGCGAGAAGGCGATCTCCCGCACAGTCGCGCGCCGCTCCGAAACAGGATAGCCGCGCCGCCTGGAAATCCAATAGTTCGCCGTCATCAAGCCAGCACCGATGATCAACCCCGGAATGCAGCCGGCGGCAAACAGGGCAGCAACGTTGATCTGCATGATGTAGGCATAGATCACCATGATGATACTCGGCGGAATGATCGGGCCGAGTACGGTCGCGGCAGCGACGACGGCTGCGGCGTAGTCCTTGTGGTAGCCCTCGCGCGCCATGCTTGGAATGAGGATCTTCCCGAGCGCCGAGGCATCGGCGACGGCCGATCCGCTGATCCCCGAGAAGACCGTCGCTGACACGATCGTGACGTGGCCAAGTCCGCCGCGCAGATGACCGACGAGCTTCTGCGAGAAGTCAACGAGACGCTGCGTGATACCGCCGACATTCATAATCTCGCCGGCCAGCACGAAGAGCGGGATGGCGAGCAGTGGGTAGACGTTGATGCCGACGAAGAGGCGCTGCGGGATGAGGTTCAGGAAGACCGAGCGACCGTCGACCAGGATGCCGACGAGGGGGCCGAGAGCGAGCGCGAAGACGACGGGGACACCGATGACCATGGTCACCAGAAACACCCAAAGAAAGACGAAACTCACGCGCAAACTCCCTACACTGCGTTGCTACATTCCCTGCGTTGAGATGAAGTCTTCTTCAGCCACCGTCGGTTCGGGAAGGCCGAGGATCGTCAGAAGCATCAGCTCAAGCGCGACGAGCGCCATGAGCGCGCATCCGATTGGCATGCAGACGAAGATCCAGAACATCGAGACGTCGCCGATCGTCAGCGCGACCTGCGAGCGCCCATTCCACGCGAATACCCATGAGAAGCGCGTAAGCATCACCATCAGCCCGAAGACCGTGGCATGCACGATTGTCCGCATGATCCGCTTCGGCAGAGGCGGGAGCGGCGGCAGCAGCTCGAGGGACACATGGGCTCCATGGCGGAAGCCAAGCGGAGCTGCGACGAACGTCAGCCACACCATGAGGAACTTAGCTGCGTCCTCGGACCAGGAGAGAGAGCTGTTGAAGCCATAGCGCATGACCACCGACGCCGAGACAATGATGGCGATCACGGCGACGAGCGTGATGGCGATCCATCGGCACACGAAGAGCAGCGCGCGGTTGAGACGACCTAGCGCGGCCACCGGCGCCGGCGGGCGCACGGGCTGGTCGGTCATGGCGAACGTTCCTCCCCGGGAGTTCCGGGCCCTATTGCCGGTCCACTGGTTGATACGGACAGGCTTGTTTTTTGGAAGTATGTGCCGGAACGCTGCGTCACGCAACAAAAACGCAATCGCACAATTTGGTATGTGAATGAGCTGAAAGTGCATGTGACGAGCTCATATTGACGACCGTCAAAGCACCCCGACTTGAATGTATTCACTGCTCACGAGGATCGTGCCAACATCGCGGCAATCGAGAAGGAGCAGAGCCATCGGGCCGGACAAACGCGCACCCCCGATCTCGAGCGAGACGGAAATCACCGCATTCCTCGCCGATCCGGCGTCCTATCCGGAGCGCCCCGAGCGCGTGAACGTGATCGAGACGCATGCCGCGCGCATTTTCCTGGCCGGCGAGGACGCCTTCAAGATCAAGAAGCATGTCCGCCTCCCCTATCTGGATTTCACGACACTCGACGCGCGGGAAGCGACCTTGGCGCGGGAACTGGAGCTGAACCGACCGGCAGCTCCGGACATCTACCTCGGCCTCAAGCACATCACCCGCGAGAGCAATGGCGGCCTCGCCTTCGACGGCGTCGGCGAGATAGTCGAGTTCGTGCTGCACATGCGCCGCTTCGAGCAAGACGATCTCCTCAGCCAGGTGGCCGAGGATGGGCGCATCGATCAGCCCATGGCAAAGGCCATGGCCGATGTCGTGTTCGCCGCGCATGAAGCCGGTTCCATAGCGTCGGACGGCGACGGCGTCGCGCGATTCGAGAAGATCATCTCCGACATCGCAACGGCGTGCGGTAAGTCCGACGACCCGCGCATCGGCGCTGCCCGATCCGCATTTGCAGACTTGGCGCGCACACAGTTGGAGCGCGTGCGGCAGCTTCTGGCAGAACGGGCGCGCGCGGGCTTTCGGCGGCGCTGCCACGGCGATCTGCACCTCGGCAACATGGTGCTCTGGCGCGGGCGGCCTGTGCCCTTCGACGCGCTGGAATTCGACGAGGAGCTCGCGACGATCGACATACTCTACGATCTCGCCTTCCTGGTCATGGACCTCGAACACCGTAATCTGCGCGCACGCGCCAACGAAGTGCTGAACCGCTATCTCTGGCGCGCCGACGCGCGCAATCTCGAAGGTCTCGCCGCGCTGCCCCTGTTCATGGCGCTCCGAGCCGGTATTCGCACGATGGTCGATCTGCATCGGATTGCGGGCGCGGATACGGTGCTGCCGAGCGTGCTCGACGATGCCCGCCACTATCTCGATCAAGCCGTTCGATATCTGGCTCCGGTCAGCCCTTGTCTCATCGCGGTCGGCGGTCTTTCTGGGAGTGGCAAGTCCACACTCGCTGCGGCGCTCGCCTCTGGTGTCGGCCTCGCGCCCGCTGCCATCCATCTGCGCAGTGACCTCGAGCGAAAGCGCCTCTTCAGCGTGGGTGAAACCGAACGCCTGCCGGATGAAGCTTACGCGCGCGCCATCACCGAGACGATCTACGCGACCCTCAACGAAAAGGCGGCTACCGTCCTCGCCACGGGCTACACTGCGATCGTCGATGCCGTCCATTCGGCGCCGCATGAGCGCGCAGCCGTCGAGCGGGTCGCGGAAGCGGCGGGCGTTCCGTTCATCGGCCTCTGGCTCGATGCTCCGGGAGGCCTGCTCAAAGATCGCATCACCGCGCGCAAGGGCGATGCATCCGACGCCACGGCAGATGTGGTAGCTCGCCAGCTCAACTATGATCTTGGGGCTATTTCCTGGCACCGGCTCGATGCCAGTGGTGCTCTCCAAGCAACGCGCGAGACGGCGCTCGCTCATATTTCTGCGGCGCTCGGCGCCCCGACACCGGAGGATCGCTCCCCATGACGCTGCGCAATCTCGACGCGCTTCTGGAGCCGCGCTCGGTGGCGCTCATCGGTGCGAGCCCACGACCCGGCTCGATCGGAAATACCGTCACGCGCAACCTGATCGGAGGCGGCTTCAAGGGCGATATCTATCTCGTCAATCCGAAGCATACTGCGATCGAGGGCCGCGCCTGCCACTCGACCATCAGGGGTCTCCCAGCAGCGCCGGATGTCGCCGTCATCGCGACACCGCCCGCGACTGTGCCCGGCATCGTCGCCGAATTGGCCGAACGCGGCACGCGCGCCGCGATCGTCATCACGGCGGGCCTCAGCGATGCGCAGAAGATCGCCGCACTCAAGGCCGGACGCGAAAAAATCTTTCGCATACTCGGGCCGAACAACATCGGCCTGATCCTGCCGCATCTCGGGCTCAACGCGAGTTTCTCGCACATCGCGCCCGCTGCCGGCGACCTCGCACTGCTCTCACAGTCCGGCGCACTGGTGACGGCCATCGTCGATTGGGCTGCCGAGCGCCGCATCGGCTTCTCGCACGTCGTCTCGCTCGGCGACATGAGCGATGTCGATTTCGGCGACATGCTGGACTATCTCGCCGGCGACACGCGCAGCAAAGCCATCCTCCTTTACATGGAGGCCGTCACCAGCGCGCCGAAGTTCATGTCGGCGGCGCGCCGCGCAGCGCGCGTCAAGCCTGTGGTCGTCGTCAAATCAGGCCGGCACGCCGCGGCAGCCGCCGCCGCGGCATCTCATACGGGCCGGCTCGCGGGAGCCGACAATGCCTATGAGGCCGCCTTCCGCCGCGCCGGCGTCCTCCGCGTCACCGACCTCGACGAGCTGTTCGAGGCCGCCGAGACGCTGACGCGCGTGCCGCGTCTCGCGAGCGAGCGCCTCATGATCCTGACCAACGGTGGCGGCGCCGGCGTGCTCGCAGCCGACCGCCTCGCCGACTACGATGGCGAGATGGCCAAGCTCGCTGACGCGACGCGCGACAAGCTCTCGGCCGTGCTGCCGGCGAACTGGTCCAAAGCCAATCCCGTCGACATCATCGGCGACGCGAGCCCCGAGCGCTACAACGCCGCCTTCGAGATACTGGTCGACGATCCCGATCCCTCGGCGCTGCTCGTCATCAATTGCCCGACGGCGCTTGCCTCGAGCACGGACATTGCGGTTCGTCTCATTGATGCGCTCGTGAAGCGTCGCGGCGCCGGGAAGATCAACAAGCCCGTGCTTACGAACTGGCTTGGCAATCCAGCAGCGGAGGAAGCGCGCCGCCTCTTCTCTGCCGAGCGCATCGCCACCTACGAAACCCCGACGGCCGCAGCCCGTGGCTTCATGCAGCTCGTGCGCTACACGCGTGCGCAGAACGAGCTCATGCGTGCGCCGCCGGCCATGGATCGGAACGTGCGCGTCGACCGTGAAAAGGCGCGCGCCATCATCAAGCGGGCACTGCGCGAAGGCACGGCGATGCTCAATGAGGCTGATGGCAAGGATCTCGTGGCTGCGTACGGCATTCCGATCGTGCCGACCGAGATCGCCGCAGATGTCGCAGAAGTCCGGTCCATCGCCGAGCGTATCGTCGCCTCGGGCAACAACGTCGTCCTGAAGATCCTCTCGCCGGACGTAATCCATAAATCGGATGTCGGCGGCGTGCGCCTCAGTATCGCGACGGCCGATGATGCCGTGCGCGAGGCCGAGCGGATGCTCGAACGGGTCCGCACCACCGTCCCGCACGCGAGATCCCTGCGCTTCACGATCTCGCCCATGATCCGCCGCCCCGGCGCACATGAGCTGATCCTCGGCATGAGCGTCGATCAGACCTTCGGACCGCTCATCATGTTCGGTGCCGGCGGTGTATCCGTCGAAGCAGTGGCAGATACGGCGCTCGCGCTCCCGCCGCTCGATCTCGGACTCGCCGACAGGCTGATGCGGCAGACCCGGATCGACCGGCTCCTGCATGGATATCGCGATCGACCGCCCGCCGACCGCGCCGGCATTGCCGCAGCCCTCGTCCGCCTCTCCGAGCTCATCGCCGAGAACCCCGAGATCCGCGAGCTCGACATCAATCCCCTGCTGGCCGACGCCAATGGCGTGATTGCCTTGGATGCGCGCGTCGCGCTCAAATCCGAGCAAAAAGAGCCGCGCGTGCCGATGGCCATTGCGCCCTATCCGGCGGATTGGGAGAAAGAGATCTCCGTCGAGCATCTCGGCCGTGTCCTGCTGCGTCCCATCAAGCCGGAGGACGAGGCCATCTATCGGGATTACATGGCGCATGTCACCGACGAGGATCGGCGCCTGCGCTTTCTCGCCCCCGTCAAAGCACTCTCTTTCGGCCTCCTCGCCCGCCTGACGCAGATCGACTACGCACGCGAGATGGCCTTCGTCGCGATCGACCAGCAGAGCGGCGCCATGCTCGGCGCGGCGCGCTATTCCGCAGACCCCGATCTCGCACGGGCGGAGTACGCAGTGCTCGTACGATCAGATATCAAGGGACGCGGGCTCGGCTGGACGCTCATGAGCTACCTCATTGCGCACGCCCGGGCGCGTGGCATCGGCGTCATGCACGGCGACGTGCTCACGGAGAACACGACCATGCTCCGCATGTGCGCCGATCTCGGCTTCGAGATCAGAGCGGTGCCAGGTGATCCAACCATGCGCGAAGTGGTTCTGCCGCTCGGTGTGGACGTGCCGGCGGTGTAGGTCGCGCCTTTGGCGCGAGCGGGGCCGCAGGCCCCACGCCCCGCTCGGTGGACAGCCCCGAACCCCCGTCTTTTTAAGATTGGGAATGTAGGCCAAGTAAAATCCATAAAGGCGGGTGGGTCAGGGAGGACGTCCCTCCCTGCGGGAGCGCGAGGGCTGGCCCTCGCTCGCACCGAAGATGCGATCGAACTTACACCGCACGCTTGCGAATGAGATACCGCTGGATGCCGTCCATGACGAGCACGCCGTCCTGGTTGTGGATGGTCGAGGCGAGGCTAAGCACGCCGGTCGTGCGCTGTGGCTTGATCTCGGCGACGGTCAGCAGCGGATAGAGCGTGTCGCCGACATAGACGGGCGCGAGAAAGCGCGAGGATTGCTCGATGAAGGCGCGCAGGCTCTCCTGCACCAGAAAGGGAAAGACGCCCGCGCCCGCAGCCGTTTGGATGAGCATCTGGAAGCCGTGAGCGAAGAGATCGCGATGGCCGTGCGACTTGCAGAATTCGCGGTCGTAATGGATTGGGTGATTGTCCCCCGACGCAAGCTGGAAGGCGGCGAACAGCCCATCCGTCATGGTGCGCGAGGGGATGTAGAACGTCTCGCCGATCGCGAAATCCTCGAAATAACGCTGCGGACCGAAGTTCTTCGAGGCGAGGCGGTGATGCTCTTCCGGAGTCATGGCTCAACGTTCCTCGCCGGCCTGCCGCGCGAGCTTGGCGGCAAGCAGCGTGTCGATGGCCGCGGTGCCCATGCCAGCCTCAGCGAGTAGCGCGCGCGTGTGCTGGCCGATGGCCGGCACTGGTGCATCGTTCGGCACCTGACCGGGCAGATGCGGCAGCGGCACCTTGCCACCATCCGAGAGTGCGTAAGCGGGCGCGGCCTCGACGGCCTGAATGTGCGGATCGTCGAGCCAGTCGCCATAGGTATTGATGGCACTCGCGAGTGCGCCTTCCTTGTCGAAGATCGGCGTCCACTCCGCGGTCGTGCGCGCGACCAGCGCCTCATCGAGGATCGCGCGCAGAGCCGCGACATTCTCCTTACGGCCGGCAACGCTCGTGAAGCGCGTGTCGGTGATCACGTCAGCGCGACCGATCGCTCGGCAGATGGCTTCGAACTGTGCCTGATTGACCAGCGTGACCGCAATGAACCCATCCCGCGTGCGGTAGTTGCCGGCCGGAGGATTGAGCAGGCCGGGTGGGCGTCCGACAAAGCCGTATTCGAGAATATTCGGCGACTGCACGTGGGCGGCGGACTGCATGAGCGAGATGTCGATGTGGCGGGCGCCGCTGCCCCTCACCTTACCCCAGAGCGCCATGCTCGCCGCCTGAAAGGCATAGAGGCCCGTGAAGGCATCGATGAACGGCACATCCACTTTGACGGGCGCCCCTTCGCGCGAGCGCGTCGCGCTCATGAAACCCGAGATGGCCTGACCGATCGTGTCGACCATAGGCCGCTCGCGGTTCGGCCCGAGCTGTCCCCAGCCTGAGACCGAGACGTAGATGATGTCCGGATTGCGCGCCTTGAGCGCCTCGAAACCAAGGCCGAGACGATCGAACACACCGGGACGCGCGCTTTCGATCGCGACATCGGCGCGTTCCGCGAACTTCAGCGCGACATCGCGTCCTTCGGGCTTGCGGATGTCGATCGCGAGGCTCTCCTTGCCGCGGTTATAGGCAATCGTCTGCGAGGACATGCCGTCGATACGCGTGCCGAGATGGCGCATCCAATCGCCCTCGGGCGGCTCGAGCTTGATCACGCGTGCACCGTGCTCGGCGAAGTAGCCGCCACAGGAAGGGCCGGCGATGCCCTGGCTCATGTCGAGCACAGTAATGGCGGAGAGAGGACCTGGGCGGGGCATGGAGCACGCTCACAAAACTGTCGTCCGGTGCCTGCACTCTACGGCCGCGGGCTTGCTTTGCAAGGCTGGCCGCGTAGTGCGCAGTGCAGCATGCGCTGTGGGATGACTTTCGCGCTGTTCGCGATATAAGGCTGCCTACCACCATCAAGGCGGCGCTGCGGCCCATCGAAATCAGAATGCCCACAGGTTGCTCATGCGCCGCATTCATGCCGATCTTATTCTCGTCTTCGCCGCCATCATCTGGGGCGTTGCCTTCATTTTCCAGAAGACGGCGATGGATCATGTAGGCCCGCTGCTGTTCGTCGCTGCGCGCTCGATCGTCGCCGCGCTGGCACTGGCGCCGCTCGCCGTGTACGAAGGCCGCCGCGCGCCGGATCAGTTTCCGACGGGCCTTCTCTCGATCGCGGTGCTCGCGGGTGGGATATTCTTCGTCGGCGCAATCGCACAGCAGACAGGCATCATTACAGCCAGCGTCACGAACACCGGCTTCCTGACGGCTCTCTATGTCGTCTTCACGCCCTTCCTCGTCTGGCTCTTCATGCGCCGCGCCCCCGCTTGGATCGTCTGGCCGGCGGTCGCGATGTCGTTCGCCGGCATGTGGCTGCTCGGTGGCGGCACGGTGGGCGGCTTCGCGCAAGGTGATCTCCTCGTTGCCATCTCCGCCGTGTTTTGGGCAACGCACGTGGTGATCGTTGCGCAAGCGACGCGACACGCGCGGCCAGTGGCGTTCAGCGCCATCCAGTTCGCCGTGGTCGGCGTGCTCGGACTCGCCGGCGCGCTGATGTTCGAGACGATCTCATTTTCGGCTCTGGCAAGTGCCTGGCGCGAGATCGCCTATGTCGGCCTGCTCTCGAGCGCACTCACCTTCACGCTGCTCGCCATTGCCATGAGGTACACCCCACCGACCGAAGCCGCGATCATTGTTTCAAGCGAAACGCTATTCGCCGCGCTGGCCGCCTACCTCGTTCTTGGAGAGCGGCTTTCGCTCATCGGATGGTGTGGTGCGGGCCTCATTCTGGCGGCCGTTCTGCTGGTTCAGACCGGGCCTCAGCTCATACACAGATGGCGCAGCGCTGAGGCCGACATAATGCATTGATATAATTGAGATATTTTTGTTTTAAATCCAGCTGCAGAGTGGGCGCTTTCGCGCCATTGCGGCGGGGCCGCGGCGTGCTATACCTCACCCCAAATTCTGCGCATCACGCATCCGATTCGACGGATCGGAGCGTGTTTCATGCGCCCTCCCCTTGACCTGCAGCGGGTGACCGAACTTGGCAGACGACAACAAGACTGACGGCGGCGGCGGCTCCGAGCCGAGTGACATCCGCCCCGTGATGATTTCCGACGAGATGCGGCGCAGCTACCTCGACTACGCCATGAGCGTGATCGTGTCGCGCGCGCTGCCAGACGTGCGCGACGGCCTCAAGCCCGTGCATCGCCGCATTCTCTACGGCATGAGCGAGCTCGGGCTCGACTGGAACAAGAAGTACGTCAAGTCGGCCAAGGTCGTCGGCGAGGTGATGGGTAACTTCCACCCGCACGGCGACAGCGCGATCTACGACGCACTCGTGCGCCTGACGCAGGAATTCTCGATGAGCGTGCCGCTCGTCGACGGGCAGGGCAATTTCGGCTCGGTCGACGGCGATCCGCCGGCGGCCATGCGCTACACCGAATGCCGTCTGCACAAGGTCTCGCAGCACATTCTCGACGATCTCGACAAGGACACCGTCAACTACCAGGAAAACTACGACGGCTCGCGCCGCGAGCCGACGGTGATGCCCGCAAAGTTTCCGAACCTGCTCGTCAACGGTGCCGGCGGCATCGCCGTCGGCATGGCGACCAACATCCCACCGCACAACCTCGGCGAGGTCATCGACGCCGCGATCGCGCATCTCGACAATCCCGATATCAGCATCGACGAGCTGGTGCAGATCGTTCCGGGGCCCGATTTCCCGACGGGCGGCCTCATTCTCGGTCAGGCCGGCGCCATGGCCGCTTATCATCGCGGGCGCGGCTCGATCATCATGCGCGCGCGCGTTGAGGTCGAGGAGCTGCGCAAGGATCGCGAGGCGCTGATCGTCACGGCCATTCCCTATCAGGTCAACAAACGCACGCTGATCGAGAAGATCGCCGATCAGATCCGCGAGAAGCGGATCGAGGGCATCTCCAATCTCTGGGACGAGTCGAGCCGCGAGGGCATGCGCATCGTCATCGAGTTGAAGCGCGATGCCGTTGCCGACGTCGTGCTGAACCAGCTCTGGCGCTACTCCGACCTGCAGACCACGTTCGGCGCCAACATGATCGCGCTCAACGGCGGGCGCCCCGAGCAGCTCAATCTCAAGGACATGATCCAGGCGTTCAACGCCTTCCGCGAGGAAGTCGTGAGCCGCCGGACGAAGTTCCTGCTCACCAAGGCCCGCAACCGCGCCCACATCCTGGTCGGCCTCGCCATCGCCGTCGCCAACATCGACGACATCGTGAACCTGATCCGTCGCGCGCCGAGCCCGGCCGTCGCCAAGGAGCAGCTCATGGAGCGCGACTGGCCGGCGAAGGACGTGGCGCCGCTCGTCGAGCTGATTGCCGATCCGCGCCATCGCGTATCGCACGAGGGCACGACCAAGCTCTCCGACGAGCAGGCAAGCGCGATCCTGGAGCTGCGCCTTGCCCGCCTTACCGCGCTCGGCCGCGACGAGATCGGCAATGACCTCGCCAAGATCGCCGAGGAGATCAAGGAGTACCTCGCGATCCTCTCTTCGCGCGCGCGCATCATCGACATCATCAAGGGCGAGCTGACCTCGATCCGCGACGAGTTCGCCGTACCGCGCCGCACCGAGATCGTGCCCATGGAGGGCGATCTCGAAGACGAGGATCTCATCCAGCGCGAGGATTGCGTCGTCACCGTCTCGCTCAAGGGCTACGTCAAGCGCGTGCCGCTGGCGACGTACCGCGCGCAACGCCGTGGCGGCAAGGGCCGGTCCGGCATGACGACGCGCGACGAGGATATCGTCACGCAGCTCTTCATTGCCTCGACGCACACGCCGCTCCTCTTCTTCTCTTCGCGCGGCATGTGCTATCGCATGAAGGTCTGGCGGCTTCCCGCCGCGACGCCGCAGGGCACGGGCAAGGCGCTCATCAATCTTCTGCCGCTCGAGCAGGGCGAGGTCATCACGACCATCCTGCCGCTTCCCGAGGACACGAAAACCTGGGCCGAGCGTGAGCTCATGTTCGCGACGCGCTCCGGCAACGTGCGTCGCAACAGCCTCGCCGACTTCGAGAACATCAACCGCAATGGCAAGATCGCTATGAAGCTCGACGAGGGCGATCAGATCGTCGACGTCGCGTTGTGCGCGCCGAGCGACGACGTGCTGCTCACGACAGCGGTCGGCCAGTGCATTCGCTTCCCCGCCGATGACGTGCGCCTCTTCAAGGGTCGCGACTCGACAGGCGTGCGCGGCATCCGCCTCGATGGCGAGGACGAGGTTATCTCGATGGCCATCCTCGCGCATGTCGAGGCGACGCCCGCCGAACGCGCCGCCTATCTCAAGCAGGCGAGCGCGGTGCGCCGGGCAACCGGCGAGGGCGTGGAGAATGGTAGCGAGCCGGAGGCGGCACCCGACGTCGAGGCCGAGTCCGAGGAGGCCACGGGCGAGGAGCTGACGCCGGAACGTTACGCCGAACTTGGCGCGCGCGAGCAGTTCGTATTGACGGTCTCGAGCCGCGGCTTCGGCAAGCGCACGTCCTCCTATGAGTATCGCGTCAGCGGTCGCGGCGGCAAAGGCATCCTCGCCATGGTCGTCAACGACCGCAACGGGCCGCTCGTCGCCTCCTTCCCCGTCGAGGAGAGCGACCAGATCATGCTCGTCAC
>LNFM01001011.1_pt1 | contig 66224 bp, 37 predicted proteins | sample 596031 | NCBI WGS metagenome assembly LNFM01 (sample SAMN04254537, study PRJNA301005) | activated carbon metagenome | isolation source: dual media filters at the Ann Arbor, Michigan drinking water treatment plant | place: USA: Ann Arbor
TGATTTGTCAAAGAACTCGCTCAAACCAAAGCCTTTCTCAAAGGGCCCCTACGAGTGCGCCTTGACTCCACCGCCGTCTTTAGAGATGGCTATTTTCTTCGGCCGCTTTGCGGCCGTTAGCTGAGAGAAATGGCACGTTAATGTCGGAAAGAATCAAGAATGCTACTTAACCTATTGCGTCGCGGACGCATCTGAAACCGAGGTTGTTGAGGCCCGAATCGGGCGTGGCGCGGCTTCGTCCGGCTACGCGATAGTTTGAACAGAAGTTTTCGGCACATAAAAACGATCCGCCGCGGATCACGCGTTCTTGGCCCGATTCCGGGCCTTTTGGATCTCGTTTCTCGGTCCGTTTTTGATATGTATCGTCAGCGTAATTGTCGGCGCACCATTCCCAGACATTTCCGGTGAGGTCGTAAACTCCAAAACCGTTCGCCGGAAAGCTTTTGACAGGTGCGCGGGTCAGAAATCCGTCTTCGAGCAGGTTTCTCGTCGGGAATGTTCCTTGCCACCAGTTTGCGAGCGGTTTTCCGCCCGGTTTTAGTTCGTCGCCCCACGCATACTCTTTTCCGACGAGCCCGCCGCGGGCCGCAAATTCAAATTCGGCCTCGGTAGGAAGCCGCTTTCCAGCCCATTTCGCATATTCGTTGGCGTCGTTCCACGAAACCTGACAAACAGGCTCATTTGGCTTTGCCTCAGACTTTCCGCCCTCGGGAAAACGCCAATTTGCCCCGTCGACACGTGTCCACTCGCCTGTCTCGAAGTCAAAAACACCTGACCAGCCAAATTTTTCGGCTTCAGTCCTGTATCCGGTCGCCTCGACGAACTTTGCAAACTCGGCGACCGTCACTTCGTGCTCGTCGATGAAGAATGGCGACAATTCCACCGTGTGGACCGGACCTTCGAAGGGCATTCCGTCACTCGTACCCATCTCGAACTTTCCGCCCTTTAGATAGATCATTCCTTCCGGTGCCGCGATATTCGGTTCAGCCGTGCCGCAGCCGGAAAAAGCTATAATACTCAGCAAAAACGTGAGCGATAGCGGAAAAATTTGTCGAAAAATTCTCATTGCTGAAGAAAATAGAGTATCATTATTTAACCGCAGTTAACCGTTTACCAACAATAAAGGAAGTCGAAAAGGCTATGAGTAATATTTACCGCCGTTTCTTTGTGACCGTTGTTCTCGCTTCGCTCCTGCCGGCCGCGTCTTTGCCCGTCAGGTCGCAGACGAAAGCCAAAAAGCCGAAATACAACGTGCTTTTTATCTCCGCCGATGATCTGCGTCCTGAACTTGGAGCCTACGGCGTCAAGGACATAAAAACGCCGAACATCGACAAGATCGCCGCTCGCGGCACGCGTTTCGACCGTGCCTATGCTCAATTTCCGGTCTGCAATCCTTCGCGTGCATCGCTCTTGACGGGGAAATATCCGACCCAAAACGGCGTGATGAACAACAACGACTATTTCCGCCGCAAATTTCCCGACATTGTCACCCTGCCGCAATATTTTAAGAATAACGGCTACATAACGCTCCGCAGCGGAAAGATATTTCACGGCGGCATTGACGATCAGGTTTCCTGGACGGAAGGAGGTGAACCCACCGATCCGAACATTACGGAGCGCGGAAACCCGAATTTTCGTCCTGCCCAGGCATCGCAATCCGACCCTGCATTTCCTTCCTCTGCCCCGCGAACTGCCGGAGATAACCGGTCCGATCGCATTGTCGTCCTCGAAGGCGACGGCGAAGATCACGGCGACTATCGTGCAACCACGCGGGCGATAGATATGATGGAAAAACATAAGGACAAGCCGTTTTTCCTCGCCCTCGGCCTAGTAAAGCCTCATTCGCCGCCGACGGCCCCGCGAAAGTTCTTTGACCTTTATGACGTGAACAAGATCCCGCTTCCGGTTGATTTTGGGGCCACACCAAAGGCTCTGCCAGATGCTCCGGCGATATCGATCTCGCCGCGAAACTCAGATATCTTCATCGGCCGCGAATCTCCGCCTGATCTTTCACGCGAAATGAAGCGTGCGTATTGGGCGTCAACCAGTTTTATGGATGCCCAGGTCGGCCGCGTCTTGGAAGCTCTCGAAAAGAACGGGCTGAAAGATAACACCATCGTCGTCTTCTGGGGCGACCACGGTTATCACCTCGGAGAGAAAGGTAAGTGGTCCAAGGCTTACTCGCTATATGAGATAGGCCTGAAAGTTCCGCTGATAATCGCCGTACCAAAAGGTAAAGCAAACTCGACGAAACGCGTGGTCGAGCTTGTGGACCTTTATCCTACGCTTGCCGAAATGTGCGGCCTGCCAAAACCGGATAAAGTCTCGGGCGACAGTTTTGCAAAGCTTGTCAAAGATCCAAAGGGGGCGTTCGATCGCCCGGCGTTTGCGATCGTCGAGATCCGCGGCATCACCGGCCGCTCCGTCCGCACCGCCAAATGGCACTACGCCGAATGGGACGAAGGCAAAGAAGGCAAAATGCTCTACGCGACCGAGGAGGATCCGCACGAGCTGAAAAATCTTGCCGAAGATCCTAAGCACGCGGCCGTCGTGGCCGAGATGAAAAGACTCCTCGTCAATTCGCCGATCGCAAAGCGATGAACTCCGATGTCGCTGAAGGCGACGTAGATAATAGCCTGGGGTGCAGCCTTGCGGAACCCCAGGTTAGGTTCAAAGAATTTGCTTTCGACCCTGAAGGGGTCGCACATCGTTGCATCAGGTGGCTCCCCTTCAGGGAGCAAAATGCTGATCCGCAATATTCCTGGGGTTCCGCAAAGCCTCCACCCCAGGCTATTATCTTTGTCGCCTTCAGCGACGCGTTATACTCATTTACTGCCCTTTGTTACTATCACCGGTTTCGGCGGTTGCTTCATTCCCTCGCCAACAAAAAAGCTCGTGTGCGGCGGTTGGTTGTAGGCGACGTTTTGCCAGGCGATCGCTAATCGATATTGCGGATCATGCATGAATGTGTAGAAACGATGCTTGGTCGGGATCGTTGTTGTGTAGATCCGCAGCTCTTTGTTATCGGTCGAGCGCAACATCACCTCTTCGCGCCAGTCTCCGACAAGGTCGGCACTTAATGCTGGTGTAGATTTCGTTCCGTTGTTCGACGCAGTTCCCTGGGCGACGAAAACGGAGTCGGTAGTTTCCTTTTCCCAGTTCCATTTCGAGACGGTCGTGCCGTTGAGCAGCTCCCTGAGAAGATCGCCATCCCAAAACACCCCGAAATTACATGAACGAGGATTTCGGTCTGAGATCTTTTCGCCTTTTGCGTTAAATAGTCCTGTTATCTGAGCACCCGCGACCCATGATTCATGGCCGCGATGGCGCGGATCGATGTCGATCGATAGCCCGCGGCCCGGGCCCTCGCCATCTTCGCCGGCTTTCACCGAAGGTTTTTTCCATATCACTTCACCGGTTTTCGCGTCGCGAAAGTGTGCTCCGGCATCGTCAAAGCGTTCCTGAATCCCGAATATCTCGAGGCCTGGACGATCGGGATCGAGATCAGAAACGTGTAAGGCATCGCCGTGCCCGAGACCGGTCGAATGCAGGCCTTTTCCATCGTCGTCGAGCACCATGGCCCCGAAAATGATCTCGTCGCGTCCATCCGCATCGACATCCGCGACGCTTAGCTGATGATTTCCTTGCCCGCGATATTTGCGATTCTCTTCGCTCGAATCACTGTCAAAAACCCATCGGCTGGTGAGCTTTCCGCCGCGAAAATCCCATGCCGCTATGACGCTGCGGGTGTAATACCCACGTGAAAATATCAGGCTGGGACGTTCGCCGTCGAGGTACGCTACGCCCGCTAAAAAGCGGTCGATCCTATTGCCGTACCCATCGCCCCAGACGGTTTTCATCTGCTCGGTCGTCGGGTTATCTGTTTCGGGATGTCTCGCGGGAATGTATTTTGTGGTCGCGAGCTCTGCTCCTGTCTTGCCGTCGAAGACGCTCAAATATTCAGGTCCTTTGAGAACGTAGCCGGTGATATTTCGTGATCCACGCTCGCCCGGAAGTGCGATGCCGTCCGCCGTCGTGCCTTCAGGCGAACGCCAATCCGCTTTCGGGTCGCCGATGATCTTACCTTTGGCGTCTTTCGTACCGTCAGCCGTTTTGCAGGCGATCTCAGCCCGTCCGTCGCCGTCGAGGTCGTAGACCATGAACTGTGTGTAATGGGCACCTTCGCGAATGTTGATGCCGAGATTTATCTCCCACATCAGAGTGCCGTCCATCTTGTACGCCTGCAGGATCGGCGGATCGGTCATGCCTGCCTGCGAATTATCACGTGCCCGGCCGGTCTGATGCAGGACGATCTCGTATTCGCCATCGCCGTCCAGATCGCCGACCGAAGCGTCATTCGGCGTGTAGCCGGCCGGAGTTTGCAGGGGAACGGAAAGGTACTGCCGGACAGGCGAATTGGCCGGGAGCGTGAATTTTGCGCTGGGGGCCTGCTGGTTTTTGCCGAAAACCGGCCGCACAAACCACGCGTTGTTCTTCGTCATGTCGGCTTTGTCATCTACAAAGAATGTCACGTCGGCGATCGGTTTATCGTTTAGCTTCAGCGGCTTCGCACCTGCGGTTTCGCGATAGACATCGAACGCAACGCCGTCCGGATCGGTACCAAACATTCGCCAGCTGACAAAGACCTTCCCGTCGCCCTGATTTACGGCAACGACGCCTCGGGACAGCTTCTCCATTTGGCGGAGCTTCCCGGACTGAGCGAAAGCGGGAACAGCCAAAAGTATCAACAATAGGATCGTAAGAAATTCTCTTTTCATAGTTTTCGGTCGCCAACGGCGACAAATATTAAAGCCTAGGGTACAGCGAGTCTTCGAGCGGAACCCTAGGTAGAAACGGTGATCACGATTCGTCCCTGAAGGGGACGAATAATCCGCCTGCGATATTGCTCGCCTTCAGCGAGCGGAATCTTTGCTTTCGAGACCTAGGGTTTCGCCGAAACGGCTGCACCCTAGGCTTTAATATTTGTCGCCGTTGGCGACCCCTCTGTGAATCCCGTTATCAAATTTCCCTCAGGATCGTCTGATCAAACCCCTCAACTTTCACGCTCCACGAGCCATCATCCGGGAATCCCGGTGCGTGCTTCTTCGGAGCACCTTTCCACCCGCCGGCCATCAGGGCCATCGCGTAGAGCAATCCGCCATTGCCGGGCAGGTAGAGAGGCAGGTTTGGGCGTTGGTAATTATGGCCGTTGGCCGAATAGCCGTTTTTTGGCGTGTCGACCATTAGTGCGTCGATCGCGAGTTTTGTCTCGCCGAGCCTCGCCGCAGTCATCGCTATCATCGGGTAATCCCAACCCCACGTCGAAGGCCAATCCCATACCTCGAAGACCTTTTTGAGCGTTCGCCGCATGGTTTCGCGGTCGACTTTTTCGCCGCTCAGAACGCCGAGAGCCGCCAGCATCGAAGGGTGATCGTGATTGCGGACGCTAAACGACTGCGGAGCGTTCTCGTGAGCCCAGTAAACTGAAGTCGCGGGATCAAACGGCTCGGCGACGGTTTTTGTCATCGCCGCTTTCGCCGCATCGTTCTGCTGCTGTGCGAGCATTATCGGGTCGACATTCGCCGCGGGCGAGGCTGTCGCTCGGACTTTTGGAGGCGTCGGACCGGGACCGCCGACGGGGAGCTTTGATAGCTTGGCGATGATCGTGTCCCAATCTTTATGCCTCGTTAGGTCTAGGCGTTCTCGCCATTTCTGCGCGGTTTTGAGGCCGAAATGCCAGTATTCGAGTTCGTAAGTCGGATTCCACGTCTCGCGTGCCGGGTGATTTTCCTGTGCCGGGATCGCCGGTGGGCCGAGGACGTAGCGGTCTTTTTCTTTGTCGTAATGAGCGTAATCGGCCATCCACGTCGCGGTTTCTTCGACGATGTCTTTGAAGCGAGCCAGCGTCGCTTTTGTAGGTTTTGTCAGATACGCGAGTTCCGCGTAAAAGATCGGGTGCGGCTGTTGCCAGATCAGCAGAGTGCCAACTGGTGAAGGGCTGTCCCGGCCTGAAGTTTCAGTCATTTTGGCCCAGCGAGCACCTCGGTAACCTTGCTCCTTGGCTCTCGCTTTAGCACTCGGCAGCACGTCGTTGTACCAATCCAGACTGCGGTCGAGAAGCGGGAAGCGATTCCACAGAGCGAACTGCGCCGCATGCCACCAGTGCATTTCAAGATGATACTTCCCGTACCAACTATTCGAAGTCAGCCCCGTCTCCTGCGGCGGCCGCGAACCGGAACATTGGATCGCAGTCACGTATTGCGAAAGCACGACTCGGCGTTCGAGTTCTTTGGCTCGCGGGTCTTTGCTGCCTGAGAAATCGACAGCGGCTCCGGTTTGCCAGAAGTTTTTCCAATAAGTGGAAGAGGCTGATAAGGCCTTGTCGGCGAGTATCGTACTTCTACTTCGTTTGCGACTAAATGCAATCGAGAGATCCAGACGACCATATCTATGCCCACGAATCACAAACTCGTGCGGACCGTTCGTTTCGATCTTATCGCCACCGGCCCAGTTCAGCCGAACGAAATAAGCGTCACCATCGAGTGTTCTTTCAATCTCAGCTTCATAGGTTCCCGGTTTAAGTTCGCTCTTATGACTACTCGGTTGAGACCAATCGACAGCTTGCATCGTTTGCGATCCATAGGGAAATGCAATTTTAACCCCTAGTTTCATATCTGCCAGAAGTGCAGACTCCACTCTCACCGCAATAGTATCCGAAGACGGATCGACGCAAGTCTGTGTGTAGACAGATTCTCCTTTAAACTTGAAGCGGCTGTGGATAATCCCGGTCCAGAGATCGAGACGCTGTTCAATTTCAGTAATGTCTTTGGAACTTGCACCCGGGCCGAAGTCAAACCCGATCTGCCCCAAATGCAGCCGATGCGGGTTTTCGCGAAGCCAGTCGAACAGTTCTTCCTGGCCGGTTTTGGTCGTCATGTATCCCACCTTGCGGCCGTAGGTTTCGTATTCGGTGAGCTTTAGCTTTTGCCCTTTGAGATGTTCCGGCATTAGTTTGGTGTGCCAGCCCCATTGGGACATCGTGCAGAGCGGCATGCCATTGGCGTATTCCTCGGGGAAGGTTTGCAGGCCGGTGATGTCGCAGGTAAACGCAAATTCGCCATTCCCGACCGACAACGGCGAGAGCGGATCGAGCTTTCTCATCACCGGATTGTGTCGCGAGACGAGGGCGTAACGGTCGATCTTGCCCTGCGGTTGTTCGGGGTTACCGATTCCCGTTTTCGCCAAAACTCCGGCTGCAGCGATCGAGCCGATGAATTCACGCCTGGTTGTCTTGGAAATACTCACAGATCTTTCTCCAAATTCCTGTCGCCAATGGCGACAAACATTAAAGCCTAGGGTAAAGCGAGTCTTCGAGCGGAACCCTAGGTAGAATCCGCAATCGCGGCCCGTCCCTGAAGGGGACGAACAAAATTCGTGTGCTATTGCTCCCCTTCAGGGAGCGAAAAAAACATTATTTATACCTACGGTTCCGCCGAAGCGGCTTCACCCTAGGCTTGAATATTTGTCGCCGTTGGCGACCAACAGACATCGCTTTTGACGTTGTGAAAAATTCAAACGCCCCGCCACCTATTTCTTGCCCAAAACCTCATAAAACTCCACCTCAACGATCCCGAGCTTTGTCCTACCGCCGCGATTGGCCTGGGAATTTGGGTCGGGCGTGCCGGTTATTTCGATGATGTTGCCGAGTGCGTCTCGATTGGCGGCTTCGCCGTCGAGTTCGATCTTGATCGATTTCCCGGTTGTTCGCGGGAAGTTTATCGTCACATAGCCCAGTGACCGCTGCGTTGTTCCGAGAAATACAACCTGATCATCGACGCTGATCTTCAGCGGATAGAGCAGCGTGCGCCAGCCGATCATCTTAAGCAAGACCTGATCGATCTGCTGGGGGCGGGCGAGTTCGTACCTGATCCAAGCGTTCTCCTTTTTGCCGTCACTGGACCAGTCGGAAAGTTCGTTGTCGTCGAATGTATTCTTCGCTTTTTCAGAATCGGAGCCCGCCGTGACCGATGCAATTTCAAGCGTGCGTCGCGACGGCGTGAACGACTCGGTTAAAGGTGTCGGGCCGCGATCGAGATATGATGGCAGGCCGTCGGACAGGAACGTTTCAGAGAATCCGTTTTTGGCAACGACGGGCTGCGATCTCAATTGCACTTCCGCCGGGCCGAGGTCGCCTGATGTTGCTTTCAGGCTTATTAAGCCCGCTTTTGTCGTTGAGCGGATCATCACACGATTGACGCCGCCTTCGACAGGAATGCTTTTGGCGAGGATGTAATTGTCCGGCCCCTGCGCGATACCGCCGCGCCATTCGGCTTCGCCGGTGAGAGTGAAATCGATAGTGTTCAGAGCGGTCGGGCAGCGGTTGCCTTGCTTATCAACGACTTCGACTTCGAAAAGGGCAACGTCAGAACCGTCGGCGGCGAGGCCGTTTGGTGACTTGATGTGCGTTAACTTTACCGCGAACGGCTCGCCTGCGGTTCGCTTGATGTCCTGTGAAACGGACTTTCCAGTCGCGTCATAACTGACTGCCTTTATCTCGCCGGTCTGCCATTCGACGTTCTTGAAAGTAAACAAGAAACGGCTCGACTGCTCGCCAAAACCGAGCGATTTGCCATTAATAAACAGCTCAACTTTTTCGCCGCTTGAGACGACATAGATCGGCTTTTTCACTTCGGGAGTGTAATTCCAGTGGCCGATGATATGAGTTCGTGGCCGTTCGACATCGACCCAACCGTCCCACATCACGCGGTGGGCGAAGAAGCCGTCTTTTGGGATCCGCATCGCATCGACCTCGCCGCTGCGGCGGTAGTTTTCGGCCCCGCGATAGTGTGTGTTAGTGTCTGAGAAGATGATGTTCACACCGCCTGAACTGACGCGTTTTCCGGTTCCGGGCCGCGATTCCCAATAATCAAACCAGCGGACAATGTTCTCGATCGCGTGCGTGTCCTGATTGCGGTTGTATTCGCGTGCCGGAGCATCCTTGTACGGCGGGCCGTCGCCGTCTTTGTGGAACGGCGGCGAATAGTCGTCCCAGTATTTGCGAAGCCCTTCGTCACGGGAATATTCCGTCGCCCACATCGGGTGTTTCGCACTTTTGTTGATATAAAGCATCTCGCCGCCCCACTCGGCGACCTTGCTGTCGAGCATCTCACGCGATCCGATCGCTCGGCCTCCGTGCGGATCATACTGGTCGCGGATCGCTTTCATCTCGGCCATGTGCGGTTCGGAGATGCTCTCGTTGCCCGATTCGTAAAAGATGATCGACGGGTTGTTGCGATAGTAAATGATCGAATCACGCATCACTTCGCGGCGGTGTTCCCAACGGCGGCCATCGACATCACGTTCGGCATCGCCTGCCGGCATCGCCTGCATGAGGCCGACGCGGTCGCAGGATTCGACATCCTGTTTCCAAGGGGCGATGTGCATCCAGCGGACGAGATTGGCATTCGACTCGACCATCAAACGGTTGCTGTAATCCGACAACCACGGCGGAACCGCACTGCCGAGAGCGGGCCATTCGTTCGAAGTACGCTGGGCGTAGCCTTTTACTTGCAGCGTGCGGTCGTTGAGCTTGAAAAGGCCGTTGCCGAATTCGGTCTTGCGAAAACCGGTTCGGGTTTTTACCGAATCGACGATCTTTCCGTCCACCTTTAGATCGGTTGTTACGGTGTAAAGGTAACCGTAGCCCCAACTCCAGAAATTCAATCCCGTGAGGGTGTCGGCGGCGGTTATGGTCTTTGTTTCTCCCGCAGCGACGCTGTGTCGAAGGCCATTTATTTTCTTGACGATGCGACCGTTTAGATCCGCGACGGTCACTTCATAGGTGACACTTTTCGCGGAAGCGTGTTCGTTGCGAACCTGCGTCTCAAACGTGACCTTCGCGGTTTTATTCTTAACATCTATTTCGCTCGCATGAACGTAAACGCCGGTCGTTTGCAGATTCGCCCACAGCGGAAGCGTTTGGTAGAGCTTTTCCGTGACGTGGAGACGGACGTTTTTATGGATGCCGCCGTAGTTGGCGTTAAAGTTTTTGTCGTTCCACTGATAGGTGCTGTTGGTCGATTTTTCGCGGTAATCCCACGCGTTGTTGGTGCGGACGGCGACAACGTTTTCGCCTTTGACGAGATCGTTTGTGATGTCGAAGCCGAACGCTGTGACGCCGTTCTCATGCCGACCGATGAACTTACCGTTCAGGTAAACTTCGCCCGCGAAACGCACCCCTTCGAACTCGATGAAGGCCTTCTTTCCAGCCGCACTCGGCGGCAGCGTGAATGCCTTGCGATACCAGGCGATGTCGGTCGAAAGGTCCTTGATGTCCTTACGAAATGCCTCGTCTTCGTTCCAGGGCCGCGGCAGCGTGACTTTTTTCCATGCGGAATCGTCGAAGCCGGCCCTCTCGACGCCAGCTGGATCGCCTACGAGAAGCCGCCAATCCGAGTTGAAATTGTATGTTGCCCTAGGCGATGCAAGCATTGCGCTCGATGCTCCGAGCATCAGAACGAAAATAAAGGTAAATAAAAATCTGCTCATAAGATCATGAAGGCCGATAACGCCGGGAACGCAGCCGCCCTCGGCTCCAACGCCGGTTCCTCCGGCGTGACGGAGTTTGCGGCTCTTCAAGTTGAACTATCATCACGAACGTCAGCGTCCTCAAAGCAGGACGCTTGCAGGCGAGGGCGCCTGCGTTCCCGGCCTTCAACTTCCTAACGGCTTCAAGTTCGCGACGGCCGGGCTCGCCGGAACCGCAAAAGCCTTGGCGTCATCCGGTTTTCGCGCGTCAAACGTTTTCCAATCCTTAATCAAATATTTCGCCAGCGGCAGCTTTTGGTCGCGGATCCATTGGACGATGACCTTTGCTAGCTGAAACGCACCAAATGCATTATGATGCGTGCCGTCGCCTTCTTTGAACAAAACGCCCGAACCTTCCTTGCCAAATGCTTCGTAGAGTTCCTTGCTTTTCGCATTTAGATCGATGAACGCGACGTTTTCCTCTTTCGCCGCCTGCCTGACAGCCTCTGGAAAATCACCGTGAGAATTGGTGATAAATTTGCCCGTCGGGTCGAACGTGCGGCGGTGCATCGGGCTTATTAAGATAACGGTCGCACCTTTGGCTTTCGCGGCTTGGGTAAACTGTTTCAAACTTGCTTTGTAGGTCGTGAAGGCACCGACACCCTCACCCTTTTCCTTCATGTCGTTATGGCCGTACTGGATAAGCAGAAAATCGCCGGGTTTGATCTGGCTGACGACTTTGTCCAAACGCTTTGCACCGAACGAACTGCGTAGCGACTCGCCAGATTCGGCGTGATTGGCGACCGCGGCATTCGTGCCAAAAAGCGCCGTTATCATCTGTCCCCAACTAGCATAGGGCTCGCCCGGCTGGTCGCAAACGGTCGAGTCGCCGAGCAGGAAAACCGTCGGAACATTGACCGGCTCGATCACGATGCTGCTGATCGAAGGCTGCGTGCCGTTGAATTCCAGCGTCAATTTTTCATCCCAGGCCCATTGTTCCGAGGTTTTCTCGCGATCCTTTAGCTTGACCATCAAATCCCCACCCGCTACAGACCCGGTCGAACCTGCGATCACGGGCGTTCGGACGTTGACGACAAAGCTCTTCGTCACGAACTTGCCCGGAGCGGTCGAAAATGATTCGAGCATCAAACGCCGAAGCTCCGCTTTTACGACCGGAGCGGTCGCGAAGACGGCGTTGCCGAACCGGACCGTAACGCGATAATTGCCTTCCGGAACCTTGGCCGAAAAATAGAACGGTCTGTCCGAAGTACAGCCGTCCGCCCCACATTTGACCGATGCATCGGGTTCGAAACCAAAACCTCTCTCCCGGTCGTAGATCGTGTCTGCACCCACCATCGAGCTGCCCGACTTGGGCGAGCCGAAGCTAAACGATTGTGCCTCGGAGCTCGCGGCGAGAATGCACAGGAAGAAAACGAAGATTAACGAACGAATAAACATAACTACTTTGCGAAAAATTTGTCGCTGAGTGACGCTCGAATCTAGTCGTGGGCACAGCCCGCGGTAACAAAAATCATGTTTACACTTTTCCGTGGGCTTTACTCACGGCTAAAATCGTTTGTCACTCCGTGACGATTTAATTCTTCGGCGTTGGTGTCGGCTTGGCCGGAATCACGCCTTCGTCAATATCGGGCGAAGCCGAGATGCTTCGCTGATACTCGGTGTCGCTTAGGTCTGGCGGCAGCGGCGGGCCGGTGTAAATTACCGCCAATTCCGCGAGTGCCGAGACCTTGTCGGTGCCGAAGCCGGACAGTGAGCGAAATCTCAGGAACTTTGTCGTAATCGTTCCGCCCAGATCGATCCTTTGCGGGTCGAATGTCGAGATCAGGCTGCCGCGTTTTATTTCTCGCCAGGTCGTGCCGTCGTCGCTCACGTCGATAGCGTATTCGCGAATATCGCCTTCGTGTTCGCGGTGATTTTGTCGCGGCATGATGACGAGGCCCGTGAAGATCGCTGGTTTTTGGAACGATACGGCTAGCTCGGCATTTGTCCGGGCTTGATCTCGAGCGGAGCCGACTGTCCAGAACGTGTTTGGGTCACCGTCGAATGCGGCATCTGGATTTACCGTCGTGGTCTTATTCAAGCCCACGGCACCGAGTTTCTTCATCACCTTGGTGTCGAAGAAGACTTCGCGGAAATTTGACGGTACAATGTTTGTCTTCGGCTCGAACCGAGCACTCGCCATATAGTCGAGGAGCGAGCGGCGAAGTTGGCGGGCGACCGGACGTTTGTCTAACGAATTGGCGAGGTCGGGTGTTGCGACGAGGAGTTTTCCGCTGCCGACTTTGGCTTCGAAGACCAGGCCGAGTTTGTAGTTTCGGTTCCAGTCGTCGATCGGCTGGACGATCGGCTGGAGTTCTTTTGGTAGTTTATCGAGGTTCATCGTTCGCGTGCCTCGGACGAGTTCGATCCACTGCCAGTCGTAGTGCGATTCGGTCGGCAATGCGGCTAGGGCCGGATGCGTTTTGTCGATCCAGAGGCCGAGCATTCTGGTCCAATTGGGATTCATCAGCCGATTCCAGAACGCCGGAACCCAATCAAGCGGCGGGCTGGTCCAGTCGAGATCGGCTTTTCGCGGCATAAAAAGGACTTTTCCGCCTTTGGCGAGGATCGCTTCGGCCTCGGGCCAGTCGTGGCTGATCGTGACGTCTTTTGGAACGTCGGCGTTGACTGCTGATGGATAGACCCAGAAATCCCAATCGTTTTCGAAGGTCGTGTTTTTCAGGCCAACGATAAGTTTCAGAGCGGTTGCTTTGGTGAATGAATTTAGCGACTGTTTGACAGTTCCGAGCGGGATGCTCTTACCGATCGGCACGGAACGCGACGCGAGATCGCCGCTAGCGACCGTTTTACCCTCGCCGTCGACGAGCTTCCAATACGGCGAAGCATTTTCTATTGGTTTCGCCCCGAAGTGAGCGATCTCGACGTTCGCCGTGAACTCCTCAATGTTTGTGTAGACACGCTTATCCAATCGAGCGAGCGGAACGGTTACGTTATTGAACCGCCGAACCTCGTTCGCGGTCGCATAACCTTTCTCTTCCCAAAATGCGTCGATCAACCCGACCAGTGCCGTGCCTTGCCCGAGATAATCGTGCAGATCGAGCAGTTGGAAGCCGTCCATTCCGGGCGTTCGCAGGTTGGCTTCGATCTCTTCTTTGTAGCATTCGAGCTGGAATTTGCCGGAGGCCATCGCGAAATCTTTGTTTTTGTGAGCGAGGCCCTTTGCGGCGAGCGAATCGCGGAATATCTCGTAATTTCCGGGCCGCATGTAGCCGGTGAACTTTTTGATGATGTCGTAATCGGGATACGCGACCCATTGGCCGAGTTCGTGCGAGACGACGGGGACGTTGATGTCTTCGAGTGATGCACCGTAGTCCTTGCCGAACCATGCCGTGTTTCCGCGAAGCATTTTAGGGCCGATCCTCTGCATAGCGAGGTAATCGGTTCCCTCAGCGAGACCAGGAACTGATGGCTCGGTGTGGCCGGTTCCGTTGGTGTAGATTCGACGCGGATCGGCGAGGCGGTAATGGGCGATCCATTTGTCAAAGGCCTGTTTCCAGCGGCCTTTTGGCTCGTTGCTGGGCGAGAAAAGCAGGAACGACGGATGATTGCCGTAGTGCTTTATCATCAGCTCGGTTTCCTCGTAGAGCATCTTTTCCATCTCGGTTCCGGGCGAAACCTCGTTCCACATTCCGGGTTCGGGCTGGAGATAAATGCCGAGTTCGTCCGCTGCCTCGAACGCCGCTTTCGGCGGGCAGAATGAGTGAAAACGAACGTGATTCAGCCCGAAATCTTTGTGAACCTGAAAGATCTTTTTCCAATAAGCAACATCGGTTGGCGGATAGCCTGTCAGCGGAAAATCGCCACCGTGATGGTTACCGCGAAGGTAAATGCGGCGGCCGTTTAGCTGGAATTCTTTGCCGACAGCTTTGATATCACGGAAGCCGAAGGTAACCTCTCGAACATCTTCGATATTGTCGCCTCGAAGTTCGATCTTTAGTTTTTGAACATTTTGCTGAAATTCGTCCCAGGGGCCCGCGTAATGGTGCGTGATCTCGATTTCACGCTCAGTGCCACTCTTAGTCCACGAAATGCTGCCTTCCCACCCGTGTACCATCAACTTGCCGGTTCCAAATTCGCCCGTCGAATTCCCGATCTTTACTTTTACCTTGATTGTTCCAGGAACAGCCGACACGCCAGGAGCGCCAATCTCCAACGTTCCCGGAGGAAGTGATTTATCGTTGCGAGCGGGAATGACGGTTGGATAAACCTGTACATCCTCGATCCAAACCTTGCTCGTCTCCCGCAGCTCCATCTTCCCGACGATCCCGTTCCAACTCCTCCCAAGGGAATCCGAAACCGCGTGGGCGTCGGGGCGGTACGGTAGGATCATCGAGGTGTCGACGCGGACGGTCAGAGTGTGTTTGCCGGGCTCCACCTGGCCGAGGTCGAATTCGTGTGGGGCGACGAGGCTGCGGGCGGAGCCGATCTTTTTGCTGCCGAGCCAGACGGTCGATTCCCAACGAGGGCGTTCGAGGTGTAGAACGACGCGTTTTCCTCTGTAGCTTTCGGGTATGACGATGTCACGCTGATACCAAGCCGGGCCGATGTAATGACGCGGCGGCTGCGATAGGAAGGGAACTTTGACGTTGCCGGGTTTTGTATAGGCTTTGTAATCTTCGCGTTCGAACCAAGTTCGGTCGTAGAGCGAAAGGACCCAGGGCGTTTTGGTTGATATCTCGTCGCCGTAGCCCTGCGACTGCAGAATGCCGGGCAGCTTGATCTTATCCTTCAAAGATTGGTCGTACCAATTTTGGGTAACGCCGACATTTGTCGGATCGAGGGCAAATCGCCATTCGCCGGAAAGGTCGATCTGGGCTGAGATCGACATGGTCGCGAGCAGAATTAATGTGGCGGCGACTAATCTGAACGACATGCGGGTAAACCTCATAGATACAGTCGTATAGACAAACAAGATTCTTCTTTGCGTGCTTTGCGTCTTTGCGTTAAAACGGGCCTTCCTCACGCAAAGTCGCAGAGATCGCAAAGAAGACGCCAAGAAGAAATTGAGAAAACCGCTTGTAATTGAGCGCGAAATGTTATAGAAAAGTTCTACAAAATACCGTTTTGTAATCCTTGAACATAACCTGATCCTCTTGGCGTTGGCTGATTAAAGGCACTATAACAGCAACCGGATCAAAATGCCAGTTAAGCGGTTTACCAAATTATCGAGGGCCAGAACAATATGACTATCGGAAGACGAGATTTCTTAAATCGTTCGCTGCTTACCGGAACAGCCGCGGTGATCGCTCCGCGAGCGATGTATGCACAGGCTGGAGCCGACTCGCGGGTCGAGATCCTGATCAACGAGCCGATCGGTACGATCAACCCGAATATTTACAGCCACTTTGTCGAGCATCTCGGTGCGGTCGTTTATGACGGCATCTGGGTGGGCGAGAAATCTAAGATCCCAAATTACGGCGGTATTCGAAAGGAACTGGTTGATAACTTAAAGAAACTCAAACCCGGTGTTATCCGATATCCCGGCGGCTGTTTTGCCGATCAATATGACTGGCGCGACGGTATCGGACCCCGTGACAAGCGTCCGACTCGAGTCAATTTCTGGGCCGACACAACGTACAAAGCTCCGAAATCGTATCAGGACGTAAAAGACGGTCCGCAGAAATATGAGCCGAACTGGTTCGGCACGGACGAATTTATCAGATTCTGCAAACTCGTCGGTGCTGAGCCGTATATGGCCGCGAATTTGCGCTCGTTCGGCGTCGCGGAATTCATGCAGTGGCTCGAATACTGCAACGCTCCGGCCGGTGTGACGACGCTTTCGAATCAGCGTGCAGCGAACGCGAGCAAAGATCCCTACAACATCTCGTTCTGGGGCGTAGGCAACGAATCCTGGGGCTGCGGCGGTGAATTTACGCCGGAGGAATACGCAACCGAATACCGCAAATACGTCGCATGGCTTCCGACCTACGGAACGAAATTGCAGTTGATCGCTGCCGGGCCGAACGGGGGCGATCTCGCGTGGACACGGAAATTTTTTACCAAACTTACCGAGAAGGGAATGGGCCAACTGAACCGGATGTACGGATGGGCTTTGCATTATTATTGCCACACGACGGGCAGTGGAAACGCGTCGGAATACGACACTAACCAGTGGTACGACTTGCTCAAGAAGTCGGACGAGATGGACCGCTTGATTCGCGAACACTGGCAGGTCATGGGCGAGATCGATCGCGAACACCGCGTAAAACTCGTCGTCGACGAATGGGGAGCATGGCACTGGCAGGACTCAGATGTGCCGCCCGCGTATCTTTATGCGTACGCCGGAACGCTGCGTGACGGATTAATTTCCGGCATTAATCTTGACACTTTCCAACGCCACGCCGACAAGGTCGTGATGGCAAACCCGGCGCAGCTTGTTAACACGATCCATTCGCTCTTTCATTGCTACGAGGACAAGTTCATCTTGACGCCGAACTATCACGTTTTCGAGATGTACATGCCGCATTCGGGAGCGACGGCTGTGAGGACGCAATTTACTTCGCCCGAGATCTCGTTCTCTCGTTTTGACGCTCAGCGAAAAGAGATCCCGACGAAATTTTGGGGCCTGCAGGGCTCGGCTTCGGTAAAAGGCAAGACCGTGACGCTAACCGCCGTCAATCCCGACGCCGTAAACGGCCGCGAAACCGAGATCAACATCGGCGGAGCAAAGATCGTTAGCGCCGAAGCGAGAGTTTTGTCATCTACAAATATTAGAGCTAAGAATTCGTTCGAAAATCCAAATGGGCTTGTGCCTAGGAACGAAAGCGTATCCGTTGGAGCGAGTGGGAAATTGGTATACAAATTTGCTCCAGCGTCAGTGACGAGGCTGACGTTGCAGCTTGCGTAGAATGAAGATCATTTTGCAATGCATTTGCATCCCCCTTCTCGGGGCCTCGATCTGGGCTCAGGGTCTGACCGATGAGAGAAATGGGTTGCAGGTAAGTGGAGTTAAATGGTTTGTCGAAACGTTTACGCGTCTTGTGCCGGTTGATGGCAATTCACATATTAGAGGAACTCTCGGCGCGGTAGATCCGATGGACCTCCAATTAAGGTCTGACCGATATTTTGTTTATGAGACGACGTTTAAGAATACGTCGGGAAAGCGGATTCGCGGCATTTTGTGGGATCATGTTTTTTCGAGCAAGGAAGACGGTCGGGTTCTCAAAAATCATAGGTTTTATTACCTTGTTCCAATTGCTAAAGGCGGATCGCGAAAAGTAAGGAATACGATGGACGTCCCACCGACACCGCTCGTCGGCGCTGATGACCTCAAAAAGGATGCGATATCGCCGTATCGCCAGGAAGTAGCGGTAAAGTGCGTAGTTTTCGAAGGTAACGTTACCTGGAAAAATGCGGGAATAGAGGACAAGGAATGTGAGGAACTTCGCCTCAATATTTGGAAAAGAGAAGAGAAACTAAAGAAATACTATTAACTCGATGAAAAAAATCATTACCCTGGCTCTCTGCGTTTTGATCGCATCTCAGACGCTCGTTGCTCAAACCGACGCGACAACACCGCTTCATCTCTTGAAGCCTGACTATCCGGTTCCGTACGGTATTCCAAAGCAGGAAGATGTCGCGGCGGTGATCGGGCGTATTCACGGTTATCTCGACAAAGTCACGCCGCCGTCCTTTGCAAATGAAAAGACGGGCGAGCTGTTTACGGACGCGTCGAAGATCAATTCGGATACCATTTTGCAGCGGGGAGATTTTCGAATCGTTTCTTATGAATGGGGCGTGACGTACGCGGGGATGTTGCTAGCGGCTGAGGCGACCGGTGATTCGAAGTATCGTGATTACGCGGAAAAGCGTTTGTTGTTCATTGGTAATTCGGCTGCCGCGTTTCGACGGCCGTCGGCAAATTATGAAGAATGGGAAGCCAGAATGCCCCTGCGCAATCTGATCAATCCGCGTGTGCTCGATGACACAGGAGCGATGTCGGCGGCTATGATCAAAGCTATGCGTGCGGGCAGCAAGGCCAATCTTCGTCCGATCATCGATAACGGATTGAACCACATCATGAACCGCCAGCACCGCCTTGCTGACGGAACGTTGGCGCGAAATCGTCCTCAGCCGAATTCGTTGTGGCTCGACGATCTCTTCATGAGCGTTCCGGCGATGGCTCAGATGGGAAAGTTGACCGGCGACAATAAATATTACGACGAAGCGACGCGTCAGGTATTGCTTTTCCGCGACAAAATGTTCAACAAGGAAAAGGGCGTTTTCATGCACGGCTGGATCGAATCGATGTCGGTCAAGCCCGAGTTTCGGTGGGCCCGTGCGAACGGCTGGGCATTCATGACGCTCGCGGAATTGCTCGAGGTTCTTCCCGAAAATCATGGAAAGCGGCCTGAGATCCTGAAGCTTTATCAAGATCACGCTCGTGGCCTCGTTGCGATGCAGCACGGAACGGGCTTCTGGCACCAACTGCTCGATCGCAGCGACTCTTATCTGGAAACGTCGGCGACGGCGATCTATGCATATTCGTTGGCCCGCGGCATAAACCGTGGTTGGATCGATGCGAAGGCGTTTGCCCCTGCGACTTTGCTGGCGTGGAATGCGGTATCGACGAAGGTGAACGCTCAAGGTCAGGTCGAGGGAACTTGTGTCGGAACGGGGATGGGATTCGATCCCGCGTTCTATTATTACCGCCCGATCAGCAAATTTGCGGCACACGGCTACGGCCCGGCACTGCTAGCGGGCTCGGAAGTTATCTTGCTACTCAAGAATAGGAAGTTTGAGATAAACGATAGCTCGGTGCAGCTTTTAGGGAACTGATGCCGGGAACGCAGGCGCCCTCGCCTGCAAGCGGGCCGCTTCGGACGCTGACGTATTTGGTAGTTTGTTAACTTGAAGAATATCTATCTTCGTCACGCCGGCGGAACCGGCGTTGCAGGCGAGGGCGCCTGCGTTCCCGGCTTATGCGAAAAGCTTTTTTGATGTCGGTCGATCCTGCGTCGCATGCCGAATACGAGCGGCGGCATCGGCCGATATGGGCGGAGTTAGAGGCGGTTTTGAAGAATCACGGCGTTTCGAATTATTCGATCTTTCTTGATGCGGAAACCAGCCAGCTTTTTGGGTATGCGGAGATCGAGTCAGAAGAACTTTGGAACTCGATCGCCGCAACCGACGAGTGCAAACGGTGGTGGGCATTTATGAAAGACATAATGCCGTCCAACGCCGACAACAGCCCGATCTCGCGGGAATTGAGGGAGGTTTTTCATCTCGATTAGCACGATGAGCAAGCTATTTACGCTCACATGCCTTTTTCTTCTTGCCACGACGTTTCTGGCAAACGGCCAGAGCGTTGTGTTGATCCCCCGCGAGATGGAAACGCGGGTTGACGTCGAGATCGATGGAAAACTGTTTACCTCGTTTCGCTGGGACGAGAAGATCAAGCGGCCGGTTCTACTGCCGATTATGACTAGCGGCGGCGCATTTCTGACGCGCGGATTTCCGATCGAAACGCGTGATAACGAGGCGGTCGGGCATCCGCATCAGGTCGGGGCGTCGTTTAGTTATGGCGACGTGAACGGCATCGACTTTTGGAACACGTCGATCTTTCGCAGCGAAAAAGAACTAGAGCGGATGGGCCGCATCGTTCTTCGGAAGATAATCGACACAAAAAGCGGCAACGGCAAGGGCGAACTGGAAACTAGCTCGGCATGGACCCATCCGAACGGTAAAGTGCTGGTGCTCGAAACTACGAAGTTTATCTTTCACGCCAAGGGAAAGCTCCGTTTGATCGATCGGATCACGACGCTCACCGCGAATGAAGAGGATGTCGTTTTCGGTGACAATAAAGAGGGGCTTTTTGCCATTCATCTGAACTCTGCCTTGCAGCAGAATAATCAGTTTCCGCTGAAGATCACGTCCGCCGCCGGAGTCACAACGGATCGCAAAAGCGGCGAAGGTTTGACGGGGCAATACTTTAACAGCGAAGGGCTTGCTGCCGAAAAGATCTGGGGCACGGAAGGGAAGTGGGCGGCTGTTACAGGAACCATCGGCCGCGAGGATGTCACCGTTGCGGTCTTTGACTCGCCTTCTAATCACAATTATCCCTCGAATATGATGGTGCGCCCATACGGACTGCTTGCTCTTAACCCCTTTGGTCAGAAGGCGTTTGGCGCCGATCGGGCGGAGCGGAAATTCACGCTTCGTTCGCGCCAGAATATGACATTTCGTCACCGGTTGCTGATCCTTCCCGGTAAAGCGGGAGCCAAAGAGATCGAGCGGGAATTCGGGAAATGGACTGCCAGATAAGAATTACATCATGAAAAAACTGCGAGTATTTGCTTCGATTCTGTTTGCCTTTGCACTGTTTGTACCGGTTTTTGCCCAGACTCAGGCAGAACTTCGTAGCGGGTTTATGGAACCGCCGGCAGATTCGCGGATCATGATGCGTTGGTGGTGGTTTGGACCCTCGGTGACCAAGGCGGAACTGGAGCGGGAACTTCGCGTTATGCGTGACGGCGGCATAGGCGGCGTTGAGGTTCAGCCGGTTTATCCTTTGCTTCCTGACGACCCGAAAACCGGCCATCGCAATCTTCCCTATCTATCGGACGAATTTCTCGAAATGCTGAAATTTACGGCTCAGAAATCGAACGAACTCGGCATGCGTTTCGACCTAACGCTAGGAAGCGGCTGGTCGTTTGGCGGAGCTCACACGCCTATAACCGAGGCTGCTGGGCAGCTTAGGATCGATCGTGTCAAGGTCGATGCGGGCGCACGGCGGATACCGATGCCGTCTATGATCCCAGCCGAGAAATTTCTCGGAGCATACCTTTCATCAAAGGGCGGCAACGCGATCGCCGAAAGCGATCTAACGCGGCTTACGGAATTTCGCGATGGTTATGTCGTGCTTCCCGCAACGGGCGTTGCGGGCTCTGAAGTGCTGTTTTTTATCGCGGGCAAGAGCGGGATGCAGGTCAAGCGTCCGGCGGTCGGGTCGGAAGGGTATGTTCTCAACCATCTCGATAAACCTTCGGTGGACAATTACTTAAAACTTACGGGCGACCGGCTTTTCGAGAAGCTTGCTGCAAATGAGCGGCCATATTCGGTGTTTTGCGACAGCCTTGAAGTCTATCATCAGGATTGGACGGACGATTTCGACGCAGAATTTCAGCGGCGGCGTGGATATGACATAAAGGATCACCTTCCCAAACTCGTCGGGCCCGGAACGCCCGAGAGGGCGGATGTCAGATACGACTGGGGCAGGACGATAACTGAGCTGTTCGATGAGCGTTTTATGGTTCCGATGCAGGCTTGGTCTCAGAAAAATGGCACGAGGTTTCGCATCCAGGGCTACGGTATCCCCGCCGCAAACATCTCAAGTAACAAGTGGGCGGACATTTCGGATGGCGAAGGTGCTCAGTGGAAAGTCGTCCGTGCGTCGCGTTGGGCAGCATCGGCAAGCCATATTTACGGACGCAAAGTCACCTCGTCCGAAACCTGGACGTGGCTAAATTCGCCCGTTTTCCGAGCGACTCCGCTTGATATGAAGGCTGAGGCCGATGTTCATTTTCTTCAAGGGATCAATCAGCTTATAGGCCACGGTTGGGGTTATACTCCGCCGGGTGTCGAGTATCCGGGATGGCGTTTCTATGCGGCTGGAGCGTATTCCGAGCAGAACCCCTGGTGGATCGTCATGCCTGATCTCGCCAAGTATCTGCAGAGGACGAGTTATCTGCTGCGTCAGGGCGAGCCGCGAAACGACGTCGCTCTTTATATGCCAACGGCGGATTCGTACACGCATTTCCGTCCCGGCCGAGTTCATCTCATCGAGCAGAATCGTGAATTGGTCGGCGAAACGTTGATGCCGACGATCTTCGAGGCCGGTTACAATCTCGACTTTTTTGACGATGAAGTGCTGCGAACCGTTGGTAGAAGTGCGAACGGAGTTCTCTCGCTCGGCGAAAGCAAGCACCGCGTCGTCGTCCTGCCCGGCATCGAACGAATGCCGCTCGAAACACTCAAGCGGCTCGATGCTTTTGTTCAAAGCGGCGGCAAGATCGTCGCGACGCGAACGTTGCCATCCAAAGTTCCAGGCCTGACTGACCGCCAGCGCCAGCAGGCAGAGTTCGATACCATCGCGGCAAGGCTTTTCCGCGGCAATCCCTCGGTCAGGTTTGTCGAGAAGGATGAGGAAGCGGGAGCGGCCCTGCGCAGTTTGTTAAAGCCTGCCGTTGAAATATCGCCGTCTGCAAAAGGATTTGGCTTTGTCGAGCGAGAGACTTCGGCCGGAACGGTGTATTTTGTTGCAAACACCTCTAACCAGAAACGACAGGTAGAAGTCACACTTCGTGCATCCGGCGGCAGGCCTGAGATATGGGATCCGATGAGCGGCAAATCCTCGGCGGCGAAAGTCGTGCGCAGGGCGAACGATTCGATCACAGTCGCATACAAATTTGAGCCATACGGTTCGACCGTGATCATGGTCGCGAAGGGCGGCCCGGAAGCCGAACCGGTTAGGGAAACGCGCGAATCAGGCGACGCTATCGATCTCAGTTCAAACTGGTCGGTCACGCTCGGCAGCGGCCAGAGTTCGCAATATCCAAAGCTTACATCGTGGGCAGACACGGAGAACGGCAAATACTTCTCTGGGACTGCGACATACACAAAGACAGTTGATGTCCCTGCCGCTCGGCTCGGCGGCGGGTCGAAAGCAGTCATCGATTTTGGCGACGGTACGGCCCTCGAAGAGCAGGAACTCCGCAACGGTATGCGCACGTGGTACGACCCGCCGATCAGAGAGTCAGCGGTCATTTACGTCAACGGGCAGAAGGCCGGTTCGCTTTGGAGTCCACCGTACCGCGTCGATGTCTCGCGGTATCTCAAGGCGGGGAGCAATGATATTCGGATCTTAGTCGGCAACACAGCGTTGAATTACATGGCCGGCCGTAGGCTGCCGGATTACAAGTTGTTGATACTTCGCTATGGCGACCGCTTCCAGCCGCAGGAGATGGAAAAGATCCAGTCCTTGCCATCAGGCATTATCGGTGACGTTAATCTGCGGATCTTTCGCTAGTTCTTTGCTTTGGTAATACCAATTGCAGTTTCTTACTGGGGCGACACATGCATCGCCTCATTAGGAAATCACCTGAAAATCTCAAAAATCGATGTTTTTGCAATGTTTTCAGCTTTTGCTGGTTTTTCTGCTGGACAGTGTGCTGTAAACCTGTTATGTTACCAATCGAATCAAGCCGGGTTTAGAGATTTTACCAATTTAGACAATTAGTTCCCGCCAGAGGCATTAGACGGCCTGTGATCGGGCGGCGTTATCAGCCGGTTAACCGATTATCACGGTTAATTGGAAGATCTTGAGAACTCGCTTTAATTGGTAATACCAATTAAATAGTTGGAAAAGTCAATTCAGCCGTCTCACTTTCGAGCGGTCAAATGTAGTTTAAGGAGAGCAGAAAATGAGGTTGAGGAACATTAGATTGACAGTTTTGGTGCTGTCGATGTCGTTGTTTGCATTGGCAGTGCAAACAGCAAATGCGCAGGAGACGCGCGGCACGATTCGTGGAATCGTTACGGACCCTAACGGGCAGGCAGTTCCAAATGCAAGTGTCTTGGTGCTCGACCCCGCCCGTGGCGGACGAAGAACCTTTACGACGAACGGAGAAGGCCTGTATCAGGCAACGTATTTGACGCCTGGCTTTTATCAGATCGTTGTTGAGGCTGCCGGATTTAAGAAATCGATCCGCGACAACGTCGAACTTCAGATCGGGGCGGCGATCCAGGCGGATATCCGGCTTGAGGTCGGCGGAGCTACGGAAACGGTCACTGTTACGAGTGACATTCCGCCGCTGAATACGGAGAACGCCTCGCTTGGACAGGTAGTCGACGCTCGTCGCCTCGAGGATCTCCCGCTGCCCCAAGGCGACCCTTATAAACTGATCGGCCTTTCGGCCGGTGTTGCTTACACGGGATCGGCAAGACTCGATCGCCCGTTCGAACCGACTCACATCATCGGCTACGCGATCGACGGAACACGCGGCAACCGAAGCGATCTAACGATCGACGGTGCTCCAAGTACGGCGACCGCTAACGCAAACGAGGTCATCGCGACCTACGTTCCTCCGTCGGACATCGTGCAGGAATTCAAGGTGCAGACGGCGACGTTCGATTCGCAGTTTGGCAACACCGAAGGCGGCGTGACCAGCATCAGCATCAAATCCGGAAAGAACACCCTCAACGGTTCAGCCTATTACCACGCACAACCGGGAACCTGGGCGGCGAACGACTTCTTCGGAAACGGACGCGGCACCCCGCGGCCTGAGACGGAATCAAATCGCTTCGGTGGTTACCTGAGCGGCCCGGTTAGGATCCCCTGGCTTTACAACGGAAAAGACAAAACCTTCTTTCTGTTCGGTTACGAAGGTATTCGTGACGCTCGTCCGCGATTCGACGCCGCCGCCGGATCATGGGTTCCAACGGCCGCCATCGCAAACGGTGATTTCTCCGCTTACCTTCCGGCAAGCGGATGCACGGCGAATGCGGCTCTCAGCCAGGTTTGCATATATGATCCGACAACACGTGTAGCGACAGGAAATACGTTTACGGGTACAGCCTTCGCAGGCAACGTCATTCCCGCCAATCGCATTGATCCCGTCGCCCGTGCCGTGATGACCTACTTCGCAAAGCCAAAGCAGCCCGGTCTGGTTGGAAACATTTTTGACTCGAGCCTAAACGAGCTAACCGAACCTTACAATAACTACACCTTCCGCATCGATCAGAATATCGGCAGTAAGAATCATCTTTTCTTCCGCGGTAGCTACTATGACCGAGTCAGCGTGTACAACGACTACACTGCTACCGAGTATTCTGGCGTTAATTTTATCTTCAAGGCCCGGCAAGCGGTCGTCGACGACGTTCATACGTTCAACTCGACCACGTTCCTGAACGTTCGTTACGGCTATAACCGCTTTATCCGACAATCTGATCAGGAGCCTGACGCCCGCGACTTCGACCTGAGCAAGCTCTGGGCCGGAGCCGCAGGTGCTGCGTACAACAGCCTGGTGGGCGAGGGGGTACGTCGTTTCCCACGATTTGATTTCACTGGCGGAGCATTAGGGAATGGTTTGAGCAACGAGTTCAGGCCGGTCGATACACACTCGTATTCGATCATTCTCACTAAACTTTTCAATCGGCACTCGATGAAGTTTGGCGGAGAGCAACGAACCTACATCGAGACATCTTCGTTCAACAGCAACGATCAAACGGGACAGTTCATTTTTGACAACACGTACACGCGGCCGAGCAGCGCTGCCAGCACTGATGTGAATGGCCTTCAGGCGATGGCAGCATTTCTTCTTGGCTATCCAAGCACGCAGCAGATCGTACGGCGGGCAGATTATGCCGAGTACTCGAAGACCTACGGCATTTTCTTCCAGGATGATTGGAAGGTGACCGATCGACTCACGCTCAATCTCGGCCTTCGTTGGGAAGTAGAAACGCCCATGGTTGAGAAGCAGAACAAGAGCGTCTCATCCTTCGACGCTTCGTTTGTGCAGACCAGCCAGGCAGCTGCACGTGCTCGTCTAATAGCGAGCCCGGTCGTAGGTTCGGACGGGCTGCCGGCGATCGATGCGGCCTCGTTCAATGTCAGAGGTGGCTTGCTTTTTGCAGGAGTTGACACTGGTTCAGGACTGTACGAAACGCCAAAGGACACTTTTCTCCCGCGATTCGGCCTTACTTACAGGCTGACCGACAAGACAGTTATTCGCGGCGGTGTTGGTCTGTTCGCAGGTTTCCTTGGTGAGCGACGCGGAGACGTTATTCAGCCGGGATACACGCAGACGACGACTCGTCCGTTGAGCACAGTGGGGCCGAACAACGCTCCGATACCGTTCACCCTTTCAACCTTCCCGACGGGCATCTCGGTCATCGAACCGGTTGGCAATGCCCGTGGTAAGCTAACCGGGTTGGGAACCGGTATCTCCTTCTTCAACCAGAATCCCGAGGTTTCGAAGCAGCTTCGTTATCAGTTTGGCTTTCAGCATGATATCGGTAAGGGCTGGACGGGCGAGATCGTGTACGTCGGTAACTACGGCTACGACATCGAACGTACAAAGAACATCAATGCCCTTCCGAACCAGTATCTAAATACTGATAACTCACGAACTGCGGCCCAGACAGCTCGCAGCACCGCACTCGGTCAGGCTGTGGCTAATCCATTCCAGACGATCGAAGATTATCGTGGTACGAGCTTCTTCAACGCTACGATTGCTCGACAGCAGTTGCTTCGTCCGTTCCCGAACTTTGGCGATATCAATACTTCAGTAAACGACGGGAAATCGTGGTACAACTCACTGCAGGTCAACCTGAACAAACGATTTGCCCAAGGTTATACACTTGGCGTTGCTTATACATGGTCGAAATGGCTGCAGGCGACTGAAACGCTGAATGCAGGTGACGAAGCACCCACGAAGATGATCTCAGATCAGGACACGCCTCACCGTCTCTCGATCAGTGGCATCTACGAACTTCCGTTCGGCAAGAATAAGATGTTTCTAAATGGTGCGAACGGTTTTGTTGATAGGCTCGTTAACGGCTGGCAGATCCAGGGTGTCTTCCAGTATCAGGAAGGTTTCCCGATCGCCTTTGGAACGAACGCTTTTTATCTCGGCGGTGAGATCGCTTTGCCGAAAGATCAAAGAACCACCGACCGTTGGTTTAACACGGCTGCTTTCGTCAACGTTCGAGATGGCGGTACGACGACCACCGCGGCGCCGGTTGCACATTTGAGAACCCTGCCCTTGCGTTTCGCCGATGTTCGCCGCGACAACATCAACGATGTCGGGCTTTCACTGCTAAAGAATACGCAGATCAACGAACGAGTACGGTTGCAGTTCCGTCTCGAATTTAGCAACGCGTTCAACGAAGCGTACTTCCCGGCACCGGCGGTAAACCCGACCGCGTCCACCTTTGGAACAATCGCCCCGTCCAACCAGGACAATTACGCCCGACGAACTCAGATCGGCATCAAGCTCCTGTTTTAAAAAAATAGGTAGACCACGAACTTGGGCGAGGACGGAATTTTCCGTTCTCGCCTTTTTCGTTCGCCACGACTGGAACGGCAAAAATTGGAGTTCGCCCCTTCCAGCCTTCAAATTGAAATAGCCGCCAAAGAAACGGGAAAAATATATTTTCTGATTCTTCATTTTTTTCGCATTTAATGCTAGACATTGGTATTACCAATATGTTAATCTCCCCCCGTCTTAATTTTTTGAACCAAAGTTAGTTCCCCGATCTTGAACACGCCGACCGTAGGCTTCTTGATTCGTTGGGAAATTAGTTAGCAGACGGAGTTAAGCGGTTTACCAATGATCAGAGCGGCGTTTGGGGTGAACCTCCGACGGTAACCGAAGGCAGCAATATTTGGATTCCAACGCATTTTCGGGTGTGGAAATGAAGCAAAAGACTGAGGTAAGTTTCGGGAGAAGTATATGAAATTCATTAAAGCAACACTGTTAGTTTTGGTGGCTGGATTAGTAATAATTGGTCAAACCAATAGAGGCGGTATCAGCGGGACGGTAACGGACTCGAACGGAGCCGTGGTTCCGAATGCCAAGGTGACGATCAAGAATGCCGGTACAAACCAGGCGACAACTGTCGTCACATCTGCTGGCGGTTCTTTCGCGGTCTCATCGCTCGAACCGGTCGAGTACGAAATAATGGCCGAGGCTCCTAACTTTAAGAAAGCCGTCGTCCAGAAGGTAAAGGTCGATACCGCAACCATTCTGACCGTAAACATCGTGCTTGAAGTAGGCAACTTCGCCGAGGTCGTCAATATCGAGGCCGAGGATGCTCTGATCAATACAGAATCGGGGACTACGTCGAGGACGATCTCCGAGGTACAGCTTCGCGAGTTGCCGCTTAATAACAGAAGCGTTCTCGATCTTGCGGTGACTGTTGCCAACGTCTCGGGCGATGCCGGAAGCGAAGATGCAGAGGTTACCTCGGGTCAACCGGTTCCCGGATACAATCTCAGCCTGAATGGAGGGCGTCCAGGCGGGACATCGATCCTCGCGGACGGCGTCAATAACACCGGTGTCGGCATCGGTCGTGCGGTCGTCAGCTTTACACCCGAAACGGTGCAGGAATTCACCGTTCAGACGTCGGCCTACTCTGCCGAATACGGCAATACTAGCGGCGGCGTCATCAATGCAACGACCAAGTCAGGTACTAACCGGCTGAACGGTACGGCACTTTTTTACCATCGCAATCCCGAAACGAATGCACAGCCATACCGCATAGGAACCACGCCCAGAACTCCTAACAACCTCAAATACAGTCAAGGCTCGCTTACCGTCGGCGGCCCTGTGTTTTTGCCTGGCTTCGGCGAAGGCGGTCCGAAACTCTATGACGGACGCGACCGCACGTTCTTCTTCTTTGCGTATGAACCACGTTGGAGAAAAGATTTTGTTACCGTCACCACGCTGCTTCGCTCGCAGGCCGAGCGAAATGGTGATTTTCGTAATCTTGTCCGCACATCAGGTGGTTGGGTTCCTGCCGCCGTTGCCGCACAATTCCCGACAGTGACCTCTACGGGACAGGCGAACATCTATCAGCAGTTCACGCTCGGCACGAACGGGACACTTATTCCAATTGTGCTGACGAACACCACTTTCCAGTTTTGTCAGTTTGGTGCTACTAACGTGTCGTTTAACGCCGCAGGTCAGCCGCAATGTACGGCTGCACAGAACGCCGCACCAAATAATGCACTGAACGTCGTGCCAACAGCATTTATCGACCCGACCGCTCGACGAGTTCTTGAGTACATGCCCTTCGGCGGTGAGTATTTTCTCGATAACGGGCTGATCCGCAATTATGTGGTCAATCGCCAGGTGCAGCAGAATGAGACACGATATACGGTAAAGTTTGACCATCAGATAACGCGTTCAAACAAGATGAGCTTCCGCTACTCGCTCACACCGGCGATCGCGGTTCGCGATTTTGGTACTGACGTCAACGGCAGCACAGGCGTGTTCAGCGATGCGAAGCAGTTTTTGCTGACGGACGACCACATCTTTACGCCGAGCATTGTGAACAACCTGCGGCTCAGCTACACGAAAGGCGTGTTCAGCGAAGATTTCGCGCCTGAGTTCTCGATCAACGGCGGTAGAAATCTGGCGACGGAACTCGGCTTGCCGAGCCTGACTAGCGGCGGACTGCCGCTGTTTCAGCTTAGCGGCGATTCGGGTACCAACTCAGCTTTCGCTGACATCGGTTCGTCAGGATCGACGAACAACTTCAATAAAGAAGAACGTTACGGCCTCGACAACATCGTTTACTGGAACCGCGGCAATCAGACATGGAGGTTCGGCATAAACATGTCACTTGCCAGGCTAAACGTCATTCCGTTCTTCGGAGCCTCGGGCGGCCGTTGGGAGTTCAGGACGCTTAATACGAGCAACAACCGTTCGACCAACGTCGCGAACGGCGGCGATCCACTCGCGAGCTTGCTGCTTGGTGTTCCAAACGCTGTTCAGGTTCGTCCTTTACTCCTCGATTATAATTACTATTGGAAGAGCGGGGCGGCATTCGTTCAGAACGATTGGAGGGTCCGGCCGAATCTAACGCTGAATCTCGGCGTTCGCTACTCTCTCCAAACCCCTCGCGGTGAACGAAATAATCAGCAGGGAGCATTCCGGCCCGACATGGCGGAGTCAGTAACGCTTACCGATGCTCAAAGGACGGCGATCATAACGGGGCTCGGCATCACTACGGCAAATCCGAACTACAACCAGATCGTCGCCCAGATACCGACCACGGTCCGGATCCCTGTATTTGCGTTGGCCGGATACGATGGCCGGTCACCCTACCTTACCGAGGTCGTAAAGAACAATTTCGAGCCACGATTCGGTTTCGCCTGGAGTCCGAAATTCTGGGAATTTGCGGCTCGACGCGGGTTGGCGATCCGCGGCGGTTACGGTATTTCACACGCTCCTCTGACGGGTAACAATCGTCTGCCAAATCCTGACTTCGGTGGTTTCCAGGCCGTTTCGACGCTTGCAAATGGCTCGACGGTGGGTGGCACGTCGTTTTCGGCCCAGCCGGTAAGGCTGTCGGGCAATGCCCCCCTGGTCGGCGGCGGGACATTCCAACAGGCCTTAACCAATCAGTTTCAGTTCAATCCGACCACCGGAGTTATAGGCCTTAACAGCCTTGGCGTTCCGGGCTTTGCAGTGTTTCCTGAAGGCTCGGAAAAGATCCCGTATTCGCAGAACTGGAACGTGACCTTCTCGTTTGAGTTGATGAAGAACACCTCGGTCGAGATCGCATATGTCGGCAACAAAGGAACTCACCTTTACATGCCGAATGTAAATATCAACCCGCGAAGCAGTGATTTCGTCGAACTGCTCGAGGCGAGTAACGTGGCGGCGGAGACTGCGTTTGCCGACCCGCTCGGACGCCGCAACGCTCTCGGTGCAGTGCTGACCATCCAGAGAAACAGCATCAATTCGCCGTACTTTGGTTTTAACACGCTGAATCAGTATTTCAACCCGTCGGCGAGCAGCATCTATCACGGCACATACATCGAAGTTCGAAGACGATTCTCGGGCGGACTTAGCTTCTCGTCGAACTATACCTTTGGCAAATCGATCGACGACGCCTCCGATTCGTCGCCTGACGTTCGTGTTTTGACCAGCGGTTCGACGCTCGGGCAGTCTTACTACGGAGCTCCGCGAACAGAGGACCGTGCCGTTTCGGCCTTCGATCTGCGGCATAACTTTAACACCACATTCGTTTGGGATCTGCCTTTCGGAAACAAGCGAGCTTTCTTCAACAAACTTCCCGGAGCGGTCGATGCGATCGTCGGCGGGTGGTCAATGTCTGGTATTTTCCGTTTGCAGGGCGGCCAGCCGTTTTCGCCGTTCATTACGGACACCAACCGCCTCGGCGGCGTCAACCGTTCGATCCGACTGAACGTCGTACCGGGAGTTCCGCTTAAGAACCCGCTCTACTCGTCGGAATGTTCGATCGGGGCAGCCTGCGAGCCCTGGGTAAATCCGGCGGCGTTTACGCGTCCCGACAAAGGCTCGCTCGGAAACGCGAGTCGCACGGTCGGCATTCGCGGGCCGATGCAGCAGTTGTTTGACCTCTCGGTGCAGAAGACCTGGACGCTCGGATTCCTCGGCGGCGAAGGCCGACGCAAACTCAATTTCCGCGTCGACCTGCTAAATGCCTTTAATCATCCCGTTTTTCGCCTGTCTAATACCGGAAACACTCCTCCGGGATACGGAACGCTGCCAAACGAAGCCCCCGTCACCCTAGCGGAATACAACGCGTGGGCAGCATTCAACGGCCGGCCAAACGCGACCGGTGCGACCGATCCGGCGCTCATAGCGGTGCAAAACCTGACGATCAACAATCGTCTGTCAACGGGTGCGATCCCGCTGAACTTCTTCAGCATTCAGGTTCCGCAAGGCTTTGCGACCCGAAACCCGAATTCGTTCGATATCACGACGCTCCAGGGCCTCAAACACTATCGCCTGCGCCAGTCATACGACCCGAATTTCGGAACACTGTTCGCGGTGAACAATCCGCGTTACATCCAATTCGGGCTTCGCCTCTTCTTCTAGGAAGGGCATTTATCGCGTTTCGTTTCCGTGTTTTTCCGTGCCTTCGGTGGTTGAATTTTTCGAAATTAACCACCGAGCGCACGGAAAAATACGGAACAATATCCTAAGAACGAACGCGAGCAATTGCACAGCCTCCGCATAATCAAGGCGAATCGGCTTCGGGTCGCCAACGGCGACAAATATTAAAGCCTAGGGTGAAATGAGCGATAGCGAATGGAACTCTAGGTAAAGGCTCGCTGAAGGCGAGCAATAATCCGCCGCGTGTATGTTCGTCGCCTTCAGCAACGGAAATCCTTCCACGTCAGTCCTAGGGGTTCCGCTCGAGGGCTCGCTTCACCCTAGGCTTTAATATTTGTCGCCGTTGGCGACTAACCAAATGCGAATCGTATTGCTATCTATCCTGTCGTTCGTCTTTACGTTTAGCGTCTTCGCGCAATCAACCGACGATGCCCGTCCGGTGGTCGACGATTCGAAAACGACGCCGGCTCAGGTTCGCGATCCTAAATTGCCTACGCTGTGGATCGTTGGTGATTCCACGCTGAACAGCAACGCACCGATGCGCGGTTGGGGGCAGGAACTGGCACAGTTTTTTGATTTATCAAAGATCAATGTCGTCAACCGTGCTATCGGCGGACGTTCAAGCCGTACGTTTATCTACGAAGGACGTTGGGATCGGGTAATGGCGGAGATCAAGAAAGGAGATTTCGTCATCCTCCAATTCGGCCACAACGACGTCGGTAAATACGATGATCCGGCTTCAAAGGACCGCCCGTCGCTCCACAGCGAAGGCGACGAAGCAGTCGAAGTAAAACGCAACGCCGATGGCAAGCTGGAAACCGTCCGAAGCTTCGGCTGGTACATGCGGAAATACGGAAATGATGTAAAGGCGAAAGGTGCGTCGATGATCTTCGCGTCGATGGTTCCCCACAAAGACTGGGCCGACGCCAAGATCGTCCGCAAAGAACGTGAAAAATGGGTCCTCTGGACCGCCAACGCCGCCAAAGCCACCCGAGCCGCCTATATCGACCTAAACGAACTGATCGCCCTAGAATTCGAACGCCTCGGCCCCGCAAAAGTGGAGCCTCTTTTCGCTGATCGCCGCACACATTCAACCCAAGCCGGTGCTCTGCTAAATGCCCAAATGGTCGTCGCCGCAGTCAAGTCCCTCAAAACGCCCGATCTGAAGAAGCTTCTCTCTAAAAGGGCCGACCCGATACAGCCAGCTCCCAAAACGTTTGTCGCAAACTTGAAGTAATCCCCGACTGACGCGGCAGGCATCCCTAGTTGCTATGAACGCTTGTTCGCCGAAATACGTGCGCCCGGTCAGATAGTATGCGGCGCTGCGGCGATCGATTTGATCGTTACGATCTTTGTGCCAAGTCGCGCATGCTTCGCGGTTAGGCGGAGGGTACCGGCTTTCTGGGTCGACCTTATCCAGATCGCTCCGGCTCCGCCGACGAGGGCGAAGGGGTTGTCCCCGACTATTTCGCCGTTTTCGATGGTGAACTGGATGGCTCCGGTGGCGTATGGGCGGTCGTTGCCGTGTTCGTCGGTGACGCGGAAGGTGACACGAGTCATGTCGATGCCGTCGGCTTTTAGTTCGAGATCATCAGCTTTGACGACAAAATCGCGGTCCACGCCGCGGCCGGACATTTTGCGTTCGATGACCTTTTTGCCGCCGATCCAGCCTTCGATGCGGAGGTCGGCCCAACGGCCAGCTCCCCATATAGCGGCGCGGAGGTTCGTGTTGAAGGGCGGATATTTCAGGTGCGGATAGGTCTTGCGATCAGGCTCGACGTCGGCTATCAGTTTTTCGCCAACAAAGTATTTCAGCCGTTCGCAGTTCGAGGACACGAGAGCTTCGGTAAAGGCTTCGTTCTCGTCGCCTGATGCCCAGCGGAACGCGGGTTCGAGGACGATCTCCTCAGACGGGTCGCACTGGGAGCGGTAGAATCCGGCCGCCGGTTTCGGCATTCTGAAGATGTCCGAAACGCCGTGGTAGCAGATGCGGTCACCGGAGCCGAAATAGTCGTGGGTGTTGTAGTCGAACGCGCACCAGCCGAGGCCGCCCGCGATCTTCTTGTCGCCGGCGATATGGTTGTGAACGCGGGCATGACGATGCGTGTGCTCGCGAAGGCGGTCGCTGTTGTCGAAACGCTTGGTCGGGAACATGTGGCCGTTGAATTCGGTGACCAGGTACAGCGGATGATTAGCCTCGCGCATCGGCCAGCGGAAATCGTTCATCGTGTAGACGTCTTCAAGCCGTTCGGAGTCGTAGCGAAAGCGCACTCCGCCGGTCTGCCGCGAGTCGTCGAGGTCGTGGGCGATCTTGTTTGTTTTTGTATAAAGCTCGCGGTTGTCGCCCGATTCGTTGACGCGAACGCCCCACAGCACGATCGACGGATGGTTCCAATCACGCTGGACCATCGCGTACACTTCTTGCTCGATCAGCTTTTGCCACGCCGCGTCGCCGATGTGCTGCCAGCCGGGGATCTCCTCAAAAACGAGCAACCCGAGTTCGTCGCAGGCGTCGAGAAAATGCGGCGATTGCTGGTAATGCGAGGTGCGCACCATGTTGCAGTGCAGCTCTTTTTTAAGTATCTCGGCATCACGACGCTGCACGCGAGCGGGCATCGCCTGGCCGACGAACGGATAAGTCTGATGGCGGTTTAGACCACGAAGTTTTAGATGCTTGCCGTTGAGATAAAAGCCTTCGGGTGTGAATTTGGCTTCGCGGAAACCGATGCGGGTTTCGTAGTGGTCGAGTGTCGTCGTCAGCTCGTTCAGCGTGACGCGAACGTCGTAAAGCTTTGGCGTTTTAGTATCCCAAAGCTGAATGCCGGCGAGATTCTCTTTCAGTTCGATCTCTTCGGTAGCAACTACGCCGAAGGGCACATACGTTTTTGTTGCGGTGCTTACGACTTTGCCGCCGTCGAGCAACTCGGCTTTGAGCACGTAGCCGGTCGACGAGGAACGAATACTGCCATCAGTTTGAAGATCGACGCGGACCTTGACCGAGCGGTTGGGCGTGAGGACATTTACCGGTTTCGCAAAGACGTTCGAGATAAAGTTCATCGGCACGGCACGGATCTCAATATCGCGATAGATGCCGCCGAATGTGAGGTAGTCGACCAAGTTTCCGAACGGCGGGATGTCTTTTCGCTCGGTCGAATCGACCTCGACGGCGAGGACGTTGTCGCCCGCCCAGTTGATCTCTTTCGTCATCTCGAAAGAAAACTGCGAATAGCCACCCTTGTATTCGCCGAGGAATTTGCCGTTGAGGTAGACCTTTGACGCGGTCATGACTCCGCCGAAGTCGATAAAGATGCGATGATCTTTTAATTCTTTAGGCAGGCGGAAATGACGCCGATAAGCCGACACGAATGTATATTCGCTCTCGTCGAAGTTGCTCATCGGGAGCATTTTATTGGTGTGCGGGATGGTGACCTGTTTCCAGCCTTTGTCGTTGAAGTTGGCCTGCATCGCGGCGGGCGAAAACTTCTCGTTATAGAGCCAGCGGTGATTGAGCGGGAAGATATGGCGTTTTGAGAACGACGGGGTGATCGTCGGCTCGATCGGCTCGGCCGAGGCATTCGAGATCAGCGAAAGCCCTGCGGCTCCGACGGCGGTGGTTTTTAGGAAGTGGCGACGGTTGAGTTTGGAGTCGGTCATAACGGCTGATGTGGGTCGCCAACGGCGACAAATATTAAAGCCTAGGGTGAAGCGAGTTTCGAGCGGAACCCTAGGAATGATATAGAAACGGTTCGCGTCGCTGAAGGCGACGGACATGGTTCGCGGCGTTTGTTGCTCGCCTTCAGCGAGCGTAACTGATTACGGCCGCGACCTAGGGTTTACACCCTAGGCTTTAATGTTCGTCGCCGTTGGCGACAGGAACAATACATGACCCGCGAGATGATTTGTTATCGTCCTCGCAGGCCGTTGATCTTCTTGGTGAACTCTTCGACCGTGTCTTTTTTGACGACGAGGGTCGGGACGTTGATCTGTTTGTTGGCCGGGATGACCGATTTGTCGCCCTTTAGGATCTTTGACATAAGAATTACGGATTGGTAACCGAATTCGTACGGCTGTTGGACGACTGTGGCGAAGATGCCGCCTTCCTTCACACCCGCCAGCGTTTCGTCTTCTTCGTCAAAGCAAACGATCTTGACGCTGTCGAGCTTTCCGCCCTCTTTGACGGCGTTGTATATCGCGGGGCCGTTGTAGCTCCAAAGGCCGACCATGCCGGCGATGTCGGGGTATTTGACAAGGGTATCGGCAGCGTTGGTTTTAGCGCGGGCTCGATCGGTATCGTCGGTGCGGATGTCGATGATCTCGACCTTTGAGCCTTCGAGCGCCTGTTTCAGGCCCTGATAACGCTCAGCAGCGTTGCGGGCGTCGCTCTTGCCGACAAAGACCATGATCTTACCGCCGTTCGGCAAAGCTTCCTTTACGAGTTCGCCGGCCTGGCGTCCCGCGGCGACGTTGTCTGTCCCGATGTAGAGAGCACGGTCGCTCGACGGTGCGTCGCTGTCCTGCGTGATGACCAAGGTCTTTTTCGCGGTGTCATTGATAAGCTGAGTCTGATTGTCAGGGTCGACCGGGCTGATCGCGATGCCCTGGACGCCGGTTGAGGTCAGGTCGTCGATAATGCGCTTTTGCTCGGCAGCCGTGCCCTCGCCGGGGAGTTTGAACTCGACCTTTACATCCGCGAGTTCGCCATCGGCCTTTTCGACGCCCTTTCGAGCGATGGTCCAGTAATCAGAAGCATTGTTGGTGACGAAGGCGAGCTTTAGTTCCTTACTCGCCGGTGCGGCGTTGTTCGAACCGCCATTCGTAGGTGTGGTCGCGGTGCCGCTGCATGAAGTCAGAACGGCCACAGCCGTTAAGAACGAACAGAAGATGGAAATTCGTCTTCTCATATTATCTCCGTTTTTCGAATTAGAAAGTACTGATTATTGCTAAGGTTAATCGCTTAATTATAATTTTGCAAATGTCCAGGAGCGTGATAGAGTAATCAAAAATATTTGGTTTTACCAATTTTCCGCCTCGTGAGCTTAGGGAATCACTAATGAAACGTGTTTCGAAGTATTTTTTAGTCATTATCGTTGCTTCGCTGGCATTTCTGTTCGGGCTGCCAGACGCGCAAACTAAGACATCTGCACAGAGCTCCGTTTTCTTTAACATACGGGACTACGGTGCCAAGGGCGATGGCAAAACGCTGGATACCGCCGCGATCAACAAAGCGATCGAAACAGCTGCGTCGAAAGGTGGGGGCACCGTCTATTTCCCGGCAGGAACTTATCTTAGTTTTTCGATACGACTAAAAAGCAACATTACTATCCATCTCGACAACGGAGCGACGCTGCTTGCGGCTGATCCGGCGATCCACAAAGGCAAGTACGATATGCCGGAGCCCAATCCCTGGGACATGTACCAGGATTTCGGGCATTCCCATTGGCAGAATTCGCTGATGTGGGGGATCGGGATCGAGAATTTTGCGATCATCGGACAGGGCAGGATCGATGGTCTGGGTTTATCAAAACGCAGCCCGGGGCCGCGACGTCCGCGAACCGAAGGCGAAACGCCGGTTAGCATGGCGAATAACGTTTCGCCTCTCGGTGAAATGTCCGACCGAAAAGAGATGGAAGGCCTCGGAACTAAAGCGATCGCTCTGAAACTCTCGAAAAATATCACGCTCAAAGACTTCACGATCTTTCGCGGCGGGCATTTTGCTGTCATCGCGACGGGCGTGGACAACCTGACGATCGACGGGTTGCGGGTCGATACGAACCGCGATGGTTTCGACATCGATGCGTGCCGCAACGTGCGTATTTCTAACGTTTACGTCAATTCGCCGAACGACGATGCGATCGTTTTGAAAAGCTCATACGCACTTGGATTTAACCGTGCGACTGAGAATGTGACGATAACGAATTCGCAGGTTTCCGGTTTCGATCTCGGAACGATGCTCGACGGGACGTATCAAACGAAAACCGAATTCGCTCCGGACCGCGACCGCGTTACGGGCCGCATCAAGTTCGGTACGGAATCTAACGGCGGATTTAAGAACATCACCATCACAAATATCAACTTTGTCCGCTGCCGCGGTCTCGCGATCGAGACGGTCGACGGCGGCTATATTGAGGACGTAGTCGTCTCGAACATCACTATGCGCGATATTACGACAGCTCCGATATTTATCCGTCTTGGCAAACGTCAGCGAGCTCCGGAAGGAACGCCGGTGGCTAAGGTTCGACGCATAATCATCGACAACGTCACGGTTTCCGGGGCTCATCACGAGTATGCCTCGATCATCGCCGGCCTCGCCGAAAGCCCGGTCGAGGATGTTCGGCTGTCGAACATTCGCATCCACTACAACGGCGGCGGCACGAAAGCCGATGCCGAACGCACGATACCTGAAAACGAGAAAAACTATCCGGAACCAAGTATGTTCGGCGTGACACCGGCTTACGGTTTTTACGTTCGCCATGCCCGGGGCATTACGTTTGATAACGTCAAGGTCACGTACGAAAAGGCAGAAGAACGCCCGGCGCTCTTTTTCGATAGTGTGAATGGAATCGACCTCTTTCGCATTGACGCTCAGGAACCACTGTCGTCGTCGCGTTTTGTGCTCAAAAATGTCGAGAATATCGCGATATTTCAAAGCAAAGGTTTGAGCGATCAGCGGATAGAAAGAGCTGAAATGAGCCGGTGGTGATCAATAGAAATCTAGCAAATAGCTAGTTAGCTCAAAGCTTTTAGCTAAACTGTCTTCGGAGTTTTGTATGAAGAAAACGATCTTTTTTGTTGTGCTCGCGATGATGTTCGTATCCGTTGTCGAAGCCCAGATCGGCCGGCGTTTTCCTTCGGAAAAGAAAGTCGTAAAAGACCCGGTAACGGGGACGATGCTGACGTTTCTAACCAGCAAGCCGAACGGGGACGCCAAGATCTATCAGACGCATAATCAGTGGACTTCTGACGGTAAATGGCTCATCTTCCGCTCAAACCGCGTTCCCGGCGAAGCGATGGCTGTCAATGAAGAGACCGGCGAAATGGTACAGGTGACCGAAGGCGGTTACAGCGGGATGCTGAACATTGCGCGGAAGTCGATGAAGCTTTATTTCCTGCGAAATCCGAACATTCGGCCCGGCCAGCCACCGGCTCCGCCGCAGCCGGGAACTCCGAGAACGCCGCCATCAATGGAAGTCGTCGAAGTCGATCTTGAGAAGCTTTTTGCCGACAGTAAAGCCGGAACGCTGAAAGGGAAAGATGCTTATCAAAAGGTTTGCGGCAGGACACCGCCGGAGATCGGAGCGGGCGGCGATATGGCACTTGACGGAGGGAATGAGGAATGGGTCTTTTTCCGCATTGGCCGCGAAGAGGCTCAGCGGCGTTTGCCGGAAGGAACCAAGGTCGAATCGAATTTTGGACCGCGAAATATGGGCTCCGGGCCTTCGGGCATCGGTGCGATGAATATCAAGACCGGCGAACTGAAACACGTCATTTCGGTCCCGTTTCAGGTAGGTCATATCCAGACTAATCCGTGGGTCGAGGGCGAGATCGTTTTCTGCTGGGAAACCGGAGGGAAATCGCCGCAGCGAATGTGGACGGTCAGGTCAGACGGAACGGGCCTGCGGCCTGTGTTTCCCGAGGATGACCGCGATTGGGTAACTCACGAAGCGGTGATCGGCAAGGACGAGGTCGCTTTCGCGATCATGGGACACCGCAAGATACCGGGCGGCACGAAAGACCTTGGCCAGGCGACCGGCGTGGGCGGCGTGAATCCTGGCCAGGAGCCGGAATGGGGCCCATCAGGAACGCGTGAACGTCCGACCGGGCTGGGCATAGCGAATCTTCGAACACGCGAGGTTCTGATCGTCGGCCAGACAAAGGAAGGCAGCGGGCTATGGCACGTGAGCGGTTCGCCGGACGGGCGTTTTGCCGTCGGCGACGATTTTGCCCGCAATATTTATCTCATCGACAGACGCAACAGCGAAATGATGCTTCTCTCTACTGGCCACAAAGCCACGGCGCAAGATCATCCACATCCGACAATGAGTCCGGATGGGACGAAGATCCAGATCCAGTCGGCGATGCTTTCGGCGGATAATCGTTCCATGAATATTTGCATCATCCCGGTTCCGGAAGCGTGGTTGAAACGAAAATGAGGATCAAAGCGAAAACAATTTCATTGCTAGCTGTATCGATCGTTCTTACATTTAGTGGTTCTGCCGTTTTAGCCGACGTTCGATTGCCCGATGTGATCGCGAGTTCGATGGTTTTGCAGCAGAAACACGTCGTTCCGATCTGGGGCTGGGCAGAGCCGGGCGAAGCGGTCACGGTGGCATTCGCGGGGCAAAAGAAAACTGTCGTCGCCGGAGCCGATGGTAAGTGGCGCGTTGACCTCGCGAAGATGAATGCGAGCGATGAGCCTCGGTCAATGACGGTAGCCGGAAAGAACACGATCGAGTTGAAAGACATCCTCGTCGGAGAGGTTTGGCTTGTTTCTGGTCAATCGAATATGCAGTGGCGTTTGCCCGAATCGACTGATGGAGCGGCAGCGACAGCCGCGGCAAATCATCCGACGATGAGGCTCTTCAATGTCAGCCGCGAGGTTGCGTTCAAGAAGAAGCAGGGGAAGCTAGCCGAATGGCTCAGATGCACACCGGAGAGTGTCAAGGAATTCTCCGCCGCCGGGTATTATTTCGGGGTCGAACTGCAGAAGACGTTGAAGGTGCCCGTCGGGTTGATCAATTCTTCCTACGGCGGTTCACAGGCCGAGGCTTGGACGCCGGTTTCCTACTTGAACGCGTCGCCCGATCTCAAACCCACCGTCGACCGAACAAAAATATGGGAGACCGAACGCGAAACGGTCAGGGCGAACTACGCCGCGGCAATCGCAAAATGGCGGGAAGATTCGGACAAAGCAAGGGCTGCGGGGGCTAGGCCTTCACCGTCGCCGGGTGTGCCGGACGCGTTGCGAGATTACCGTATTGCCTCATCGATCTATGACGGAATGATTGAGCCGCTGATGCCCTTCGCAATCAAAGGGGCGATCTGGTATCAGGGCGAATCGAACGAAGCACGGGCTGAGCAGTACAATCTACTTCTGCCGACAATGATCCGCGCGTGGCGCGAGCGTTGGGGACAAGGAGGCTTTCCGTTCGGCATTATTCAGTTGCCGAATTATCGTGCCGTGAAGCCGGAACCTGAAGAATCTGCGTGGAGTTTTATCCGTGAAGCGCAACGGAAGGCGGCCTTAACAACCATCAATGCGGGATTGATCGTAACGATCGACATCGGCGAGGCGAGTGACATTCACCCAAAGAACAAACTTGATGTCGGCAAGAGAATGGCGGTCTGGGCTTTAAAGAATGCTTACGGGAACAAGTTGGTCGATTCGCCGGTTCTAAATAAGTCGGAAATGAAAGGCAATAAGATCGTTCTAACTTTTGCCGAGGTCGGCGGTGGGCTCAGAGTAAAAAACGGAGACCGGCTCGATGAATTTGCGATCGCAAGCGCGGATAAGAAATTTGTCTGGGCTGAGGCGAAAATTGTTGGGAAGAACAAGATCGAGGTCTGGTCGCAGAGCATTTCTTCACCGGTTGCGGTTCGGTATGCCTTCAACAGCAATCCGAAGAATCCAAACCTGACAAACGACTCCGGTTTGCCCGCGTCGCCGTTCCGTACCGATAACTGGCCCGATCCGACAGCGGGGAAGCGCTGAGTCAGAACCGCTTGCGTCAGCGGGCGGCGAAGTTCCCGATGATTCCGGACGTTGGAGAGCTCTCTACATCTTGACCGTCCGTTTACGCAGGCGGTTGTAACTTATGTTTGACCTCAACGAACATTCCCACCGAAGGTTCAATCTGCTCACGGGCGAATGGGTGATCGTGTCTCCGCATCGGACAAAACGTCCTTGGCAGGGACAGACAGAAACATCCTCAAGGGCTTTTTTGCCGAGTTATGATCCCGATTGTTATCTTTGTCCGGGGAACGATCGAGCTGGCGGGAATGTGAATCCGCTGTATGAAGGCGTTTTTGTTTTTGATAACGATTTTGCTGCGTTGCAGCCTGATGTTTGCGGAAACGAGTTGAACGATTCGGGCCTGCTGATCGCCCGGCCGGAACGCGGCGTGGCCCGTGTGCTTTGCTTTTCACCGGATCATGGCTTGACGCTGCCGCGGATGGAGCGGTCTGAAATTCGTGCGGTGATCGACCGCTGGGCTGACGAGTATGTCGATCTGGGAAATCGTGATTTCATCGACCACGTCCAGATATTCGAGAATCGCGGCGAGATGATGGGGGCAAGCAATCCGCATCCGCATTGCCAGATCTGGGCAAGTGAATCGGTACCGAACGAGCCTGCGAAAGAGTTAGCTCGACAGGAAGAATATCTCGAAAAAACTGGCGGGTGCCTGCTGTGTGAATATTTCCGATTAGAGATCGAAGTTGGCGAGCGGGTCGTTTGCGAAAATGAGTTTTTTGCCGCAATCGTTCCGTTTTGGGCGGTTTACCCTTTTGAAGTAATGATTCTCGGCCGCGATCATCGCGGTTCGATCGACGAACTCGGCGGCGATGAACGTGACGCCTTGGCGGACATTCTCAAACGGCTGACGACTCGTTACGACAACCTTTTTGAAACGCCGTTCCCGTACTCAATGGGTCTTCATCAGCGGCCGACAGACGGTCGTGAGCATGCCGCAGTTCATTTTCACGCGCATTTTTACCCGCCGCTGTTACGCTCGGCGACGGTGCGCAAGTTCCTGGTCGGTTTCGAGATCCTCGGCAGCCCGCAGCGTGACATCACGCCTGAATCAGCGGCCGAACGACTGCGCGGATTGAGTGAATCTCATTATTCGACTTTCGCGTAAACTAGTGCGCGAATCGTGACACGCATACCTTTTCAAGAGTTCTTGGTTCTTAATTGTTAGTCGTTAGTTTATGAATGCGGGTCAGCTAAAAGAAGCCTTTTTTTCCCGGTTTGGCGGAGAGGCCCGTGTTTTTCGTGCTCCGGGGCGAGTTAACCTGATCGGCGAACATACCGATTACAACGACGGCTTCGTATTGCCGGCTGCGATCGGATTTGCGACAAATGTCGCGGCGGCGGGCAGGAACGACCGCAAGATCCGAGCGGCATCGTTGAATTTTGCAGGCGAGTACGAATTCGATCTTGATCAACCTAACGCAAGCATTCTCCCCGGATGGGCCAGATACGTCCAGGGTGTCGGGACGATTCTCGAGCGCGAGGGCTTTCGCCTCGGCGGTGCCGATCTTTTGATCAATAGCGATATTCCGATCGGGGCGGGACTGAGTTCTTCGGCGGCGCTTGAGGTAGCCGTGGGATTTGCGCTGACACGTATCGTTGGTGCCGAGATCGACGGGATGAAACTGGCTCAAGTCGGGCAGCGGGCCGAGCATGAATTTGCGGGAGTTCGAAGCGGGATAATGGATCAATTCGCTTCGGTTTTTGGCCGCGATGAAAATGCGCTTTTTCTCGATTGCAGGTCTTTGGACTGGTCAGCGGTGCCGGTTTCTTCGCGATTTTTGATCTGCAATACGAAGACAAAACACGAACTCGCCGACGGCGAATATAACCGGCGGCGAGCGGAATGCGAGCGTGCGGCGGCGTTTTTTGGTAAAACTTCACTTCGGGACGTTTCGATCGAGGATTTCGAGCGTAGCCGCTCGCAAATGCCAGTGATCGAGCAAAAGCGTGCGAGACATATTCTCTATGAGAACCGTCGCGTACTCGATTCGGTCCAAGCCCTGCGTGTCGGCGATATTGCATCATTCGCTCGTCAGATCGATGCTTCACATGAAAGCCTGCGTGACGATTTTCAGATAAGCTGTCGCGAACTTGATGTCATGGTCGAAGCCGCCCGGCGGCAGCCTGGAGTTCTTGCTGCTCGGATGACCGGCGGCGGGTTCGGAGGTTGTGCGATAGCCCTTTTGGAGGACGACGTGTCGCTGGATCTTCCGGACGCGATAGCGATGGAATACAAAGAGGAAACGGGCATTGAGCCGGAGTTCTATGAGTGCAGAATTGGGGGCGGCGTGCGCGAGTTGCAGGACCGGCGACGTGACATAATTAAAAGTTAATTGGTATTACCACTTTTTTCTGGTAAGGTATTGCCATTCGTTTGGAAAGTTGTTACTCTTCTGTTTTACGGCAGGTTAAGCGGTTTTCTAACGAGTCGGGAGACAGCACTAGCTGCTCCTAAGAAGCGACCTATTTTATAAGCAAAAATACCAAACGAGCATGAGCAACCAAGCGACACAAGAATTGAAATACAAACACGTTAAATATCTATGGAATGATGCCGACGTAGATGGCCTCGACGGCGTTGACCGCCTCGTTTACCGGTCGAACCGTCTGGGAGACGACCTGACGCTGACGAACACGGGCGGCGGAAATACTTCGTCAAAACTTCAGGAGAAGGATCCGCTAACGGGCGAGAATGTCGAGGTTCTGTGGCTCAAAGGGTCGGGCGGTGACCTTCGAACGGCGAAACGCGATGGCTTTGCGTCGCTTTATTTGAACAAGGTTCGCGACATGCGAGCGATCTACGAGAACGACCCGAACAACGGAGCGAAAACGCCGATCGAAGATTCGATGTATCCGATGTATTCGCACTGCACGTTCAACCTGAACCCGCGTGCGTGCTCGATCGATACGCCTCTGCACACGTTGGTTCCGTTCAAGCACGTCGATCACCTGCACCCGAATTCGGTCATCGCGATCGCGGCTTGTGTTAATCAAGAACGACTCACAAAAGAAGTCTACGGCGACGATCTGATATACATTCCTTGGCAGCGTCCGGGCTTCGACATCGGCCTAAAGATCGAGCAGCTTATCAAAGACAATCCGAAGGCAAAGGGCATCTTGCTCGGCCATCATGGAATGTCCTCGTGGGACAATAACGACAAGACCTGCTACGAAACCGCTCTCGAGATCATCGACCGTGCGGCGCAGTACATCGAGGAACGCGACAAGGGCGAAGCGACGTTTGGCGGGGCGAAATACAAGGCGTTAGACGACGAAACGCGGCAGAAATTGCAGACCGAGATCATTCCGTTTATTCGTGGACAGGTTTCGGTTTATCGTCGATTTGTCGGAACGGTTCAGGACGATTGGAAGATGCTGCGTTTTGTGAACAGCGTTGACGGGCCGCGGCTGGCGGCACTTGGAACTTCTTGCCCGGACCACTTCCTGCGTACGAAGATCAAACCTTTATTCGTTAATTGGAATCCAGAAACGGGCGATCTCGAATCGCTCAAAACTGCGATCTCAGAAGGCCTCGTGCAATACCGTAAGGACTACGAAGAATACTACAACCGCTGCAAACATCCCGATTCGCCCGCGATGCGTGATCCGAACCCGACGGTTTGTTTGATCCCGGGACTTGGCATGATCGCGTGGGGCAAAAACAAATCGGAATCCCGTGTGACCGGCGAATTTTACAATTGCGCCATCGAGGTCATGCGTGGTGCTGAGGCAATGGACGAGTACGAGGCGATGGATCAGCAGGAGGCGTTCGACATCGAATACTGGCTGCTCGAGGAAGCAAAGCTCCAGCGTATGCCCCCGGAAAAAGAGCTTGACCGTCAGATCCACGTTATCATTGGGGCCGGTGCGGGCATCGGAAAAGAGACGGCTCACCGCATTGTTAAAGAAGGTGCTCACGTCGTCTGCGTTGATAAAGACGCGGCCTCGGCACAAGAAACGGCAGACGAAATTATCGCCAAATACGGAACGGGGATCGGCGTGTCAGGAACCGGAATTTCAAATTGCGGCGTCGCTATCGGCCTCGGCTGCGATATGACGGATCGCGAATCCGTCGCCAAGATGTTCGACCAAGTGATGCTTGCCTACGGTGGTATCGACGCCGTGATCGTTACCGCAGGTGTTTTTGTTCCGCCCGACAAAACCGGTTATATCGAAGACAAAATGTGGGATTTCACGTTTGGAATCAACGTGAAAGGTGCCTACATCGTTGCGGACGAAGCTCATAAAGTACTCAAAAAACAGGGGCTTACGGGCAATGTTGTTTTGACGACGAGTGCGAACGCTGTCGTTGCGAAAAAGGGGAGCCTTGCGTACGATACGAGCAAGGCGGCCGCAAATCACCTCGTTCGCGAGCTCGCGATCGAGTATTCACCGATGCTTCGCGTCAACGCAGTTGCTCCGGCGACGGTCGTTAAGGGGAGCACCATGTTCCCGCGTGATCGTGTGATCGCATCGCTTGCCAAATACAGCATTCCGTTTGAAGACGCGGAAGATACAGACGCACTAACCGAGAAATTATCAAATTTCTACGCGAAACGCTCACTCACGCAGACGCCGATCGAACCTTCGGATCAGGCCGAGGCGATTTTCCTTTTGCTTTCGAAACGTCTCAGCAAGACTACTGGACATATCATCCCGGTCGACGGCGGTTTGGCTGACGGATTTATGCGTTAGACTGGAGGGCGGGCATCTTGCTCGCTCATCCCTCCATACAGCAAAACGGTTTGGGTGAGCAGAGATGCTCACCTTCCAGCGGAGAAAATATGGCGGCAAATTTTGAGATCGAACAGGATTTTATCGCTGAGCAAAACAGGGCGAAGAGTGCTTGGCTTGCCGAAGACCTCGAGTATCTCGGCAAAAAGCTTGCTCGTCACGGCGGCGATGTAGAATCGCTAATCGAAAAAGCTCGCGGGCTAAAGGTCGCCGTCCCTTCTTGGGGAGTCGGCACCGGCGGCACGCGTTTTGCTCGTTTTCCCGGGCAGGGTGAGCCACGCGGTGTTTTTGAAAAGCTCGAAGACTGCTCGACCATTAATAAGCTAGTTCGCACGACACCAGCCGTCTCCCTACACATTCCGTGGGATAAACCTGAGCATACCGATCAGCTTATCGCTGCAGCAAAACAACACGGACTCGAATTCGACGCGATGAATTCGAATACGTTTCAGGATCAGCTTGGGCAGAAACAGTCTTACAAGTACGGCAGCCTTTCCCATGAAGACGCCGCGACGAGAAAACAAGCGGTCGAGCACAATATCGAGTGCATCGAGATCGGCAAAAAGATCGGTTCCAAAGCGTTGACCGTTTGGGTTGGCGATGGCAGCAATTTTGCTGGGCAATCGAACTTCCGGCTCGCGTTGGGTCGGTATCTCGAATCGATGCGTGAGATCTACGCGGCCGTACCTGACGACTGGAAGCTTTTCATCGAGCACAAATTCTTCGAACCTGCGTTCTATTCTTCCGTCATAAACGATTGGGGAACAAGCTACATCTGTGCGACCGAACTTGGGCCGAAGGCGTCGTGTCTCGTTGATCTTGGCCATCACGCACCAAATGTGAACATAGAGCAGATCGTTTCGCGGCTGATCCAGTTCAAAAAACTTGGCGGTTTTCACTTTAACGATAGCAAATACGGCGACGACGATCTCGACGCAGGTTCGGTAAAGCCATTTCAGCTTTTCCTTATCTTTAACGAGCTTGTCGATGCTGAATTGAGCGAGGTCGAAGGCTTTGATCCGTGCTACATGCTCGACCAGTCGCACAACGTAACTGATCCGATCGAGTCATTAGTAACGAGTTCGATCGAGATCTCGCGGGCGTTCGTCCAGGCCCATATGGTCGATCGTTCGAAACTTCGCGAAGCTCAAAAAGCTGGCGATGCGATCACGGCACTTGGCACTTTAAAAGAAGCATTTACGACCGATGTTTCGCCGATCCTCGCCGCCGCACGAGAGCGAAGCGGCGGTGCTATCGACCCGGTCGCGGTCTATCGGGCAAGCGGCTATCGCACGCAAAAAGCAAAAGAGCGTCCGGCACAGATCGGTATCTCAGCGGGAATTGTCTAGGCTGAGGGTTTCGGAAGAATCATAGCTAATAGCTGTTAGCTAGATGGCTATTAGCTACTTTTATTCTGAATGGCTGGTCCACTTTTTATTGCGGTAGATCTCGGTGCGGGCAGCGGTAGAGTTTTTTTGGCTGGTGTCGATACGGGTGAGTTTTTGCTTGAGGAGATCCATAGATTCCAGTATCCGCCGACGGAAAAGGACGGGAATCTTCGATGGGATCTGAACCACATTTTTGCTGAGATCAAGTTTGGATTGAAAACTGCTGGCGAGCGTGCACGCGAACTTGGACGCAAGATCAAGAGCCTCGGCATCGATAGCTGGGCTGTCGATTATGGCCTGCTCGATGCAAGCGGTGAACTCATTGCCGAACCGGTTTGCTATCGTGACGATCGTACAAAGGAGGCCATGGAGCAGGTTTTTGTCCGCGTGCCGCGTTCCGAGATCTTTGAAAAAACGGGAATCCAATTTCAGAATTTCAACACGCTTTACCAGTTAGATTCAGAAAAGCGAAGCGGTGAGGCGGCGGACCTTCTGCTGCTGCCAGACCTGCTGCATTATTTCCTGACAGGAACAAAAGCGGCGGAATACACTAACGCGACGACCACGCAGTTTCTGAACGCTGCGACCGGTGAGTGGGATCGCGATCTGCTTGAGCGGCTTGATCTTCCAGCGGGAATTTTGCAGGAGATCGTTCCTGCGGGAACTGATCTGGGGCAGTTGAAGCCAGAGATCGCGTCGGAACTTGGCCTCGACGGTGTTCATGTCGTTGCACCAGCAACGCATGACACCGGCAGTGCTATCGCCGGAGCACCGCTCGATAAAGATTCGGCGTATATTTCCTCCGGCACTTGGTCGCTGATCGGCGTAGAGCTCGACGAAGCTCTGATAAACGAAGATGTCGCCGCGCAAAATTTCACGAACGAAGGCGGGGTCTATGGCACTGTTCGTTTCCTCAAAAATGTAATGGGTCTGTGGCTGCTCGAATCGTGCCGCCGCGAGTGGAAAGCCGCCGGTATCGATGTAGAATACGATACGCTCCTTGCGGAAGTATCAGCAGAGAAAGAGTTTAAAGCGTTCATTTTTCCCGACGATCCGAGATTCTTGAATCCGCCGAGCATGCTCGATGCGATCGCGGAGCAGCTCGCGGAAACGGGACAGCAATTTGAAAACAGCCCGGCAGTGATCTCAAAGATAATATTCGATTCGCTCGCATTTCGATACGCATCGGTGCTTCGCTCGATCAAAGTTCTGACTGGAAAGAACCTTGCGAGCATTCAAATCTTAGGCGGCGGCGGACGAAATTCTTATTTGAATCAGATGACAGCGAACGCCAGCGGCATCACCGTTCAGGCAGGACTGACCGAGGCGACCGTTGTCGGAAATGTGCTCGTTCAGGCGGTAACGGCAGGGCGATTTTCATCGATCGCGGATGCCAGAAAACACGTTAGTAAGAGTTTTGAGCTTATTGGGTACGAGCCGCAGCGATCTGTCGCGATAGACGAAGCAGGCAGCAAATATAGGACAATCGAAAATAAATTTGTTGGTTTATCAGCTTCGGACTCAGTGGGAAGTGATAAGTGATTACTTTTCTGGACTTAAAACTTAGAACTTATCAGTTCTAACTTATTTTGGAACCGGCTGTAAAACATCGTGAAAGTCTCGCTTTTTGTTACATGTCTCGTCGACCAGCTTTGCCCGAACGTCGGCGTCGCTACGGTTGAGGTTTTGCGGCGTGCTGGTTGTGAGGTTGTTTTTGATGAACGCCAGACCTGTTGCGGCCAGCCGGCATTTAACACCGGCTATCGCAAAGAGGCGAGCAAGTTTGCAAAGCGGTTCATCGAGATCTTTGAAAGTTCAGATGCAGAAGCGATCGTCAGCCCTTCGGGTTCGTGTACGGCGATGGTCAAACATTTTCACGAGTTGTTTCCCGACGAGCCGGAATGGCGACAACGAGCGGAGAAAATCGCGGCGAAGACTCACGAATTCGGCAGCTTTTTGGTGAATGTTTTGAAAGTAGAAGATGTCGGGGCGGCATCCAACGAAAAGATCACCTGGCACGACGCGTGTCACGGTTTGCGTGACCTCGGTATTAGGAACGAGCCGCGGAAGCTTTTGAAAAACGTGAAAGGGGCTGAGTTTGCCGAGATGGAGAACGCCGATGTCTGCTGCGGTTTCGGCGGAACGTTCTCAGTAAAATACCCTGAAATTTCAGCCGGAATGCTCGATAACAAGATCGAAATGATAGAAAAGTCGGGAGCCGATACAGTCGTCGCCTGCGACGCAAGCTGTCTAATGCAGATCAATGGACGGCTGTCGCGGATCGAGTCGAAGGTGAAGACAAAGCACCTTGCAGAGGTTTTGGCTTCGTAAGAATAATGTCAGTAACACCTGCGGTAGCGGGTGGAGTTCTTATAGTCGCGAGTCAAAACCCCACCCACTACCGAAGGTGGTACCGACCCGAAATATGCAGCAGTTGACCGCAGAAACTTTTGACCAGAATGCCCGGGCCGCTCTACGCGATCCCGTGTTGCACGGTGCTTTGCGGAATTTGGCTGATAATTTTGTTGGCCGTCGAAAAAATGCGATCGCGTCCGTTGACGATTGGGAAGGCCTCCGTGAAAAAGCTCGGGCGATAAAGGAAGAAACGCTGCTACACCTCGACGAATACTTGTTGAAATTCGTTGAGAGCGCGGAGAATGCCGGGGCCAAGATCCACTGGGCACGCGATGGGAAAGAGGCGTGCCAGATCGTGATCGACCTGGTAAAACAAAGCGACGCCAAGATGGTGGTCAAGGCCAAGAGCATGGCCGGCGAAGAGATCCATCTCAACGAGGCTCTCGAAAAAGCGGGCATCGAGCCGGTCGAGACAGACCTAGGCGAGTGGATCATCCAGCTAGCGGGCGAAACGCCTTCGCACATCGTGGTTCCTGCGATACATAAGACGAAGGAACAGATCGCGGATATTTTTGTCGAAAAGGTCGGGATCGAGAAGACCGACAACGTCGATGTGCTGACAAAGACCACGCGGCGGATACTTCGCGAGCGGTTCGCAGAGGCTGAGGTTGGGATAAGCGGCGTGAATTTCGGAGTTGCCGAGACCGGCACGATCTTGATCCTTGAAAACGAAGGCAATATTCGATTAACGACGAGCCTGACGAAAACGCATATCGCGATCATGGGGATCGAAAAAGTGATCCCCAAATTCGCCGATCTCGACGTTTTTCTTAAGCTTTTGCCGCGTTCGGGGACAGGCCAGCGATTAACCGCGTACCAATCGTTGATCACCGGAACCAAGAAAAACGCCGACGATGCGGGGCCCGAGGAAGTTCACATCGTCCTGATGGACAACGGCCGCTCTCGAATGCTCAGTCATCCGGTCACGCGGCAGAGCCTCGCCTGCATCCGCTGCGGAGCGTGCCTGAACGCCTGTCCGGTCTACCAACAGGTCGGCGGTCACGCGTATGGTTCGGTATACCCGGGGCCGATCGGTGCGGTGATCACTCCGCAGTTGATCGGAATTTCGAAAGCAAAGCAGCTTCCATATGCGTCGAGCCTATGCGGAGCGTGCAAAGAAGTTTGCCCGGTCAAGATCGATATTCCGGAACTATTGCTGCATCTGCGAGCAGAAATTACGGATGGAACAGCGGGAGGTTCACCGGACAATCCAGAGCGAAAACGAAGATTTGCCGAGAGTCTGGCTTTTAAGATGTATGGCAAAGCATGGTCAGGACAGTTCTCATACGGCCTTGGTATCAAAGCCGCCAGGCTGATGCAAAAACTGATAGTCCGCGATGGCAAGATCGGAAAAGCGAGCGGACTGATCGCAAAACTGCTGCCGCCGCTTGGTGCCTGGACTGCTTGGCGCGATGCTCCGGCGGTCGCTCCGAGATCTTTTCGTGAGATGTGGAAGGATGGAAGCATTGCAGAAGCCCGCACGAAGTAAGGGCTCTCTTGACAGGTTTAAACTCGATTGACGTGAACAGAGCCCTTACTTCGTGTGGGCTTCCGCAAAAATGGTTATGACGACCGCTCGCGAAGACATAATTGGATCGATTCGCCGACATCTCGCGACGAGTAGGCCGTTCGACGCGGTTCACGGTGAGCATAGACATTTTGAAGTCGTTGCAAATCAAGCACTTCCGGTTGAGAACGTGACTGATGTCCGGAAGCTTTTGGATAATTTCTGTGCTAGTGCCGAGATGCTCGGTATTCATATCGAGATTGCCTCTGATGAGCGGGAAGCGGCCGTTTTGATCGAATCGGTTATTGACCGAACGGGTGCAAAAAAGATCGCAGTCTCGAACTCTCAGCTTGTTTCTGAGGTCACAGAAATTATTGAAACGGTTGAGTTTACGCGAAATGCGTCGATAGATTTTCTATTTGATTCCGACCTCGGAATAACATCCGCCCAATGGGCGATCGCTGAGACCGGAACGCTTGTGCTTGAGGCCGAAAACGAGGATCATCGTCTGATCTCGCTCGTTCCGCCTGTTCACCTTTGTTTGCTGGAGGCGAGCAAGATACGTCAGACGCTCGGTGAGATACTAGAACTGACGCAAGCGAATTTGGGACACGCGATGACCTTCATTACCGGAGCGTCGCGGACCTCAGATATCGAATTGACATTGGCAATTGGGGTTCACGGACCCGGCGAATTGCACATTATCGTGTTAAATGATCGGTGAATAAAAGCTAATAGCTAGTTAGCTATCAGCTATTAGCTACTTTTTCTTATGACGGGACAGACACCACTACTTACGGCCGAGCGAGTGACGAAATCATATGCGGGCGTTCAGGCGCTTCGTGACGCGTCGTTTGAGCTTCGTGGCGGTGAAGTTCACGCTTTGGTGGGTGAAAATGGTGCCGGGAAGTCGACTTTTATTAAGATCGTAACGGGAGCGGTAACGCCCGATAGCGGGGAATTGACGGTAAATGGCGATCTGGTCCGCGAGAATTCACCGGCTATCTCCAAGTCGCTTGGCATCGCGGCAATTTATCAGCAACCTGCTCTTTTCCCGGAACTTACTGTCGCCGAGAACATAGCTATCGGTCTCGAACGCAAAGGCTTTTTCGGCTTTGTGAACTGGAATGAACGCCGCCGTGCAGCGAAGGAACTGCTCGACCGCGTCGGGGCGAAGATCGATCCGGAAACGCCCGCTGGCGAGCTCTCGATGCCGCAACAGCAACTCGTTGAGATCGCTCGGGCACTTGGAGCAAACGCCAAAATCCTTATATTTGATGAGCCGACGGCGTCGCTTTCTGAGGAAGATACGCAGAATTTGTTTCGCGTTATCCGCGAACTTCGCTCGCAAGGCGTTGGGATGATATACATCTCGCACCGCCTCGAAGAATTGCCCGTAATTGCTGACCGCGTCACGGTTTTGCGAGACGGCCTGACTATCGGAACTAAAGTAATGGCTGAAGTCAGCAGCGAGGAGCTGATCAAATTAATGGTCGGCCGCGAGCTTTCCGCTGTTTTTCCGAAGCGCGTAGTCGAGATCGGTGAAACCATATTTGAGCTGAAAAATCTGGGTTCGCGAGCAGTCGGGATCAAGAATATCAATCTTTCTGTTCGAGCCGGCGAGATCGTCGGCGTCGCTGGTTTGATAGGCGCAGGGCGAACCGAGCTGGCAAAAGCGATCTTTGGCATTGTTGAATCCGACGCGGGGGAAATCCTCCTTCGCGGCAAACCGATGCATTTCGGGCATCCGTCCGAGGCGATCGATGTTGGCATCGCCTATTTGCCTGAAGACCGGCGAAAACACGGCGTTGTACTCGATTTCCCCATCAGTGCGAATATCACGCTTGCGTCGCTGAAGAAGCTTTCTGGCTTCAAGGGCATGAATTTCGGAAAAGAGAAGGAGATCGCTGCCGAGTATACGCGGCGGCTCGGGGTGAAAACGCCGACCATACACAACGCCGTCTCGACGCTTTCCGGCGGGAACCAGCAGAAGGTTGCCCTGAGCCGCTGGCTGATGACGAAACCGTCGGTTTTGATCCTCGATGAACCCACGCAGGGTATCGATGTCGGAGCAAAATCTGAGATCCATTCGTTGATGATGGAGATCGCGGAACAGGGCGTTGCGATCCTGATGATCTCGTCGGAGTTGCCGGAAATACTTGGGATGAGCGACAGGATCGCTGTCATGCGGGGCGGGACGATAGCAAAGGTTTTTGATAGGAGCGAGGCGACGCAGGATAAGATCCTCGCGGTCGCGTTGGGGCATTGAGGGTCAGAACCGCCTGTGTAAGCGGGCGGAGTGGCGTCAAGCGACAAATTCGCCCCCGGGGAGAGAACCACCCCGTCAGTTCCAGCAAAAACCGCTGAAACTGCCACCCCTCCTTCGTAAGGAGGGGAGTTTGCGGAATATGAACTTCAGCAGATACAAAAGAGAGATCTCGGCTGCGGGGGCGTTTGTGGCGATACTGATCGTCCTCGCCATCGTCGCGCCGTCTTTCTTTAGTGCGGGGAATCTTCGCGATCTGTTGATCAATAATGCGCCGACGCTCTTGATCGCGGTTGGCATGACGATGGTCATTCTGGTCGGCGAGATCGATATTTCCGTGGGTTCGCAGTTCGCGGTTTGCAGTATTGCGGCGGGTTTTCTCGCAAAGACCGGGATGCCCATGCCGGTTCTTTTTCTCTCGATCTTCCTCGTCGGCGCCATGATGGGGTCGCTGAACGGTGTTCTCGTCGGCTGGCTGCGTTTGCCGTCGATCATTGTTACCTTGGCAATGCTCGTGCTGTGGCGGGACGCCTTGAGGTGGCTGACGGAAGGTGCGTGGGTGCAGAACCTGCCTGAGAACTTTCAGTGGTTCGGGTTGTCGCAGAGCGGCGGCGAACTTACGATCGTTGCCATCACACTCACTATATTTGTCGCCTTTGCCTGGACGCTGCGAAACCTTGTGGCCGGGCGAAAGATCTACGCCGTCGGCTCTGATGCCGAGGCGGCGAGGCTCGCGGGTATCAGCGGGCCGACGGTCGTTCTGAGCGTATTCGCTTTGATGGGCGCCCTAACGGGGATCGCGGCGCTCATGAACGCGGTGAGGTTTTCCGAGATCCCGGGGAACTCGGGCGTCGGTTTGGAATTAAAGGCAATCGCGGCGGTCGTCGTCGGCGGAGCCGCGATCACCGGCGGACGCGGAACGTTGGTCGGAACGCTGATCGGCGTCGCTTTGTTAGGCACGATCGGGACCGCGCTCACGTTTTTGGGGATAAATCCCTTCTGGGAGAAAGCAATTCAGGGCGCGATCATCTTGATCGCCCTCGTGTCCGACGTAGCACTCGGGCGTCTGGAGAAAAATGGAAGAAGTAATATCGCCGGAGCGGCCGCTTAGTACGGAACAGTCGCTTCGCGAGCGGCTTTTTCCGAATAACGAATGGATCCTGCTGATCGTCCTGATCGCGGAATGCCTCATCTTTTCGGTCACGGGCAGCAATTTTGCGACTTCGGGCAACGCATTTGAGATCACGCGGCTGGCGGTGGAGATCGGGCTGCTCGCGCTGGTGATGACGCCGATCATTATTACGGGCGGCATCGACCTTTCGGTTGGTTCGATGATGGGTTTGTCGGCGGTGGTGATGGGATCGCTGTGGCGGGACGGCGGTGTTTCGATGCCGGTGGCAATTGCGATAACGCTGTTCGTCGGATTAGCGGGCGGGGCTCTGAATGCCGCGATGATCACGAAGCTAAAAGCTCCGCCTCTGATCGTGACGCTTGGAACATTCTCGCTGTTTCGCGGCATCGCGGAAGGTTTGACGCGCGGGATCGAGAACTATTCCGGCTTTTCGCCGACGTTTCTATCGCTGGGCCAGGGCTATGTTTTCGGGTTCATTCCGACGCAGTTATTTATCTTCGTGCCGGCGATCATTGCGGTGTGGTGGTGGCTGCACCGGACGGCGTTTGGGCGAAGTTTCTACGCGGTGGGCTTCTCGCAGGAGGGTTCGCGTTACGCCGGCATCAAAGTTCGGCGGCGACTGAACTTCGTTTACTGCCTGTCGGGCCTGACGGCGGCGCTGGCGGCGGTTATTTATGTCGCACATCTCGGGCAGGCGAAGTCGGACGCGGGAACGGGTTACGAATTGACGGCAATTACCGCCGTCGTGCTCGGCGGGGCGTCGATATTTGGTGGACGCGGTACTGTTTTGGGGACGGTTCTCGGGCTGTTCGCGATAGTTATTCTGCAGAACGGTCTGCGGCTCAGCGGGCAGCCGGCGGAGCTCGCCGGGATCCTGACCGGCGTTTTGCTCGTCGTCACAATTTTGCTCGACCGTCTGTCGAGGGCTAGTGTTGCGAAGCCGAAAGCGGCTTCAGAGGAGGAATTTGAAGTGAAAAATTGGCAAGTTGGAGTCCTAAGCGGCGTTATCGTCGCGGCGGCGCTTATTGTTGCGGGCAGCAATTGGCTGCTGGTCCGCTCGATCAAGGAAGAACGCGGAAGTGCGGCCCCGACGGCGGCGGCTAACACGAATTCGCCCGCCCCCGGCAAGAAAAGCGTCATCGCGATGATGCCAAAGGCAAAGGGTGACCCGTATTTTATCAGCTGCCGCAAGGGCGCCGAGGAAGCGGCGAAGGAACTCGGGGCCGAACTCCTCTGGGACGGCCCGACCGACCTCGATCCGGCGAAGCAGAACGAGGTCGTCGAGGCATGGATCACTCGCGGCGTCGATGTGATCGCGGTCAGCGTCGAGAATAAGGAAGGAATTTCTACCGTTCTTCGCAAAGCCAAGGAAAAGGGCATCAAGGTCGTGACCTGGGACGCCGACGCCGAGAAGGATGCTCGCGATTTCCTTATCAATCAGGCGACGCCGCAGGGGATCGGCGAGACTTTGATGGACGAGACGGCGAGGATAATGGGCGGGAAGGGCGAATTCGCGATCATCACCGCATCCTTAAGTGCCGCGAACCAGAACGAGTGGATCAAGCACATCAAACAGCGGCTCGAATCGAAGTATCCTGAGATGAAACTCGTCACGATCCAGCCCAGCGACGGCGACCGCGACCGTGCGTTTCAGGAAACGCAGAACGTCCTCAAGGTTTATCCGAACGTCAAGGTCGTCATGGGCATCGCCGCTCCCGCAGTTCCGGGCATCGCCGAGGCGGTCAAGCAGGCGAACCGTTCCGACGTGAAGGTCACCGGCCTGTCGCTCCCGAACATGTGCAAACCGTACATCAAGGCCGGCATTATCGACAGCATCGTGCTCTGGAACACGGGCGATCTCGGCTTCCTGACCGTATTTACCGCGAATTCGCTAGCGAACGGCACGTTCAAGCCGGGCGATAAGTCGGTCAAGGCCGGCCGCCTGGGCGAGATCGAGGTCGTCGGCGACGAAGTGCGGCTCGGCAAGCCGTTCATCTTTAATAAGGAGAACGTGGATCAGTTCGATTTTTAGAGCAGGCGAATGGAGAGCCGGTTGGAACGGCGACTGGAGCGCGAACTGGGGAGCATCGATCGCGGTTTAGGAAGGTTTTAAGCTCCGTAGGAGCGGAATGTTTGTAGGATGCGGTGGGATATGTCCGCCAAAGCTCCGTAGGAGCGGCCCCGAGTGGATGTCACCCCTAAAGGGGTTTGGCGGGATCGGTCGGTTGCTTTCTACAGACAGGTCGCTCCTAAGGGAGCTGCGATCCGCCCAAGACTTTTCATGACGCTCCCCGGACTGGAGCAGTTCCAGACGTTCCGGGAGCAGTTCCAGACGTTCCGGGAGCAGTTCCAGACGTTCCGGGAGCAGTTCCAGACGTTCCGGGAGCCCTCCCAGACGTTCCGGGAGCACTCCCAGAGGTTCCGGGAGCAGTCCCAGAGGTTCCGGGAGCCCTCCCAGAGGTTCCGGAGCCCTCCCAGAGGTTCCGGGAGCCCTCCCAGAGGTTCCGGGAGCCCTCCCAGAGGTTCCGGGAGCCCTCCCAGAGGTTCCGGGAGCACTCCCAGAGGTTCCGGGAGCACTCCCAGAGGTTTCGGGAGCAATCCCAGAGGTTTCGGGAGCAATCCCAGACGTTCCGGGAGCAGTTTCAGAGGTTCCGGGAGCAGTCCAGGAGAAGCCCCGTAGGGCAGACCGAAACTCCGGGAACCGTTGCCGGAGCTAAAACCGTGAACTAATTGATTTTTACCGGGAATTAATCTACCTTCTTACAGATGCGGATCAAGGATATTGCACGGGAAGCGGGCGTTTCGACGGCGACCGTTTCGCATGTGATCAACAAGACAAAATACGTTTCGGACCCGACGCGGGAAAAGGTCGAGCTGGCGATCAAGAAGTTCGGTTATCACCCGAACGCCCACGCCCAGATGCTCGCGCTCGGGCGCAGCAAGATCATCGGCCTGCTGGTCTCGGACATTGCGAACCCGTTTTTCCCCGAAATTATCAAAAGCGTCGAGGCATCGGTCATCGCGGCCGGTTATAACCTCTTTTTGCTCAACACCAATTACGAAACGGAACGCACGCTCGAATACGTCCAGAGGCTGATCCAGATGAAGGTGGCCGGCATCATCCTGATGACCGCCGAATTCGATGAGGCCCTCGTTAAAGAGGCGAAGCGGAAGAAGACGAGCTTCGTTTTTCAGGACCTCGGCTTCGTCGGCGAGCGCTCTAGCAAGATAAATCTCGATTACGCTGCGGGCATCGACGAGGCGGTTCGGCATCTGGTCTCACTGGGGCACACCAATATCGTCCACATCGGCGGAGCGCACGAGATATATTCGGCTGCGGTCCGATGGGAGGCGTTTTCGGACGCCATGAAACGCCATCTGCCGAACGAAGTAGAGCCGAGGATGTTCGAAGGCGACTTTCGTTTCGAAGGCGGACGACTCGCGGCGAGTCAGATCCTCGCCGAGAAGGACCGGCCAACCGCCGTCGTCGTCGCAAACGACCTCATGGCACTCGGAGCGATGCAGGAATTCAAGGCCGCCGGGCTCCGCGTGCCGCAGGACATCTCCATTATCGGCTTCGACGACATTTCTTTCGCGAGTTTGTCCGAACCGGCGTTGACGACGGTCTTTTCGCCTCGCGTCGAGATCGGCCGCCGTGCCGTTGAGGCTCTTTTGCTGACAGTCGACAAGCCGCATCAGCAGGGTATCGAGATAAAGATCCCCACATCGCTCGTCCAGCGCGACTCGACCGCCCCGCCGCGAAAGGCGACGTAGTCAATAATGCATTTCCTCGGCATCGACATCGGGACAGGCGGTTCGCGGGCTGTTGTTATCGACACGGCGGGGAGCGTAATTGCTTCGGCGACGGCTGAACACGCGGCGTTTGCTTCGCCCGAGATCGGCTGGGCCGAGCAGGACCCCAGAGATTGGTGGCGGGCATCGTGCGAGGCGATCCGGAGCGTTCTATCGGGCGGCGTCTCGGCGGAAAGCATCGCGGCGGTCGGGTTTTCCGGTCAGATGCACGGCTCGGTCTTTCTCGATGACCGAGACGAGGTGATCCGTCCCGCACTGCTTTGGTGCGACCAGCGTACAGAAAAGCAATGTAACGAGATAACGGAAAAGGTCGGGCGAAAAAAGCTGATCGAACTCGTCTCAAATCCGGCGATCACGGGCTTCACACTTCCAAAACTGCTCTGGCTGCGTGAGAATGAGCCGGACAATTGGGCGAAGGTTCGCACAGTTTTGCTGCCCAAGGATTATGTTCGACTGCGTTTATCCGGGGATAAAGCGAGCGATGTCGCAGACTCGTCCGGAACGCTCTTGTTCGATGTCCGTGGTCGCCGCTGGTCGGGCGAAATGCTCGACTTGATGGAACTCGACGCGAGCCTGATGCCGACGGCTTATGAGTCGACTGAGATCACAGGACGCATTTCCGCGGCGGGTGCCGGGGAAACCGGCCTGATCGCAGGTACGCCGGTCGTCGCCGGTGCCGGCGACAATGCAGCCGGGGCCATCGGGATGGGGATCGTCCGTCCCGGCATGGTCAGTGCGACCATCGGAACTTCCGGCGTCATATTTATAGTCACCGGCGAACCAAAGGTTGACCCCGATGGCCGCACACACACGCTTTGCCACGCGATGCCCGGCCGTTGGCACATGACGGGCGTCACGCTCGGCGCCGGGATGAGCCTGAAGTGGTTTCGCGACAACTTCGGCGGCGGAATGTCTTTCGATGAATTAGGCCGGGAAGCGGCTGGCGTGCCGCCTGGTTCCGATGGTGCTATCTGGCTGCCGTATCTGATGGGCGAGCGAACCCCGCATCTTGACCCGCACGCGAGGGCCGCCTTCGTCGGACTTTCCGCCAGCCACACCCGCGGGCATCTTGTCAGAGCGGTGATGGAAGGCGTGGCGTTTAGCCTCCGGGACGCTCTCGAGATATTCAGATCGCTCGGTGCATCTGTCGGAAATATTCGCCTCGGCGGCGGCGGTTCGCATTCGCCTGTGTGGCGTCAGATCCAGGCAGATGTCTTCGGCAAAACCGTCGAAACTATCGCCGCAGACGAAGGTGCTGCCTTTGGTGCGGCGATCCTCGCGGGCGTCGGCGTAGGCGCATGGGACTCTGTAGAAGATGCCTGCGATGCCGCCATCCGCGTTTCGCTCCGGCTTGACCCGCGAGAAGAAGCCGTCCGGCGGCTTGGCGAAAATTACGACATATATCGGCGTCTATATTCCGCTCTTAAAGAGGCAGGTGCTTAGATTTTTCTTATTGCCGTTGCCTTCAGTCGAGGATTTCTTATGGAGCTAAAAGTCGGTGACGAATTTTCAAGAGAACGGCACGTGACGGCGGAGGTAATCCGCCGCTTTGCCGACGTTTCGGGCGACCGGAACCCGATCCATCTCGATGCGGAATTTGCCCGGGCCACCAAATTCGGACGCCCGATTGCCCATGGAATGTTGAGTGCGGCTTTTATCTCTGCACTTCTCGCCGATGGCCCTGCCGGCCTCGCCGGGATCTATTTATCGCAGACGCTGAATTTTACCCATCCGGTTTTCGAGGGGGATCTTGTTACCGCCACAGCCCGCGTTACACGCATACGCGAGGATAAGAATATCGTCACGCTCTCGACCCTTTGCACCAATCAAAATGGCGAGACCGTTGTTACGGGCGAGGCAGTGATCATGCTTCTCGATTTAGAAGCGCCCGCTAACCATGCGTAACTATTGGACTTGGAGCCGCTGATTTGTCAGTATATACGATTAACTAAACGCCGCCGATGATAGCTGAGAACCTAATAGGTTTCGAAAATCTACCGCAGACGATCCCGCATTACTGTTTTGAGTCGTTCCGGCGACACAACAAGCGGGACGCTCTGGCGTTCAAAGTCGGCGACGCGTGGAGTTATCTGCGTGGCGACGAGGTTATCGAACGCGTCAAACGCATTGCCATGGGCCTCGCAGCCCTGGGCGTAAAAGAAGGCGACCGCGTCGCGATCATCTCAGAAAATCGGCCGGAGTGGTCAATGGTCGACCTCGCCATTCTCAGCCTTCGTGCGGTCAACGTTCCGATCTATACGACGCAGGCGGTCGAGCAGATCAGGTTCATCCTCGAAAACTCCGGAGCGAAGATGCTCTTCATCTCGGGCAAGAAGCTCTGGAAACACGCCGAGAATGCGATACACAGTGTCGAACACATCGAGAAACTGATCTTCTTCGAAAGCGAAGGCATTCCGGCGGGAAATAGCCGGGCCTTGGCCTTAAGTGATGTCGAAAAAAAGGGTGACGAGTTTACCAAGATCGATGCCGACGCCGTCGAGAACTCGCTCGCACGGATCCAATCGTCCGACCTCGCGACCATCATCTACACATCAGGCACGACCGGTGAGCCAAAAGGCGTGATGCTCTCGCACGAAAATTTTGTCTCAAATGTCGTGGCGGTCTCAAAAGGGCTGCCGATCAAATCGACTGACCGCAGCCTCGCCGTTCTGCCGCTCTCGCACATCTTTGAGCGGACGGTTTTCTACGTACTTTGTTCGAATGGCGTGTCGATCCATTATTGTGCCGCGTTTGACCAGATCGCGTCGCATTTGCAGGAAGTAAAGCCGACGATAATGACGGCGGTGCCGCGTCTTTTTGAGCAGGTTTATCATAAGATCGTTAAGAAAGGTAAGGCGGCTGGTGGCTGGAAGACCAAGCTCTTCGATTGGGCTCTGGAAGTCGGTCAGGACTATTGGTCAGCAAAAGATAACAACAATTCAGTTTCGCCCGCATTGGCAGCAAAGCACGCGATAGCGAACCGTCTGGTCTTTTCAAAATGGCGGGCCGGCGTCGGCGGCAGTTTGAGGTTTTTCGTTTCCGGCGGAGCTCCCTTGTCGAAGAAGCTTAGCTATGCGTTCTGGGCAGCGGGAATCCCGATCCTTCAGGGTTACGGAATGACCGAGGCGTGCGTTACCTGTGCGAATCGCCCGGATGACAACAAGGTCGGCTCGATCGGAACTCCATTTGAAGGGATCGAAATGAAGATCGCCGAAAAAGACGGCGAAGTCCTCGTCCGCGGCCCGAACGTCATGCGGGGCTACTATAACAATCCGGAAGCTACAGCATCCGCGATCGATAGCGAAGGTTTTTATCATACCGGAGATGTTGGCTACGTGGACGAAGACGGACATTTCTACATCACCGACCGTATCAAGGACCTCTTTAAGCTCTCAAACGGTAAATACATTGCACCGCTTCAGGTCGAGAGTCTTCTAAAGCAAAGTCCGCTCATCTCTCAACCGCTCGTCGTCGGCTCGGGCCGCAAACAGGTCGGAGCGCTCATCGTGCCGGATTGGGACGCTTTGAAAGAAGAGATGTCGGCTGCTGGGCATGACATCAAGCGCTCCCGCGAAGAGCTGTGCGAAGATCCGCATTTTGTAAAACGCATCCAAAAAGACGCTGTCGACCTGACCCGCGAACTCTCCGACTACGAACGCGTCAAACGCGTATACCTCCTGCCCCGCGAGTTCTCGATCGACAAAGGGGAAATGACTCCTACGCTAAAGATCAAGCGGTCAATAATCGACGAGAAATACTCCGAAGCGATCGATGAGATCTGTGGGGCGTCGTAAACGTTAACGCAGTAACATTCTCGGGACCTTCAGGATTTCTCTTCGCAAAGCGTTGACATTTCCGCACTTACCGTTTTATACTCCAAACAATTTAATTTTCAAACGTCAAAAATTCTGGTTTCGGACTTTCCGGAACTTCAATTTGTCTTAGGCTCGCCATTTTCGTTGAAATGCGTTGGCAGAAGCTTATTTCTTGGGGTTTTCAACCCTTAAATTAACGAGGAGTTTCAAAACATGATCAGGACCGCAAAGTCAAAAAATCGCTTCGGCAGGCGAACACTAGCTGCTCTCGGCGTACTTGTATGCTTAGGAGTATTTGGGATCATTTCTTGGCAGGCTGACGCCCAAAATAAACGTCAGAAAGACCAGATACAACGGGAGGCCGGGCAGGATCGCTTGGCGTCGCAGATCGCTCGGGACGAGCAGCCCGACAGTATTTTGCTTAACGTTGGGCCGATCGATACCCGATCTGCACCCAATCGTCTTGCCCCCGGAAGCGGCGAGAGCTTTTCCGGAAAGGAAATGAGACTCGTCAAATACAGCGGTCCTATTCAAGGCGAATGGAGAGACGCTCTAGACGCAAGTGGCGTAGCGGTCGTCGATTACATCCCAAACTATGCCTACCTGGTTTACGGTGATGCTAATGAAATGAATCGGCTTCACATGGATGCGAATCGCGGTGGTGATTCAGGTATCACGTGGATCGGCGAGTACAAGGCTGAGCACAGGATCCAACCTCGTGTGTTCCGTAGCCTGGGAGAGAACGAGAAAGAAGCAGAACGGAAGATCGAAAGTCCGACCGGCTATTTTGAGGTCCAGCTATTCAACGATCCGGTAGCGAATCAGTCGACTCGCAGCCGCATCGGACAGATCGAGACTGCTCCGGTCAAGCAGGAATTCAATTTTCATCACTACGTCAACCTTGTAGTCGCTCTATCACCGGAAGGGGTGCAGGAGATAGCCTCACGCGGTGATGTGATCTCTATCAATCCGTATATTGAGCCGAAGCAAATGGATGAACGGCAGAACATGATCCTCGCCGGGAATATAACGGGCAATATTCCGAATACTGGCAATTATCTCGATCTCCTGACGGCTTGGGGCTTTACTCAGGGTCAGTTCAATTCATCCGGCTTTATCGTCGACGTCACAGATGACGGAGCGGACCGTAATCCAACCGGAGCAGACCCCGGAACCATCGCTACAAATGCAAACGCGGGGCCGGTAGCGGCACGACACTTTGCTTTATTTGAAGGCGGTAATCGTCCCATCGGAAGCTCTACTCCGTCTGGCACGAGCCGTTTTATGTACAAAGGGCGGTGGGGTAACGCATCGACAGCGGATGGCGGCCTTGGCCTTAGCGGGCATGGTCAGCTGAATATGAGTATCGTTGGCGGATACGTCCCGACTTCAGGGGCTCCATTTGGAGCTGCTCCTCATCAGGACTTGCAGGGATTTAGATACGCACTTGGTGTTGCTCCGTTTGTTCGGATGGCGAACTCTGTGATCTTTGATCCGAACTTTACGTCACCGAATATTCCGAACATGATATCGGGCGGTTATGCGAGCGGCACCCGCATCAGTTCAAACAGTTGGGGAGCATCGGTCGGGGGAGCTTATAATGCAAATGCCCAAACCTACGATGGACTCGTGCGTGACGCACAAGCTGGAACCGCAGGGAATCAGGAGATGCTGATCACCTTTTCCGCCGGAAATTCTGGATCCGGCGCAAACACGATCGGATCTCCTGGAACCGGGAAGAATGTCTTCACCGTTGGAGCCGCTGAGAATGTTCATCCATTTGGGGGCAACGACGGATGTAATACGGGTGATGCAGGAGCTGACAGCGCCAATGACATCATTGGCTTTTCAAGCCGCGGTCCGACCGACGACCTTCGTATCAAACCTGACATCCAGGCACCAGGTACTCACGTTTCTGGTATCGCCTACGTAACGAATGGTTCTACCGGGTTGGGGACCGGTGATCCCGGATTTCGAAACGACGGCGTGTGCGGCGGTTTGGCCGGCGGCCTTTTTCCGGGTGGCGGCCAGGCATGGTATACCGCATCTTCGGGTACGAGCCATTCGAACCCTGCGGTAGCAGGTGGTGCGGCTCTGGTCTATCAGCAGTTCATAAACAACCCGGCTTACATCGCAAACAATCGAACCCCCGCCGGCAGTGCTCCTCCGAGCCCGGCAATGAACAAGGCCTACATCGTCAATTCGTCGCGTTATATGACGGGTGCCGCAGCAAACGACACGCTTCCGTCGAATTCGCAAGGGTTCGGCATGATGAACCTTGGAACCGCGTTTGACACGACACCGAGAATCATTCGCGACCAAGCCTCGGCAGATATGATCGGAGCGACTGGTGAGTCGAAGGCCTTTGGAGCGACGATCGTCGACGGGGCTAAACCGTTCCGGGTCACGATGGCGTTTACAGACGCTCCGGGCGCGACGACAGGTAATGCTTTTGTCAATAACCTCGATCTCGAGGTTGTCGCAGGCGGCAATACTTATCGCGGAAATGTCTTCACCGGCGCTAACTCGAGCACAGGCGGAACCGCCGATGCACGTAACAACATCGAATCAGTCTTCATTCCCGCAGGCACTCTTGCGACCGGAACTCAGGTGTTGATCTTCGTACGCGGAACAAACATCGCCGGTGACGGCGTTCCCGGAAATGCCGATACGACCGATCAGGATTTCGCTCTGGTCGCCTATAATGCTAACTCTGCGACGGTTAACGCTTTGCTTTCGGCCGGAACGCCGACGGTTACGTCCGGTAACAATCTGATCGAGCCAAATGAGTGCAATACAGTAAACATTGCCCTCTCAAACGCCAGCCCTGATGTGGCGGCTACAGCTGTCAGTGCAGTTCTTTCGACGACAACTCCTGGGGTTACGATCTCGCAGCCGAATTCGGCATACCCGACGATCGCTGCCGGCGGAACGCAGACCAATACGACGCCGTTCCAGATATCCACGAGCAACTCGGTAGCCTGTGCGAGCACGATCAATCTGGTATTGACAGTGACATTCACGGGAGGAGCTTCGCCGCAGGTCTTTAACCTGACCTTGGGAGTCGGACAGACCGCGAATCCGAACTACACGTTTGTCAGTACTGCGGGTGCCACGATACCGGCAGGAGGCACATTCGTAGCGGGTTCCGCAGCAGATGATGCGATCATTGGTATCCCTCTTC
>LNFM01001316.1_pt1 | contig 66181 bp, 50 predicted proteins | sample 596031 | NCBI WGS metagenome assembly LNFM01 (sample SAMN04254537, study PRJNA301005) | activated carbon metagenome | isolation source: dual media filters at the Ann Arbor, Michigan drinking water treatment plant | place: USA: Ann Arbor
AGGGCCGGAGCACAGCGGAGGAGGACGAAGGCGGGCTATTTTGCCTCGCGATGGAAAGCGGCCTGCGGCCGCGCCGGAAAATAGTCCGCCGCAGACATTGCGGGTCCGGGCCGTTTGCTGGCCGATCGCCCTCTCGAAGGCCGGGGCGCGGTTCTCTCCGACATGGGGATCATCCGAGCGATGCCGACGACGACGCTCCCGCCGCCAGCATGCTCCTGTCGGCCTATGCCGCAAGCGCCATGAAGCGTGCGACGTCCTGGGGCGCGATCTGCACCCGGGCCGCTGCCCGCAGGCTGTCCAGACCATAGAAGCGGAGATCCTCGTTGAAGTCGCTTAAGGCTGGAGACACCACGACCGCCTCGATACCGGCCGCGTTCACCCGTTCGATCAACGTCGCCATCGCACCGTCGCCAGCCGGATCGTTGTCGCGGGCGATGTAGAGCCGGCGCAGCGTGTCGGGGAACAGGATGGCCGAGAGATGTGCCGCCGAGAGCGCCGCCGCCATCGGCATGTTGGGCAGCGCCATCCTGAGCGACAGCATCGTCTCGATACCTTCGCCGGCCGCCATCACCTCGCCAGCCACACCGAAGCGAACGGCATTTCCCAGGAGGTCGCCCATCGCTCGTCTCGGTGTGTCGATCGGTGCCTTGTCCGATCCGTCAGGGGCGAGCCAGGTGCGATGCGCGCCGGTCTGATGCCCGCCCAGATCGGTAACCGATGCGATCATCGCCGGCCAAGTCTCGGTCGGGGAGTGCTCGTCGGGCCGGTAATAGCAGCGGGGATGAAAGCGCAGGCTGCCGGTTCCGTGCAAATCCGTAATGCCGCGTGTCCGCAGATACGTCTTTACGAGCGTGCCCGAAATCGGCTGCGCCATCGCAAACAGCCGCCGTGCTGCTTCTGGCGATCCTGATGGCGCCGGTGACTTGCGCTCGCCAGCATGCGGACGATCCGGTTCGGGATGCGGCATCGACAGGAAGGTGCGCGCCTCATCGGCGACGTCCTTGAAGTCGACCAGGCCGCAGCTCTCACGGATGACGTCGAGGAGATCGCCATGCTCGCCGGTGGCGGCGTCGGTCCATTTTCCGGCGGCACCCTTGCCGGTCTCGCCGCCCTTCAGCCGGACGAACATCGAGCGGCCCGGTGTGTTGCGGGCATCGCCGACGAGCCAATAGCGGCCTTCGCGGTGGCCGGAGGTTAGGTAATGGCGGCACACCGCCTCGGCCTGTCGGCCAAGACGGATCGCCAACTCGGAGGCATCGTGCCGTGCCATCACGCCGCCTCCCGCTCGCCAATGCGCTCAACGGGGTAGCGTTCAACCACCTTGGCGAGGATCGCGGCGCCGGTCGCATCGGTGGGCACGAACATCCGCAGTTTCCACGAGATGATCTCGTGAAAGAGGCCGTAGGCCCGCAGGCGATCCCGCATGGCGTCGGTGAAGCCCGACAGCTCGATGCGGTTGGCGCCCATGACCCGGACGCGGCGAAGCTGAAGACCCTCGGTGAGGTCGAGGATGGTCTTGCCGTCCATCAGCGCTATGAAGGCTTCGTCCGGCGTCAGGGTCGATGTGCCGGTGGCGAGCGCGCCGGCGACCCAGGCGGGGGAGACGCGGCGGCCGACGATGCGCTCGCCGTCGTCAGTCTGAAGCCGATAGACCCGCGTCGACTCGTTGGGCAGTCGCTTCCAGATCGGCAGCAAGAGCCCGCTGACGACGTGGATGGTGCTGTCGGCATATTCCGGCACCTCAGTCAGCTCGGCATTCCATGCCGAAGTGAATCCCGCTCGGTCGGCGTCGATCCAATGTGTCTCGCCCATCATCCTGATGGGGACGTTGTGCGCCTCCATCGGCCGGATCAGCCGCACACGCCGTTCAATCTCGCCATCGTCCAGCATGATGCTGGTGGTCGGGATCTGCACGGCGGCGCGGCCCGAGCGCTCGTTGATCAGCAGTCTGGCGCCCAAGTCGTCGAGATGATCGAGCGCCTCGGCCAGCGTCACCGGCCGGTTGCGCTGGCGCTGGGTGATGGTCAGCAGCCGTGCTTCAGCCCCGGTTCCCGGATGGATGTGGATGGTGCGGCGATCGGTGACGATGAAGCTCTCGGCCTGCAGGGTCTCCAGCCCGACGTCATAGCTGTCCGAGGCGATGGCACCTTCGATCTTGGCGTTCAGCAACTGCTCGAACGCCGTGAACAGGACGCCCTGGAGTTCGATGGTCAGCGCCAGCAGCCGGTTGAGGAAGGTGGTGATCGGCGGCAACTCGTCCTTGATGCCGGTGGAATCGGTCAGCGACAGGCCGGTGGCGTCTTCGAACATCTGGAGCGAGCAGCCGTCGACCTTGCCGCGCACCAGCAACAGGTAGAGCTGCCGTAGCGCGTCGCGGGCATAGTAGCTTTCCAGATTATCCTCCGGCCGGAACAGTCCCTGGCCGCCGGTCTGGCGCTGGCCGCGTGTGATCGCGCCCAGCGTGTCGAGGCGGCGGGCAATGGTTGACAGGAAGCGCTTCTCGGCTTTCACGTCGGTCGAGATCGGCCGGAACAGCGGTGGCTGCGCCTGGTTGGTCCGGTTCGTGCGGCCCAGGCCCTGAATGGCGGCGTCGGCCTTCCAGCCTGGCTCCAGCAGATAGTGGACGCGCAGCCGCTGGTTCCGCGCTGACAGATCGGCGTGATAGCTGCGCCCGGTGCCGCCGGCGTCGGAAAAGATCAGAATGCGCTTCTGATCATCCATGAACGCCTGCGTTTCGGCCAGATTGGCCGAGGCGGCGCGGTTCGCCACGGCGAGGCGATCGATGCCGCCGGGGCTGATCTTGCGGACGATGCGGCGCGAGCGTCCGGTCACCTCCGCCACGACATCGGTGCCGAAGCGCTGGACGATCTGGTCGAGCGCGCCGGGGACCGGCGTTAGCGAAGCGAGCCTTTCGATCAAACGATCACGCCGTGCGACGGCGTCACGGCTTTCGACGGGTTGACCGTTGCGAAACACCGGCCTCGACGACAGATTGCCTTCGCTGTCGGTGAAGGGCTCGTAGAGCTGCACCGGGAAGGAATGGGCGAGATAGTCCAGAACGTATTCCCTGGGGGTGATGTCCACCCGGACGTCGTTCCATTCCTCCGTCGGGATCTCGGCGAGACGGCGCTCCATCAGGGCTTCGCCGGTCGAGACGATCTGGATTACGGCGGCGTGGCCGTTAGCGAGGTCCTGCTCGATCGAGCCGATCAGGGTCGGCGTTTTCATCGACGTCAAGAGGTGGCCGAAGAAGCGCTGCTTGGCGGATTCGAAGGCCGAGCGTGCGGCGAACTTGGCCTGCCGGTTCAGCGTGCCGGTCGCGCCGGTGATGTTGGCGGCCTGCATCGCGGCGTCGAGATTGTTGTGAATGACGGCGAACGCTGCGGCATAGGCATCATAGATGCGCGTCTGCTCAGGGGTAAGCTGATGCTCGAGCAGTTCGTATTCGACGCCGTCATAGGAGAGCGACCGCGCGGTGTAGAGGCCGAGCGAGCGCAGGTCGCGAGCCAGCACCTCCATCGCCGCGACGCCACCGTCCTCGATCGCCTCGACGAATTCGGCGCGGGTCGAGAACGGAAAATCCTCGCCGCCCCACAGGCCGAGCCGCTGGGCATAGGCGAGATTGTGAACCGTGGTCGCGCCGGTCGCCGAGACATAGACGATGCGCGCATTGGGCAGGGCGTGCTGGAGACGCAGGCCCGCACGACCCTGCTGCGAGGCGGCGACGTCGCCGCGTTCTCCCTTGCCGCCGGCGGCGTTCTGCATGGCGTGGCTCTCGTCGAAGATGATCACTCCATCGAAATCGGAGCCCAACCATTCGACGATCTGCTTGATCGTCGGACCGTAGCGTGGCGTAGGTGGTGAACAGGACGCCTTCCGACAGGCGGATGTCCTTGCCCTGCGAGAAGCGCGACAGCGGCGTGACCAGCAAGCGTTCCATGCCGAGCGCCGACCAGTCGCGCTGGGCGTCCTCCAGCAGCTTGTCAGATTTGGAGATCCACACCGCCTTGCGCCGGCCCTGCATCCAGTTGTCGAGGATGATGCCGGCCGACTGGCGGCCCTTGCCGGCGCCGGTCCCGTCACCGAGCATGAAGCCTCGCCGGAAGCGCACGGCGTTGGGCGCATCATCGGCCACGGCCGAGACGATGTCGAAGGTCTCGTCGAGCGTCCACGAGCCTGCGAGGAAATCGGAATGCGCCTCGCCGGCGTAGATGACGGTTTCGAGCTGTGCGTCGGAGAGGAGTCCGTCGGTGACGATGTTGGTGGGCAGCTGGGGCCGATAGCTCGGCTTGGGCGGCGCGACCGAAGCCATCGCCACCGATTGCACGAGCTTGGTCGGATGGGCCTGAGCGCCGGGAATACGGATCGCCTGCAATTCGTATTCTTCATAGATTGCGTCGGTGATCCGGCCGTCTTCGGCGGGCGTCCAGTCCACGGTGACATAGGCGAGTTCGACACCATCGGGCTCGGCGACGGTGCGAACTGATGAGGCGGCGGCGCGGGCGACATAGCCGCGAACCGTCCGCGGAGCCTGCGCAGGCAAAGTCATGGCGACGGCCACGGCCGGATCGATAGGGAGCCGCGCGGGGATGTGTTCGCTGATCCAGGCGATGAGCGTCGCAACGTCGGGCGCGACGCCAGGCGAATCCGGGAATGCCGCCGCATCATCGGCCGGCGCCTTGTCGATAACGGTCAGGCGGGTGTCGATGGTCGTGCCATGCTTGGCATAGACCCCGCCGTCGATCGCGGCGGTGAAGACGACGCTGCCCTGTTCCTGCAGGCGCGTGAACGCGGCCCGCCATGCCGGCGCCTCCGGCGCGAAGCTGGCTCCGGTGATCGTCACCAAGCGGCCGCCGTCGGCCAGGCGCGCGAGCGCCGAGGCGATATGGCGATAGGCGGCGTCGGCCATCCGGCCTGTCACATTCACCATCACCGAGAACGGCGGGTTCATCAGGATGACGCTGGGCACGATGCCGGCGTCGAGATGATCGTCGATCTGAGCCCCGTCGAAGCCGGTGACGGGAATGGCCGGAAAGAGGTGGAACAGAAGATCGGCCCGGGTGCCGGCCAACTCGTTCAGGACGAGCGCGCCCCCGGCGATCTCCGCCAGGACAGCGAGAAGGCCAGTGCCGGCGGACGGCTCCAGCACACGATCGGCAGGCGTGATCGCCGCAGCGGTCAGCGCGGCGACGCCGAGCGGAACCGGCGTCGAGAACTGCTGGAAGGACTGGCTTTCCTCCGATCGCCGTGTGTGGGTGGGGAGAAGGTCAGCGACCTTTGCCAGCATCGGCAGGGCGGCGGCCGGAGACCCGGCTTTGCGGAAAAGCGCGTTTCCGTATTTGCGGAGGAAGAGGACCGTCGCGACTTCGCAGGCGTCGTAGGCGGACTTCCAGTCCCAGGCGCCGGTCGTGTCGGAGGCGCCAAACGCCGCTTCCATGGCGGCGCGCAGGATCGGCGCATCGATGCGCTGACCGTGTTCGAGATGGGGAAGCAGTAGCCGCGCGGCCTGGAAAATCGCGGCAGAAGGATCGGGGACATGGGGAAGCGGCGCGGCCAGCGGAGCTGCCGCGGATGCAGGGATCATCGTCATGGGAAGAACCTCGGAGAGCGGATCGGGATGAACCGGCGGCGCTCTCTCTCGACCGAACCGGCTCGAACCCGTCCCGGCCGTTCTCTCACTCTGGCGCGGGCATGAAGGAAGGTGCGGGGCGGCCGAAACCGCCCCGCAAGCCCATCATTCGGCGGCAATGAGGTGACGTTCGTCGTCCTCGCCGTCTGCAGGGGGGGCTTCGTCGTCGGCGCTGAGGAAGTCCGGCAACTCGGCGCCGTCGTCCGTCCCGGCGACGGCGTCCGGTGCAGGATCGCCTGCGAGATCAGCGAGTCGAAGCGGCTCGGGAAGCCAGCCGGTGTCGGCCAGCAGACGCTCGGCTTCCTTGGCCATGTCACCCTTCTTCAGGTGGTCGATGAGCTGCGCCGACGCTTCGCCCTTGGCTTCCCGTACCGCTTCGAGGATGCGGGGCTTGGTCACCCGGCTGAGATAGTTGTCGACGGTCGGGCGCCATCCCGCGTCCGCCATGTCGAGACCGACGGCGTGCGCGATCCGGTCGGCTTGCTTCAGGCGACGTTCGAGCCCGTGCTGAGAGATGCCGGAGCCGCCATAACGATCGACCTTCTCGGAGAGCGCATTGACGCCGTAGGAGACGCAATGCGCCAGCAGGGCGGTCCGACTGGCGTCGTCGAGATCGACCAGCCAGTCCCACAGGGCATCCTCGTCCTGCGGAACGTCGGCCTCCCAGCCTTCCTGCCGTTCCGCCACCGACTTGGCGGACGTGCTGTCCTTCAGGTCGGCGGCCTGGGCGGAGAAGAAGACGTGGCGGACCGACACCTCCAGGCATCCGCCGGAAGACGAGGTGCGGTGGAAGGTGTCGAGCACCAACTTGTGCAGCAGCGCCGTGATGGCGACGTGCGGGTTTCCAGCCAGCGCATCCCGCAGGGCGAGGGTGCGGTGGGCCGTCAGTTCGCTGACCAGGCGTTCGGGCAGCGGCTTGACGATATCGTCCTCCTCATCCTCCGGTTCGGGCTTGGCGCCGATGGTGATGACCGCCCGCATCGGCTGCGCGTTCGTCGCGGCGCCTTCGGTCTCGCCGTCGCGGTCGGTCTGGGGCTCGATCGGAGCCTCGTCCTCGGGACGGACATAGCCGCGCTCGATGGTCAGTCGGCCCGAGCTGTCGATGCTGACGAAGGCGCCGGCGCGCGCGATCTCGGCCGGATCGTAAAGGGTCGGCCGGTTCTGGAAGGCGGCGATCGCGGTCTCGATTTCCTCGAGCCGCAGATCGACCGCCTCCGGCAGGTCCTCGCCGTCGTCATGTTCGGCATAGAGCCGATCCAGCTCCTCGGTCAGCGCCTCGTAGGCGGCCTGCTCGTCGGCGGAGAGTTCGGGGCGTTCGCCTGCGATCCGACGCAGGCCCGACGTATGGCCGTAAGGAAAGTCCAGCGCGGCATCGATCCAGCGCCAGCCCTCGGCCGCGATCTCCTCGGCAGCGGTGCCGAGCTTCGCGGTGGCGAGGGTGTCGAGCAGCGCCGAATCCTGCAGCCACCCGCCGTCGTCGGCCTGGAACAGGTCGCGCAGCGTTGCGCCGCCAGCTGCCTCATAGGCATCGACCCCGACGAACTGCGCACGACGATCGGACGCACGCACGGCGCCTTCGGTCAGCATGCGGCGGATTTCGTAGGGCTGACGACTGTAGGAGCGCTGGATGGTTTCCCAGACCTCCATCTGCCGCGTATGGTCATGCGACACGGTGAAGGCCATGAGCTGGTCGAGCGCGATGCCATCCTCGGCATAGACGTCGAGCAGCGCCGGAGCGACCGAAGCGAGCCGCAAGCGCTGACGGACCACGGCCGGGGTGACGTAGAAGCGGGCGGCGATATCCTCCTCGCCCATGCCGCGCCCGATCAGTGCCTGGAAGGCCTTGAACTGATCGAGCGGATGGAGCGCCTCGCGGTGGACGTTCTCGGCAAGGCTGTCTTCCTCGGCCGGGATCGCGGAGGCCGCGTCGCGGACGTTGCAGGGGACTGGTGCGGTCTTCGCGAGACGCTTGGCCTTGACCAGCAATTCGAGCGCTCGGAACCGGCGACCGCCGGCCGGGACCTCGAAGATGCCGGTTTCCACGCCCTCGCCGTCGAGCACAGGGCGGACGTTGAGGTTTTGAAGAAGACCGCGGTGGCCGATATCCTCGGCCAGTTCCGGGATCGAGACGCCGGCCTTGGTCTTGCGGACATTGGCCTGGCTCAGGATGAGCTTGTTGAAGGGGATGTCGCGACGCTCGCCAAGGGACGCGATCTTCTGAACGGCGGTTGCCATGTCGGGATACTCCACGACGGGCGGCCGAGAGACTCTCTCTCAACCTCCAACCCGTCACGAAGCGAAGCGCCGCCCTCTTCCTCTAAAGACACGGAAGCGCAAAGCCGGAGACACGGAAAACCGCATCTCCGGCTTTGCGGATGTCAGGCCGCTCGGTCGAGCAGCTTCTTCGCCTTGGCCTCCATGTCGAGGCGGGCATCCTGATGGGGCTTGTCGCGCGCGACGGCGGTGATGCCCTGTACGAAATCGAAGATGCTCTCGGGCGGGCGGCCTTCCTCGGCCAGCACCGTGTCGATGATCTTGCCGGTCTCGGCCTTGGAGAAACCGCGTCGGCGCAGGAAGTCGGTGCGATCCTCGTCGGTGCGCGCCACGATCCGCTCGCGCGCCGCCTTGATGCCGTTGACGAAGGGCAGGGGCGAGGAGTTCGCGAAGTTCAACAGTGCCGGGGCCGCCTCATGCGCAAACCGGTTGGCGGCGTATTTGCTGTGGCGGATGATGATTTCCTCGAAATCCTCCACGCCCCAGAGATTTCGATTCTGGCAAACCGCGCGGAGGTAGAAGCTCGCCATGCCCAGCGTCTTGGCACCGACCTCGGAGTTCCAGCTGTAGAAGCCCCGGAAGTAGAGATCCGGCGAGCCGTCCGGCAGACGACCGGCCTCGATCGGGTTCAGGTCGTCGACCAGGAAGAGGAAGACGTCGCGGTCGGAGGCATAGAGCGTCGTCGTGTCCTTGGTGATGTCGACGCGAGGATTGTAAATGCCGGTCGACCAGTCGAGCACGCCCGGCACCTTCCAGCGGGTGTCGCCCGTGCCGTTGCCGGCGATGCGCTGCACGGCTTCCACGAGTTCTACGTCGAATATCCTCCCATAGTCCGGCCCCGTGACGGCGCGCAGTTCCGTGCGGCCGTCGTCGGTTTCCAGCGTCTTGATCTGCTCGGCCCGGTTGGAGGTCAGGCCATATTGCAGATTGATGGCTGCGAGCGCGGCGGGGAGTTGGCGTAGATAGGCGGCGGGTGCGCCGACAAGACTGGCGAGCTGGCCGAAGGACCAGTGTGTCGGCGCAATGGCCGTGTCGGTGCCTGGCAGGATTAACGCCAGCCGCTCCGGGTCGCTCCGGTTCGCCTCCACATGGATGAGGGCGCTCTCCACCACGCGGGTCCGGCTGCGATCGGCGCGATCGCGGACCGAGCGCGCCAGTTCGGAGAGTGAGAGGTAGCGTTCGTCGGCGGGCCGCGAGAACCACTCCGACGAGACGCGGCCGACCCGCTCGCCGCGACTGACATCCACCTTGTAACCGCCGGTCGTGTCACGGCGCGCATCGAGAACTTGCATGTTCATGGGACCAATCTCCACGACGGGCGCGGGAGCCTCTCTCCCGCACTCTCACTCTCCGGGGCGTTGCGGGGTTCCCCCGCAGAAGGGGTCGCCCGAGACCTGGGCTCGGGCGTAGGGGAAGACGTTCCCCTCTTAGGCCCGCCATTCTGGTCACGAAGCGAAGCTCTCGGTGTTTTGTTCTTTATTTGTTCTCGTATTTTTGGTATAGCTTGGGCTTCTGACTGCGTCGCGGGTCGGGGTACGACAACCTCAGGCGGCGTACCCCGCAGTGGGTAAGATTGGTTTGTGGTTGAAAAATTAGTGATTCGGCTTCAAAGTGGCCGCGCCGCGGAATGCCGCGGATTGCCGCGGAGGCCGGTTTGGGCAAAGACGGTCGGGATGCCGAGCGTGTAACTACAACGCTGACGCGGACGCAGAAGGCGGAGCTTGATCGCCTTGCGAAAGCGCAGGGCGTGAAAGTTGCTTGGCTGGTCCGTCGCGCAGTCGAGAGATTTTTGGAAGAATCCGCGGGCGGGCCGATGCTGCCGCTGGATATAAAAGGGGGCGAAGTTGCAAAGCGCTGAACTCTTCGCCGGCTGTGGGGGCCTGGCGCTCGGAATGTCGCGAGCGGGCTTTCGCCACCAGCACATGGCGGAGTTCGATCGGGATGCCGTTGCGACGGTCCTGCATAACAAGACCAAGGGCGTCGAGCACGTTCGCGATTGGCCGATGGGTCTTCAGGACGTCCGGGAAATTGACTGGAAGAAGCTGACCTCGCTCGATTTGGTCTCAGGTGGCCCCCCATGCCAGCCGTTCGGAATTGGCGGTAAGAAGCAGGGTCAGGACGACGACCGCGACATGTGGCCGGAAGCCATCCGAGCGGTGCGTGAGGCAATGCCTCGATCGTTTCTCTTCGAGAATGTCAGGAATCTCGCAGGTCCCCGTTTCCGCCCTTACCTTGAATGGATTGTCTCGCATCTGGAGCGGCCTGGGCTGATCCGGAAGCCGGGCGAGTCGCACGCGGCGCATCGCGCGCGGCTCGTGGCGTCGAAGACGCGAAAGGAATTCCAAGTTGTCTGGCAACTTGTGAACGCCGCCGACTACGGCGCGGCTCAGATTAGGCATCGCGTATTGATTTTTGGCATCAGAAGCGATCTCCATGTTCTTCCGACACACATGACACCGACGCATAGCCGCGACCGGCTTCTCTGGGAGCAGTACGTTACGGGTGAGTATTGGACGCGACACGGGCTGAAGAAAGGGCGCGCGCCCATTCTTCAGCAAGATCGCGCGCGAGTTGAGCGCTTGAAGCTGGCTGGTGTCGCGCCGGCTGGGGCTGCTTGGGTAACTCTTCGTGACGCGTTGAAGGGCCTCGGCGAACCGAACGGGAAACGTAACCACGTCCTTCAAGTCGGCGCGCGGGTGTATCCGGGCCATACTGGTAGCCCCCTAGATCTTCCCGCGAAGGCGTTAAAGGCCGGCGATCACGGTGTTCCTGGCGGCGAGAATATGATGGTTCGCGACGACGGATCGGTTCGCTACTTCACCACCCGGGAGGCCGCGCGCCTGGTAGGCTTGCCGGATGATTACGAGTTTCCACGGTCGTGGACCGAAAGTATGCGCCAGCTAGGCAACGCTGTCCCGGCTCCTCTGGGAACCGCGGCTGGTGGATGGCTGGCGGCACAGCTCGACAGTGGAAAGGTCAGCGGGCGTCTGGTCCCCGTGCGTCGCGCGGCGTAGTTTGTCTTTAATTTCAGCCGGAGGGCGAGTCGCGGCCGTTAGACCTCGTTCGGCTACCGAGGGGGTTTAGTGAATGGCGTTGGCACCGGATCGAGCCGCGATTAAAGCACTTGAGGACGCGCTGGCGGCGGTGCTCGCGGCGGCCGGTACTAATCCTCCTCAAGCGGTTGTCCGACGGATTCGGGAAGGTCTGGCCACGCACGCCGACGCGGTTGAAGCCGCGCGCTCTTCCACCGACCCAGTTCGGATGCCTCGCGCGACCTTCGATCCAGCCGATCCAAAGGCAATTGGCCGAATGGTCTCGATCGCGCTGATCGCGCAGCCTCTGGTCGCGTTGACCGATGTCCGGCCAGCATACGGTTCGGGTGTCTACGCGATCTACTATCGTGGCGATCACCCGCTTTATGGCGGTATCTCTGGATCCGAGACACCGATCTATGTCGGCAAGGCCGACCCCGCCAAAGATGATGCCAGTACGACGCGGGAGCAGGGTGCGAAGCTCACGGCGCGTTTGCTGGAGCACGCGGGAACAATAGGCACGGCGGAAGCATATGGCGACAAGCTACCGTCCCATCTGTCACCCATAAGACTGGCGGACTTTGTCTGCCGTCGTCTCGTATGTGCGACAAATGCCCAACTCGTCGCTGAGAAGCATCTCATCCGGACGTTTTGGCCGATTTGGAACTCAGAGACCAAGGCTTGCTGGGGAATGAGCAAGCATGGTGACGCCGCGACCACGCGAGCCAATAAGCGCTCGCCATGGGACGTCGTGCATCCTGGGCGACTCTGGGCATTGGACGAGCGGCTGGCGGACTCCCTGACGCCGGATGAGATCGCCAAGCGGATCGCCGCGACGCTGGAGCGGGTGCCGGCGCGACAAGATCATGCCGCGCTACTGGAGGAAATGTTGGCCGGCTTTCGTCAGGACGATGCCGTGTCAGTGGAGCCCGACATTCCGCCGGTGGGTGAGAACGTCGCGGGTCCCGAACCGGACGAGGCTGGCGGTGTCGACGACGAATGAGACGGATACCGCCAGAAGCGCGCAGATGTCTCGCATACGGGGGCGTGACACCAAGCCGGAAATGCGTGTGCGTCGGGCGCTTCACGCGGCGGGATTGCGATACCGTCTTCATGCGAAGGATTTGACCGGGAAACCCGATCTTGTCTTTCGGGGCCGGCGGATGGCCCTGTTTGTCCACGGGTGCTTTTGGCACCAGCATCCGGATCCGAACTGTAAGCTTGCACGAATGCCGAAGTCGAAGCTCGATTTCTGGCGCCCGAAACTTGAGGGCAACAGGTTGCGGGACGAAAAAACCCGATCCGCCCTGGAAGCGGAAGGTTGGACGGTTGTCGAGGTTTGGGAATGCGAGACCAAATCGGACCATCTACAGCGACTAATTGCGAGCCTTCAGACGTCAAACCCGCTGCGCGCAGCGGCGAATAGATCCCGATCGAGAGTCGGGGCAAAGCCAAAGGCGGGGAAATGACTCAGGAACTGGACCTCACGCCCGCGCCGCGCGTGTTGCAGATGCTCGGCGAGATTAATCTCGAGCAATGGCGATGCCTGGCTGAGCTCATCGATAATTCCATAGACGGTTTCATCGACGCCGCCAGGGCCGGCTCGCCTATCGCTCAGCCGGAGATCGCAGTCAGCATTCCGACCGCCGATACCGAGAACGCGCGCGTGTCCGTTAAGGACAATGGGCCGGGGATGTCCCTGGAGACTTTGGAGAACGCCCTTCGGGCGGGCTGGTCGGGCAACGATCCGCTGTCAAAGCTCGGCCTTTTTGGCATGGGCTTCAACATCGCTACCGCCCGTCTGGGTATCGTGACGGAGGTCTGGACAAGCCGTCGGGGCGATCCAGAGCAGGTTGGCGTTCGTATTGACCTGGAGGAGCTTCGGGCCTCGGGGAATTACAAGGTGCCTCGCCAGACGAGGGCGAAGTCAAACCATGAGGATCATGGTACTGAGATCGTTGTTACGCGGCTTAAGCCTGAGCAGCGCGCCTATCTGGCGCGTGCGAATAACCGCACGACCATCAAGAAACATTTGGCGAAAACGTATTCGTCGCTCCTGTCCAATTCGGAAGCTGGCGCGATCCGACTGATGTTGGGCGGCGCGAGGGTCACGCCGCTCCGACCCTGCGTCTGGGATGCGAGTCGGTCGATCGAGCTGCCTGATGGCACCGCCGTTGGCGCGGTGGAGCAGTTCGATGTCGCTCTCGCCCCTCGGCGATATTGCGAGCACTGCATGCGCACGTTGACGAGCGACCAGGAGCAGTGCCCTACCGGAAGCGCGCACTGCGCTATCGTGGAGACCCCGCGAAGAGTAAAGGGCTGGGTCGGCATCCAAAGGTATCTGGACAAGACCGACTTCGGTATCGACTTCATCAGAAACGGGCGAAAAATTGAGATTGGAAGCAAGGATCTTTTCATCTGGAACGATGGAGAGACCCAGGAGGTCGAGTATCCGATCGATGATCCGCGAAGCCGAGGTCGCTTCATAGGAGAGATTCACCTTGACCATTGCCAGGTGAGTTACACCAAGAACCGCTTTGAGCGTGACGATCCGGCGTGGAATGAAATGGTTCGGGTCGTGCGCGGCGAAGGCCCGTTGCGGCCCAACACCGCGCGCCAGAAGGGTTTCGATGGCAATCAGAGCCCACTTTACAAGCTATTCCAAGCTTTCCGCCGCACCAGCCCTCAAGGCAAGAATGGTCTGTGGTCCCGGATTATGGTCGTTCAGGACAACGATCGCGCCCTACAGATGGCTGGCTTATTTGCCAGCGCGGATGCCGACTATCTGACCGATGAGCGTTGGTGGCAGCTCGTCGAGGAGCAGGATGCGAAGATTCTCGGCGACACGCCTGGCGCTGGCGACGGAGCGGCGATTCCTCCGGGTTTTCTTGGGGACGATGCCAATCCCGAAGGATCGGGCGATGGCGACGGCGGCGGTGTCCCATCCAGCGGTGAACAGCCGCCTGCAGCATCCCCAGCGGCGCCAGAGCCGGCCCCTGTGCGGCGGCCGATATTCGAACTTACCCGCAAGTACATTCATCCGACCTATCGCGCCGAGTTCGATGTCGAGGCTTTCTCCGTCGATCCAACAGACCCGCAATTGCCGGCGGGTCAGCCGTGGGCCGTCCGTTTAGATAACGTCGCTACGCGCACCTATTCGTATCTCGTCGATACGGCACACGACGTTTTTCGATCCTCGACCATGACACCCCTCGACGCTCTGCTCGTCGATCTGACTTATCGGACGATCGAGTTTCTTCGCGGGCATAGTCAGGATGCGACGCTGGCGAGTGTTCTCGCGGATTTTCGCGCTGAGTATTGTGGCGACACCCGCCTAGATGAACAGGAAATTATCGCCCTAGCAGGCAACATTCTGAGCGATATCTGCCGTTCTGTGGCTGGTCTTATAGACGGTCAATCCGCCGAGGCCATGTATGACGAACTGACCGATCGTGAAAAGGAGGGCATCGCTCGCAGGATGGCCGGCCGCGGAGTCGCTGATCCACGGGCCCTCATGTTGGACGGCCGATTTTGGGATTATGCGGACGGCGGTACGGTACGTCGGTTATTCATGCGGCATCCCGAGCTCTTTCTTGATGGAAAATACTGGGAGGACGCATACGCTGTCCTTGATTTCGGAGCCCCTGAGGTGACGAACGATGCGAAGGCGGCAACCGTCGCGCGTTATGACGCGTATCTCGGTGACGCCATTTGGCTCGCTGATCAAACGCCAGCGGACTTGGCGCGCGCCTCACGCGACACCGTGATCCGAGCGACTTGTTCGCTCCGGCTCCTCAGACCGGATGTCGCGGTGTGACAGCGGAGCCCTTCCTCCACACTCAACGACTGTTAAAGGGGCCATGGCAAGCCTTCGAGCGGGATGTTGCTCGGCTGTTGGTATGCAACGGCTTTGAGGATGTCAGGCTCATTGGTGGTTCTGGTGATGCTGGCGCCGACGTCCTTGGCGTCAAGAACTCCGAGTTGTGGGTGATCCAGTGCAAATTCACAACCGGCGGCTATCCGTCGCCGGCGGCTGTGGATCAGGTCGGCGAAGCGGCGCGCTACTATCAGGCTGATCGGCTCTACGTCGCCACAAGTCGTCGTGCTGGACCGGCGATGCAGGCGTCAGTTCGCCGTTGGGCCGCGTTAGGCATCGAGATTGGTATTCTTGAACCGGCAACCTTGCTGGAGATGGCGAGGCGCAGCCCGGAATATCCGCCCAGCAGACGCGATCTTCGCGATTATCAGCTAGAGGCCGTCGATCGATTTGTCGGCTCTCTGCGCGAAACGGGCCGCGGACAGGTCGTTCTCGCGACCGGACTTGGAAAGACAGTCGTCTTGGCGGAGAGCATCGCTCAGCTCTTTCGCGATGAGGCGATCCCAGGGGGGCGGGCATTGGTGCTCGCCGGCACGAGGGAGCTGGTCGATCAGCTGCAGAGGGCTTTTTGGGATCAGCTTCCAAAATGGGTTCCAACGCACCGCCTGATTGGTGGCGAGTACCCGAGCGAATGGAATGGGATCACGTTCGCGACCGTTCAAAGCGCTGTATCTCGGCTCGATGACTTACCCGACTTCGGGGTCGTGATGATCGACGAGGCGCACCATGTCGGCTCCGACACCTTCCGCCGGGTGACGGATAAAATGGCGGAGGCGATGATCGGCGGTGTCACGGCAACTCCGTGGCGGGGGGACGGCTATGATATCGACCACTTGCTGGGCCCACCCGTCGTTCGAATCGGTATCGCTGAGGGCCTGAGACGGGGATTCCTCTGCGAGGCGGATTACCGGCTGCTTGCCGACAACATCGATTGGTCGTTTGTGCGATCGCACTCGCGCAACAGCTATTCGATCACGCAGCTCAACAAGCTCTTGCTACTGCCAACGCGTGATGAGGAGGCGGCGCGCGCGATCCGGGACACCTTCGACAAGGAGGTCCGACGCTCGGCGATAATATTCTGTTCCTCCGTGACCCATGCCAAAAGCTTCGCGGCCATGCTGAGACTGTTTGGCTTTCGCGCTGAGCCGATCACCGGCGACATGACGCCTCGGGAACGTGATCGGACAATGGCGGCCTTTCGAAAGGGCTTGCTCGACATTGTCACAACTCGCGACCTGTTCAATGAGGGCGTCGACGTACCGGACGTTGACATGATCGTCTTCATGCGAGTCACGCACAGCCGTCGGATCTTTGTTCAGCAATTGGGTCGGGGCCTGCGCATCAGCCCGAGGAAGAAGAAAGTCGTCGTTCTCGATTTTGTTAGCGACCTGCGTCGCCTCGCGGAAGTTGTCGAGCTTGAGAAAGCTGTCCGAGGGGACGTCGAGCGGCTGCGTCTGCCAGGCGTCATACAGTTCCGTGACGAGGGCGCGGGTACATTCATGCTCGACTGGATGAAAGACCAAGCCGATCTGTTCACCCGTGAGGGTGATCCGACACTTGAACTGCCTGCATTCGATTTCCCGGCGCCTCATACCAGGGGCGGAATTCAATGACTGCCATCTCGACGGCCCTACGTGACAACCTGAGGGACAAGCTCTGGCAGCAGTGTGATGACCTTGGCTGGATGTCGCTCCAGGACGTCGAGCGGGCCCGCTACTACGAGCTTTGGACGCGGGATGCCTCAATCGGCGGACAACTTGCGCATGTGATGGATGCTCGGAAGGTGCGCGTCTATATCAAGGATTCCCTGGTAAAGCCTTATGTCAGGGCGCGGCTGTCCTTAAATGAAGGCGAAGTCTGGCGCTTACTTGGACTTACGGCCATCGATCGCGTTGTTCACGTCTATATCAAACCACATGGACGGAGGACCGAGGACGGTCGGGTCATCGGCTGGGGTCGAAGTCGCGATTGGAAATCCGTCCTAATGGCGGTCTTCGAGCGCGGTCGCTCGCAAAGTTCGTTTTCGTCATTCGGTGTCGTCCTACTCGAGAGCGGGAAGACCGAGGACGAACGATCCCGCAACCTTGTTAGAGAGGCCGCGCAGAGGCTTGGCATTGAAAAACTGGCCTGGTTGGAGTGATCATGAGAGATAAATATCCAGGCTGGTATCCAAAGTCGGCGGTCGAGGCCTCGGCGTTGTGGGACAACGCCATTTTTGTCCCTGACGCGAATGTTTTGCTGCACTGCCTCCGTCACCCCGCCGCGGTTCGCGAAGAACTTTTGCGGCTGTTCGACGCGCTAAAAGAATCTCTGTGGATTCCATATCAGGTTGGGTTGGAGTTTCATCGTAATCGCTTGGATGTTGAGCTTGGCGCGCAGGATGCTTACGACATCTTGATCAAAGATCAGGAAGCAACGATCGAGAAGGCGCGCGAGCGGTTGAGGCAACTTCGCGCTCATCCCACCATAAGCGTGCCTAAGGAATTGGCCGCCTTGGATATGTTCTCGGCCGATTTTCGCGCGCGAATGGCAGCCTCGCAAGCTTCACATCCGACCGTGGACATCGCGGCCGCTGTCACTCGCCTGACGCAACTCTTGGATGGTCGAATTGGTGATAAGTGGAAGCCCGAGCAGCTCGCCGCACTTAAGAAAGAGGGGGATGATCGCTATGCGAAGAAGATCCCGCCTGGATACAAGGACGCGAAAAAAGATGTTGGCGAGTTCGATAAGTACGGTGATCTGATTATTTGGAAGGACATGATCGGCAAGGCAAAGGCGGACAAGCGGCCGATCATTTTCATTTCAGACGACGCCAAGGAGGATTGGTGGTGGATTCATAAGGGTCGAAAGCTGGGTCCTCGCCCTGAGCTGATCGAGGAATTTCAAGCCGGTTCGGATCAGGACTTCCACATCTACGAGTTCGCCCAATTCCTAAGGTTTGCGGCGGAGCGCTTCCCAGAGATCCAGGCGGGTGTCGGTCAGGTGGAGAGGAGCTTGCAGGACGACGAACGTGCTCGCAGGAAGCAGAATGAGGTGGCGGAGGCGATCGAGTCGCAGGCGAAAGTCAGAGAGCTTGAGGATGAACGAGATCAAATCGTGGCTGTGTTGTCCGGCGCGCCGGGCGCCTCGATGCCAATCGCTCCTGTTGATAGGTCCGCCCTCAGGGCACGCCTGAATGAGCTGAGTGTGGAATTGGAATCCCACCATCGAGGGCAGGAGGAGGCCCCATCTTCCCCGGTGGATCGAGCCGAAGTCTCGACAAGCACGGAAGGCTCACCATGAACTGCGTCTTGCTCGTGCCGGCTGGCCCGGATAGTCGTCGATAGGAGCGGTCATGGAGAAGATCGAGGAATTCGTCGACCAGCGGCAGAAGTCGTGGTGCATCCATTGCGTGCGACCCCTCATCGGTCTCGAAACCAATGAGGATCACGTCCCATCGAAGGGCCTTCTGGCTAAGCCGCGCCCACATCATTTGCCGGTCGTGATAATTTGCAAGCAATGCAACACCAGCTTCTCATTGGATGAGCAGTACGTGGTTACGTTTCTCAGCTGTGTCCTGGCCGGCTCCACGGAACCAGAGAAGCAGCAAAATGCGAGCGCTACGCGTGCCCTTACCGATAGCCCCGGGTTGCGGGCGCGGATCGAGCGATCGCGAACCGAGTATGAGACACTTGGTGGCGAGACGCGCATCCTTTGGAAACCAGATTCGGGACGCATCGAGCGGGTGGTGCTTAAAAACGCCTGCGGGCATGCGTACTTTGAGTATGGGGAGCCAATGCTGGATGCCCCAGCCCACGTGAGGGCCATCCCGCTGGAGAGCCTGACAGCGACGGAGCGCCAGAACTTCGAGGGGCTGAGCGAAGAGGGAGGCTTCGCCGCTTGGCCAGAGGTTGGAAGTCGCATGCTGACGCGCGTACTTACGGGTGAGGACATGGCAGGTGAATGGGTCGTCGTCCAAGAAGGGGCTTACCGCTATTCAGTTCACCAGGAAGGTGGCCTGAGGGTGCGTTCGGTCTTGTCGGAATACCTCGCCACCGAGGTTCAATGGGAGCATTAGCCATTGAGCAGCACACACGATATCGGGAAACCGCTCAGTCGTTGCCAGCGATAGATGGCGAAACCACGATTTTCGAGATCGAGCCAAAAAACCCAATGTTTTCAGGAGCGCGGTTTTCTGACGGTGTGCTTGACGGTATAGCGTTTCGGCAAAAATATTTTGGCCAGGAAAATCAATGCCTTATAGTTCTAGGAAATAATGGAGTGGGAGTAGGGTGGGGAGGAGTCCGGCCGGCGACGGCGCGGCCTTGACACTGACGAAGGCGCTGGCCACACTCGACCAATGCCCACTCAGCAAGTCTTCCTCAGCTACTGCCATCGAGACGATGAGCCGTACGGACCGCTGAATCGACGCTGGGTGGAGGAGTTCGAGAAGGCGCTGCGCGAATCGATCGGGCAACGCATCGGGCCAGGACGCGTCGAGCTCTGGCGCGACAAGCGACGCCTGACGGGCAACGAGCTCTTCGACGCGCAGATCGAACAGCAGCTCGACCGCTCTGCGATCTTCGTGACCGTGCTGTCTCAGCACTACCTCTCATCGGCCTATTGCCGGAAGGAATTCCAGACTTTCGGGCAGCGCCACATCGCCAGAGGCGACCTGCACGTCGATCACCTGAGTCGCATCGTCAAGGTCTATCGGCGTGCGATCGATCGAGCCGACTTGCGCAAGTTCGTCGACCTGCCGGAGTTGATTCCAGAAGTCGACAAGACCGTCGGCTACGAGTTGTTCTACAAGGACGACAACGGCATCGATCGCGACGTTCTGCTCGACCCCGACAAGGCCGGGCTCTACTGGCAGCGCGCCGACGACATCGCCTACGCGATCAAGCGGATGCTCGACGCACCACCCGAGAACGCGGTGGCGAAGGCGGCCACGCCTGACGCGCCCGTGGTGGTTTATCTCGCCCGCACCTCGAGCGACATGAAGGAGCGGCGCGAGATTTTGCAGCGCGAGTTCGAGGACCGGGGCTATCGCGTGCTGCCTGAGCAGGAAATGCCGGAGGACGCGGAGGGCTACGCAAAGGTCGTGCAGGACGACCTCAAGGCGGCAAACCTGTCGGTGCACCTGATCGGCGCCCGATACGGCTCGATTCCCGAGGGCGCGGACAAGTCGGGCGTGGAGTTGCAGGCCGACCTCGCGCTCGCGCAGCGTGAGCCGCCGCTACGGAGCATCCTCTGGTCGCCGCCGGAAATTGCAGCGGCAAGCCTCGCCGAGGACCGGCAGCGTGCGTTCATCGAGCGGCTCGAACAGGCTGCCTTCGAGCCCCAGCGGGCCGAGTTCATGCGTTCGTCGATCGAGCAGCTGAAGTCGCTGGTGGTCGAGCGCCTGCGGCCCTCGCGCCCGGCAGCATCGGCTGTCGCCCCGCCGAAGGATGAGGGTCAGACTCTCTACCTCGTCTGCGATCCCGTGGATCGCGCCGACGCCAAGCCGTTGCAGACTGCGCTCTCCAATCTGGGCTTCGTGGTGGTGCGCCCGTCGCTCGAAGGCACGACCGAAGAGCTGATGGACGAGAACAAGGCCAATCTCGTGGGTTGCGACGTGGTGGTCGTGGTCTGGGGCCGTTCGCGCGAGGCCTGGGTGCGCAGCAAACTGCGCGAGGCGCAGCAGGCACCAGGGTGGGGTCGGGAACATCCGTTTCGCGGCAAGTTCGTCGTGATCGCACCACCGGACAGCGACGCCAAGCGTGATTTCGATACCCCCCCTGGACTGGTCGTCCTCCAGGGCACCGGCTCTCTCGAAGAGCTCGGCCGGTTGCTGCAATAGCTTCGCTCGACATGGGCGTTTCCGACCCGCTGCTCAATCCGTTCCCGGGACTGCGGCCATTCGAAGCCGGGGAAACGCATCTTTTCTTCGGGCGCGATGGCCAGTCGAGCGACATCGTCACGCGTCTCGAAAGGCGACGCTTCGTGGGGGTGGTCGGCACCTCCGGCAGTGGCAAGTCGTCCCTGGTGCGCGCCGGCCTGCTGCCGGCGCTCGAAGGTGGCTACATGGCGAGCGCCGGGTCGTTCTGGCGCTTTGCCGTGATGCGACCGGGCAGCAATGCAATCCACGGCCTCGCATCCGCGCTCGCCGATCCCGCGGTATTGGGGGGCGAGTCGATCGATCCGGCGCTGCGCACCCCGCTGGTCGAGGCCGTGTTGCGTCGTAGTGGCCGGGGGCTCATCGATGCGTTCCAGCATGCGCGGCTCGAGCCGAACGAGAACCTGCTGGTGGTCGTCGACCAGTTCGAGGAGTTGTTCCGGTTTCGCCGGTCCGAGCAGGCCGGTGCGCCTACCGATGAAGGGGCCGCGTTCGTGAACCTGCTGATCGAAGCCGCCCGCAGCCGCGAACAGCCCATCTACGTCGTGCTGACGATGCGCTCCGACTTCCTTGGCGATTGCGCGCGGTTCCGCGACCTGCCCGAAATGCTCAACGACGGGCAATACCTGATTCCACGACTGACGCGGGATCAACGTCGTGCCACGATCGAGGGGCCGGTCGCCGTGGGCGGTGCCGCCATTGCACCGCGGCTCACGCAACGTCTGCTGAACGATGTCGGCGACGATCCCGATGCCTTGCCGGTCATGCAGCACGCCCTGATGCGCACGTGGGACGCGTGGAAGGCGGCGGGCCAGCCAGACCGTCCGATCGATCTCGACGACTACCTGGGGATCGGCGGCATGGCGCAGGCGTTGTCGCTGCACGCCGACCAGGCCTACGCCGGACTCGCAACAATCCCGGGCGCGCAGGCGGTGGCGCAGACGCTGTTCCGCTGCCTGTGCGAGCGCAGCGAGGATTACCGCGAGACGCGCCGGCCGACGCGGCTCGATGAACTGTGTGAGGTGGCGGGTATCGACGCCGCGACGATGACCCGCATCATCGATGCGTTCCGGTCCGACGGCCGCACCTTCCTCATGCCGGCATGGCCGTTGCCGCTCGAACCGGACTCGGTCGTCGACATCTCGCACGAGGCGCTGATCCGTCATTGGCAGATGCTGCGCGACTGGGTGCAACGCGAGGCGCGATCGGCCACGCTGTACCGGCGACTGCGTCAGACCGCGTTGCTGTGGCCGCAGAACGCCGCGTTGTGGCGCAATCCCGACCTCGAACGGGCCTTGCTGTGGGAGCGGGAGGAAACCCCAACGCCCGCCTGGGCCGCACGGTATGGCACCCGGGAGGAGTTCGCCCGCGCGATCGAGTTTCTGCGGGCGAGCGAGACCGCCTGGCAGCAGGAAGTCGAGCGCGATGCGAAGGCCGCCCGCGAAGCCACCGAGCACGAACTCGAGATGCGCACGCAGCGGGACCGTGAAGCGAGATTGCAGGCCGAAGTGCGTGCGCTGCAGTCGCGCAAGCGCCTGTTGCAGGCGGTCGTGGTACTGGTGCCGGCGCTACTCGCCGGTCTCGGCTGGGCCGTGATGAATCGCAACGAGGCCATCAAGGAAGCGGCGCGCGCCAGAGATGAGGCGCTCAAGGCCCAGGCGGCGCGGGACGAATCGGTGCGGTTGCTCGAGAGGCTCACCAACACCAACCGGCTCAAGCAGGCATTTCTGACGGGCGATGTCGCGACGATCCAGCAATCTCTGACCAGGAGCGCGCCGAATTCCAATCTGCACTTCGGTTCCAGCAAGACGGCCATGGGCTGGAAAACCCCTGACGGACGGCCCGTCTACCGGTTCGATCTGTTCCCATCACCGGAGAGTCTGAGTGGGCCGCTTAAGTCCGCGTCCCAGATCAGCTACTACATGAACCATCCGACGTTCAACGCGAAGCTGCTGTCTGCTGGCGCCGGTACCGGGTTCACGGCGTTCTACAACGGTTGGGGATGCCTCTCGCGGGTCTATGTCCTGATCGAGTACGACAATCCCGATACGCCGCCCGAGGTGACGCAATACAACCAGTGCGAGGCGATTTCCTGATCGAGGCATGCTCGGTCACGGTCGGGCTCGCATCACCAACGCCAGCGGGACCGGTACCGGTTCGCAAGTAACCCCCAACCCTGCCAGCAGCAACGCCACTGTCTGCGGTTCAGGTACGGCGGCTACATCGCCCGAGCGCACGGCTATCGCGTGGCCGGTAGCGAGGCCGGCGACGTTGGTGGTGCCTTGGAATCCGCGATGCGGCTCGAACGTCCACTGGGAGGTGAGCGCGGACCGTGTGTCGTACCAGTAGAGCGCCGATTGCAGGTCTTGGAAGGCGCCGGTGTTCACGAGGCCGAAATCGACGCCGGACGCACCGCTCCGAACGTTCCCCGCGGTGTCGAAGAGCGCGGGATTTCCGAGGGTGACTTGGAAGAGGTGCGCCAACTCGTTGAACTTGGCGCCGTCCTGCGTTTCAACGTTGTACCCACAGTCTGTTCCGACGAAGCCGACGAAATGGCAGGTGCCACCTGGCTCGTAGATGGCTGTCGGTAGCCGCCAGTCCGTGAAGCCACCGACTGCAAGCGTGTCGGCCCAGTCCTTGGCCTGGGCAAGGTGAATTCTGCCATCGGTCGTGTCTCCAATACTCGCCTCGTCGAAGGGGTGCCGGCTGCCGCGTTTCCGTTGCGCAGCCAGGCGACGTCCACGACCGTGTCGTACAGGAAGACCGCGCTGTCATTGTCCAATGCGACAGCGTTGCCGGCGACGTCAAGAGCCCGCAAGGTGCCATCGGTGCCCCACCAGGTTCCCATGCTGGTGACAGATGCAGCGTGCGAATGGGCGGAGAAGGAAACGCACACGGCGGCGAGCAGAAGACGAGAAAGGGTAGTCACAGGATTTCCTCGGTTGACAATCCAATCCGACAGCGGATCGGCACATGCAGCAAGCATACGCCCACGATGTTCAGCAGGTTGGTTCTTAACTGATTGACCTCGCCCAGTCGGCCTGGGCACCTCGAGGACGTCGAGTTCCGAACTATCGCAGCGGGCACTGCTGCGCGTCGCCCAGCCGAATGTCGAACCGGTCGGTCACGGCGCCGCCGAGCGTCGCCCCGAGGGCGGATTCGAAAGCTTCCGACGGCTGCGTCACGAGCCGCAGCGGCTGCATGGTGAAGGTGTAGTCCTCGAACTCGTCCACGCCGAGTTGCCCCACGTCGCGCCATGCGATGCTGTAGCCCCAGGTCCAGCCTACGAGCACACCGACTTCGTAGGCGTCGTCGCTCACCCGGTTGCGATCGGAGCCCTGCTTCGAGGAGATGACGCACACGAGCCAGGTCTCGAACTCCATGGCTACCGTACCGTGCTCGCGCGCGCTCGCCAGGAATGCCCGCGGGTGATCCTCGAAGAGCGGAAAGTCGCCCTCGTCGAACCAAGGCAGCGCATCGAATGTGCGCTCCACCGAGCGGAAGCGGCCGTCGGCATCGGCCTGCAGGTGGTGCAGGCCGAAGGGAGGCGGATCGACGAACTGTGGCGGAAGCGGCGCGTGGGTGTCCCGGCTCCAGCGGAAGTCGGCGGCATCGAAGCGGGTGAGCACCTGGAGATAGTGGAACTCGCGCGCCTGGTCGCGTGGGCTCCGGAAGCGCCCGCGGATGTTCACCCCGTTGCGCTCCTGCCTCGGGGTGGCGTCTTCGTCCTGGAAGCGGCGGTACCAGGAGATCTCCATCGATCCGCATAGCACCGGACCGCAATGGACCGGTCGGATCTGGGGCAGCCGCATTCCGGTTGTGTCGGCGTCGGCCGCGCAGGTGCATAGCACCAGCATGACAGCCGCCGCGGGCCGGGTCAGCCACTGCACAACGTCAGCGAAGGCGTGCGGAACGGGCATCGCGCCTATCATCCACGCCGCCGCGTGCAGGTGGCAACCCCTGGGGGGCCTCCCGCAGCGGGCCACCGTCCACGTGCCCTGAAAAGGAACTGTTCCGTGGTATCCATCAAGCACCTTGCAGCGCTGCTGGTCCTTGCCGGCCTGACGTCGGCCCCGGCGACATCGGTCGGCTGCTCGCCGGAGGATTTCCCTGTCACCCTCACGCGTTTCGAGTGGGTGGACACCTGCACCGATACTCCCTGCCCGAAGCTGAAGGCCGAAGGGGAGATCGAGAACCGGTGCGACGTGGACCTCGGTGCCCGCGTCAAGCTGCGTGCCCTGGATGCCGCGGGCGAGGCCGTGGTGGTGTCGCAGTTGTGGCCTTTCGGCTCGCGCAACATTCCGCCCGGCCGCCATGCCATCTCCTTCGACCAGTGGATCGGCTACGACCCGGCCATCGTGTCATTCACCGTGGAGATCGCCGAGCTGCGCCGCTGGCGCTAGCCAAACATCGGAGACCCCCCGGCTCTGCCGGGGTGGCAGTAGAAATTGGATTGGAGCGGCACGCAAGAATTCGGAACCGAGGACTCGTTCCCTGTGCCCAGGTTCCGGAGGCGACGCGGGCGCCAGGTTTCAGATGGTGTCCCAGCTCAACGCGGCCCGGCGGCGATGCTTGCATCGCGCCGCATAAGCCTTAGACTGCGAGAACGCCACCCCACCCAGCCAGCAGTCGACCGGGGCGCGGTGCCGACACCATGCGTGATCGCCCGACCGTCGCCTCCACGAGGTACGAACTGCTGGCTCGAGAACTCGAGCAACAGATCGCTGCGGGGGTTTTGCGTCCCGGGGATCGCCTGCCATCCGTCCGCCAGACTTGCGCCAGTCGGGGCTTGAGCCCCAGCACGGTATTCCAGGCCTACTACCTGCTCGAATCCCGCGGCCTGGTCCGCGCGGCGCCACGGTCTGGTTACTTCGTCGCCGCACGCCCCGGCGGCGTGCTCCTCGCGGAGCCGCAAACCTCGGAGCCACAGTCCGGATCCCAGGCCGTCGAGGTCAACGACCTGATCTACGCGATCCTCGGGTCCGCGCGCGCGCGCGACATCGTGCCGTTCGGTTCTGCTTTCCCGAGCCCGACCTTGTTTCCTCTCGATCGACTGCGTCGCGCGCTCGTCTCGAGCACTCGGCGACTCGAACCCTGGAACATGGTCGAGGACCTGCCGCCGGGCAACCTGCGGCTCAAGCGCGAGATCGCCAAGCGCTATCTGCGTCAGGGCCTGGCCATCGCCACCGACGAGATCGTGCTGACCCACGGTGCGATGGAGGCACTGAACCTGTGCCTGAACGCGGTGGCGAGGGCGGGTGACGCTGTGGTGGTGGAGTCTCCAACCTTCTACGTCGCGCTGCAGGCACTGCAGCGCCTTGGTCTGCGCGCCATCGAAGTGCCGACCCATTGCCGCGAGGGCATCGATCTGGGCCGCCTGGAGCAGGTGATCGAGCTCTACCGCCCGAAGGCCTGCTGGCTGATGACGACCTTCCAGAACCCGCTCGGCAGCCTGATGCCCGAGACGAAGAAGCGCGACCTAGTCGCACTGCTCGCCCGCCACGACCTGCCGCTAATCGAAGACGACGTCTATTCGGAGCTCTACGAAGGCAACGCTGCGCCGTTGCCGGCCAAGGCCTACGACCGCCGCGGTCTGGTCCTGCACTGCTCATCGTTCTCGAAGTGCCTGGCTCCAGGCTACCGCGTCGGCTGGGCCGCGCCCGGCCAGCTGGCGCGCGAGGTCGAACGGCTGAAGCTGATGACGAGCCTGTCGGGATCGATCCCGGTGCAGGCGGCACTGGCCGAGTACCTGCAGGAAGGCGGTTACGACCGCCATCTGCGCAGCCTGCGCCAGTCTCTGCAAGTGCAGCGCGACAGCCTGTTCGACGCCGTGAGCCGGCACTTTCCGGACGGAACGCGGGTGGTGCGGCCGGCCGGCGGATACTTCGTCTGGGTCGAATTGCCCGTCGGGGTCGATGCGATGGCGCTGCACCGTGCCGCGCTGGCACAAAGCATCAGCCTGGCCCCGGGGCCGATGTTCTCGCCGCGCGCCGAATTCCAGAACCACATCCGGCTGACCTGCGGCCAGCACTGGAACGAGGCGCTCGAGCGCGCCACGCGCACGCTGGCGCGGCTGGTCAATGACGCGCCGCGCACAGACGCCCCTTCGCAAACGCCCATCTGATCCGGTCGCCCAGGCCCGCAACTGCTCACGCCGCCCGCGCAGGCTGCCGGGCAGAGTGCGGGCATGTCAAAACCCAACCTGATCTCGGCATGCCGTACCGCGCTGGCGCGGGTGGCGGCCAACCACACGCCACCAGGCCCTGAACGCGCGCTGCAGGAGGTGCTGGACCGACTGGGCCCTTCTGTTTTCGCGGGTCTGCTCGACGCCGACGGCACGCTGCGCTACGCCAATCGGGCGGCGCTGCGGGCCATCGGCAGTACGCCGGAGGAGGTGCTCGGCCAGCCCTTCGAGGCCACCCCTTGGTGGCAGGGCTGCGAATTGTCGCAGCGACGGCTGCGACAGGCGCTGGTCAGCGGAGCGCGCGGCGAAGCCTCGCGCTTCGACGTCCGCATCGCCACCCACAGCGGCGACACGCTGGTCATGGACTTTTCGCTGCTGCCGTTCTACGGGCCCGAGGGGGGTGTTGCCCACCTGATCGCTTCCGCGTGCGACGTGAGCGAACGAGAGCGCGCGCGGCGTCAATTGCAGCTGACCCGCCATGCCGTCGAACAGGCCAACGACGCGCTGTTCCAGGTCGGGCCGGACGGCGCCTTTCGCGATGCCAACGGAGCCGCCTGCCGGCTGCTGGGCCTGACGCGCGAACAAGTGCTGCGGCTGCGCGTGCCTGACGTCGACACCCAGGTGGACAACTCGCAGTGGCCGCTGCGCTGGCGCGAACTGTGCGAACGCGGTTCCTTGCGCTTCGAGACCAGCGTGCGCCATCACGATGGCCATGAGATTCCGGTCGATGTCTCCGTCAGCCCGGTGACCAGTGGCGACGAGACGTTTGCACATGTCTGCGTCGACGATCTGCGCGAGCGCCGCACCGCCGAACGCCGGATCCAGCAACTGCTGCAGTTCGACGAGCTGACGGGTTTGCCGAACCGCCAGCGGCTCTTCGAGCACCTGGTTGCGGCGCTGCACGCCAACGTCCAAACCGCGGTGCTGGTGCTGGAACTCGACCGCTTCAAGCGGATCAACGACGGCCTCGGCCCCCACATCGGCGACGCAGCATTGCTCGAGGTGGCACAGCGCATCGTCGCCACCGTGCGCAGCAGCGATCTGGTGGCGCGCCGCGGCGGCGATGAGTTCGTGATCGTGATGCCCGTTTCTTCGGCAGCGGCGATGCACACGGCGCAGACGCTGCTCGACACCATCGCCCGACCGATGACGATCGAGGGGCACGAGATCCACCTGACCTGCAGCGTCGGCATTGCCGTGGCGCCTGCCAACGGCGACCGCGCCGAAACGTTGCTGCGCCGCGCCAACGCCGCGTTGCACCAAGCCAAGCTGCTGGGCCGGAACCAGGTCAACGCCTACGCCGGCGCACCGCACGACGACGACCCCGAACGGCTGGCTCTGGAGACCGCGCTGCGCCACGCGATACGCGACGAGCAGCTCGAACTGCACTACCAGCCGCAGGTCGACCTCGGGCATGGCCATATCGTCGGCGTCGAGGCCTTGCTGCGCTGGCAGCACCCGACGCTGGGGAACATCGCCCCGAATCGATTCATCCCGATCGCCGAAGAGACCGGCCTGATCGTTGCCATTGGCGACTGGGTGTTGCGCCGTGCCATCGAGCAGGCGGCGGCGTGGCAGCGTGCCGGGCTGCCCCCACTGCGCATGGCGGTCAACCTGTCGGCGCGCCAGCTGATGCAGCCAGACCTGGCGCGGCGCATCGAAGGCCTGCTTGCCACAACTGGCCTCGACCCGCGTCTGTTAGGTGTCGAAGTCACCGAGAGCATGTTGATCGCCAACTTCGATCAGGCGGTGCAACACCTGCGAGCCCTGCGTGCGCTCGGCGTCGAGGTCTCGCTCGACGACTTCGGCACCGGCTACTCGAGCCTGAGCTACCTGCGCCGGCTGCCGATCGACGTGGTCAAGATCGACCGCTCGCTGGTGCCTGACGTCACTGCGCCGGCAGAGGATGTGTCGATCACGCGCGCCATCATCACGATGGCGCACCAACTGCAGATGAAGGCGCTCGCCGAAGGCGTCGAAAGTGAAGGCCAGGCAGCTCTGCTCGCCGCCAACCAATGCGACCAGATGCAGGGTTACTGGTTCAGCGCCGCCTTGCCGGCGGCAGCGGTCGAAACGATGCTTCGAGAAGACCGTCGGATCGATCCGGGGCTGTTTGGGCAGCGTTCGCGGCAGCGCACCTTGCTGTTGGTAGACGACGAGGAGAACATCGTCGCCGCGCTGCGCCGGCTGCTGCGCGCCGAAGGCTGGCTGCTGCTCAGCGCCACCAGTGCCGAGCAGGCGCTGCAGCTGATGGCACGACACGAAGTCGACGTGATCCTGTCCGACCAGCGCATGCCGGGCATGACCGGCGTCGAGCTGCTGCGGCGGGCCAAGCAGCTGTACCCGGAGACGATCCGGCTGGTGCTGTCGGGCTACACCGAGCTGCAGTCGATCACCGACGCGATCAACGAGGGCGCGATCTACAAGTTTCTCACTAAGCCCTGGGACGATGTGCAGCTGCGGGTTCACTTGCACGAGGCCTTCGCGATGAAGGAGATTGCCGACCAGAATCGCCGCCTCGACCAGGAGGTGCAGACCGCCAACCGGGAACTGGCCGAGCTCAACCGACGGCAGCATGCGCTGCTCAGTGCGCAGCGCGAGCAGAACCAGCGCGACGTCGGCAGTCGTGAAGCGGTGCAGGAACTGCTGGACGCCGTGCCGGTACCCGTGTTCGGCATCGACGACGAAGGCCTGCTGGTATTCGCCAATGCGTCGGCAGCGGAGCTGGACGGACAGGGTGGCGACTTGCTGGGCGGGCCTGCGGCCGACCGGCTGCCACAGACCTTGCTGCAGGCGCTGGATAGCGATCCCATGCTGATCACGCTGGCAGGGCGCCGCTGGTGGGCGATGAGTCGGCGGCTGAGCGGCAACGCGCGCGGCCGCCTGTTGGTGCTGCTGCCACAAGCCGAGGCCTCGAAGTGACCGCCTCGGCCACAACCGACAAGCCGCCGGCAGCTATTTCACACCTGTTCCGCCACAGCCTGCGCGACGGGCGGGTGCATCCGCTGCTGCACCTCGTGCAACGCTATCGCCAGGAGTTGCCGCGATGACAACGGCTGTTCGACCGATCGCGCGTGACGCGCTGCTCGCCGCGCTGCGCGACCTGCCCCCGCTGCCTTCGGTGGTGCTCGAACTGGTCGAGTCGCTCGGCCACGAGGAGCTCAGCGCCGCGCAGTACGCTACCAAGATTTCGCGCGACCAGGCGCTCGCCGCCAAGACATTGCGCCTGGCCAACTCGTCGTTCTACGGCCGTGGCAGGCCGGTCCGCTCTGTCGCCGAGGCGATCGCCGTCCTCGGCCTGCGCACCGTCCGCAATGTCGTCACGGCCGCCGGACTGGCCGGCAGCTTTCGGCGCCACCCCGGTTTCGACCAGAACGCCTTTTGGCGCCATTCGATCGGCAGCGCCCTGTGTGCGCAGGCGCTGGCCGGTGAACTGCGGCGCGACGACGGCGATCTGGCGTTCACGGTCGGGCTGCTGCACGACATCGGCCGGCTGGCACTGGCCAGCGCGTTTGCACCGGCCTATGCCGAGGTCGAGCAGCGGCGGCGCGACCAGGATTGTCCCGATGGCGACGCCGAGCGCGCCGTGCTCGGCATCGATCACGCCGAGGTCGGTGGGCTGATCGCGCAGCAGTGGAACTTTGCGCCTGCCATCGTCGATGCCATCCGCCAGCATCACGCACCGCCGGACGCCGCCGAGGTCACGTTGACGGGCATCGCGCATGTTGCCGATGCCATCGCCCACGCTCTAGGCCTGGCCGGCGACCTCGACGAGGCGGTGCCGGCGCTGGTGCTGCCGGTCTGGGCCGCCTGCCGCCTGGACGACGCGGCCTGCATGCGGCTCTTCGCCCGCACCGAGGCGCAGTTCGAGACCATCTGCGAAGCGCTGCTTCAGTGAAGACCATGTCCGAATCCGAGCTCATCTCGCTGCAGCGCGCCAACGAGGAACTGCGCGCGCTGAACGAAAGCCTGCGCAGCGCCCAGGACCAGTTGCTCCAGTCCGAACGGCTGGCGTCGATCGGGCAGCTCGCCGCCGGCGTGGCGCATGAGATCAACAACCCGATCGGCTATGTGTTCTCGAATTTCGGCACGCTGGAAGCCTATCTCGAGCGGCTGTTCGAGATGCTCGAAGCCTACGAGCAGGCAGAACCAGCGCTGGCCGACAGCGCCATCGCGGCCCGGCTCACGGCCTTGCGCGCGCGGGTCGAACTCGACTACCTGAAGCAGGACATCCCGATGTTGATGGGCGAGTCCAAGGAAGGCCTTTCGCGCGTGCGCAAGATCGTCCAGGACCTGAAGGACTTCTCGCGTGTCGACACCCACCAGGAGTGGGTCTGGGCCTCGCTGCACCAGGGCATCGATTCGACGCTGAACATCGTTGCCAACGAGATCAAGTACCGGGCCGATGTCCGCCGCGAGTATGGCAACTTGCCCGACATCGAATGCCTGCCGTCGGAGCTGAACCAGGTGTTCCTGAACCTGCTCGTCAACGCGGCCCATGCGATCGGCCCGCAGCGCGGCCTGATCGTCGTGCGCAGCGGCGACGCCGGGGACAAGGTCTGGGTCGAGGTCGAGGACAATGGTAGCGGGATCGCACCCGAACACCTGGCGCGCATCTTCGACCCCTTCTTCACCACCAAGCCGGTCGGACGCGGCACCGGCCTGGGCCTGTCGCTGGCCTACGGCATCGTGCAGAAGCACCATGGCCGCATCGACGTGCGCAGCGAACCGGGTCGCGGCTCTTGCTTCCGCGTCACGTTGCCGGTGCGACGCCCGGGGGCCGAAGGTCTTTCGACATGACGGCGGCCCTCCCCGCATGGACGTTGCTCGCCGTCGACGACGAGCCGAACATCCTCGCAGCGCTGCGGCGGCTGTTCCGCACGACCGGCTGGCGCATCCTGACCGCTGGGCACGCCGACGAGGCGCTTGAGCTGCTCGCCAAGGAACCCATCAACGCCGTGCTGTCGGACATGCGCATGCCGGGCATGGACGGCGTGCAACTGCTCGAACGGGTCGCTCAGGGCTGGCCGGATGCCGCGCGACTGCTGCTGACGGGGCAGGCCGATCTGCGCTCGACGATCGACGCTATCAACCGCGGCCGGCTGCACCGCTACATCACGAAACCCTGGAACGACGACGAGCTGGTGCTGACGCTGCGCCAGGTCGCGGAGAGGCAGCAACTCGAAGCGGAAAAACAGGCGCTGGAGCGGCTCACGCAACAGCAGAACGACGAGCTGAAGGCACTGAACTCGAGCCTGGAGGCCCGCGTCGAGTTGCGCACCGCGGAGCTGGCTGCGGCCACTGACAGGCTGAAGCGCAACTATCTGACGTCGATCAAATCTTTCACAGCGCTGATCGAGCTGCGCGGCAGCGCCCAGGTCGGACACGCGCGCCAGGTTGCCGACCTGACCCGCCGTATCGCCCGTGCGATGACGCCCGATGCCGACACCCTGCACGATCTGCCGATCGCCGCCTTGCTGCACGACATCGGCCACATCGGCCTCAGCGACGCGGTGCTGGCGCGGCCCGTGAGTCGGCTCGACCCCGACGAACTGCGGCGCTACCGACTGCACCCAATACTCGGCGAGCAGGCCTTGCTGGCCAGCGACGACATGCAGGGCGTCGCGCCTGTGATTCGCGCCCACCATGAGCGCTGGGACGGGAAGGGTTTTCCCGACGGCCTGCGCGGCGCGGCGATCCCGCTCGGTGCCCGCATTCTGGCAGTCGCCGACGCGTTCGAGGATCTGCGCAGCGGTCGGATCGACGGTCAGGCCCTGAGCACGCAAGGTGCCCGCCACGCGGTGCTCGCAGGGCGCGGCAGCCAGTTCGATCCCGCCGTAGTCGATGCCTTTGAGAGCCTGTACGCGGCCGCGCCACCCAAGCCGACCGCGGTGACGCTGGGTCTGCGCACCGAGGAGCTGCGCGCCGGCCACACCCTGGCGCAGAATTTCGTGTCGCCCGAAGGCGTGCTGCTGCTGTCGGCCGGCCACGAACTGAACGACGACCTGATCGGCCGCATCCGGAGCTTCGAGCGAAAACACGGCCTGGCGCTGACACTGGCCGTGCAGATGGCGCATGAGGCCTCCCGGTGAAGCAGCTGCTGATCGTCGACGACGAGACGCCGGTACTGCACGCCTTGCGTCGTGTGCTGCTGCGGCACTTCAAGCCGCAGGAACTCGGCGTGGAGGTCTGCGCCGACCCGCTGCAAGCGCTGCAGCGCCTGAAGGAGGCTCGCTTCGACGTACTGATCAGCGACTACCGAATGCCTCGTCTGGACGGCGTGACGTTACTCGCCCGCGCCAGGGAGCTGGACCCACGCGTGGTACGCATGATGCTCAGCGCAGCCGCCGACTTCGGCTCCGTGCTGGCTGCGGTGAATCGCGCCGGGGTCTTTCGCTACATCCCGAAGCCGTGGAGCGAACCGCGGCTGCTGGCCGACCTGCATGCTGCGCTGGCGTTCGACCCTTGCGCCACGCCGAGCGCCGACGAACTGGAACGGCGCCGGCTCGAAGCGCTGGAGCCGGGCATCACGCAGGTCGAGTGGGGACCGAACGGCGAGGTGCTGATGCCAGGCTGGAATTCCCCCGGTTCTCCGGACGCCACGCCAAGCCCAGTTCGCCGGAAACTCGGACGAATTCGATAGTGAGCCGAACTAGCCGCCGCGTTCGCTCCCGGCGTTGGCAGCATCCTCCGCAAACAGATCGAAGACCACTCTGCGCAACCACTGGTTCTCAGGCGAGCGATGTACCTTCGCATGCCAGAACACGTTGATCCCGATGTCGGGCAGTTTCACCGGGTGCGGCAGGTAGGTTAGGCCGAAGGGTTCGGCCAGGCGCTGAGCCAGCTTCTCCGGAACGGTGGCGACCAGGTCCGTCCCCTGCAGGATATGGCCTACGCCGACGAAGTGCGGCACGGTCAGTCGCACGACGCGGTCGATGCCGCTGCGCCGCAGCAGCTCGTCGACCTTGGCGTGACCGGTGCCGGCGGATACCACAACCAGGTGCTCAGCCGTGCGGAAGTCGGACAGGGTGAGTTTCTTCTTACCGGGGTGGAGTCCGCGCCGGAACAGGCAGACGTAGCGTTGCCGGAAAAGTCGACGCTGGAAAAATCCAGCCTTCAACTGAGGCAGCAGGCCGATGGCGAGGTCGACTTTGCCGGCCTCCATGTCGTCGCGCACGTTGACCGCTGTGTTGCGCACGGTGTTGAGCATAACGCCCGGTGCTTCGTGGCTGAGCCGTTCCGCCAGCCGGGGCAGGAAGACGATCTCGCCGATGTCGGTCATCCCGATGGTCACCGAGCGCTTCGCCGTGACCGGATCGAAGCTTCTCTGTTGATTGAGGCCGGTCTGGATCATCGCGAGTGCGTAGCCGACGGGCTCCGAGAGTTGCTCGGCAAAGGGGGTAGGCACCATTCCAGCGGGGGTGCGGACGAACAGGTCGTCCGCGAACAGGCGCCGCAGTTTCGCCAACGCATTGCTGATCGCCGGCTGGGTGAGCCCCAGGTTGTCGGCCACCCTGGAAACCCGGCGCTCGACCATCAATTGCTGGAAGAGCACCAGCTGGTTCAGATCAATGTCACGGAGGTCCATCGCCTCTCCTTTACATCACTGTCGGTGATGTTAGCTATTCCAGCCATTCTATTGGCTGATTGCCGAGAACGGCGGATATTTGGCTGTCCGACTTCGACCTCAGCAGTCACGATGAACGTCCTGGTGCAGCCATTGAACCGAGTCATCCAGGTCGAGCCGGGTGCCAACCTGCTCGAGGCGTTGCAGGCCGCGCAGGTGCCGATGTCCTACTCGTGCATGGCGGGCCGCTGCGGGACCTGCCGATGCAAGGTCGTGGACGGCGAGGTGCTCGACGGCGGTCGGGACCAGCAGCGACCGCTCGAGGCGAACGATGCTTACGTCCTGGCGTGCCGAACCTACCTCACGGAATCCTGCACCATCGAGATCCTCGAGCCCGGCGAAGTGGTGGTGCATCCTGCCCGCATCGTGAAAGCGACGGTGACAGCGATCGAGGACATGACGCATGACATCAAGCGCCTGCATCTCAAGCCCGCCAAGCCGTTGGAGTTCTCGCCCGGGCAGTACGTCCAGCTTCAGTTCACGCCCGACCACGTACGTCCTTATTCCATGGCGGGTCTGTGCGGGGACGGGGAGTTCGAGTTCCACGTTCGGCTCGTGCCGGACGGCCGTGTGACTCGCTACATCGACCGCGAGCTGAAGCTCGGCGACTTGGTGCGCGTGACGGGCCCGCTCGGCTCAGCCTACCTTCGCCGCAGACACGAGGGGCCGATGTTGTGTGTCGCCGGTGGTACCGGGCTCGCACCCATCCTGTCGATCGTCAGAGGTGCGATTTCCGAAGGCATGCGCAATCCGATCCACCTGTACTTCGGTGTCCGGTCGCCGCGCGATGTCTACGGGCTCGATTGGCTGGCGCCATTACAGCGAGCGCACCCCGCGCTGAAGGTGCACGTGGTGGTGAGTTCCGGTGGCAACTCCGCGAGGGAGCGTTGCGGTCTTGTCACAGAAGCGATCGAACAGGACCTCGGCGACTTGAGCGGCTGGCGCGCCTACCTGTGCGGCTCTCCGCCGATGGTGGAGGCGGCCACGCAGCTTGCCCGGTGCAGAGGCGTCGCGCCGGACCACATCCATGCCGATGCGTTCTACCCCCAGGGCAACTGAGCTGACCATCTCGAAGGAGACGAGCATGAACGAAGCATCGGCGGTGTTTCCGCGCGAGGTGCATTGGGAAGGCGATGGCACCCACCGCATTCCCTTCCTGGCCTACACCAGCGACGAACTCCACAAGCGCGAACTCGAGCGTTTCTTCTACAAGGGCCATTGGTGCTACGTCGGCCTCGAGGCCGAGATTCCGAACCCGGGTGACTACCAGCGCACTGCCGTCGGCGAACGATCGGTGATCATGGTCCGGGACGCCGGCGGCGCGATCAATGTGCTCGAGAACGTCTGCGCCCATCGGGGCATGCGGTTCTGTCGCGAGCGCCACGGCAATCGCAAGGAGTTCGTCTGCCCTTATCACCAGTGGAGCTACACGCTCAAGGGTGATCTGCAGGGCGTGCCGTTCCGCCGTGGCGTCAAGCAGGACGGGCAGGTGCACGGTGGCATGCCGGCCGACTTCAAGACTGCCGACCATGGGTTGACGCGGCTCAAGGTCGCGACGCGTGGTGGCGTGGTCTTCGCGTCGTTCGACGCCGACGTCGAATCGTTCGAGGATTACCTCGGGCCGGCCATCCTCGGCTACTTCGACCGGCTCTTCAATGGGCGCAAGCTCACGATCCTCGGCTACAACCGCCAGCGCATTCCAGGCAACTGGAAGCTGATGCAGGAAAACATCAAGGACCCTTACCACCCGGGTCTGTTGCACACCTGGTTCGTCACCTTCGGCCTCTGGCGCGCGGACAACAAGTCGCAGCTGAAGATGGACGGGCGTCACCGTCACGCGGCCATGATCTCCACCCGCGGTCAGGCCGGCAATGCAGAGGAGGTGACGCAGGTGTCGAGTTTCAAGGCCAGCATGCAGCTCAACGACGCGAGCTTCCTCGACATCGTGCCCGAGCCCTGGTGGGGTGGGCCGACCGCGGTGATGACGACGATCTTCCCGAGCGTGATCCTGCAGCAGCAGGTCAACAGCGTCTCCACACGGCATATCCAGCCCAACGGGCATGGCTCGTTCGACTTCGTCTGGACTCACTTCGGCTTCGAGGACGACAGCGACGAGATGACGCAGCGGCGCCTGCGCCAGGCCAACCTGTTCGGCCCGGCCGGATTCGTCTCGGCCGACGACGGCGAAGTGATCGAGTTCTCGCAACAGGCCTTCGAGAGCAAGCCATTCCATCGTGCCCTGGCCGAACTGGGCGGACACGAGGTGGAGAACACCGAGCACATGGTGACCGAAACCCTCATCCGCGGCATGTACCGCTACTGGCGCGAAGTGATGGAAGCGTGATTGAGACCCGAGCGATGAGCACTAACCTCACTTTCGAGGACTGGCTGGCATTGACGCAGCTCTACGCCGACTACGCCGCTGCCGTCGACTCCGGCGATTGGGATCTGTGGCCGGAGTTCTTCACCGATCCCTGCGTCTACCGGCTGCAGCCGCGCGAGAACCACGAACGCGGTTTCCCCCTCGCGACGCTGTCGTTCACGAGCAAGGGCATGCTGAAGGACCGTGCCTACGGTATCAAGGAGACGCTGTTCCACGACCCGTACTACCAGCGACACGTGGTCGGCGCTCCGGTGGTGCGCAGCGCCGAGAACGGCCGGTTCACCTGCGAAGCGAACTACGCGGTCTTCCGCACCAAGTTGTCGGACGCGTCGACCGTGTTCAACGTCGGCCGCTACCTCGACACCGTGGTCCGCACGCCGGCGGGGCTGAAGTTCGCTTCGCGCGAATGCATCTACGACAGCGAGATGATCCCGAACTCCATCATCTACCCCATCTGAGGCCACGACCATGAGCGAACCCCATTGGGTCGACGCGTTGTCGGTCGATGACCTTCCCGCCGATGACGTGATCGGCGTGAGGGTGGATGGCCGCGAGGTAGCGATCTACGCCGTGGGCGATGCCGTGTACGCGACTGACAACATCTGCACGCACGGCCAGGCGCGGTTGTGCGACGGGTTTCTCGACGGCCACGAGATCGAGTGTCCGCTGCACCAGGGAAAGTTCGACGTTCGAGATGGCAAGCCGCTGTGTGAGCCGGTCACCGACGCGCTACGCAGTTATCCGGCGAAGATCGAAGGACGGCGCGTGTACCTCCGGCTCGACTGAGCAACGCGAGTTGCTTGTCGCATGCGAACGAAGGGCAGAGCCTACTTCACCCGCGCCCGCGTCATCAGATAACTCTGATGCACCACATTGTCGAAGTAGTACGGCGCCGCCAGCGCCTCGAACTCTGCCCGGATCGCGGCGAGCTTCTGCGGATCGCCGGCCAGGTTCTCCACCAGCTTCTGCATCGGTCCGACCGAACGTTCCATGAAGCCACGGAAATGCTGCAGGCTGAGCGCAGGGAAAGTCATGGTTGCGCGCTCGAAGAACGGTGGCTCGAAGTGCGGCGCTAGCCGTTCGGCAACGACCGTCGGATTGCCCCACATCGGCGGCGGTGCGGCACCCGGCGGTGGCGGTGGCGAATGCTTGCCGACGAAGGCGAACAGCCGGCCGACAAAATGCTCGGGCGGCCAAGTGGTGAAGGCGATGCGCCCAGTGGGCTTCAGCACGCGGCGCATCTCGGCGATCGCCACGTCCGGGCGGGGCGCGAACATGTGGCCGAACTGGCTCAGCACGACGTCGAACGAGGCGTCGGGGTAGGGCAGCTTCTCGGCGTCGCCCTCGTTCCAGGTGATGTCGCCGAGGCTGGCAATGCCGGCGTTCTGGCGAGCCTGCTCCAGCAATTCCGGAGTCAGGTCGAGAGCGGTTACCTTGGCGCCTGCTCTTGCCGCGGTGATCGCAACTACGCCCGTGCCGGTGCCGACATCGAGCACGGCTTCGCCGGGTTTCACTTGCGCGAACTTCACGAAGTTGCCCGCCACCGGCGTGGTGAACATCGCCGTCGGGCCGAAGGAGGCCCACATGGCGCGTTGCCGCTGCTTGAGTTCCGCGAATGGATCGGCAGTCATGGATTTCTCCCCGGTCTCGTTCGGGCCGGATGCAGCCCGTGGCGCGAGTGTAGTCCGGTTGTGTCGCCATCATCGGTGGTCGCAGATCGGCTCGTCGACGGTGGAGCGATGGATGTGCGAAGAATGGCACTTGCGTGCTTGACGTCTTGCGCGAATTTCGGTGCAGTTCTCCCATTGACGCAAGTCAACCCCCGGGTTGCCCTCGCATGCATGATCGGGCGGATGACAAGGCGCCCGTGAGTGCCTTCAACCGCCCAGGGTTCGATCGAACCGATCGGAGATTCCATTGTCCGGTACCTGTCCTGCACGGAACCTGATGTCGAGTAAGCCTTAGAGGAGCCAGACCATGAACGACATGACCGAACCGAAATGCCCCTTCCACCCTGTGCCTGGCCGCGGCACGTCGAACAGCAACTGGTGGCCGAACCAGTTGCGGGTGGATCTCTTGAACCAGCACTCCGAGAAGTCCGACCCGATGGGCGAGGATTTCGACTACGCCAAGGAGTTCAAGAGCCTCGACTACGCGGCGCTCAAGCAAGACCTGAAGGCGCTGATGACCGATTCGCAGGAATGGTGGCCGGCCGATTTCGGGCACTACGGTCCGTTCTTCATCCGCATGGCCTGGCATAGCGCGGGCACCTATCGGATCGGCGATGGCCGTGGGGGTGCCGGGCGAGGGCAGCAGCGGTTCGCCCCGCTCAACAGCTGGCCGGACAACGTCAGCCTCGACAAGGCGCGCCGCCTGCTGTGGCCGATCAAGCAGAAGTACGGCAGGAAGGTCTCCTGGGCCGACCTGATGATCCTCACCGGTAACGTCGCCCTGGAGTCGATGGGCTTCAAGACCTTCGGGTTCGGCGGCGGCCGCGCCGACGTGTGGGAACCGGATCAAGACGTCTACTGGGGCAATGAAACCACCTGGCTGGGTGGTGACAAGCGCTACTCCGGCGATCGCGACCTGGAGAATCCGCTCGCCGCCGTGCAGATGGGGCTCATCTACGTGAACCCGGAAGGTCCGGAAGGCAAGCCCGATCCCGTTGCGGCGGCCAAGGACATCCGCGAGACCTTCGCTCGCATGGCGATGGACGACGAGGAAACCGTCGCCCTGATCGCGGGCGGGCACACCTTCGGCAAGACCCACGGTGCCGGCGATGCGGCACTGGTCGGGGCCAATCCGGAGGCGGCTCCCATCGAGCAGCAGGGGCTGGGCTGGGTCAGCAAGTACGGCACCGGCAAGGGCGGGGACGCGATCACCAGTGGCCTGGAAGTCACGTGGACCACCACGCCGACCAAGTGGAGCGGTAACTTCTTCTGGAATCTGTTCGGCTACGAATGGGAGCTGACGAAAAGCCCCGCGGGCGCGCACCAGTGGACGCCGAAGAACGGCGCCGGCGCCGGCACCGTGCCGATGGCGCACGACAAGTCGAAGCGCATAGCGCCCGCCATGCTGACGACGGACCTTTCGCTGCGGTTCGATCCGGCCTACGAGAAGATCTCGCGCCGCTTCTACGAAGATCCGGATGCGTTTGCCGATGCCTTCGCGCGCGCGTGGTTCAAGTTGACCCACCGCGACATGGGCCCGCGTGCACGTTACCTTGGTCCGGAGGTACCGGCGGAAGAACTGATCTGGCAGGACCCGATTCCGGTGGTCAAGCACCCGCTGGTCGACGCCAAGGACATCGCTGCCCTCAAGGCCAAGGTGCTGGCCGCGGGCTTGACGGTGTCGCAGCTGGTCACTACCGCGTGGGCATCGGCGTCCACTTTCCGCGGCTCCGATCGGCGCGGAGGTGCCAACGGTGCGCGCCTCCGGTTGGCTCCGCAGAAGGACTGGGAGGTAAACCAACCGGCGGAGCTGGCGAAGGTGCTCAAGACGTTGGAAGGGGTCCGGAGCGAGTTCCAGTCGGGCGGGAAGCAGATCTCGCTCGCCGATCTGATCGTACTGGCCGGTTGTGCCGGCGTCGAACAGGCGGCGAAGAATGCCGGTGTTTCAGTCACGGTGGCGTTCACGCCGGGCCGCATGGATGCCTCGCAGGAACAAACCGATGTCGAATCCTTCGCGGTGCTCGAACCGGCGGCGGACGGCTTCCGCAATTACCAGAAGACGAAGTATTCTGTTTCGACGGAGGAACTGCTGATCGATCGGGCACAGTTGCTGACGCTCACCGCGCCCGAAATGACCGTGCTTGTCGGCGGCATGCGCGTGCTGAACACCAACGTCGGCAAGACGAAGCACGGTGTGTTCACCAAGCGGCCCGAAGCGCTGACCAACGACTTCTTCGTCAACCTGCTCGACATGGGCACGGTGTGGACGCCGACGTCCGATGCTGCCGACGTGTTCGAGGGGCGCGATCGGAAGACAGGCGATCTGAAATGGACCGGCACGCGCGCCGATCTCATCTTCGGTTCGAACTCCGTCTTGCGCGCGCTCGCCGAGGTCTACGGCAGCTCGGACGGGCAGTCGAAGTTCGTGCAGGACTTCGTTGCGGCCTGGACCAAGGTGATGAACCTGGATCGGTTCGACATCACATAGTTGGAGGAGGGCGCCCCCCGGCTGCGCCGGGGGAGTGTGATCGGTTCGACGGTGGATCCAGTACCGCGCAGGGTGCCGGAGCACTCCCCCTTGACCGGGCATGAAAGTGGGAGCAAATTCTCACGAAAGAGCAGGTTTGGTGTGGTGCGCCCGTTCGTCGCCGCCGTCACAAACGCTCGAGGAGACCCACCATGCCTCTCCGCCCACTGCTGCACCCGCTGCATCCCTGGCTCGCAACCGTGGTTCTGGCGCTCGGGTGTATGGCGTCTCCAGCTTCGGCGGTGATCGTCGAATGGGTCACTGTCGGCAACCCCGGCAATGCGGGCGATCTGCCGGCGACGAACTGCTGGACCGCCGACTGCGGGTCCGTCGCGTATTCCTATCGGATCTCCCAGTACGAGGTCACGAACGGGCAGTACGCCGAGTTTCTGAACGCAAAGGCGGCCGCCGATCCACTCGCACTCTACAACGCGAGCATGGATAGCGATGCGCAAGGCGGCATAGTCCGCAGCGGCGTGTCGGGGGGCTACAGCTATTCGGTCAAAGCCGGCTTCGACGACAAGCCCGTGAACTTCGTGTCGTTCTACGATGCGCTGCGGTTCACGAACTGGATGAACAACGGTCAAGGCGGCGGTGACACGGAAACAGGCGCCTATACATTGCTCGGCGGGGGTGCCTTGCCTAGCAACGGATCACAGGTGACACGCGCCGTCGGAGCCACGATCTTCCTGCCGAGCGAGCACGAGTGGTACAAGGCGGCGTACTACGATGGCGCGACCGGAATGTTCTTCGACTATCCGGCAGGGTCGAACGCCCAGACCGCCTGTGCCGCGCCGACCGCCGCATCGAACAGCGGGAACTGTGTCTCGAGCGGCGTGACCGACGTGGGTGCCTATCCGGGCTCCCCCAGCCCATATGGAACCTTCGATCAGGGCGGTAACGTCTACGAGTGGAACGAGCAGATCGTGCCCGGCTCTCTGCGGGGAATGCGAGGCGGGAGCTGGAATTTCTTCAACAACGCGAGCGCTGCCAGTTTCGCTGCCGGCATGCGGAGCAGCACGGGAGGCCTTGCCCAGAGAAGCGATCTCGGATTCCGCATCGCGACTGTGGTTCCCGAGCCCGGTTCCACGCTGTTGATGTTGACTGGCCTTGCAGGCCTGGTGGCCTGGAGATTTGCCGGCCGCCGCTCGAGGCCCTAGGCCTCGGCGCCGGCGGCCAACGTTACACCCCCAACTTCGTCGCCAGCTCCTCGAAGGAACGCGCCGCAACGTCGACCGGCACCTGCGGTCCGTTCTCGCCGGTATTGGGCCCGAACTCATCGAGCTGCGTGACGTGCGCCGTCCGCAGTCCGGCCTTGGCTGCCGCTGCGAGGTCACTGCTGTGGGCGGCGACCATCATGACCTGCTCGTACCTGAGTCCGAAGGCTTCCGCCGCGACCTGATACACGCGCAGCTTCGGCTTGTAGTCGCCGGCGATCTCGGCACCGAGGATGGCGTCCCAGGGGAAATTGTTGCGCCGGGCGAGATCGACCATCAGGGCGATGTTGCCGTTTGAACAGGGCGCGAGCAGGAACCGCTTGCGCAGCCGGTGCAGGCCGCTGCTTGCATCCGGCCATCCGTCCAGGCGGTGCCAGGCGAGGTTCAGCTCCTGCAGGACGGGTTCTTCCACCTTCTGGAGGCCGAAGCGCGGCCGGATGCGCTCGAGCATGTTGCGATGGATGACGTCGAGCCTCGAGAACGGGATGCGCCCGGAGCGGACTTCCTCCATGGCCGGCTGATACTCGGCACGCCAGGCGTCGGCGAACGCGATCCAGTCGAGGGAGTAACCCAGAGGCGAGAGGATGGTCTTGGCTTCGCGGGCAACGCCCGTACGCCAGTCGACCACCGTACCGAACACATCGAAGACCAACGCTTTCACGCCTTCCACTGACACCTCCATCGCTGAATTCGTTACCTGCTTTTCGGCGGCCGCTCCGGGGTGGCTGGTGCCAGACAGCGCGAGAGCCGCGGTACTCCACAAGAACCGGCGGCGTCCGAAACTCGGCACAATTCGAGCTTTGTCCATGGTCTCCTCCGTCTCACGTGGTTCTTTGGCGAGAGTATCCCATGCCGAGTGTGCGTGTTGCCTTCGCGACGCTGTGCTTGTGTGCGGCGTTGCCGGCGTCGGCAGCCGAGGCCTTGCTGGCTCCTGTGCGGACCCCCCATCTGGACGACCTCGACGGGATGCTCGCCCGCCGGGAGATCCGCGCCCTGGTCGCCCATAGCCGTACCGAATACGAGATCGTCAAGGGCCGACAGGTCGGTGTGATGTATGACGCGCTGGTCGAGCTCGAGAAGCAGGTCAACCGGAAACTCCTGAAACTACAAAAACCGGCTGCGAAGAAGGTCGATGGCAAGACCAGGTCTCTGCCGCCGCTGAAGGTGACGATCATCCCGGTACCCTACGACCAGCTCTACGCTCGGCTCGAGGCAGGCCTCGGCGACATGGTGGCGAGTCCGATGCTGGTCACCGAAGTACCGTCGAAGGGCGTGCAGTTCACGGCACCGTTCTACTCGGAGGCCAAACTCGTGGTGGTCACACAGAAGGGCGACGTGCTGGGCGATGGCGTGGAGGCATTGTCCGGTCGCACGGTGGTCGTGCGCACTTCGAGCGGAATGTACCGCTCGCTCCTGGCGATCAACCGCGAGCTCGAGACCCGCGGGCGTGCGCCTGCGCGGCTGGTGCCCGCCGACGAGCATCTTTCCGATGACGAGCTCATGGAGATGGTGAGCGCAAAGCTGATTCCCGCAACCGTCTCGCACCGGCTGCGGGCGCGACTCTGGTCGAGCGTCTTTCCCGACCTCGAGGTGAACGAGCACAACGTCCTCGCCGACAACGGTGAGCTCGCCTGGGCCGTGCGCAAGAGCAACCCGCAGTTGAAGCAAGCCCTCGACGAATTCGTGGACAAGCACAAGCTCGGCACCGCGTTCGGCAACATGATGCGCGATCGCTACTTCGGCAGCACGCGCCATGCGCGCATGGCGCTCGATGCGTCGGGTCGTCTCCGGTTCGACGAAATGGTGGGCATATTCGAACGCTACGCGAGCCGGTACGACTTCGATCACCTGCTGCTCATGGCTCAGGGTTATCAGGAGTCGCGCCTTGACCAGCGTGCTCGCAGCCGGGCGGGCGCCGTCGGCGTGATGCAGGTGTTGCCGAGTACCGGCCGGATGCTCAAGGTGGGCGACGTGCTACTGGTGGACCCGAACATCCACGCGGGCACCAAGTATCTCGACATACTGCGCAAGCAGTATTTCCGTACACCGGAGATGACCCCGTTGGACCAGATGTATTTCTCCTTCGCTGCCTATAACGCCGGGCCGAGCAATATCCGCCGCATGCAGGCGCTCGCCGCAAAGCAGGGCCTCGAACCGAATCGCTGGTTCGACAACGTGGAACTGACGACCTTGCAGCGCATCGGTCGCGAACCGGTGGATTACGTCTCCAACATCAGCAAGTACTACGTCGCCTATCGGCTATACACGGAGACGGCCGGTGCGGGCAAGCGATCGGGCGCCGATGGAACTACGCCCTGACGTCGTGAGCGACGCACCTCAACCCGCGGTGTTCACAAGCGACCGGAGCGAAGACATCATCCGGCAGATCGAGGCCGGGCGGACGGCGGGCAACGCGGAGCTGGCGGATCGCGCGATCCAGTCCTTGCGTAGTGCTGCGGCGTCAGGGACGCTCGCGTATTCGACCGAAGTGGCCAACACGTTGGCGCTCCTGGGTCTGCTGCCGGATTCGCGAGCCGTGCTGACGGAGGCGTTGCGGCGAGACCCCGGCGATGTGACTGCATTGGCCGTGCTGGCCACGGTGGAGAGTGCGAGCGGCCGTTACGACTCAGCGCTCGATTGCTTCGATCGGGCCCTCGCGCTGGCGCCTGATTTCCCGGGGCTTGCCGAGCGGCGCGAGCGCTGTCGCACCGAGCAACAGGTTCTCGATCGTGCAGTGCAGGATCTGGAAGCATACGCGGCCGACCATGACCTCGATCCAGGTGACAGCGAGGCAAATCTGATCCCCGTTGATGCGCGTTCTCTGGACGACGAGGGGCGGCCGCGCTTTCGCATGCGGTTGCCCGCGGCAAGCATCCGCCACGATCTCGGTATCGCGTTGCTGTTCTCGCAGGAGACGGCGGCGGTCGGCTACGAATTGAGCTTGCGCCGATTTCTCGATGCGCATCTGGATTCGGACGACGTCTTCATCGACGTCGGTGCGCACTGGGGCATTCATGCCCTGACCGCGGCGACCTCGCGCCGTGGCGAGATCAGCGTTCTCGCGGTGGAGCCGCATCCGGCGAATCTGAGGCACCTGCGCCGCTGGATCGCCGACAACGATCTCGGTCAGGACATCGAGGTGGTGCCCGCGGCCATCGGCGCGGCCACGGGCACCACGTTCCTGATGGCCAATTCCAGCATGGGATATCGCGTGGCTCTTTGCGGGACCGAGGTTCCGATCACCACGCTCGACGCCTTGCTCGCCGAGCGCGACTGGTTGAAGTGGCGGCGCATCGTGCTGAAGATCGACGTGGAAGGTCACGAGCTCGCGGTGTTCGAAGGTGCGCGCCAGTTGCTTGAAACCTGCGACGTGGCCGCGATCGTCTGGGAGAAGGGCGAGAGCTACGGGTCCGCGGCGGAGGATCCTCGGTTGCGCCGGATCTTCCAGGACCTCGACGCCCGCGGTTTCCGGCACTACTGCTTTCGCGACGAACATCGGGGCGGTGAGCTGATTCCGCTCGTCGAGCTGGGGCGTACCTGCAACGTGTACAGCTTGCGGCCGGGGTTCGAGAGGCTGGCGAGGTACGACTGAGCCGGGACCCGGGCAATCGGGGTGCTGAGATGCTCCATTGCCCTGTCACGGGGCCTCTCATGCCCCATTGCCGTTGCCATTGGTGCCGGGCGTGCACCACCTGATGCTTGCCTGGCTTATCGTAAGCTAGGCAACTATTTCGGCGTAGAATCACGCCCATGTTCCGCGAGGATCTGTCCCGCAACTTCGGCTTCATCCTGAACGATGTCGCCCGGTTGATGCGCACCGCGTTCGACCGGCGCGTGAAGGCGCTCGGCCTCACGCGCTCGCAGTGGTGGGTGCTGAACCATCTGTTCCGCAACGATGGTGTCACGCAGTCGGAGCTGGCCGACCTGCTCGAGATCGAGAAAGCGACTTTGGGCCGCCTGCTCGATCGCATGGAACAGAAAGGCTGGGTGCGGCGGGAGAACCACGCCGGTGACCGCCGGGCCAAACGTGTCTTCCTCACACCGGAGGTGGAACCGGCGCTGAAGGCCATGCGTACTGCTGCCGCGGAGCTGCGGCGGGACGCGTTGGGGGAACTCACTTTGGATCAGCAGGCGCAGTTCGTCGACACCCTGCTCACGATCAAGGCCAACCTCTCGCGACCCGAGGTCGGCGGCAACGGCAGCCGGAAGGCGAAGCGCTGATGGCCGGGAACAGCAAAGCCATCATCGTGGTGCACCGGGCCGTGCGCATCCTGCTGCTGGTCGTCGTGCCGCTGGTCGCGGTGTGGGCGGCGCTCTACGTGTACGCCACCGGCGGTCGCGAGGTCGAGACCGAAAATGCCTATGTGAAGGTGAACATGGTCCCGATCAGTGCCGCTGTGACCGGCCGCGTGATCGAGGTGCTGGTACACGAGAATCAGGCAGTGAAGGCGGGCGATGTGCTGTTCCGCCTCGATCCTGCGCCGTATCAGATCGCGCTCGAAGGAGCGAGGGCGCAGATGGATGTCGTGCGGACGACGGTGCAATCGCTGCGGGCCGAATACCGGGTGACGTTGCAGGAAGCAGCCGAAGCCCGCAGCCGCATCGACTTTCTCGAGAAGCAGCTCGCACGGCAGGAGTTTCTCAAGGAGAAGGGCATGACGCGCGGCGACGCTTACGACGAGGCGCGCCACAACCTAGAAGCGGCGAAGCTGCGCGTGGACAGCATTCGCGAACGAACCAACCGGGTGATCGCCGAACTGGCCGGCGACCCCAACACGCCGGTGGAGCGCATGCCGCGCTACGCCGAAGCGCGCGCCGCCTACGACGCGGCCATGCTCGATGTGATGCGCGCCGGCATCAAGGCGCCTTACGCCGGCGTCGTGAGCAACATCAAACTGCAGGTGGGCGAGTACGTGGCGAAGGGCGTGCCGATGTTCAGCCTCATCGAGAGCGGCGTGCTGTGGATCGAGGCCAACTACAAGGAAACGCAGCTCACCCACATGACGGTCGGTCAGCCGGCCAAGGTAGTGGCCGATGCCTATCCCGATCATGAGTGGTCGGCCACGGTCGAGACCATCGGGTCCGCCACCGGTGCCGAGTTCGCCGTGCTGCCGCCGCAGAACGCCACCGGCAACTGGGTGAAGGTGGTGCAGCGTATTCCGGTGCGCATCAAAGTGGAGGAGTCCGCCGCCAAGCCGCAATTGCGGGCGGGCATGACGGCCACGGTCACGGTGGATACCGGGCGCCCGCGCGGGTTGCCGCGGCCTCTGAAGAAGCTCGTCGACGCGGGCTGGCTGCCGCGCTTCCTCGAACCTTCCAGGGCCATCGCGGGCACCAACCGGCAGCCGTAGTGGTCGGCACGCCGAAGCATCCGGCCCTGATCACCGCCTCGGTCGGGCTGGCGAGCTTCCTGTATTCCGTCGACTGGACCATCGCGGCGGTCGCGCTGCCGCACATGCAGGGCACGTTCTCGGCGTCGGCCGATCAGATCGGGTGGGTCATCACGTCCTACATCGTCGCGTCCGCGCTCGCCATTCCCGCCTCCGGGTGGTTGAGCCTGCGCTTCGGGCGCAAGCGTATCTTCATGTGGGCGGTCACCGTGTTCCTGATCGCATCGGTGGCTTGCGGGGCGGCTAACTCGCTGGAGATGGAAGTGTTCGCGCGCATCGTCCAGGGACTGGGTGGCGCCTTCCTGATTCCGTTGTCGCACGCCATCATCCTCGACACCTATCCGGCGGAAGAGCAGGGCAAGGCCATGGCGTTGTGGGGCATGGCTTCGGTGCTGGGGTCGTTCTTCGGACCCACGGTAGGCGGCTACGTCACCGAGTACCTGACCTGGCGCTACATCTTCTATTTCAACGTGCCTTTCGGTCTGCTTGCCCTGGCCGGCGCTGCGATCTTTCTGCCGGAGACTGAACGCGACCCGACGCGCCGCTTCGACTGGTTCGGCTTTCTCACCTTGTCCCTGGGCATCGGGTCGCTGCAGTTGATGCTGGATCGCGGCGGGCAGCTCGACTGGTTCGAATCGTGGGAGATCATCACCGAGGCGTTCCTGGCGGTGCTGGGTTTCTACATGTTCAACGTGCATTGCCTGACGGCAAAGCAACCGTTCCTCGATCCGCGCCTGTTGTTCAAGCGGACGTTCTTCATCGGGTTGATGTTCGCCTTCATCTACGGGTTCGTCACGACACCGCCGATGGTGCTGATGCCGTCGTTCCTCGACCAGGTGCGTGGCTACCCGATCGACATGATCGGCCTGCTGCAGGCGCCGCGCGGGATCGGATTGTTCCTGGCGATGGTGATCGGGGGCCGAACGACCGGGCGCATCGATCCGCGCCTGCCGATCATCTTCGGCCTGCTGTGTCTCGCCTTTTCGAGCTGGCACATGTCCAACTGGACCGCAGATGTCGGCGAATGGGAACTCGTCTGGACCAACTTCATGCAGGGCATCGGTGCCGGCATCATCCTGGTGCCGATCCAGGCGATCGCGTTTCCGTCTCTGGAACCCCATCGGCGTACCGAGGCGGCAGCGGTCTTCAACCTGGTGCGCAGCATCGGTGCAAGCATCGGTGTATCCGGCGCCCTGGCCATTTTCGTGCGCACCAGCAGTGTCACGCACGCCCAGCTCGCCGAGCACGTCACACCCTTCAATCGGGCACTGCAGGCGCAAGGGCCCCAAGGGTGGGGAACCGGGACCGTTCAGGAACTCGCGAAACTCGAGCACGAGATCAACCTGCAATCGGCGATCATCGGTTTCACTGGCGATTTCTGGTTGTTCGCCCTGGTGGCGCTGGCCGGGTTGCCGTTGCTGCTGTTCATCGGCAGGACTGCGGGACCGCGCAACAAGGCAGAGAAGGCCGAGACGATGGTGATTGCTGAATAGTGCAATGCCGCGAGGACGTGGATAATCCGGTTCGAAGTGTTCACCTTTCCACGGGCGGTTACCGACGATGCCAAGCGTCTTCATCAGCTACCGTCGTGATGACAGTGCCGGCGAGGCAGGCCGCCTGGCCGATGCCCTCGAGGCCCGCTTCGGCAAGGAGCGGGTCTTTCGGGACGTGGAAGACATCCCGGCCGGGGAGGACTTCGCGCGCGCGATCGACCGGGCGCTCGCGAAGGCCGACACGCTTGTGGTGGTCATCGGTCGCGAGTGGCTCGGGGTGCGCAATGCGGCGGGTCAACGCCGGCTGGACGACACGCAGGACTTCGTGCGTCTGGAGGTCGAAGCGGCCCTTGCCCACCAGATACGCGTGCTTCCGGTGCTGGTCCGCGGAACGCCCATGCCGGCCTCCGACGAACTGCCCGATTCGCTGCGACCGCTGGCACGGATTCAAGCCCACGAACTGAGCGACTCCCGCTGGGACTACGATGTTCGTCAGCTCATCGGACTGCTGGAGCAGGGAAGCGGGTGGCAAGCAATATTGCGCAAATACCGGCGTGCCATCCTCGGCACAGCGGCAGCAATCGCATTGATCGCAGGGGTCTTCGTGTGGTCGAAGCAACCCCCGGACGTATCGGGTGTGTGGCATCTCGCCAATGGAAACGTCTGGGTGGTGACGCAAGACGGCGACCGGCTGACCCTCGAGGAGACGCATCGCGAATCCCGCGAGGTGTGGAGAAAAGGCGTAGCCACGTTGCACGGCAAGGTCCTCGAGGTGGAACTCGATCTCGTGTTCCAGCGCGATTATCACTACACGGGCGAGCTGCATCTCGCGGGCAACGGCGCGACGTTGACTGGCGCGATCACACTGCAGCGGGACGGGCGTACGGAACCGATGACGCTGACTCGCCAGGCGCGGGAATGAGGTGCCGGACGCGAGAGGTCGTCCAGCACATTGGGACAGATCCATCGCCAGCGTATCAACTGGTACAGAACACCGAAGCGAGGCTCGCTATGTTGTTTGGCGCCGCGACAGTTGCGGCAACCTCGAACAACCAAGGAGTCCTCCATGTTCCATCGTCTTTCATTGGCCGCTCTCTTCGCAGGCGCTTTCCTGACACACGCTGCGTGCGCCGTCGAGACGTCCGTCAACGTTCCCGTGAGCGATCTCAAGTTCTCCGATGCCGGGGTCGGTCCGCTGAAGGTGGCGTCCGGCTTCGGTGATCTCGGCAAAGGGGCGCATGGCAGCTTCGTCAAGTTTCCAGCCGGCTACGCGACCCCTCTGCACTCGCACAGCGACGACTACTACGGTGTCGTGATCAGTGGGATCGTAGCCAACGAGCCGAGCGCGAGCGCGAAGGATCGCCCGCTTCCTCCGGGTTCCTACTGGTTCCAGAAGGGCAAGGCTGCGCACGTCACCAGATGCATCTCCACCAGCGAGTGCGTCCTGTTCATCTCGCAGAAGGGCAAGTTCGACTTCGTCGACGCGCACTGATCGAGCGCGACGGCGAAGACACCCGAGTGCAGCGCGACAGGCTGCACTCGGTTCCGCCATGTCACTCGGAAGATCGCTGTATCTTTCGACAATTGCCGATACTGAACTGAGAGTGCGGTCGTGCCGGACGAGCTGGAAGATCTCGAGCCCTTCTGTCGCATGAGTGCGGCGGGCAAGGCCCTGCTCGCGCAGGGCACTCGACGCCAGCGCCTGTCGGGCGCCGCGGTCGTGCTCCACAAGGGTCAACCGGTCTCGGGTGCCTACGTTGCGCTGGAGGGGCGGCTGCGCGTCTTCACGATTGCCCCGAACGGGACCGAGGCCACGCTCTACTTCGTCGGCCCGGGGGAAACCTGCGTCCTGGCGATCAACTGCCTGTTCAACGATCTTCTGTACCCGGCCTGGGTCGAAGCCGACGCGCCCACGGCCATCGCGTTGATTCCGGGCGCGGTGTATCGCAGGCTGTTCGAATCCGAACCTGTCATCCAGGATCTGACGGTCAGCACGCTCTCCACGCTGGTCTATCGCCTCATGGGCGAGCTGGAGCAGGTGCATGCCAGCAATCACCGGCAGCGCCTTGCACAGTTCATCCTCCTGCATGCGACGGCCGATGGCTCGCTACGCATGACCCAGCAGCAGCTTGCCCGTCACCTGGGTACCACACGCGAAGTGGTGGCCCGCCAGATCGGCGAGTTCGTGGCTGCTGGTCTGGTGACGTCGCAACGCGGGCTGATCGGTATTCGCGATCTGTTCGGTTTGCGCAGGGTGGTATCGCCTGATCCGGTGTCGACCAGGCGGCGGAAGTGATCGCCGACGAAGACGCGCAGATCGGTCGCGGCGTTGCGCGGTTCGTGGTCCGGCTCCCGATCCCGAGGCGATCTCCTTCGGGTCGGTAGAATGGCGCTCTGCATTCCTGGCGTCCGATACTCCGGGCATCCGACAGACCCTTTCCCCCGCCCAAGTTCATTGATCGATGAAACCAGACCTCCTGCTGTTGTGCCCGCTGTTCCCCGCCACCATGACGCAACTCGACGCTGCCTACACGGTGCATCGCTACTACGAGGCCGACGACAAGGAAGCGTTCGTGAAAGGGCTGGCCGACCGAGTCACCGCCACGGCCACAGCCGGCCATCACGGCATGAGCGTCGAGCTGATGCGCAAGTTTCCGAAGCTGAAGATCGTTTCCTGCTTCGGCGTGGGTGTCGATGGCATCGACGTGCCGGCGGCGCGTCAGCTCGGCATCGCCGTCACCAACACGCCGGATGTGCTGACCGAATGCGTCGCGGACAACGCGCTGGCACTGGTGCTCGCCACCATGCGGCGGACCGTCTTCAACGACCGTTTCGTGCGGGCCGGTCACTGGCTGAAGGGCAATGCACCGCTGGCCGACAAGGTGTCCGGCACTTCCATGGGGATCATCGGCCTCGGCCGCATCGGCAAGGCCATCGCGAAACGCGCCGAGGCCTTCGGCATGATGATCGCCTATCACAGCCGCAACCAGCAGTCCGGCGTCACCTATCGGTACTACGACAAGCCCCTGGAGCTCGCCCGCAACGTGAAGGTGCTGGTGGTGGCTTGCCCCGGCGGCAAGGAAACCGAGAACATCGTCAGCAGTGACGTGATCGCGGCGCTGGGCAAGGACGGCTATCTCGTCAACGTGTCGCGCGGCACCACCATCGACGAGCCGGCATTGGTCGATGCGCTCGCCAATGGCCGTATCGCCGGCGCAGGGCTGGATGTGTTCGTCGCCGAGCCCAAGGTGCCCGAGGCGCTCTTCAAGCTCGACAATGTCGTTCTGCAGCCCCATGTGTCGAGCGGAACGCACTGGACGCGCGCGGCCATGGGTCAACTCGTCGTCGACAATCTCGCGGCCTACTTCGCGGGCAAGCCGTTGCTGACACAGGTCTGAAGCCGTAAAGAGGAGGGGGAAGTCCGCGCCGGCGAGTACGTATGGCGACCCGCGGGCAGCATCCATGCGGCGACGGCGCCGGAGCGTGCGCTGCTCCTGGGCATGTTCCTGCAGCCGAACCGATTTCTCTGAACCCGGTTTCGCTCAACGCAGCTTCGGCGCCTGCCCGGTTGCTCGCGTTCTTCGGCGCGGGCAGCGGCTGATCCGAACGCACGAGAAGCGTGCTCGGGACAGGCACGTCGCGTGTGCTATGTTCGGCGCTTTCACCGATCTCGACCTTGCCCCATGAACGGCGCCGAAAGCCTGGTCCGCACGCTGCTCGCGAGCGCTGTCGACACCTGTTTCGCCAACCCCGGCACTTCCGAGATGCACTTCGTGGCGGCGCTCGACAAGGTCGCCGGCATGCGCTGTGTGCTCGGGCTTGCGGAGACCGTGGTCACCGGTTGCGCGGATGGTTATGCGCGCATGAAGGGCAAGCCAGCCGCGACCTTGCTTCACTGCGGTCCGGGTTTCGCCAACGGCATCGCCAACGTGCACAACGCGGCGCGAGCGTTCGCACCGATGGTCAACATCGTCGGTGACCATGCCACCTATCACCGGCAGTACGACACGCCGCTCACGTCCGACGCCGAAGGGTTGGCGCGGGCGGTGTCCCATTGGGTGCGCACGACGACGTCGTCGCAGCGAGTCGGGGCCGACGGTGCAGCCGCGGTTCAAGCAGCGCTGACACCGCCGGGTCGGATCGCGACCCTCATCCTGCCTGCGGACACGGCGTGGAACGATGGCGGCGTGGTAGCGGCCGCACTACCCGTGCCGTCACGCACGGCAGTGGCACCGGAGACTTCGAGAACCGTGGCGCAGGCGCTGCGCAGCGGTGAACGCGCGATGCTGATCCTGTCGGGTCAGGCACTGTTCGAAGCAGGCCTCACCGCGGCCCAGCGCATCGCGCACGTCACGGGAGCCGAATTGCGCGTACCGACCCAGGTGCCGCACATGGTGCGCGGACGCGGTCGTCCGCCGATCGATCGCATTCCTTACGCCGTCGACGCGGCGTTGAAGGTGTTTGCCGGCGTGAAGCACGTGATTCTGGTGGGGGCCAAGGTGCCGGCTTCCTTCTTCGCCTATCCGGGCAAGCCCAGCCTGATGTCACCGCCGGATGCCGTGACTCACGTGTTGGCTCGACCGGAGCAGGACGCCGTTGCTGCGCTCGAATGGCTCGCCGACGATCTTGGCGCTCCGAAGAACGTACCGTTGCCGGCAGTGGAGCGACCGTCTGTCGTGAGTGGCGCGTTCGAGCCCGTCGCCTTCGCGCGGACGCTGGGGGCACTGCTGCCGGAGAACTGCATCATCGCCGAAGATGGCGTGACGTCCGGGCGCCAGCTTCTGGCCCCGACTTTCGGTGCAGCTCCGCACGACTGGCTGCAGATCACCGGCGGCGCGATCGGCCATGCCTTCCCGTGTGCGACGGGCGCCGCGATCGCCTGCCCGGACCGCAAGGTCGTGTGCCTTCAGGCGGACGGTGCCGGCATGTACACGCTGCAGTCGCTATGGACACAGGCCCGCGAGAAGCTGGACGTGATCAACGTGGTCTTCGCCAACCGCATCTACAAGATCCTGCAGGGCGAGCTGATCAACGTGGGCGCACAACCAGGACCGGCGTCCAACGAACTGTTCGATCTGTCGCGACCGGAGATCGATTGGGTGAAGTTGTCGGGCAGTCTCGGCGTGGAGGCGCAGCGCGTGGACGATCTCGAAGGCTTCGCCGATGTGTTCAAGGCGGCCTGCGGCAGGCGCGGACCGTTCCTGATCGAGTTCCGGATCTAGTTCCGGCCCTTCAGCGCAACGATCCGTTGAGCTTGGTCAGCGCCGCCGCCCCCGGGCACAGATCGGCTTCCGTCAGCGCATTGAGCGGCCGCGCCACGGTGTTGAGTCCGTGATGCAGGTCGGTGGCTTCGGGATCCACGTACAGCAGGCCGGTCAGGATCTCGCCCTGGGCCTGGTACGCCTGCACGTGATTCATGGCACCGATGCGATCGGTCGGGTCGTAGTCCGCGTGCAGCTTGCGCAGGCGCATCCGGGTCCCGTCGGGTTGCGGTAGCGAAATCACTTCTCCTGCCGAGGGCTCGGCCTTGATCTCGTCGGCGAGATCGATGAAGTCGATGCGGCTCACCGCATCGTTGTGTTCGCGCACGTAGTCGTAGCTGCGGGTACTGCCGGCGTGGTTGTTGAAGGCGACGCACGGACTGATCACGTCGATGAAGGCCGCACCGCCATGGCCGATCGCTCCTTCGATCAACGGCACCAGTTGCGTCTTGTCGCCGGAGAACCCGCGCGCCACGTAGGTGGCACCCAGTTGCAGCGCCATGCCGATCAGATCCACCGGCGAGTCGGCGTTGACCACGCCTTTCTTGCTCTTCGAGCCACGATCGGCGGTGGCCGAGAACTGGCCTTTGGTGAGACCGTAGACCCCGTTGTTCTCGACGATGTAGACCATGCGCACGCCGCGCCGCATCGCATGGGCGAATTGCCCGAGTCCGATGGAAGCCGAATCGCCGTCGCCGGACACGCCGAGGTACAGCAGGTCACGGTTGGCAAGGTTGGCACCGGTCAGCACACTGGGCATGCGGCCATGCACGGTGTTGAAACCGTGGCTCGCGCCGAGAAAATAGTCCGGGGTCTTGCTGGAGCAGCCGATGCCCGAGAGCTTCGCGACACGATGAGGTTCGATGTCGAGTTCCCAGCAGGCCTGGACGATCGCGGCCGAGATCGAATCGTGGCCGCAACCCGCGCACAGCGTGCTGATCTTGCCTTCGTAGTCGCGCCGCGTGTAGCCGACCTTGTTGCGGACCAGGGTCGGGTGGTGCAGCTTGGGTCTGGCGATATAGGTCATGCGATCCTCTCGCGCCTCGGTTCCACGGCGAGTGCGTGGACATGCTTGGTGATGGCGCCCGCGATGAAGCGTGCGGTGATGGGGGTGCCGTCGAAGTGCAGCACCCGCGTCAGTTTCGCGGGATCGACGTCGAGCTCGTTGACGAGCAGCGTGCGCATCTGGGCATCGCGGTTCTGTTCCACCACGAACACTTGGTCGTGGGCATCGATGAAGTCGCGGACAGCATCCGGAAACGGGAAGGCCCGCAGTCGCAGCGCGTCGAGATGGATGTCCGCTGCGGCCAGCGCTTCGAGCGCTTCGTCCATCGCCGGCGAGGTGGAGCCGAAGTAGATGGTGCCGAGGCGGGTCTTGCGGCTTGCCGCGCGCAATATGGGCTGCGGTACCAATGCGGCCGCGGTTTCGAACTTCCGCAGCAGGCGTTCCACGTTGTACGTGTAGTCCTTGCCGGACTCCGAGTAGCGCGCGTACGCGTCGCGGGTGGTGCCGCGCGTGAAATATGCACCGAGTGACGGATGGGTGCCGGGCAGGGTGCGCCATGGGATACCGTCGCCATCGACGTCCTTGTAGCGGCCGAAATCCTTGCCTGCTTCGAGTTCGGCGGCACTCATCACCTTGCCGCGATCGTAGCGGCGCGCATCGTCCCAGGCGAGCGGTGCGCACAGTCGCTGATTCATGCCGATGTCGAGATCGCTCATCACGAATACCGGTGTCTGCAGCCGGTCAGCCAGGTCGAGCGCCGCGGCGGCGTGTTCGAAACATTCGGCCGGGTCCTGCGGCAGCAGCAGCACGTGCTTGGTGTCGCCATGCGAGGCGTAGGCGCTCGCGAGCAGGTCGGCCTGCTGGGTGCGGGTCGGCATGCCGGTGGAAGGTCCACCGCGCTGCACGTCGACGATGGTGAGCGGGATTTCGGCGAAATAGGCGAGGCCGATGAACTCGGTCATCAGCGAAATGCCGGGTCCGGAAGTGCACGTGAAAGCGCGCGCGCCGTTCCAGCCGGCGCCGGTGATGATGCCGATGGAAGCGATCTCGTCCTCGGCCTGGACGATGGCGAATTTGTGCTCGCCGGTGTCGGCATCCACCCGGAACTTGCGGCAGTACTTGTCGAATGCTTCGGCCACGGACGAGGAGGGCGTGATGGGGTACCAAGCGCAGACCGTGGCACCGCCGTAGACGCAGCCCAGCGCCGTGGCTGCATTGCCTTCGATGAAAATGCGGTCACCGACCTTGTCGGCTGCCTTCACCCGCAGGCCGACCTCCGGTGCCTGGGGCGGCTTCAGATGGTCGCGCGCAAAGCTGCAACCTGCATGCAGCGCGCGCACGTTCGATTCGAGCAGGCGTTCCTTGCCGCGATACTGTTCGCCGAAGAGGCTCTCGATGACCGACGCGTCGACGTCGAGCAGCACCGACAGCGCACCCAGCACCATGATGTTCTTGAAGAGCTGGCGCTGGCGCGAATCGTCGTAGGTGGCGTTGCAGATCGCGGTGACCGGCATGCCGATCACGGCGATGTCGTTGCGGAACGCCGATGCCGGCATGGGCCGGGTGCTGTCGTAGAACAGGTACCCGCCGGGCTCGATCTCGGCCACGTCCTGGTCCCAGGTCTGCGGGTTCATCGCCACCATCATGTCGATGCCGCCGCGCCGGCCGAGCCAGCCGCGTTCGCTCACGCGGACTTCGTACCAGGTGGGCAGTCCCTGGATGTTGCTGGGAAAGATGTTGCGCGGACTGACCGGCACGCCCATGCGCAGGATCGATTTGGCGAAGAGTTCGTTCGCCGACGCCGACCCCGAGCCATTGACGTTGGCGAACTTGACGACGAAGTCGTTGACCGCTTCGAGCCGCTTCATGCCGCGGTTACCACGCGAGTGGTCGCGGGCTTGGCGTCGCGACAGGCCGGACCGGCCATGGTGGTCTGCAACAGGAACTTCTGCATGTCCCAGGCGCCGGTGGGGCAGCGCTCGGCGCACAGGCCGCAGTGCAGACACACGTCCTCGTCCTTCACCATCACGCGCAGGGTCTTGAGCGGCCCGCTCACGTACAGCGCCTGGTCGGCGTTGGTCGCAGGCGCCTTGAGCCGCGTGCGCAGATCGGCCTCTTCGCCGTCGGTGGTGAAGGTGATGCAGTCCATGGGGCAGATGTCCACACAGGCATCGCACTCGATGCACTGCTTCTCGGTGAACACCGTCTGCACGTCGCAGTTGAGGCAGCGCTCGGCTTCCTTGAGGGCGGTGACCGGGTCGAAGCCGAGTTCCACTTCCACCTTGATGCTCTGCAACGCCTTCTGCGCTGCGGCCCACGGCACTTTCGAGCGCAAGTCGCTGGACACCGCGTTGTGGTAGCTCCACTCGTGGATGCCCATCTTCTGGGAGACGAGGTTCACGTGCGGCGGCGGTCGCTTGGTGACAGGCTCGTCGTGCAGGAACCGGTCGATCGACACGGCCGCCTCGTGGCCGTGAGCCACGGCGGTGATGATGTTCTTCGGCCCGAAGGCCGCGTCACCGCCGAAGAACACTTTCGCCGTGCTCGATTGGAAGGTCTTCGCATCGAGACGGGGCAGGCCGTAGTCGTCGAAATCGATGCCGCAGTCGCGCTCGATCCAGGGAAAGCTGTTCTCCTGGCCGACGGCGATCAACACCTCGTCGCAGGGGATCGTCACTTCAGGCTCCCCGGTGGGCACCAGCGAGCGGCGGCCCTTGGCGTCGTAGACCGCCTTGACGATCTCGAAGCGCATGGCCACCAGCGTGCCGCCTTCGAGCACGAAGGCCTTGGGCACGTGATAGTTGATGATGGGGATGCCTTCGTGCATGGCATCCTCCTTTTCCCAGGGCGAGGCCTTCATCTCCTCGTAGCCCGAGCGCACGATCACCTTGACCTCGTCGGCGCCAAGGCGGCGCGCCGACCGGCAACAGTCCATGGCGGTGTTGCCGCCACCCAGCACGATGACGCGCTTCTTGACGCCGGTGACGTGGCCGAAGGAGACCGAGGCGAGCCAGTCGATGCCGATGTGGATGTCTGCGGCCGCTTCGCGCCGGCCGGGAATGTCGAGATCGCGGCCGCGCGGCGCCCCGCAACCCACGAACACCGCGTCCCAGGGTTCGGCCAGCAGTGCGGCCATGGAGTCGACGCGCTGGCCGCCGCGAAACTCGACCCCCAGGTTGAGGATGTAGTTGCACTCCTCGTCGATCACGCTCTCCGGCAACCGGAACCGCGGGATCTGGGTGCGGATGAAACCGCCGGCCTTCTGCTCGCCGTCGAACACGGTGACCGAGTAACCCTGTGCGGCCAGGTCGCGCGCAACGGTGAGGGAGGCTGGGCCTGCGCCGACACAGGCCACGCGCTTGCCATTCTTGGCGGCTGTGCGCTGGATGCGGGCGCGAACCTCGTCGCCCTTGAAGTCCGCCGCCACCCGTTTGAGGCGGCAGATGGCGACCGGCTCGGGCTTGGCGGTGTTGGCTTCTTCGACGCGCCCGCGCCGACAGGCCGGTTCACAGGGGCGGTCGCAGGTACGGCCCAGTATGCCGGGGAAGACGTTGGACACCCAGTTGACCATGTAGGCGTCGTCGTAACGACCCTGGGCGATCAGGCGGATGTACTCGGGAACAGGGGTATGGGCGGGACAGGCCCATTGGCAATCGACGACCTTGTGGAAATACTCCGGGTCGTCCACATCTGTGGGACGCACGAGCGGTCTTCTCCTCCGGTTGGAGCGACCACGCTCGCCGGCCGTCGGCTAGAGACGGTCCGGGCAGGACACCCCTTATGTTTTGCCTGCCAGTCTACATGGAGCGGGCCCGATTCGCTTAGACCGGTGGATTTCCCGTGGGATGGTGCCGGCTACCTGGGGAAATACATCTTCTCCCGCGCAAGCTTGTAGCTCCATGGCAGACCGGCATTCTTCCAGCCGTTCACGTCGCGCCGGCCGTCCTGGCTCATGTCGCCTTCGAAGCCGTCGACCACCGAATAGACCCGGGTCCAGCCGTCCTCGGCCAGCCGATTGGCGGCGCGACTGCTGCGGTCGCCGGAGCGGCAGATGAGGACCACGACGTCGGTCTTGGCGAGCCCCTTGGCCTGCAGGCGCCGCTGCATCTCGGGCACGAAATCCTGCACGGGTTCGAGCTGATACATGCCGCGCTTGGCGTCCCAGTCGGTCATGATTTCCTGATGTTCGACGTAGGGGACCAATGCATCCACCGGGGTGGGCATGCCCACGTACATGGCTTCGGCGCGAGTGCGGATGTCCACGAACAGCACCTTAGCGCTGCCGCCGTGCTGCTCAACGAACGTCGGGACCTCCTTCGCCTCCAGGTACAACCCGGAGTTGGAGCGCTTGATCTCGGGCAGGTCGGACGACTTGACCGCGCTTGCCGCTGTCGGCGCCAAGGCCGCGACGACGGCAATGGCGATCGCAAGAAACCCCGAAACGCGATTCATGGCGTCACTCCTGGATGGCTGATGATTCGACGGCGGTGGTCAAGATCGGTTCAACGCGATCCGGTCGGCTGGGGATGACGTGCATGGCGCGATCGTACCCGCTGCTGCTTCCGGAACGTCCCGAATGCGCCACAATTGCATCCGTGAAACCCGAGACCTCCCTATCTGCGTTCCACCCCGCCGTCTCCGGCTGGCTGCATGGGCGCTTCGGTCAACCGACGGAAGTCCAGGCTCGCGCCTGGGCATCGACCACGCGGAGGCAACATGCGCTGATTGCCGCTCCGACCGGGTCCGGCAAGACGCTTGCCGCGTTCCTGTCCGCCATCAACGACCTGGTGGTCGAAGGGCTGGAGCGCGGGCTCGATGACGAAGTGCACGTCCTCTACGTCTCGCCCTTGAAGGCGCTATCGAACGACATCCGCAAGAACCTTCAGGAACCGTTGGCCGGCATCCGGGCAGGGCTGATTGCGATGGGGCTCCCGGACATCGATATTCGCGCCGCCGTGCGCACCGGCGACACACCGGCGGTGGAGCGTGCCCAGATGCGCAAGACGCCGCCGCATGTCCTGGTGACCACGCCGGAGTCGCTCTACATCCTGCTCACTTCCGATTCCGGCCGGGCCATGCTGAAGTCGGTGAAGAGCGTCATCGTCGACGAACTGCACGCGGTGGCCGGCGCCAAGCGCGGCTCGCACCTGCTGCTATCGCTCGAACGCCTGGCGGCGTTGTGCGACGCCGAGCCGGTGCGCATCGGCCTGTCCGCCACCGTGAAACCGCTGGAGGACATGGCGCGGTTCCTCGTCGGGCAGCGTGATGAGGCGGTGGCAATCATCGACACCGGCCACCTGCGCGACCGCGACCTCGCGATCGAGATGCCGCGCTCCCCGTTGTCCGCGGTCATGGCCACCGAGGTGTGGGGGGAGGTGTACGACCGGCTGACCGAACTGATCGCCCAGCACCGTACGACGCTGATCTTCGTGAACCAGCGCCGCAGCGCCGAGCGCGTGTCGCGGCATCTGGCGGAGCGGCTCGGCGACGAGCATGTGGCAGCCCATCACGGCAGCCTGGCGCGGGAACACCGGCTCGATGCCGAGCAGCGTCTCAAGGCCGGCACGTTGAAGGCTCTGGTGGCCACCAGCTCGCTCGAACTGGGCATCGACATCGGCGACATCGACCTCGTGTGTCAGCTCGGTTCGCCGCGTGCCATCAACGCCTTCGTGCAGCGGGTTGGTCGTGCCGGCCACGCCATCGGGGCGGTGCCGAAGGGTCGCCTGTTTCCGCAATCGCTGGACGATCTGCTCGAATGCACCGCCTTGCTGCATTCGGTGGATCAAGGTGAGCTGGATCGTATTCGCGTGCCGCACCAGCCCTTGGACGCGTTGTCCCAGCAGATCGTGGCCGAAGTTGCCTGCCGTGAATGGAGTCTCGACGAGTTGTATGAGCGCTATCGCGTCGCGCAGCCGTACCGCAACCTCGAACTCCGCGAATTCGAGCAGGTCGTGCAGATGCTGGCGGAGGGCTACAGTACGCGGCGCGGTCGCCGTGGGGCCTGGCTGCATTACGACGCCGTCAACCGCATCATCCGGCCACGCCGCGGGGCGAAGCTGGTGGCGGTGACCAACGCCGGTGTGATCCCCGATCAGTTCGACTACGACGTGGTGCTGCTGCCGGAGGAGCACCGGGTCGGCACCCTCAACGAGGACTTTGCCTTCGAGAGCCTGGCGGGAGACATATTCCAGCTCGGCAACGTCTCCTACCGCATCGTGAAGGTGGAGACCGGCAAGGTGTTCGTGGAGGACGCCAAGGGCCAGCCGCCCACCATGCCGTTCTGGCTGGGCGAAGGGCTGGGTCGGACCGATGAGCTGAGCCGCGTGGTATCGCACCTGTGCGAATCGGCCGAAGTGCCGATTGCCCAGGGCGTCGAAGCCTGCGAACGCTGGCTGCACGAAGAGTTGCTGCTGCCGCCGGCCGCAGCGCGCCAGCTTGCGCAGTACCTCACCGTCGCCAAGGCCGCGCTGGGTGTGCTTCCGAGCGAGCGGCACATCGTCTTCGAACGCTTCTTCGACGAGGTGGGTGACACCCATCTGGTGATCCACTCGCCCTACGGGTCGCGGGTCAACAAGGCCTGGGGCCTGGCGCTGCGCAAGCGCTTTTGCCGCCAGTTCAACTTCGAACTGCAGGCGAGCGCGCTGGACGACAGCATCGTGCTGTCGCTGGGCCCGACCCACAGTTTTCCGCTGGAGGAAGTGAAGCACTATCTCAAGTCCGCCACGGCCAGGGACGTGCTGGTGCAGGCGCTGCTCGACGCGCCCATGTTCGGGACGCGCTGGCGCTGGAACGCGACCTCGGCTCTGGCGGTGCGGCGGATGAACGGCGGCAAGAAGGTGCCGCCGCAGTTCCAGCGTTCCGATGCCCAGGATCTGCTCACGGTGGTGTTCCCCGACCAGGTGGCCTGCGCCGAGAACCTGGTGGGCGAGCGCGAGATTCCCGACCATCCGCTGGTGGCGCAGACGCTGCAGGACTGCCTGCACGAGACCATGGACGTGGATGGCTTTCTGCGACTGCTGCAGCGCATGGAGTGCGGCGAGGTGCAGGTCACGACGTGCGACCTGGCAGCGCCGTCACCGTTGGCGCACGCGATCCTGAATGCGAAGCCCTACGCGTTCCTGGACGACGGTGCTGCGGAAGAGCGTCGCACCAAGGCGGTGATGACCCAACCGTTCATGGACGTCCGGACAGCGGAAGATCTCGGTCGGCTCGATCCGGAGATGATCGCGCAGGTGCGCGAAGAAGCCTGGCCGGTCATCGACAATGCTGACGAGTTGCACGATGCGCTCGTGGTGCACGGTTTCCTGACGGCGGCCGAAGCGGATTTCCCGTATTTCATCGCCGCACTCGAGCAGCAGCGGCGCGCGACGCGAGTGGAGCTAGGCGATGGCGTCTACGTAGCAGCGGAACGGTTGCACGAGCTTCTCGCCATCTTCCCTGGCGCTGCACTGTCGCCACCGATCGAAGCCGTCGATCCCGGGCGTCCGGAACGGGACGATGCATTGCGCGAGATTCTGCGCGGCCGCCTGGAGCTGCTCGGTCCGGTCACCGCCGCGGCCTTGGGCGCGCCTCTCGGTCTGGAGGCCCGTGACGTGACGATCGGGCTCGTGCTGCTGGAAGGCGAGGGTGCCGCGATGCGCGGTGCGTTCACCGGGCCCGGCGCCGAGGAATGGTGCGATCGACGCTTGCTCGCCCGTATGCATCGCCGCACCCGCGATCGATTGCGCGCCGACATCCAGCCGGTGGCGCCCGCCCAGTTCCTGCGGTTCCTGTTCCGTTGGCATCAACTCGCCGGTGCGCCCGGTTCCGACTTGAGCGACGAGCGCCGCCAGGGCGAGGCCGGTCTGGTGGCGGTGCTGCGCCAACTCGAAGGGTATGCGGGTCCGGCGGCCGCGTGGGAAGAGGACCTTCTGCTCGCGCGCATCAAGGACTACTCGCCGGAGATGCTCGACAAGCTCTGCGCCACCGGCCGCGTGACGTGGTGGCGGCCGACCGAGCCGGGCGAAGCGGGAGGCCGGAAGTCCGGACCCATCCGCGGTACGCCGATCCTGCTGTGTGAGCGCGAATCGCTCAGTTACTGGCAGCAGGATGCTGCCACGGCCGATGAACCGACCTTGTCCGGGAAGGCCCTCAAGGTGCTAGAAGCGTTGCGTGCCCACGGGGCCAGCTTCTTCTCCGACCTGCAGCACGACGCCAGCCTGCTCGGTACCGAAGTGGAGCAGGCCCTGGCTGAATTGGTGGCTCAGGGGCTGGTCACGTGCGACTCCTTCGTCGGGCTGCGGGCGCTGGTCACGCCGGCGGAAACGCGGCGGAAGCAGCGTTGGTGGCGCGGTGCCGCCGCCGGTCTGGAGGAAGCCGGCCGTTGGTCATTGACTCGCCTCCCGCGGGCGCCGGTTACGAACGCGGGCGCATTGGCCGAACCGCACGTGGAACACATCGCCCGTGTGCTGCTGCGCCGCTACGGTGTGGTGTTCCGCAAGTTGCTGGAGCGCGAAGGCGGTCTGCCGCCCTGGCGCGACCTGCACTATGTGTATCGGCGCCTGGAGGCGCGCGGCGAAATCCGCGGTGGACGCTTCGTGAACGGCTTCGCGGGCGAACAGTTCGCGCTGCCCGATGCTGCCGCGGCATTGCGCAAGATCGGCAAGGCGCCCGGTGTCGATCGCGTCAGCATCTCCGCGGCCGATCCGTTGAATCTCGCCGGCATTCTCACGCCGGGCGAGAAGGTCGCGCGGCTCGCCGGCAATCGGCTGCTGTTCGAGAACGGCGTGCCGGTGGCGGTCTACAGCGGTGGTGACGTGCAGTATCTCAAGCCGCTGGACGAGGCGGCTCAATGGGAGATGCGCAATCTGCTGATCCGCAGGCAGCGACCCGGCAACTACTTCGAGACGCCCCCGCTGTCGCAGTAGCTGCGGCAGGACAAGCTTGCGTATTGCATGCTCGGCGGATGCCGCGCCGGGAGTAACATGCCCCGGTCGACTCGATCGAAGGTCGACGATGGCAGCCCGATCGTGCGGCAGCCCTTCGGGCGCAGACCGACCCTATGGAACGCGGAGGCCTCCATGAAAACCCACAGCTTGATCGCAGCAACGATGCTCAGTCTCGTGCCGTTCGCCGTGCTGGCGGCAGAAAAGGACACGCGCGGCGGTACCTGTGACGACGCCAAGAGTCAGGTCGACTATTTCTGCACCGGCAAGGGCAATCCCGACGACATCATGGTCCAGACGCCCATCGCCTGTAACAACGCGCGCAAGAACATGGCGGCGGCCTGTGAAGGTGTGGTGGAGCCGGATGCCAAGTACGAGTTCAAGGATACGAAGAACTGATCTTCATTGCGGTAACGGCGTGAAGCCCTGGGAGTGATGCAGGACGAAGATTGCATGCGGGAGGCGCTCGCCCTGGCCGGGCGGGCCGAGGCCGAGGGCGAAGTGCCGGTGGGCGCGGTCGTGGTGCTGGACGGTGCGATCGTCGGGCGCGGCTGGAACGCGCCCATCTCCTTGCACGATCCATCGGCGCATGCCGAGATCCGCGCGTTGCGCGATGCGGCGGCGCACGTCGAGAACTATCGGCTCGCCGGCGCGACGTTGTTCGTGACGCTCGAGCCATGTGCGATGTGCGCCGGCGCGATCATGCACGCGCGCATCGCTCGGGTCGTGTACGGAGCGGCCGATCCGAAGACCGGCGCCGCAGGCAGCGTAGTTGACCTGTTTGCGGAAGCACGACTCAACCACCACACCGTGGTCGAGTCGGGGCTGCTGGCTGACGCATGCGCCGACGCATTGCGGCGTTTCTTCCAGGCGCGCCGGCGCGCCACCGGCTGATGCCGCCAGCCGCGGATGTTGCGGTGCGCCCACCCTCGATTTTCAGATAAGGGGCTGAATCATCGAGAGGATGTGGGGCCGCTGCGACTTGCATTGTGCGCCGCCAACGGATGGTCTAGAGTGCCCGCCCAACCGAAGTCCCCCACTACAACAGGTTTGACGAGGGTCTCATGCGACTGAAGGGCAAGGTCTCCATCATCACGGGTGGCGGGCGCGGTATCGGCCAGGCCACGGCACTCAAGTTCGCGCGCGAAGGCGCACTGGTCGTGGTGAGCGACATGAACCAGGCCGCGGTGGACGACACGGTCGCCGAGATCCGCAAGGCAGGCTTCGACGCACTCGGTTTCGTGGTGGACGTGACCAAGCGCGCCCAGATCGACGCGATGGTCGCGGCCGTCATGGTCAAGTACGGCCGCATCGATGTGCTGGTGAACAACGCCGGCATCGTGATGGACGCCCAATTGAAGAAGATGTCCGACGTCGCCTTCGACAAGGTGATCGACGTGAACCTCAAGGGCACGTACAACTGCACGCGCGCCGTGGTCGACATCATGATCGAGCAGTCCTCGGGCGTGATCCTCAATGCCTCGTCGATCGTCGGCATCTTCGGCAATTTCGGGCAGACCAACTATGCGGCGAGCAAGTTCGGCGTCATCGGCATGGTGAAGACCTGGGCGCGCGAACTCGGCAAGAAGGGCATCCGCGCCAATGCGGTGTGCCCAGGCTTCGTCGAGACGCCCATCCTTGCTTCGATTCCCGAGAAGGTGCTCGAGAGCATGCGCGAGCGTGTGCCGATGGGGCGGCTCGGGAAGCCGGAGGACATTGCGAACACCTATGCGTTCCTGGCTTCCGATGAAGCGAGCTACATCAACGGCGCCGTGATCGAGGTGAGCGGCGGGGCGACGATCTGAGGGTTTGGTGGCGGGTTGGCCCCCA
>LNFM01001013.1_pt1 | contig 66148 bp, 58 predicted proteins | sample 596031 | NCBI WGS metagenome assembly LNFM01 (sample SAMN04254537, study PRJNA301005) | activated carbon metagenome | isolation source: dual media filters at the Ann Arbor, Michigan drinking water treatment plant | place: USA: Ann Arbor
GCGCATGCCGTCGAAGGTGCACTTGGCCATGGATGCTTCACCGGCGACGACAACCGGGATTGCGCTCTACACCGTCTCCGAACTCTTCAGCGACAACATGGAAGAGGAGACGCTCGAAGCTCGTACGCTGATGGCGCTGGACATCGTCGATGAAATCAAGGAGAAGCAGCTCAACCGGCACCAGATTGCCAACTTGGTGAAGTCCAAGCTCGAGGGGCCGAAGCGCCGCGTGAGGGGTGAAAGCTCACACGTGAAGTTTGGTGCCCACAAAGGAGCGCTGAAGGTGGTGCCGAGCCGCGGTGAATTCAGCATCTCTTTCAAGGGCCTGAGCGTCGAAGAGACTGAAGACCTACAAAAGCGCATCGAGAGTGCACTGTCGAAAGAGCCAACGACGACCTCTTGATGGAGCCTTGGGGCAGGGGAGGGCGCACGTTCTCCTCGGCCACCGCCGTTCAATCAGGTTCTTCCACCCCTGCCTGGGCCGCAATGGTTTCAGTGCGTCCGTTCAGACGCAGCTTGATTTCTTCCTTGTGCATTTCAGCGGTGAAGCCAGCTGAAACTTGCTTGAGGTAACTGCCCGATGAAATCGACGCTCGAACAACTGGCACCCCGTCTTCAAAAGAGGCTCTGATCGAGACGCTTTGCCGAGAGGGATCGTGCTCTTCAAGAGGAAATGAATCCTGCTCGCTCGGGAAGTTTTCCCTCCTTGGCTCAAGATGGATCGCCGCGATCTCCATGTTCGATACCGGCACAGTGATCGTGGCTGAAAACAGATCTCTTGAGCCTGTAGGCGGATGGTTCAGCCTGCCATCTGGGGTGTCAAAGGTAATGCTCGCATCGCTGTACTCCGCGGCTTCTTTTGGCGGGTAGAGCTTGCCCGATGCGAGGATGAAAGTCTCAGGGTCATCCGGGTCTCTCTGCGGTCTCAACCAGGCCCTGTTGTCCACCTCGATTTGAAGGCGCTCGATGATCGAGACTAGCCTGCCAATCAGCCGGTCATCAGAGCGCTCGATTGCAATGGCCACGACCTCCGATTCATCGATCGTCAGGTACTTCATCAGTGCCGTCATTCATGGGCTCCATGTCTGGGTGGGCTTTGACTGTAGCAAGGGAATTGACCCCCATGGGTATCGGCCCCTTGGAGTGGAGCAGGGCGCGCGCATCTTGGGCTTTGCGCATCTCACGCACCATGCGATCACGCTCTGTGGTCAGGTAAATGGTGGTGGTTGCAATACTGGCGTGCCCCAGGGTTTGCTGTAGGACCTCGATCGGCATCTCGGCCGCAGCGCTTTGTCGGCCGAAGGTGTGGCGCAGCCAGTGAGTTGAAGCCCTGCTGAGGTGCTCTGCATCGATGTCAGGAGGAGCGGAAGCAGAGATGCGGCGGAACATCCGACGGAGCAGCAAGTAGATGCCTGCGCTCGTGATCGTGAAGTCGATCGGATCTGAAACACCAGGCTGGAGGGAAGAGGGCGCTTTTTGGCCGGCCACGAGCTTCGACCCCTTTTCGCCGACCCGGTGATTGAGCGAGCCGATCAAGGGCTGGTCGTTACCTTCTTCCGCGTTTGCGAGCTCGAGGTAGTCTGCGTGGTGCGCCTTGAGCAGATCCACCACACGGTTGGGCACCATCACCTCGCGCACTTTCTTGCGTTTCCCTGTCACAGTGAGAATCCACGCGTCCTGGTCGTCCACGGTCCTTTTCACCAGGTCTTTCCACTTGGCGTTGGACAGCTCATCAAGTCGAACGCCGGTGGCCACCAGCAGCTCGAGCAAAGCGGAAAATCTCCGCCTCACAGCCCCGTTCTCCTCCAGCTCGATGCTGTTTTTCACGTGGGCCCACTGCGCCTCGGTGAGAGACCTTTTGATTTCGATCTTGCTCTCGGGAAGATCAAATCCATGGCTCACGTTCGCCATGGGATTTGCAGCCATGTATCCCTCTTTGTGCAGTGCCCCAAACATGATCTGAATGATCACGATGGACTGCTTGATGCTGGATGGGGCGAGCTGCGCGCGAAAGGGGCGCCATCCGCTGTCGTGTTCGCGGCGCGCACCCGGCCTCTGAATCCAGGTGTCTGGCAGGTCGCGCAGAAACTCCCGGTACGCCATGCAGTCCTGCGAGTTGACCGAGGACAGAGCCTTGCGCCGTTCGTGCACGCACCACAGGAGGAAGCGCTCGACTTCCTTGACGTAGGACCGATAGGTGTGGGGCCGCTCCTTGTAGTGGGAGAGCCAGGCGCGCACCGCGTCCAGATCGTTGTTGGCGCCCAGTGTGCTCACCATGCCAGTGCGGAAGACCCCTTTTTCGCCGTTCAGCGCAGGATCGATCACGAGCTGGTCCAGCGGGACGATGCCGTACCGCTGCGTTGAGACCAAATCCTTCGATGACTCCTCGATGCTTCCCGGCTTCGCAAGTGCCCGGTGGCTCAAAGGCTTGTTCAGATCGGCAGCACTGTCGTTGAGCCACGCGGTGATCGACCGAGCTCGTGTGGGCCCTATGCCACCGACCTTGCGGTGCCAGTTGTAGCCGTGCAGGTTGATGAAGTCGATGAGCTGGCCAACCGTCACAACCTTGACGGCCTGGAGATGTTCAGTGGTTGCATCGTGGAGCCAGAGATCCAGACCATCGGTCAGCTTGAGGCTGCGCGCCAGTGCGGTGGCCACCTGATTGAGGGCCTTGACCTGTTCGGCCGCCTTGGCGTCTTCTGGAGAGGGCTTTTCGTCATCCTCAAGGGGGCGGTCCAGGTGATAGTGCTCCTTGTACTTCTCAAGGATCTCTGCCTCACCCCAGTCCTCCATGCCGATGGACTCGGCAAACGCTTCAAGCGAGGGGGGCACGGCCACCACCTTCGGTGCGATGGGTGATCTCGCGAGCAGCTTCAGCGCACCCGAAATCTTGTGTTCTGGTCTCAGGGTTGCGTCGAGCGCCTCTCCTGCTCTCAGGATGTCCGCCATCAGCTGCTTTCGCCGGCTCTCCACGTGCCTGGGATCCGACACCGGATCGCAGAAGTCCATGTAGCGCTTCCAGGCCTCGTGGGACTCGACACCCTGGAACCAGGAGCGCAGGAAGGCGAAGTGGTGGACGCCCAGTACCTCGGTGCGCAGCACCTTGTTCTTGGCCCCTGGGGGGCGTCCACGTCGCCGCGCCGGCACGGAAGGCGAGGGCAGGGCGACGTCGTTCATGGCCTTCAGCGCACCACGCCCGCAGTGATTCGCTGCCCACCCTTGTAAGTCATCATCGTGAACGCAGGTTTCAGGAGGTCGCCCTTGTTGTCAAAACTGATCGCACCGGTGACGCCGGTGTAAGGCGTCGATTTCAGCTTTGGAAGGTATTCTTGCGGCGAGGTCGAGTTCGCAGAGATCATGGCATTGGCAAGCACCATCACGGCGTCGTAGGTGTACGGGGCGTACACCTGGATCTCCTGTCCATATTGCTTGCGAAAGTCTTCCTTGAAAACCTTGAGCGCATCCGCCTCCTCGGAGGTGACACCGCCGGCCTCAGCACACAGAACACGCTCATCACCCAGAGCAGCGCCGGTGAGCTTTGGCAAATCCGAGCTGCAGATGCCATCACCGCCGATGAACATGGAGCGCACACCCGCGCGGCGGAGATCACGCAGCAAAGGTCCGGCATCGGTGTCCATGCCGGCAAAGAAAATGACATCTGGACCGAGAGATTGGGCCCGGCTGGCGATTTGGCGGTAGTCCTTGTTGCCCTCGGGCAAGTAGGCTTGGTCGGCTATGTTGGAGCCAGCTTTTCGCACGCCCTCGACGAACCCCTCAGACACGTAGGCCCCGTAAGCGGTTCGGTCGTCCAACACGAGAATCTTCTTCGCGCGGAACCGTTCAACAGCCACGCGCCCGAGTTGCTCGCCCATCTGCATGTCGTCGCCGACAAGCCTGAAAACACCCCGGTAGCCCAGTCGGGTGAGTTTGGGATTCGTTGAGGAAGGGCTCACCATGGGGATGCCGGCCGCGTTGTAGACGGCGGCGCCGGGAATGGATGCACCGGAGTTCAGGTGGCCAACCACTCCGTGGACGCCACCGCGGACGAGTCGGCGCGCGGCGGCAACAGCTTCGACTGGATCCGCCTGATCGTCTTCGGTTTGCAGCTCCCAGACCACGGGCATGCCCTGCATCGTTAGCGACATGGAATTGAGCGCGTTGATGGCCATCCTGGCCCCCAATTCGTTGTCCTTGCCGAGGTGCCCGATCGCACCACTGGTGGGGCCCACATGGCCGATGCGAACGACCTTGGCTTCAGGCGCCGGTGCCGCACGGTCGCCAAACATCTGCGTGATCGACGGGACGCTCTGAGCGCCGGCCATGAGGGGCAGCACCAGGCCAGCCACTGCAACGAAATTTTTCCCCATCCGAGACCCCCAGTTGTTGATGAGCGAATTATCGGGAAGCCGAAGGAGTTGATCGCGCACGGGCTTCCGGGTCAGCTCGTGGACACGGAAACACCGTGCTGAAGGCATTTCTGGAGTAAACGCAGGAAAACATGTTTTCTGCTTCTTTCGTACTACATGAAAGTCTATATACGAAGAGGGCTTGTAATGGCGCCGTCTTACGCCATGACCGGTACTGGCACCGAACCCCTACTTCGGGTATTATTTATGACGTGCTGATTATATCAATACTCAGTACGTTATAACTCCGTTATTTACCGGGAAGAGGGTGCAATATGTCCAGTGGAGTGAGTTCAGGCCCAAAAGGCCATGACGACCGGGTCCGTGGACCTGGCGCCGGCGGTGCTGTACTTGAGCCCGAGTTGGCAAGTGGCATCGCGCGCAAGCTGCTGCAGTTTCATTACTTCAACCGCATGCGCAAGTTGGTAGACGAGCTCATCGGCATGGGCGTGACGACAGCGACATACCACTCGTTCACCAAACTGTGCCGGGATCCCGGGCTCAGCATCCCTGAGTACCTGGTGGTTGAGGCCCACAACCTCATGAGTCACGTTGAAAAAGGCAGCGAACTGCACAGTGACGCACTCCACCTGATGTCCGCCAAAAGGATCGAAGTCTTGGCTCAGGAGGCGGCAACCGCAGCCGCCGCGAACGGAGCCAGGGTTCCGGTCGCTCTCAGTGGGCAAATGCCCAGCAGGGTTTCCAAAAAACGGAGATGAAGTCAGCCATCAAGGAAAACGGTGCCCGGCTGCGATGGCGCGTGTCATGCCGACCGTTGAGACAGTGACATGCGTCATGGCTGTGGGCGGAAATAAGCCGCCTAAGGCGATGCATGTCGCGTATCATATATCTCATCCGCACGCTACCTTGTGTGCGCTATCTCCGCAAAAAAACTTCTGGAGCCATACATGACCACCCGCGCGCGCATTTCAGGCAGCCAAACGCTTTTTGTCGCGCGACTGTGTGCCTTCTCGATTGCTGGCTCCCTCACTTGGGGTGGTGTCATGGCACAGAGCGTCGCTCCACCTCCAATCGTCATCCGCTCCAACACACAGAGCGCAACGATCTGGGCCCAGGATCGCGCAGGTGCGCCATCAGCAAACAGTTCGGTGTCGTTGGGGTCGACCACCGGCGCGGGAGCAAGCGCTGCGCAAGCCAACTCGACGGGATCGGCACTGCAGGTCAATGGCAACACCGTGGCTCAGCCGTCAACGGTGGTCACCATGGCGAATGCATCATGCCCAGTATTCACGCCTCAGTGGCCAGGTCCGGCGGCTTGTACTGCGACGCCGGTTGCGTCGTCAATCCACGGCACCGCGGTTACCGCCACAGACCCACCTGGGTACCCCGGCTTCCAGGGCTCGATCAACTACGTGTGCAACAACGGGACATGGGTGCCACAGTCGGGATCGAGTTGCACATCCTCTCCCGCACCTACATGTGGCGCATCCACCTTGAGCTGGGGGAGTCCTTACACATGCGCAGCCAACTTCCCAACGACCTCGGCAGGGAGTTACGCCACATTGGGCAGCGCCAACGGAAACAGCGGTTCTGCTACCTATCTGTGCAACGCTGGATCATGGATCCTTCAGAGCGGGTCCTGCGAACCTCCAATTGGTTCACTCGGTTCTGATAAGTTTTTCACCTACTACTATTTCACGTATGACGATTCCCAGAGTGCTGGCACCTGGTCATATCCAGTAACCGTGAGCCAAATGGCGAGCACAATTTGGTCTCAAGGAAATTTGCCCTGGGGTGGAGGCCCGGTCTCACCCACCACTCAATCTGGAATTCCCTACTATCGGTTCTACAACGGCTCTTCATACAACTCGACATGGAGCCCAATCCCGAGTCCAATTTATTCTGATCGGCATCTCACCACGTACAGTGGAGCGGTGCATTCGAGATGCAGAGCCATGACTCTCAACACCCGTTATTACGACAGCGAGTACAACCTGTACAACGTCAGCCTTTCAGGTGTGGCGTGTCGGTATTAAGTTGATATCGAAATCAAAATCTACGCTCCAGCCCTCTTAAAGATCTCATCATGATCAAGCAGCACCACAAGCTTTCCTACCTGCGCAAGGACTTGAGCCGAAGCGGACACCCCTGGCTGAGTGATCTCAGAGACGCAAAGGATGACCAGTTGATAGCTATCCCGGCCTCACTTGCCGCATGGATCTCGGACACGCGGCCGGATTTGCTGACGAAAGAGCGTGTCAAGATTTTGGTTCTTGGCACCAGCATCGACACCATGGACAAGGGTGGAATGTGGTCGCTGGTTCCCAGAATGGTCGGAAAGACTGGTGAGTGGGCAGAAATCGTCGTCGCCACATCGGTAGGGGATGGCGAGGCGATGAAGGTCGGGCTGGTACCGCCAGCGGCTGCAGCCCAGGTGACTTACCTTGGTGCGCAGGGTCTGGACCGCATTGTTCAAATGCCTTTGCGCGGTTTCGACATCGTTTTCGTCTCGATGTCGGACGGCACAGTCGTCAACATGCTTCTCTCGCAGGACTTCAACCTGTGGCCGCTGTTGAACGACGGCGCCACGCTTGTGCTTCCAACACTCAATGAGACCTACGCATCTTTGCACGAAGACGCTGGTGGTCTTTACGGACTGGCCAGTGAGCGATACACCCATCGGTTCTATCAACCTTCTCACACTTGGTTAGATCCAGAACCTCAGCTTTGCATGCCGCTTCTGGTGTCGATGAAACAGGAGAAGGTGCTGGACGCCGAAAACCTGGCCGAGGCCAATCGGCTCACCGGGCTTCTTATGGAGCGAACAGAAACAATCGTTGAGCTTCGCAGCGAGATGCAAGCTGAGATGAACGACCCGGCGGAGTATCGACACTGGGGAATGGAGTCGACTTGCTTGTCATCGTCCTCTTCGGAAGACACATTCATTACCCTGCCAAAGAGTTTTGCAGTTCGCCGAATTGCTCGCCGCATCAGCAGGATGGATGGCGATCGCGTGTCCAACGACTCGCTGAGGTTCACAGTCACTGAAAATTCAATGGACCACTACCCTGGGCCAGAGGCTCACTGGATAGAACGGATGAGCTGGGCGTGTGACTTGTGGGAAAGCGGCCTTGGAAAGTACTACAAGAACACACTTGAGGCTGTCATGGGTCTGGGCACCGGTGTACAGATCAAAAAGGTGGACATGGAAGCGATGGCCGATCAGATTGGAAGCGCAGCCAACCTGAGCGCGAACAATGCCCAGGCCTTGAAATCTCTGATGGGGGGCACCCGCCATGCGCCCTCAAAAGATGAGCGCGTAATCCTTGCTGAGATCAGCAAGCGAGAAGAAAACAAAGTGATCGAAATCCTGCGCGAAAAACCGGAACTCACTCGGGCCCGAAACGAAAATAATGAGCCGCTAACACTTTGCCTGCTCACGGAGGGCATGTTCAAAGCCTTCTATGCGGTCATCGAGCTCGATCCAGAGCTTCTTGCCGAGGATTCGGTGCAACGTCCTGTCATTGTCGACGCAGCTTCACACGACAAGACGGGTGCATTGATGAGGTTCCTCATCGGCAAAGGGGCTGACATCGATGCGCAAGATGTGATGGGATGGAGTGCGCTGTTGATTGCAATGCAACGGCAGAACTGGGCCGCCGTGGAGATTCTTCTCTCCAAAGGCGCGAGGACAGATCAAGCCAATGCAATGGGTATGACGGCTCGATCGATGGCCCAAGGAGAGCATGACAACCTTGACGAGTTCTCCAACATGCTTCCCGCCGGGATCGACAAGAGGCAACTCATGGAAATGCTTCAGAACTCAGGGGTGCTGTGCACGAGCAGCTCCATTCCACCGGGCCTGCGAAAAGCCATCATCGATCACCAAAGATGAGGTTTGTTCGCAGGATTCAATCGAGCACCGACCGCATCTATAGTTGGGCTTTCACGTCGTCACTGGCTTCAACAGCGACACCATTGCCCAACTGGAGTGGCAAGTTGGGCTTTTACGTCGAGAAGAGCTAGAAATGTAGAAGAATCGGTTTGCGATCACTCGTTCGCCGCGACAAGCTGCTGTACCAGAGCCTTCTGTTGCGAAAGCAGCGCCCGAAATGGGTTGCCCTGGGTAGATGGCCCGTACAAGTTGAGCGTCGTTGGAACAGAGCGAATAGCTGTGGCACCAACAACCCCGACCACTCGCACCAGCCTCCCCTCGTAATTCATGGTGCTTCCGACGCCTAGGTATGCAGCTCTGGTGTCGTGATCAATGAGGCCGATATTGACGGGTCCCTCAATAGACGGGCCAGGAACTGTCGAGTCGGCAAGTCGCTTCTTGATGGTCTCGCTCAGATCTCCATTCGCACCCAGCTTCTTCTTCTCGTAGTCGATGTATATCTGCACCACGTCTGCCCTCGTGACTGCTGGAGGCAAAAGCAGCTCGCGTTCCTCTGTGAGTTGCAGCAGATAGTTGCCATGGTTTTGCAGCAGCAAAGCAGGGTTGGCGCGCCGACTCAACCATTCCTTGCAATCGGAAAAGAGGACGGCCACTTTGCTTCTGCCACGGTTGCCCTCCTCCTGCAGCTTGTAGTGCAGCGCGCCCAGCTCATCGTCACGCGGGATGACGCAGTGCCCCTTGGGGATCACGAGGTTCACTGAGATCTCGGCAAACCTGACTGTGACCAAGGACTGGGCTGAAGCTGCAGTGGCAAAGGTGGCAACCAGGGAAAACGTCGCCATCTTGATTTTGAAGGGGGTCACGAAAACTCCTTGGGCTCAACTTGAGCAGCTACATCTCCGGTGGCCTCACATGCGCGCCACCAGGCCCACCGACCAATCATTCAACCTTCATGAGCCCATTTGATGGCTTCTACTTCCTCATGAAAGCGCTGAGTCAGCCCGGAAGGATGCCTGACTGTAAATGTGCCATCAAGATGGCCTTGCATGAGATGGTCTTTACGTCTGCCCACCATCGCTTCCGAAAGCAGCCCTCTTCTGGCCAACTGAAGCCGCAGCTCTTCAGCCTCTGTCTTCCTCGCTTCATCTTGTGCTCGCACCGCGTCGAGTTCGGTGGCCGCAGCGGCTTGCCGCTTCAACTCAGCCGCCGTCTCACGCAGATATCGCGCCCTGGCCACTGCTTCTTGACCATCCGCTTCAGAAAACAATCGAGCCCATCGGCCGATGTTTCTCGATTCCCCGTCCAGTTCCGCAAGCGCCATTGCAAAGAAATGATCGTCGCCCCTTGGAGCAGAGTCGACTCGCGGCCCGTGCTCGAGGGGTGTTTTCATGGGTGGCTCGACAGGGATCGCTGCTGCCGTTGGTACGGGAAGAGCAATGCTGGTGGTGCTGGGTGCGCCCGCTGGCTTTGCATTGGTCTCGGCGGCGCGCTTCAATGTCCCGTATGTGTTTTGAACCCTCTTTGAGAGTTTGAAGTAGCTCACCCAGACGGCGCAAGAAATGCCGGACACCAAAATGACTGGCACCAAATTGCTCACGATGAAGTCAAGGTCTCTTAGCCCCAATACACCGACGACACTGACCAGGGTGATTGCAACGTTCGCAATGGCGATGCCAATCAGACTCCGCACCGCAAGGTCCACCGACTCGGGCTCGAAGGCCTTTCGCAGCCGCTCGGTGAACCACCAGGTGTACACAGTGACGCCCAGCAGGAATGACCAGCTGATCGATCGGAACAGGACCATCTCGGGAGAGGCAAAGAAAATCGGGTTATCACGCTCGATCTGAGCGAAGTCACTGACAAGCGCACCTGCCCCCATCACTGGCGCAAGGAACCGACTGGCCGAGATGAAGAAAAGCAACCAGCCATGGACCCCGTAGAGAGATTTTTCGGCTGTGCTGACGGAAATGGTTTCGTCATTCATGGGGTGGTTTCGATCAGGCAGTTGTTCATGGGCGCCGGCGCTTGATCGCGCTTCCGGTGGATGCAATGCCGGGTTCAGTTTTCGGATGTGTAGGGGCTGAGTTCACACGCTGAACAACATCATCCATGACAGCAATCTCGATTTCATTGTGGTCGCGTACCGCGATGAAAAACTCACGCATTTGCTCCACCGATGGCGCATTGGGCAAAAGTGTTTCATAGCCCTCATCATTGAGGCTCGGGCGACCTTCTGACAGGCGTCGAATTGCAATGTCGTACTTCGATGGCACGCCACCCCGCTGGAACGTCGCGAGCATGTCGGCCGGCTTGAATCGACCCTCCTTGAGCAGGAGGTAGAGATCAAACCAGTCACGAGTTTTCGATCTGTCGGCCGCGACGATGCACTTGAGCCTGAAGATCTCTTCCATGCTCGCAACGCGTGGGCCGGGACTTTCAACGTGCTCGAGCTGCCTTGAGTTCTCCGCGTCGGGGGCAACAAACGTCACCTTCACCGTCCCATTGACAACGTAGTCCTGCTGGAAGTCTCGGTAGTCCATGCCAGTGTCCTCGAACTCAGCGACCACCTCAGGTGAATCGTTTGCATTGAATTCAAAGCCGGCCGCCCATGCGCGGCGTTTCAGTGCGTCGATTCGGCCCTTGGGGAGCTGCTTTCCAAGAAACATGAGGTCGAGGTCCTCACTGATCCGGTGGTCCAGGTGCATCGACAGGGCGGTCCCCCCGACCAAGACGAACCCAGATAGCGCACGATCGTCACGAAGAAAGTCCCACAGTTTGGCGGTGTCGGGCCTGAGCATTGGAAATTCCTTTGGCAAAGTTCTGCAACCTCCTCTCCACTTCTTCTTGTGTGCGAGGCTTCAGTGTTGGCTTGACCAGTCGCCATTGGGTGCTGACCTCATCCAGCCCATGAGCCTTCACAGCCTCAGCGAGCAAAATGAGACCACCCTTGGCAAGCGCGTTTCGGATGAGGGTCCCTGTGTCCATGTTCGGGTTTGACCAGGCCAGACCCCATTTGGGATCTGCGAGAGGTGATCTGTTCGTGGCGATCGGCGCAGGATCAGCAGGACGGGTGTCTGGGGCAAGTTCCAAGTGAAGGCCCACCACTTTCGCCAAGGCCTCAATCGTTCGCAGATCTACGGTCCCGCGCTTTTTGGCTCTGGAGATGGTTTCAGGAGCCATCCCTGCCATCTCGGCCAAGCGCGCCTGGTCCAATCCAGCAGCTTGAGCTGCGGACAAGACCTGGGCGAGGAGATTCGAGGCGATTGACATAGCGGTCAATCGTAAGTCGCCTTGATTTATGTGTCAATCGGTCGGGCCTGGCTGATCGGTTCTTGAGGCCGCGCGCTCAAACTTTCCGGGGCTTTGCTGCAGATTTCGAATCAAGGCTCGAAAGGAATCTGAAACGCCTTGCGCACCCAGTCTGATTGCCACCACAGCACCCCCAATGGCGGCCATTGCCAGGCAGGCGAGTTCAACTGACTCGTGCGGCAGCAGGCCGTACCCATCAAGGGCAAGAAGATGCCGTGTCGAGGCCATGTCGCGATGAATGAGTGAGTCCAGTGCGACGTGGCTCCACACGCCCACGAAAACTGTCGTCCAGAGCATCGCAGCCCGTATGGGTTCGAAAGTCCACCTCCAGATGCGGCGCCCCTCCAGAATCTTCCAGACGATGACACAGGCTAGGGCCACTGGCACCGCACCCGGAAGGGTGTGAGTCCACCCATGGAGTTCGTCTGCCCCCCTCGCCATCAGCACCCCTGGTTCGATATCCATGGCCACCTGAGAGAGGGCAAAAACCTGCAGCGAAATCAGCCGCGGGGCGAGTGATTTCGCGGCGACGCCGACTCCAAGATGGAAAGGTGTGAATGGCATGCATTGCTCCGTGTGACCAAACTTCATTGTCCCGGACACAGGCTTCCAGGAACGCCCGCCGGTGACCAAAGAGGCCATGGAGCGATCAAGGCATCCGTTCAAGGTGCGAACGCATCTGCATGCCCCTAGAATTCGCCAGGCGTATCCGGCGCCCACCGCCCACACAGGTGAACTGGCTTCGGCCGGACGGTGATCGATTTCTTCACCTCGACTCCTGCGTTGGGCATGTGGGCTGCCCATGGGCGCACAAGGATGCACGAGATGATCAACCGACTCACAGCCACCATGCTGGCAGGGATGAAGCGCGAAGCCAAAACGCTGACGCGCGAACAAGGCTCCCCCTACAACGTCATGCTCGAGCAGATTGCCCGGTCAAGGGGGTACAGCAGCTGGCACCATGTGCTGGAGGTCCGAAAAGCCACCACCCCCGCCTCCACCCTCGCCTCCCCAGCTGGCAACCCACGAGCCGTGCTTCTGATCAATCCCGTGCTCTCCCCCTCCTTCGACGACACACCCAATGAGGAACGATCGGAGGAGGAGCTATTGACCTGGTGGATGAAACCCTTTGCGATCACCCTCCCGGATGGTCGCCTGGAAGTTCGATGTCTCGACGGTGGGGCTTGGGATCGGTCTACAAACTACGGGGTCGCAGATTCGCCGGCGGCCGCCCTGGAACTGGCCAGAGACAAGCTTCGCCGTTGGATGGGATTTCTTGAAGCGCCCAGGGCTGTTTTAGACGATGGGAAGGTGGTGATGACCGTCGACAGTCTCTGGCCGGATGTTCCTCGCGCGGTCTTGATCGAGTTAGGAGACACCGGGGAGGCTGCAGCCTGGCTGGAAAGCTGGGAGCGCGAGCTGAAAGAAGACCCCTCAGCCGGTCGCGCGAAGATCCTGACAGCACGCCGAGCAGCTCTAGTAGCTTACGGCCTTCAGCACCGAGGTTTTGACCACTTGGCATGGGTTGAAAGCACACAAGCTGGGGGATGAACGGGGAGAGTCTTTATTGGTTGAGATATACAATACACACAACCTACCCGACCTCACCAGCTGACATCACTCATGGACCTCGACGCGTACTGGAAGAAGATCTGCAATCTTGTCGATACACACGGCTGGGCTGTTCAGAGTGTGTTCGAAGACGTCGAAAAGGGGATCCCCAGCATCTCCTACACGGTAGGCCTGAGCGCGCGTGGATTGCCAGAAATCCTGCTCATGGGCATTGATCCCCGAACAGCCAACATCTTGCTCAACGCAGCGGCTGAGAAGCTGATCGGCGGAGAGTTCCAGGCGCAGACTGGCTCGATCGTGAACGAAGTGGCCAACATGCCTCTGCGGGTCAAACAGCTGACCATTTCACAGTTCGAACATTTCGGTCGCATGGCCATGCTGCATGGTGAGAATTTCTCCCATGCGGTCCCTTCTTTCCAGCTGGTGTTCCCGGATTCAATGGGCCGGTTCCCAGACGATCCCGCATGCGATCCCATGATGCGAGATATCCAGGACATTGACTCCATGATCGCGCGCGACTCTGAACCCTCCCCCGCAAAGCCCTACCGCGGACCACGGAAACACTGAACCCAGGATGGCAACGCAGCAACTCCTCCTTCTGGGGATCTTGGTCCTGATGGTTGCTCTGACGCTGCTCGCGTTGGCCTATTCCGTCTTGCGAAGCGAAGTTTTACAGCTGCGCGAACAACAAGGCATTCTGGCGGGCTTGAGCCGCGTGTTCCGCGACGTTGTGGCAGATGTCCGCAGCGGCTGGACTGCACGTGTGGTGGGCGATAAGGAGCTCGAAGACCATCTGGCCGTCGCCCGGCACGTCGCGCATTGCCTCCCTGTATTGCTCAACTCCCTCGGCGCGCGTGTTGGTTCGACCAATGGGCATCATGTATTCACGCCAGAGGACTTTGCGGCCACCGGGCTGCGTGACCAGCTGCAGCAGGTCTCCGACTTGTTGGCGGAGAGCGATAGAGACGAGCTCAAGGTGCTTTGGAAACGGCGTCGTCTCATCGACCTGGTGGCCATGCTTCGCGTCACACAGCAGCTGCATGACGGTCTCATGGCCAAAAGGTTGGCCGCTTTGCCCCAAGAGACTGGCCACAACAAGCTGCTGACCTTGCTGCGCGACAAGGCAGGTGCCGAGGAAATCCGAATCGAGGTGGAGATGCAGATCCGCCGCGATGACGCAGCCCGGTCGGAATGCTGATCAGTTCAGCAGTGGGGTCGACGCGTACCACCTCGAAGTCTTCGATACCCGGCTTGCCAGCCACTCGTGCACGTCTGCGCGGATATGACGCCCTGACAGCAAGAACCCCTCGAAGACCGAAGGAACATAGGGGGTGTAGAGAAGCTCCATACCCGCCTGCTGCAGCAGTCTCGACCCCTTCAGAGCATTGCATCCGCGACAGGCGCTCGCGACGTTCTGCCAGACATCGAGACCACCTTTACTGGTCGGCACGATGTGATCCCGCGTGAGGCCGCGCAGGTGGACGTTGCCGCAGTAAGCGCAGGTGTAGCGATCGCGTTTGAACAGCTTCGCATTCGTCAACGATGGCACCGCATCGAAGAGGTTGACCTGAGCGGCGCCACGCACCGCAATGATGGGGTGCAGGTCGATCTGAGACTGGCGCCCCGTCACGCTGTTCATGCCTCCGCGAAGTGACGTGCACACATCGCCGACCGTCCAACACACCGAGTCGGTGGCGTAGTACGGCGCGGCCTGCTCAGGGGAGAGCCAGGCTTGCGGGAAGCCAGTGATGTCGAGGCGCAGGATCTGCATAGATCACCTGTGTGGGCATTGAGTGTTGGTTGACGTTGATGGGATGGGGAAAGCGAAAACAACGTTGAGGCCATGCAAACTGGTGCCCGTGGCAGGAGTCGAACCTGCACGCTTGAAGCACGACCCCCTCAAGGTCGCGTGTCTGCCGTTCCACCACACGGGCTATGGATTTGGGGTGCGAGACGGGGGTCGAACCCGCGACAACCAGGATCACAACCTGGGGCTCTGCCACTGAGCTACACGCACCATAAAGATTGGCACCTCGGGCGGGTACGAGCCGCGACCTGGGGTGTAGAAAACCACCTGCTCTATCACTGAGCTACCGAGGTATGGAGAACGCATTCCGAAGCAGTTGCGCTTTGGAATGAGATCTCGTGGTGGGGGCGTCGGTATCGAAACCGCACATCTCGGGTAAAAGCCGAGTGTTCTTCCACTTGAACTACACCCCCCATGTGAAACTTTTCCTGGCGACGCAGAGCCTTGTTGGACTTGCTGTGACTGCCAGCCCTCTTGAAGTGGGCTACCGCGACGAGGGGATTTCGCGGGCCCGGCACCTTTCGTGCCTTCGGTTTTCGTTTCATGGAAACTCCTAGTTGATGATGTGAACAATGAATGAGCGGAAAGCGAGGTTCGAACTCGCGACCTCAACCTTGGCAAGGTTGCGCTCGACCAGCAGAGCTTTTTCCGCATGAAGTGGTCGTCGGCCACGGGGTTGAACCGCGGACCATTGCCTTGTAAGGGCACTGCTCTACCTCTGAGCTAGCCGACGTGTGAGCATGGGTTTCGGTCGCACAGCTCTTTGGGAGCTGGCGCCGAACCTCAACAGCCAGTCCCACACTGGCTCGACGGGTTGCAGCCGTTGCGCCCCTCGCGGCTATCTTGTCCGGGGCACTGCGTCGTGGCCATGTGCTCAGATCCCCACGCCGCCTATCGGTGGCGACTGCAGGGCCTGCACGGACACGTTCTCAGCGTTTCTGGTTTCAGGGCTGAGCTGACCTGGGCACAACACGGCGTGGCGTGCACGCAGTGAGGTGTTGGGAAGTGCGATGCGTCACGGCACCGGCACATGTGAAGAAGATGCGACTGGATGGTGCCGCAAGCCAGATTCAAACTGGCGACATTGCGCGTAGGAGGCGCACACTCTGTTCGCTGAGTTATTGCGGCGATTTGGCGGCCTATCGGGGAATTGAACCCCGGACACTCGGATGGACAATCCGACGCTCTACCACTGAGCTAACAGGCCTGTTGATGGCGCGTCCAGAAGGATTCAAACCTCCGGCCTCCCGGTTCGTAGCCGGGCACTCTATCCGCTGAGCTATGGACGCATGACTGAAGAATGGTGCCCATGGCTGGAGTCGAACCAGCATGCCTGTGGCGGCTGCTTTTGAGGCAGCTGTGTTTGCCGTTTCACCACATGGGCGCGTGAAAAATGATTGGCTCCCCAGCGTGGGATCGAACCACGGACGGTCTCCTTAACAGGGAGGCGCTCTACCGACTGAGCTACTGGGGAACAGAAAAAAAACTGTGGCGGAAAATATCAGATTCGAACTGATGAACCCATATTTCAGAGTCACTGCTTAGCAGGCAGTTGCCTTAGACCACTCGGCCAATTTTCCAATATGATGACGAGAAGTATGATTGGTGGCTGCAAATGGGGTCGAACCATCGCACGCTGACTTATGAGGTCAGTGCTCTACCTGCTGAGCTATGCAGCCAATGAAAAATGGTGCCCCCTGAACGAATCGAACGCTCGACCTGCTGAGTACAAAACAGCTGCTCTACCAATTGAGCTAAAAGGGCAAATGCGATCTGAAAAGTTAGATTTTGGTGCCTAGTGGGAGTTTCGAAATCCCGACCTATCCCTTATCGAGGGAGTGCTCTTCCTCTGAGCTAACCAGGCATGATTGGAGCGACATTGGGGATTCGAACCCGCATCCATCAGCTTGGAAGGCTGAGTCCTCTCCCAGGAGAAATGCCGCGAAAAAATTGTCGTGATGGTGGAGACACGCGGGATTGAACCGCGGACCTATTGCTTGCAAGGCAAGTGCTCTCCCAGCTGAGCTATGTCCCCATGTGGGTGGTCGGAGTGAAGTGAATCGAACACTTGAAATCTCGCTCCCAAAGCGAGTGGTATGCCACTTACCGACACTCCGAAATTTTTGGTGGAGGGTGCTGGATTCGGACCAGCGCGCTTTTTACAGAACCGGGTTACAGCCGGTCACCTTCAACCACTCGGTCAACCCTCCAAAAATCTATGTTCTGGCGGAGAGACAGAGACTCGAACTCTGGCGTCCCTTGCGGGACCATCACGTTTCCAACGTGCGCCGTTTGACCGCTCCGGCATCTCTCCATAAAGTGTTTGGCGGAAGCGCCGGAGACTCGAACCCGGACAGCAGCGAACTGCTCACTCCGATTTCAAATCGGGGGCCTTACCATTGAGGCTACGCTTCCAAAGTATGAGTGGCGGAGAAACAGGGATTCGAACCCTGGTGCCCATGAATGGACCATCTGCTTTCGAGGCAGCGCCGTTTGACCACTCCGGCATCTCTCCGTTGGGTGTTGTGTGGAGCACGAAAACGGATTCGAACCGCTGAGGATTTCTCGCCTGGTTTGCAATCAGGTGCCTTCGACCACTTGGCTATTCGTGCGATTTGAGAGTGGTGCCCCGCGAGCGACTCGAACGCTCAAAATCCCGGTTCTGAACCGGACACGTATACCAATTCCGTCAGCGGGGCATGTTCTTGGTGGGGTGCAATTTGGCAGAGGGTGCAGGGCTCGAACCTGCGCATGCGAGAGTCAAAGTCTCGTGCCTTACCAACTTGGCTAACCCCCTAGATGTCGAAGTCATGGTGCTGTGGGCTGGAATTGAACCAGCGACGCTCTGGCTTTCAACCAGACGCTCTACCTTCTGAGCTACCGCAGCATTGATTTGGCACGTCCTGATCGAATCGAACGATCAACCTCTGGTTTTGGAGACCAGCGCTCTGCCAGTTGAGCTAAGGACGTATTGAAGAGGGGGGTCGATGGCGCCTTTTCATCACGCTGGGCTTTCGCCGAGCTGGCGCTGATGCCATCCCTGATTTCTTGGGTGGCCACGACCAAATTGGAGTTTCAGATGGGACTCGAACCCACGTTGTCTGGATGAAAACCAGGTGTCCTAGACCGCTAGACGACTGAAACAAAAAACGGTGGTTGCGGAGGCTGGATTTGAACCAGCGATGTTGAGCGAATGAGGCTCACGAGGACGGCCAGACTCCTCAACTCCGCGAATTTCATTTCGAGTGAACCCAGAACGCGCGAGCCAGCACGTAGCACGGCATACCCGTGTGCCAGGCTGCCGCACTTCCCTTCCCGCCGTGGTCTCTTTCCTTTCGGTGCGGGGTAGGTGTTTTCCAGATGCACTCGAAATGAGGCTAGGGGCTGCTGCGACCACACGGCCGCAGCAACTCCCTTGCACTCATCTCGGATGGCATCGGCCGAGAGATCAGAGATCTGCCGGTTGGTCCCGATGCCATCGCATGGCTTCAAGTTGTTAAAGATCAGAGCTCTTTCGAGCAGCTGCCTGGCGATGCAGGCAACAAAAAACCCGGAGACCATTTCTGGTGTCCGGGTTCAGGGTTGGGTACAACCTCTGGGGGATAAGCCTCAGCCTGTCCCTCCCGGATACAACGAATTTTCAAAGGCGGCCGTCTGCTGAGCCAACTTGGAAACGCCGCTATGAAGCACTTCGATGGAATAAGAAATCGGTGACTGCCAATCGCACCCGATCGCGCACAGCATCGCGCGGCCGGCGGGAGCTGGCTTGCTTGCTGTTCTTGCGTTGATGGGTAGGCGGTTCATGGTGTGCTCGGGTACTTGAATGAGATATTCGATGAGTGAACTGTAAACGATGTTTACAGGCTTGCCAACTCTTTTTTTTAGGCGTCCGGCTTTTTTTTCGTGATGTGCGTTTGATGCAACACGGGCACCAGGCGCTAGCTCTTCGCCGAAAGGATCGACTGCATAACCTCCCTGAGCTGATCGCGTTGTTCCTGATCGGCCTTCCTGTAAGCGCGCCGGAGCAGCTTCAGGAAAGCCTGCTCTTCGGCCTCCTCAGGCACGGGTGAGTTTCCGTGGTCAATGTCCATCCATCCCTTGGGTTTGTGCAGCTTGGCCTCGATTTGTCGCGCCATGGTGGGCCCCAGTTGACGCGCACCACTCTTCAAGCCCGAGAAGGCGGTGTTGTGCACTTCAATGACTGCAGCAAAGGCTCGATCCAGGCCTGCGATGGATTTGGATGCGTCCTCTGAGAGATGCTCCTCGACAAAGGACTTGAACAGCGCAAGCAAGTTTGCGCGCCTGATTTGGTTGACTTCCATGTCGACATTATCGATCGAAAGTCAACGTTGTTGACAATGATCCACCTCACTCGGCATGTCCTGTTGTGCAGTCACCAAGGATCTGAGCTCTACGTGAGCATTGAGGATCAAGAGACGAGCTGGGCAATGATGAGCCGAGGCAGCCAGCCCAATGGGCAAAGCTATGGCAGCTTGCCAAAGTAAGGTTCAGTGATCGGCTTCGAACCCCCGCCCCACTTCGGCGGGTTTTGCCAGTACGACTTGTCGCCAAGCTCGATCAACGCGCGCGCTGAGTTCCCTGTGCCTGGGGTGGCCTGGGCGCCCTCAATGGCGGTCGCAATCGCTCCAGTGAATGCCGCTTTCCCCTCCTGCATGCGAAGCTCGCGCACGCACCTGTCTGAAGCGATGAGCACCAGACCATTGGCGGATGAACTGACACACCTCGGGCGAACCTCTCCAGCCTCACCGGCTCGGCCCTCGAGCACAGGCCCGCCAGTCAGTGCGATCCAGAGCAGACCCTTGGCAACTGGAAACCGCCCGCGCACCAGCAATGCAGGAGGTGCATTCAAAAGGGTTGTGGCGGTCATGGTTTAGTTGGGGTACGAACCACCGGGCGGACATCGTCGCCAACCACTGGGGAAGCTTTGAGTTTGGCGACCTCCCGCAAACCCTCACGCAGCGCGCGTGGCGTGTATCCAGCCAGGAGGCGCATGTCCCGCTGCAGAGCATGCAGACTCGCGGTGAAACCGTCAGCATTCCCAGACTCTCTGTGAGCTTTGCACCTCTCCACTTCCAGCTTGATCATCTCCGCCGCGCGGCTTTCTCCTGCCTCATTCATTCGGTGCTTCAGGGTTCTGACCTCACTTGCCCATCGAATGTAGGCAGGTGCTTGCGGAGCGAATCTGAGCGCACGGGCGATGTCGACCATTGATGTGGCCGCGGCTATGCGGGCCATCGCATCTTGAGCACCACTCGTGTACACGTTCAGCTGCTGCACAACGAACGGGTGTAAGCCAGCAGGATCAGGATTGTTCAAGTGCTCTCCAACGAGTGAAATCAGGGCTCTGCAACCTGACCTCAAGGCTGGCTGCACATTCGACAGGACGGAGGATTCCGAACCCCAATGTCAGTAGACACTGACGATAGAAAGAGCGTATCATATATCTCTAACGCACTAAACGTCAAGTATGAAAGTACCCTTCGGGCATTGTGCCGTCACCCTCAAAACCACTCGGCAGTTCGATCCTGTCATGTGGGACAGTTCACGCTTGATCAACGGCCACACGCTCCTCATTGGCATGTCGGGCTCGGGTAAGACCCACACGCTCAAGCGAATGATCTCCGGGATGCAGTCGCAAGGTGCAGGGCGCACGCGGTTTCATGTGTTCGACGTTCATGGTGACATTCGCATCGATGGTGCCAGCGAGATGATGTTCGCAGAGCTCACGCCCTATGGACTGAACCCGCTGCGCGTCAATCCTGATCCCCATTTCGGAGGTATCAGAAAGTGCATTCAGAATTTCATCAAGACAGTGAACAAGGCTTCCTCCTCTCCGCTGGGGGTGAAGCAAGAGGCTGTGATCCGCAACGTCCTCCACGACGTCTACCGAGCGCACGGATTCAACCCTGATGATCCCGGAACATGGGAGGTCAACGAAGCTGACTCTCAGTTGGTCTCCGATGGCTCCGACAACCGCCTCTACCTGGATGTACCCTTCGCCGAGAAGGACGCAGCGCGCAGCCTGGGTGCTCGATGGGATCCTTCTAAAACGCTCTGGTGGGTGCCCACAGACCAGTACGTGGACGGGATCACCAGGTGGCTGCCTAAAACGGTGGGCCGCACCTACCCCACTTTGACGGATGTGCTCGGTTATGCGAACCGGCTCCTGAAGCTGAGCTTCATGGGATCTGATCAGGAGGCTGTGAGTCGCCTGGAGCAGTTTTCGCGTCACGCCTCGGCGCTCACCAAGCGCCAGATCGAAGCCGCGCGCGCCGGCCGCGACATGCCGGACCCCATTGCCCAGGAGGCCATGGACAAGGCGCGCGACAAGGCCATCGAGTCGTACGTCCGCTATGTGAACTCGATTCGCACCGGCCACGAATTCGACAGCTTGATCAAGTACGACTCCACCGAGGTGCTGAAATCGGTGGTAGACCGGATGGAGTCATTGCGAGCGACCGGCATTTTCAAGGGCGCCAGCGCCCCTTTTGACTCTTACGCACCGGTGTGGACGTATCGCCTGAACGCGTTGCGCCCCGAAGAGAAGAAGATGTTCGTTCTCTTTCGTCTGCAGGAGATCTTCGCCGAAGCCATTCAGCGTGGCGAGCAGACCGAAGTGCGCGACGTCGTCGTTCTCGATGAAGCCCACCTCTACGTGGACAACGACGACAACAATATCCTCAACACCCTGGCACGCGAGGCGCGCAAGTTCGGCGTGGCCATCATCGCGGCCAACCAAAATGCCGATCTTCCAGACGGCTTCCTGAGCTCACTTGCCACAAAGATCGTCCTGGGCATCGACGAGATGTATTGGCGCCAGGCTGAGTCCAAAATGCGCATTGAGCAGCGCATGCTGGCCTGGGTGCGTCCCCGTGAGTTCATGGCGGTCCAGCTCAAGGAAAATGGATCCACTCGCAGCGACTGGCGCTGGGTGATCCTCCCACCGCGGCCAGGTGAGGCTTTGAAGGTGACCAAGGCCGCACTTGAGCCAGTGCCCCTCCTTGTGCAGAAGGAAGCAGCCTGAAATTCACGGCTGGAGCGTGGCCTGCACGAAGGGCCTGAATCCTTCGAAGATTGGTATGGCGCGCAGGTAGCACGTGGTGGTGTCGGCCTCTGATCGGATCGGGCCACATGACACCTCCAGGCGAACTTCAGCACTCGTTCCCGCGCGCGGCACCTTGATCGCGCGCATTCCCGTGTCTGCGAACTTCACTGGGTTGAAGGTCTCCAGAATCGTGTCATTGGCGGTCTGGATTCGCATGGTGGCTTTTTCCGTGATGTAGATCTGCGTGAGTGCAAACACCTTGCTGCACTGAAGTGCATCGGCGCAGGTGTACCGGGCGTTGGCCGCCGCTGTGTTCATCCTGGACTGCAGATCAGCGAAGCGCCGGCGTGCTTCAGCGCTTTTCCGCTCCTCTTCCTCTTTGGACCTGGCCATCGAATCGGAATTCTCGCGCTCGAGCTGCTCGCGATCGGCGATCGCCCTGTCGAGGTTGGCGCGTGCAACACGCACCGCTGCAGGTGAAGCCACGACGCTGTACATCAGAACCCTCTGACCCTCGATGCGAGCCCCCTCCTTCGATCCGTACGAAGCCATGGATGCCCGGAGCCGCGGAGCGGAGAAAGTAGCCTCTGCGGCCGTGAGCAGCTGAGGGTTCTGCGCCACCATGGCAACAGCACGCTCCCGGTTGGCTGCGTTGGTGGTGATCAGTCCGTCCTCCACCAGACGATAGGCAACGTCCCAGTTGCGCTTCCCGATTTCTGTCTGCGCGCGGTCCAGGTAGTTCTGTCCTTGAGTCGCGCAGGCCGAGAGCAGTGCAATCACCGATACCAGGAGGAGTGAGCGGAGCATGGGAAGTCGCCTTTCATGAGTTTGCGTCATTCTCACCGAACCCAAATCCACTTGACAGGCCCCGGGCCGCTCAAAGAAAAAGCCCCGCAAACCGTGGCCTCGGGGCTTCATGGGAGGGCTGCTGAAGAGTCAGCGAAGGATCCACAGAGAATGGCGGCCCAGAATGATCCGGATGCCGGTGGCCTTGACCAGGCCGCCGGTTTTCGAGGGAATGGGATCGTGCAGGCTGGAGATGTCGAACAAGGTGCGCGAGAGCACATCGCCTTCGTGGTTGCCCCAGCCGTCCTGTTTGTCGGATCTGATGTACGTCACCCGGATGCCCATGAACTCGAATCCTGGGTAGATGGGCTTGGTCGCCGCCATCGGAGCCTGGCCGATTTCGTCTGCGCTGATGTTGGGGTCAAAAGTGTTCATGGGGTCTTTCGATGCTGTGAAGATGATATCAGATTCGCTCAACGCGAGTGCGTACGCTGCTCCGGGCATCGGTTACAGTCACTTACACAAACCACCGGGGAGGACATCACTTGAACGATCAATTGAACTTTGCTGCTCGCGCGGCCGTCGCCATCATCTTGGGATCGCAGCTGTTGGCGTGCGGTGAATCTGCACCACCTGCTTCGACCTCTGCAGCACCTGGTGCGGCGTCAGCTCCAACAGCAGCCCCTGAGCTCAAGTCTCTTCAGGCTGAGATCACCAAGCTGAAAGCTGAAGTCACCCGTCTACAAGCCGAAAACGCCGATCTGAAGCAGACGCCTGCTGCCCTGCTGCTTGAAGTCCAGAAGAACGCTGAAGCCCTGGATCCTGGAAAGACCGCCGCGGCCCTGCAGGCACTGGTCAATCGGTTCCCATCGAGCCCTGAGGCGCAGACAGGTGGCAAGCTGGCCACCGCGCTCACGGCAAAGATCATGGCTGCGGCCGATGAGAAGGATCGGCTCGCGCGGCTGGGGCTCAAGGCGATCAAGGTCTCGGCGAGTGCCGAGCTCGGCGGCGTCAGCATCAAGGTCAACGGGTTCGACCTGGTCAAAAAATGGATCTTCGACGACTACGGCCACCAGCACTTCTACCGTGAGGCCACCCGCGGCAACCTGTACGCAGTGGCCAGCGTCTCGATCTCCTCAAAGGCGAAGGACCCCCTTCTGCCTGGCATCGGGGTCTACCAGGCGGTCGGCCCCAATTTGGTCTTGCTCAGCCCCATGGCATACGAGTTCCAGCGCTGGATGGACTACGGTTCGTATCTGGGCAACGGCCATGATTTCCGCAACGATTTCAGCCACACCGAGACCATTGGCTTCAAGGCGGGCGCTGAGGTCTCTGAAGACTACCGGTCGGACGTTCTCTTCCTGGTGGCCTCCAAGCATGCATGTCACAAGCGTGAGACCGAGCGGTTCAAGAACCCGCCCGTCTTTTACACGGCAGGCAACTGCGGGATGATCAAAACCACCCTGACGGTCGACGACTTCAGCCAGGGCAATGTGGTGGCCTTGAGGGTTCTCAACGTGGGCAAGCTCTGAGATCAGGTTCCTGATTTGGCATGCGCACGGGGGCGCCTCTCGCCGGCCAGATCAGGCAGCGCCTCGATGTAGCGGCGCATGGAACGATCCTCCCAGTGCCCCAGGCGCTGCGTCATCAGCTCGGGATGCTCGCCGCGGCGCAGGCCTGAGACGATGTAAGCGCGCCGCAGCGCTGTGGCACCACCAGTGAGGATCCACAGCGTTGTGTCGTCCACCACCCCTTGTGCCATGGCGAGTTTTGCGACGGGCTTCAGGTTGACAAACAAGGTGCCGGCATCGAGTCGCTCCCCATTTTTCCCAGCCGGAAACATCACCACGTTCTTTGGGTCGGCGAGCATACTGGACATGCGCATCGTTCGAAACTCCCACCAGGCCTGAAGGCCTCGGGCAGCTGCGGCATCCAGCTTTGTGTTGTGGTTGCGAGAGATCTTCACCGTCGCAGCCGCAGGTATGTCGATGCGGAAACGCTCATGCGGGCCGGCGTCAGCGTCGTAACGGACCTGGTTGACCGTCATCTTCACGATCTCAGCAGAGCGAAGCCCCGCGCCCAGCGACAGTGAGGCGGCCGCTAGCGCGCGCGCAATGCGCCATGGGCGCAGGCCGCCAAACGAAGCACCGTCATGCACCAGCATCTGGCGCTTCCTTTCCTTGGCGTCATCCATCTCCAGCAACTTGCTCTCAAACGAGAGCTGCAGCTCGATGTGCTGTCCGAGCCACTGAAGGATCCTTCGGACCTGCTCAGAGGAAACGTCTTCGGGCACATGGCGCGCCGGCGTTTTCATGTTGTGCAAGTTGATGACCTCAGCCGCGGGGTTGTAGGCAATCGCTCCAACCTCCATGGCTCTGCGGTACGCACGTTCGAGCATCCGTGCGTAACGCATTTGGGTATCGGCGGAGGACCTTGCCAGCGCGCTCACCAGAAACTGTTCGGCGTCATGCTCATTGGCGGCAACGAAAGCTTTGTTTTTGGCCTCGAGGAACGTCAGGTACTTGTTGAACATCGCTCGATACACCTTGGCAGAACTTGCCAGCATGGGCCGATCGATGGGTGCGAGCGTCTTGGCACGACTGCTGTCGCGGTAGGTCGGAGAGGAAATGAAGGACTCGAAGGCAAGCCGGGGCTCCGACGTCCACGAAATCGCGGTGTCAAACAGGGACTGCGGCTGAGCTGGGATGTTTTCCATGCGAAGTCATTGTATTTGGGAGTCGGTAGATTCGCCATTTATCCGTTAACGGCCCAACAATAGGTCCTGAGACCATTTTCTTTGTTTGGCGTCGAAGCTTTGCAATGACGCCTTTGAATTGCGCGTGAACCTCTGATGGGCGTCTTGAAGTTTCATGCGCTGAATCTGGGCCGTTAACGGAAATAAGAAAAGGCAGCCGTTTCTCAACGGTCTGCCTTCATTTTTTGGGTGGGAACGCCACCCTTCGCTGGCCGTCTTCGGTCAGCTCGCAGCGCGCAACGCTTCTTCGATCGCAGCAGCGCCGACGGCGCCCACGATGCGCTGGCCAGTGGCCGAATACATGGTCGGGGTGCCCGTGACACGGAACTTGCGGGCGAGATCCATGTTGCGATCCAGTGCTGAGATGTCAGCGCACTTCGTGCCGCCGGCAACAGGCTGACCAGCCATCGCTGCCTTCCAGGCGGCCGAGCGATCTGGGGAGCACCAGATGGCTTCGTTGAGGTCTCGTGACTGCGGGCCCAAGAAAGACACTGGGAATGTGTAGACCACCAGGTCCTTGATGCCGGCGAGGTCCTGGCTGAGCTTCTTGCAGAAGCCGCAGCGTGGGTCTTCAAAGGTCACGAGGACACGGCCCGGGGTTGGCTTTCCGTAAACCGTCTTGATGGCGTCATCAAAATTCAGGGAAGCGGAGTCGAAGACCGGTGAGTTGGCGCGCTCAAAATCGAGCTTACGTTTGGCCGTGAGCGATGAGCGCGTGCCGATATCCACGATGTGCCCATCGATGATGTGGGTTCCGGTCGCATCCACGTAGTAAACGTTGCCATTGACGATCACTTCGAAAAGACCATTGATGGGCGCTGGGCCGAAGGCTTCGGCTTTGGCACCGAGCAGCTTCTCGACGGCGGCGGTCAATGCCTCTGGCGACAGTGCTGCAGCCGTGGGCTTCTTCTGAGCAAGTGCGGCCACAGGGGTGAGAACGCCGGCGAGGGCTGCGCCAACGGCCCCGGAGAGGATGGCGCCGCGGCGAGTAATGGTTTTAGAGTTCACGTGAACGGTTCCTTGAGTTCAAACAGCTAGCACAAGTGATGTGCGTAGAGTATATCTGTTTCGCTCAGCAAGGGCCGGCCTTGAGCCTCTACCAATGGCGGGAAACTCACTGAACCAGCGGAAACTTGCACAGAACGCGCAGACCGTGCTTCCCGTCCGGGCGGTCATCGAGCACCAGCACACCCTTGTGCAGCTCTACAATGGATGAGGCCAGGGACAGTCCAAGACCGTGGGTGGACTTCACAACACCCGTGAGGCTGCGGTGCCGCCTGTTTCCGTACAGCGGGCGCCCAAGTTCATCGTGGCCAACCATGCCGTAGAAGGCCTGGAGGACGTTTGCACGCTCATGTCGCGGGATTCCTGGACCCTCATCCTGCACGATCACTTCGACGTGACTGCGGGTTCGCTTGCAGACGATCTCGACATCACAGCCGGGCTTGGCGTAGTGGATGGCGTTGTCAACGAAGATGGCCAGCAGCTCCTGGATGAGCCCCGGTTCCGCCACCACGAGCGCATCTGGCGTGGCAATCACCTTGATCAGGATGTCCTTGCCATCAGCCAGTGCCTGCCGGCTGTTCATCACCTCCGTGGCCACCTGCTCCATCGAGACAATTTGTGAGGTGAAGCCGTTGCGGCCAGCGTGGTCGATGTGCGCCATGCTCAGCACCTGGTCCACCAGGTTCACGACGCTCAAGGCTGCATCGTCAATTCCCTTCAGGCTGGAGAGAACCTGGCTGGTTGGGGCGTTGGCAGTGACTGCTGCGCGCGCGCTCTGCGCATGGGATCGAACCACGGCCATAGGGCTTTTGAGCTGGTGGGAAAAGTGACGGAAGATGTCCTGCTTGATCGAGTCCACGGCACCTTCGGCGCTCCATGCCATGCTGCGCATGTCTTTGAGCATGGTCTCCGCCTCGGTGCACAGTTTGTGCTCATAGGGCTCCGTCGTGTAGTCGCCGATCGGGCGAAACATGGCGGGCACATGCAGCTTGACTGTGCGTGAGAAGTCTTCATCCAGGAGGATGTCCGAGAGCCCCCGGTCCATGTTGATCATGCGGGCAGGCATCCTCCTGTCACGGATACCTCCATGGCCTTGCGTGCGGGCCTTGTGATGCAGCAACAGGAGCTGGTTGAATACCATGTTTTCGATGAGCAGGCAGCAGATCAGCGCGCACATGGCATAGGCCAGAATCGCCGCGGTGAAAAACAGCGCGTCGGGCTGGCTGCCTTCGTTCGGCCGCGCCAGGCCGAAGATCACCAGGGGCGCGGCGCCCAGCGAGGCGAACGTGAAGACAAGCAACCGGATGCGTGATCTCAGGCTGAATTCATCTGAATTCATTCGCCGCCACCCACCACCAGGGAGTAGCCAAGCCCATGGGCCGCCTTGATGGTCACGTTGCAGCCGGCGTCCTGGAGAACCTTGCGGACACGCGAGACCTGAATGGCCAGAGCTTCTGGGGACATGCCTTCCGGATCGAGTTCGAGCAGGAACTCCTTGCGCACCGTGGTGCCGGCCGGGCGCTTGAAAAGCGCATCGAGTAGCGCGTTGGCCTTGCGCGTCAGGTTGATGGGTTTGCCGGCGACGAGAAAGGAGCCTCGCCCCGCATCGAAGCTGAGGTTGCCCAGCTCACGAACGGTCTCGGTGGTTTTTTCAGCGCGCCGGGCCAGCACACGAAGCCGGGCAATCAGTTCCAGGGGCTCAAACGGCTTGGCCAGGTAGTCGTCGGCGCCCTGCTCCAGCCCCAGCACCCGGTCGGTGAGCGTGCTGCGGGCAGTCAGTACCAGAACGGGCGTGTTGTCGTTGGACGTACGCATGCGCTTGAGGACATCGATGCCGTCCATTCCCGGAAGCGTCAAATCCAGCACGATGGCATCGAACCTTGTGTTCGCGCGGCGTGCACGCTCAATCTGGCTCGATGCCGAAGAACCATTGGTCATCAGGGTGACCATCATTTTGGCCTCTGACAGGGCCTTGCTGACATGAGCGCCAATGTGCTCATCGTCCTCCACAACCATCACTCTCATCGCGTTCACACTCCAAATATGAGAACCATTGGGGTACAAGGTTCAGTAAACCCAGACCGGCCGTTTTCGGCAGGGTGGGCAATTGAAAGGTGAAACAAACTTCCTCACGTTTGCTCTGCGGAGTGGGGGTTATGAACCAAGGTTCGCGCCCCATCCGACTTGGGGTCCTTGCGGCAGCAGACACGACCTTACAGGGTCATATCGGCTGAACCTGAGCACGACTTGAGTTGCCGGGTCAGGTCAGTGCAATCTCCCGGGCGAAGTGCTTCGCCAGGGTTCTCTCAAAGACAGCGTCATCGTACGGCTTGGCGAGGTAGTCATTGGCACCGAGAAGGGCCGCTTTTTCCTGGTGTTTCTGCGCTGAGCGGCTGCTGATCACCACGATCGGGGTTTTGGCATGCTCCGGCATGCGGCGCAACTCGGCGATCAAGGAGAACCCATCCATACCCGGCATTTCCAGATCCACAAGGAAGCCGTCGACCTTCGCGCCGGCGGCCAGGCGCCGCAAAGCATCCAGACCATCGCTGCTGGCCACACTGGAGAAACCCAGGCGGCGCACTGCCCGCTCGTTGACCAGGCGCATGGAAGGTGAATCGTCGACCACCATGAGGCACGCCTGACGCTTCTGGCTTGCGTGGCCACTCTGGGCTTCATCCTTGATGTCGGTCATGCGCAGCGGGTTCACGATCAGGCTGACCCGCCCGCCTTGCCCAACCGTGCCTGCGACAAACCCGGGAATGGCGCGGATGTAGGGGCCCAAAGGCGACACCGAGGCGCGGAACTGGCTCTTCACACCTTGCACGTGCACAGCCTTGGATCCCGTGCCTTCACGCATGATGACCAGATACCCGGCATCCAGTTTTGCTGCGTCAGATGCCAAGGCGTCGCCGGCGGAGCGGCCCGGGAGCTTCGAGGCCAAGCTGGTGATTTCCAGCTGGCGGCCATCGAGTTCGTAGAACCCATTGACCAGTCGAAGGCGTTGTGACGTCATCACACCCAGAGGAACGACCTCGCGGATGATGGAAACCGGCATCAGAAGTTCGTTCTTGCCTTGTTGGACGGGCAGCACGGCCATGGTGGCGGCATCGGTGGGCAGGGAAATGATGAACTCAGTTCCTTGCCCAGGGCGGCTCTCCATGGCAATCACCCCACCAATCCGAGACACGGCATCGCGAACCACGTCCAGCCCCACACCGCGGCCTGAGAGCTGCGTCACCTCGGCTGCAGTGGAGAAGCCGGGCATGAAAATGAATTCATGGATGTCCGCATCGGTGTAGTCCCGGCCAGCCTTGGCCAGGCCGCGCTGGCGCGCCAGCTCGAGCACACGCTGCACATTCACACCGGCGCCGTCGTCTCGCACGGTGATGGTGACCATGCCGGCGATCTCAGCCACCTGGCGAGACATGCCAATGGTCAGGCGACCCACGGCCGACTTGCCCGCGGCAGCACGATCGCTCTCGATGCCGTGTGCCACGCCGTTGCGCAAGAGATGCTCGAACACGGGCATCAACTTGTCGACGGCGGCCGAAGGGATGCGGCAATCCCGCTCGATAACGAGATCCACCTGTTTGCCGGCGTCGGTGGCCGCGCGCTGGACAACACTGCCCAAGCGCACACTTTGCACGGCCAGGGGCATCAGCATCATGCCGCTGGACTCCCGCTGCAGCTCATCACTGACCTCGTGCAGATCGGCCTCATCGCGGTCAACTTCGGAGAGCTCGGCCGTCAAGGCCTCAATGTCGGCCAGAACGTCCCGGTGGGTCTCCGTCAAGGAACGAACGACTTCCTGCAGGGCGGTGTAGCGATCAAGCTCGAGAGGATCGAAGTCAGCCGCCGCGCTGCTGGCCACGGTAGATGCCGCGATGCGCGCGGCCGCCATGATTTCGATTTCACGGATGCTGACGCTCATGCGCTTGATGTTGGCCTCGAGACCCTTGGCCACGCGCCGCGCGCGCTCAAGGGATTCAGAGAGGCGTCGCTCAGCCGCGAGAACACCACCGGTGGCCACCCCCACCTGGACCACCACCCCGATGGGCAGGCGAACCGACGTGTCCGCCTTTGGCTTGGCCACCTCGCGCGCAGCAGGTGTCGTGCCCGAGGATCCGAGAGCCGGCATGACTGCCGCGTCCAGAGCCAACGGCGCCAGAGCAGCTTGTTCAGCAACATCTGCCTGGGCAGCCTGCAGATCCAGAGCGTCTTGCGTATCCGTATCGATCACCATGGCCGGCAGCTTCAATGCCGTCGCCACCGGGTCCTCGGCGATGTCTTGAGGAGCTTGTTCACCCGCAGCTGCCATCGGGACGACCTCCCGAGCAATGCCACTCAGAAAGGATTCAAGGAGGTCCTGCGCAGCGCGGATGGCGCCCTCATAGGCTGTGATGGTGGACAGGAAGTGCTCGGCGTCGTCGCCCAGGAGCTCGAGCTCATCTTCCATCACATGGAAAACATTGCCAGCGCGCATCAGGCCGCAGGTACGGCACACACCCTTGAGGGTGTGGATGTCGCGCTTGATTGAGCCCAGGAGGTCGTGGCGTTCTTCTTCGTCGGCCCCGGCAAATGACTGCAAGGCCTGAGAGAGGCTGTCGATGCAACGTGTTGACTCTTCGGCCATCACGGTGGCCAGCTCATCATCGATGCTGCGCAGGTCGTCTTGTGCGTCGACTTGGGCGGCTTCAAATCCGAGTGTGAGCTCATCGACGCCGCGGCGGCTGGCTGCCATCAGGCTTGCGAAGCTCTCAAGGGACTCGCCAGCAACGGTATCGGACTGCGCCGAGTCCGTGATTTCATCGTCGGCCAGGATGAGTTCATCGCTGCCCGATTCGTCTTCAGCGTCCAGCGCCGCCGGCGCCAGGTCGTCCTGGGCATCGGCCGCCGGAACCACGATCTCAACCGCTGCTGCCGCATGCGCAGCGTCACCAGGCATGGCGACCAGCTCCGGTGAGTTCGCCTGGTTGGCGATATCAACACCGGGTTGCCCGGACGACACGTCGAGGTGTGGAGCCTGGCTGAGGTCATCTTGCGAGATCTCGCTTGGCAAGTCATCGGCGTGAACCAGTACGCCATCAGCAGCAGCTGGCGAGGGTGAGGTTTGCTCGATGACTTCAGGCGGTTGAACACTGTCTTCAGCTGCAGGGGTGGCGCCGGTGTCGTCAGTCCCGGCGCTCAAGAAAAAATCCAACATGCGCCCTGCTTTGTCTTCGGCGCGCTCGACAGGGGCACGCTCCAGGTTTTCCGTCTCGATGTCTGCTGAAACCGCCATCTGCGCCAGCTCGGTGTCAATCACCTCGGTAGCGGGAGACACCAGGTCGGCCACGGGCTCGTATGGGCCTGTCGAACCCAGAGCGACTTCCAACGCATCCACAGCGGCTTCCAAGACGGACAGATCGGCAGGCACATCATCGGTGCTGGAGGAGGACGCCTGTGCCTCCACCTCAACAAGGTCCGATGAGGCGTGATCAGCGAACTCCTGACCGAGCTCGATCTCTTCAGTGACCATGGAGAAGATGGCCATGGAAGGGAGGTCTTCGGAGCTGGTTGCCCCGGCAAAGCTCTCCAGGCCAACCTCTTCAGGCTCCAAGTCCTGCAGCGCACCCGGGCGCAGGCGGCCGATGAATACGCTGTATCGGGCAATGTGCTCGAAAAGGGCGAGGCGGGACTCGTTCATGCGCCACGTATCCGGGCGAATGATTTCCCCCAGGATCTGCTGGGCGTAAAGCGCACCTTGTTGCAGGCCCAGGACATCCATCACACCGCTGGCCTGCCCAAAAAGAGCCTGGCTCGGGCGGCCGACCACTTCAGCCGCACGCGCGGCCTTGGCCTCATCCAGCGTCTGGCCCTCGGCCATCTTCATCGCGTTTTCGATGGAAGCCTTCAGCGTGGACAGTTCCTTCTGCAGCGACGACATGACGTGGCCGACGGCCGCATCGCGGCTTTGCTCCTGCATGGTGGTGCTGGTGCCCAGGACGCCGTCGAAGTTGGCGCGCGAGGCAATCTGCAGCATGTCTTCCTGCGACTGCTCCGAATGCCAGGTCTCCACCGTCTGCTTGATGAGGGTGAGTACCTCGGCGCCCCGGATCCACGCATTGAACACATCAGGCGCTGGAATCGCAGACTGCTTTATCTCAGGATTGGTTTCGAGCTCACGACGCTGCGCATCGACCCGCTCGATCTCAAGGATGTCTTCCACAGCACGGTTGAAGGTGATCGTGAGCTGGTCGAAGGCGTCCAGACCCAAACGCTGGGACTCCTTGGAGAGGATTCGTGCCATCTGCTCGATCTGATTCGTCTGGCGCACCACGCTGGCCTGAATGTAGATGTCGCAGATGTCTTGCAGGCTTTTCGAAAAAGCCTTGGCCAGGCCATGCATGCTGACAATCCCGTCCTCCGCCTTCATGACAGCGGGATTGAGCAGCGCGTACCGCTTGCGAAAACGCTCATTCGCAGGATCGCCCGAGAGGTTGTGCGCAGCACTCCAGAGCAGACGCGACAGCAGGAATGGGTGCGGCGCCGGTGGGGTGATGTGGTTGGGGTTCGACAAAAGGTCGAGCATCTCGGCGGAGAAGCTCACGATCTGCGCGGAGATCTCAGGGTCCGCGGCCATCTCCCACTGGCTGAGTAAGCCCTCGAACATCCCACTCAAGCTGGGATAAGGGTTCACCCGAGCCAGCGCCGTGAAGTCGGCATTGCCCTGCTGGGCTTTGGCCAGCTCAACCAGCAGAGCTTCTCGGCTGGCCCCTGGCTCGGGTACCCACAGGGCGTCGATCTCCAGGGTCAGCGGCACCGCCATGAAGAACATCTGATCGATTTGCTGCGGACTGAAGGTGAGAACCTCCGGACTGCACTTGCGAACCATGTTCCTGAAGCACTCGTTCAGACTCGAATTGTTCGCATTGACACCGCGCGCGACGTCGGTCAGGTACAGGCCCATGGCCTTGATGGCGTTCTGCAGCGTCTGCACGCGGCTGATGAATTCATCGCGGCCGGAGACCTCCTGGGGCTCAGTCTCGATTCGCAAGGCGAGATCACCAGCTGCGCCGATGTAGTTGCCTACGCTCCAGTATCCGCAGAAGAAGGCCGCGTTCTGCATGATCGCGAACTTGGGGCTCATCGCATGCTTGACGGGGTCGTCGCTGAAACTCGGGATCGTGCGCGAGAGGACGCGAAGCTCCTCGACAAGTGCTGAAGCCAGAACACCCAGGACAGCCACGCGGCGGTTCTTGTCGGTCTTCGTCGAGGTGTTCATGTCCGTCCTAGATTTGATGTTTTGATCTCTACTGCGCTCTGAAGCACTTCAACCAGCGCCGCCCACACGGGCAAAGCGCTTGCTTGCGGCGTCAGCCGATGCTTCGATGGACTTGGCGTGTGTTTCCAGAACGCCCGTCTCTTTCGCCGATCCCTGAACCTGGACCACGACACCTTCCAACCCCTGCTGGACGCGGATCGCACTGGCGCGCACCCGCTGGCCACCGGCGCTGATGGCGCGGGTGAGTGATTGCACGCGGGCAAGGACGGTGGCTGCAGAAGCGGTGAGCGAGTTGGCCACGACACCCACGTGGGAACCTGAAACGATCTGGGTCGTGGATCGGTCGACGGCCTGCTGCGCCGAACGGGCGTCGGCCTGGGCACCCTGGACCAACTTGAGCATCTTCTCGACAGCTTCTTCGGAGCGACGCGACAGGGCGCGCACTTCGGCGGCCACAACCCGGAAACCCTTGCCCATCTCCCCAGCCCGCTCGGCTTCCAGTGCTGCGTTCAACGAAAGCACACCGATTTGTTCGCTGATCTGGGAGAAGCTGTCGACAGCTTCGGCAATCTCCAGGCCTCGCTCACCCACGCGCTTGACGTTCTTGGATGCGTCCTGCAGTCCTTCGCGCATGGCTTCCATGCGCGAAACAGCTTCACGGATGACCTGGTCGGACTCACCAGCGCGCTCGGCAGCGGCGGTGGAAGCAAACATGGCAGCCCGGGCGTCGATGTCGTTGTTGATGATCTCCAGGCCAAAGGACCCGATTTCCTGGGACAGCTGCGCCGTCGCGGCCAAGGCAATATCCAGTGACTGAGACATGCCCTTGATGGCCGCCCTGGACTCAGTGGACACTTCATGGATGCTCTTGACTTCACCAATGGTGAAGCGAATGCGGTCCATCACCTCGTTGAGCATGCGCTGAAAGCTGGCCAGCTCATCGGTGCGGTCAGGTGCCTTGCTCTGAAGCCGGCCATCGAGTACCGACTTCAAGCCTCCCTGCACGCGCTCAAGCGTTTCTTCGGTGCCATGGAACTGGGAAATTGCACGCTGGAAGCGGCGGTTGTAGTCCGCTGCCACTGTGCGCGCGCCCTTGATCAACATCCACACGCCGGCCAGCCCCATGAGCACCGAAATGAAGCTGATCACGGTGCCGGCAGAGCCATTGGCAGCGCTCGCGGCCACCTGGTCGGCCTTGCTGCGGGTCCGTTGAGCTGCGGCCGCCAGGGTTGCAATCTCTTCTTGAGTTACCGGGGCAGCAGCGGCGGCCCGGGCGGGCGTGGCGATTGCGCGCTCGATCTGGCTCCAGACGCCTCGGTATTCGGTGGACTGCAATTCAAAGGCTGCGTTGCGAACGTCGAATTCAGCTCGAAGGGCGGTGAACGGCGTCACACCCGATTCAGCATAGGCGGCCAACCTGGCGACAGAATCCACGGCCTTGGAAGAGGCCCTGCCATCGACAAGACGCTTTTGCAGGGCATCAAGCGCTGAGTACTGCGCACCGAGCGCTTGAGAGAACACTTCAGCCGCGGCATGGCGATCGCTGAGCTTTTGCATCGCCGCCCGGAAATCAAAGTACCCCTGCTGGAGCAGATCGAACTCGCCACCCAATGTCCCCAGGGCACTGCGAAGACCGCCGGCGTTGACGCTGAGCATGGCATCCGATGCCGAGTCCAGGCTGTTGATCGCTGCCCGCAGCGACCCGCCACCACCGTTGCCCAAGCGACCAACGCCCTCTTCCGCCAGCTTCGCCACAACAAGTGCTTGTTGCGCCGCCCCCCTCACCTCAGTCGCATACCGGTAGCTGCCCTGGGCAACCGCCTGAAGGACGCACGAAAGGACGATCAGGACAATGCTCGTGATGAGCATGCTTCGCTGCGACTTGGAGAAGTCGCCAGCGGTGAACTCGGTGGTTTCAATCTTTTTTTTGTTGGTGGTCATGGCGTCGCTCATGGTGAAACTCCGTGGTTGATCTTTTGGCTGAGGGCGATGCTGTCGAGCAAAACGACAGGCTCTCCAAGGCTGGCCAGTGCGTCATCCCCTACGGGATCGAATACGCGGTCGACCTGGAGCGCAACACCGCGCAACTGGGGTGCAGTGAAGGTGATGAGACGGCTCTTGAGGGTCATCGTCGATGTGAGCGAGGACAGGACAAGGCCCGCATCGATCACGGTCAGGATGTCTTCGCCAGCGGAGCTGATGCCCACGACCGATTTGGGCATACCGTATGTGGCCCACAGCCGGGTGATGTGTCCGCAAGTCATCACGGTGGAGACCTCGACAAAATCAACAGCCCACAGACTGCCCGCAGCCTTGAAAACGAGAAAGCTCTTTCCCAGCGGCTGATCCTGGCTGATGGCGTTGTGGATGCGCGTTTGCAGGGCCTGAAGGCTTTGTGGCCGCATAGATACGACCTCAGACAGATGTCACGGTTTGGGCATCGGCCTCGGCTTCAGCTTCGCGCGATTGAGCCGCCTGCAGACCGGTTTGGACCAGCTTCAGCAGGTCTTCGCTCTTGAAGGGCTTGGTGATGTACCCATCAAAACCCAGGACCCGGCCTTGTGCGATGTCAAAGACACCGCCTTTGCCGCTCATCATGAAGATGGGCGTTTTCTTGAAGGCGGGGTTCAGGCGAATGATGCTGAGCGTCTCGTAGCCGTTCAGCTTGGGCATCACGATGTCGAGCAGGATGAGCGCCGGCGCAAATCGCGCGATGCGGCCGATGGCGTCAAGGCCGTCTTCGCAGGTCATCACATTGAACTCCGTGCCCAGATACCGCGCCGCCTCGGTGCGGATGGTCTGGGAGTCGTCGATGATCATGATGCGGGGTTGTCCAAGCATGTTGGCTCCTGACGATTACTGAATGGAGATGGCGCTCATCGGGCCGCGCGTGGATCCCGCACTGCTCGAATCGATGGCCGAAGGCAGTTTGAACGTCTGCGTGAACTCCACCAGGCGGCCGGGAGCGTTGGAACTGCGCACTGGAGCGAACCAGCTCGCGGACTCACGGGCCGCCTGAGCCGAGCCCATGCGGGTGCCCTTGTTGGTCAATGGATCTGCCTGCAGGACGGTTTTGGAGACGACAACAGCAGCGTCAGAAATGGAGGAAATCGTCCAACCGAGCAGTTCGTCTCCCTCCTTCACAGTGATGACACGTCCATCAACAATGAGCTCGGCACGCCCAGCACGGTCCCCGAAAGCAGTGATGCTGTGGACCATGGCTTGCGGTGGCTTCGCTGCCACCGGCCCAGCAGCAAAGCTGGCGCTGCAGCCAAGCAATACGGACACTAAGATCAGGAGCTTTGGAATTGACTTCATGACTTGTTCTCCAGGAGGGCTCGATCAGCGCTGCTTGGCCAAAATGGTTGGTGTGATGGTCACCACGATGGTGCGATCAGGTTCACCACGAACACCGGCCATGGCAGCCGTTGCGTCGCTGTGTTTGAACCCGAAAACGTACGTCTGACCCGACTGAACGCTGAACTTCTCGACAAAGGAACGGGTCGAGCGCTCGACGTCGCTGTAGGCGAAGTCGAATGCAGCGGTCATGTTCACCGTGCTGGCACCGAACACGTTGGGCGCCATCGTCATGACGACGCCCTCTTTCACGCCGCCAGCCGTGCGCAGATTGCTGACGGGCGAAATCTCGCCGTTGAGCACCATGCGTGAAGACGTTGTCACCACAGTCGCTTTGCCCAAGGTCTGCAAAGCAGATACAAGCGCTTTGCGGTTGGCCTCGCTGCCATCAAAGCCTGCAGGCAGGATGGCGCCAAAGGTCGACTCGGCACTGGTGAGCAGCACGGCAGGCGAAGTGGCACCGTTCTTGGACAGGTTCTTGCTCAATGCATCCCAGTTCAGCGCGCCCTGCGCGGGAGTTTCGACCGAGTAAACGGCCACAGAGAGCGCCACCTGCTTGTTGCGCCGTGCGTTCATTTCCCGGACATAGGCACGGGCGGCAGAGATGCCCTCCAGCGAATCAGTCACGGTGACGGTGCGTGCCGCTTCCGACACGCTGACCTTGCCCAGCGGGCTCACCAGAGATTTGAGATCGCGATCGAGCGCATCCCAGAAATTGAGAGTGGCGCCGTCGGCACCAGCCGCGCCGATGACGCCTGGGGTGGTGTGGCTGAACGAGGATGCCCCCGGTGCGGCGGCGATCTCAAAGACCTGCGTGTCCATGCGGAAGATCTCGATGCCGCCGTCGCGGTGGCGCCAGGCCATGTTGGCCATTGCGGTGAGCTGGTCGAGCACCTCACGCAGTGGAGCATCCAACTTGTGGCCGGCGACGGTGATCGGTTTGGCAGCGTCGGCTCGGGTTTCTGGGGCGAGGGATACGCGCATCCCGGTTTCGCGAGAGATTGCGTATGCGATCTGGCTGAGGCTCATGGCAACGTCCAGCTTCATTGTCAAGCGCTGGCGAAAGGCCGCCGGAAGCGTTGATTCGCGGACTTCGACCGAGCGCTTGTTCACCCAGACGCCGTCGGTTTCCATGACCGAGGTCTGGCGCGCAGGTGCAACCCAGGTCGCAGCAGGGGCCGCCACGGGTGCACCAAGGTCAGCCGACTTGACCGGGTTGGTGACGCATCCAGCAAGGAGGGTGATGCCAAAAAGGCAGATCACGGCCTTGGTCAGGGGGTGATGGGAGAAGGTGGATTTCATGATCAAGTCCTCAGTTCCGACGGCCAACCAGGGTGGCGGGTGCTTCACCTTGGCGGTGCAGACGGATTTCGATGACCTTGTTGCCGCGGTAAAACTCAATTTCCAGGGGGAAGTCCGCGTCCGAGTAAGCGGCAATGACGCGAGCCATGGCGCCGTTGACACCGATGGCCTCGCCTTCGAATTCGATCAGCGCATCAACGGGGTAGTCGATGACGCTGTCACCGCGAACGGCGTTCCAGACAAGGGTCCAGCCCGCCTGGTTCGCCCACAGGCGGAAGTTCTCGCGCAAAGAGCGCTCTGGGCTCAGCTCCCAGACGGTTGCACCCGCAGCCTTTTTCACACCTGTTGGAGAGGCGGGAGCCGTCGGCTCTTCCACGACGTTGGCAACCAAGGGCTGGCCGCTGTCCTTGATCTGCGGAACAAAGAACATGATCTCTGTCGTGTCCCAGTCAATGTGTGCACGCATGTCCAGCGTGGCCAACACGGTTTGCAGGGCCAGTGGCCACGTGCGAGTGCCTTGCCAGTCCACCTTTGCATCGATGTTCAGATCTTGGTCAGAGAACGCAGTCCAACCAGCTGGGAGGATCTGACGAAGCGCGTCCTCCAGGGTCACGCTGCGGCCAAAACCCACCAGAATGGGGAGTTCAACCGGCGGAGTCCCTGACTGGCTGATTCGCGAGCTCACGCGAGACTCAAGATCGATGCGTTGACGGTTGATCTTTGTCACCTCGGACAGGCGAGCGCTTTGATTGACCAAACGTGTTTGCCGAGCGTTGGGACTGGCCTGGGGCTCAGCCTTTTTCTCAAGGATCAGACCCGCACTGGCCGGCATCACAAAAAGCGAAGCACAGGCGAGAACCAAGAGCAGAAAAGTGGGTTGCTTTTTCATATGACGGCGTTGGTGTTGGGGTTCTGACCGAAGAAGTTCTTCAGAAGACCGGCAGCAGGTGGTCGTGGAGCCTCATCCCGAGCGGTCTCGATGGACGTGCTGGAAGAGGATGGAATTGCCTCGACTGGAGGAATGGGAGGTGCGGTCTTGACTGGCGCAACATCGGCATCGGGAGGCGAGTTCGATGCCGGTTGACTCTTGGCCACAGAGTTCGTCAATTGACCCGATGCCACTGCCTTCAGCGGCCTCCGAGGACTCTGCGCAACTGATTCACGGTCGCCGTTGAAGGGAATGCAAGCTGTTTCAATCAGCTCGTACGCCCGACCAGTACGCATTGCGTCTCGCAGAACCATGCGCAACACTTTCGCTCGATCACGACTTGCCAGACCGGCGAAGAACGAGATCTCCGACTGATCCAGAAGACAGATCGATACAGGCGTGGATGTACGAGGCATCGTGACGACCGATTACAGCGCCAGGTACTTGGCAAAGCCACGTGCGTTCGCGAACTCGGGCTCAAGAGGAATTTCGATGTTCGGGAAGGCGCTAGCAACCCCTCGGAAAAGATGGGCGCCGCCGCCAACCAGCAGGATCTTGTCCAGATCTACAGCGTTGCTCAGGCGACGATTCACTTCCCGGGTGATGGCGCCGATGACGCTCAAAGCGGCAGCGTCGATCATGTGGCCAATGTCCTTTTCTTTGCCCCACTGTTTGACGATGCGGGTGCGCAAGGCGGGCTCAATCTTGTCGGCGCCCATGACCACATTGAATTCTTTTTTGATCGAGATCGCGACTTCTTCGATCACATTCAGAACGCCGAGATCGGCCGATCCGCAACGAGCGTGGTCGATCATGCGACCCGGCAAAACCACCGCAATGTCGGTGGTCCGGCCGCCGATGTCGATGATGCCGATGGCCTCATCAAGGCTGTTTTTCACTCGACCCTGCTCATCAACCGCATAGTCGACCCATGCCGCAAGACCTTCAGGGAACACTTCATGGCGCAGGATGTTGGCTACATCACTGCCGTCCAACGGTTTGACCGGCTTGTTCAACGAGTCCTTTTTGCGGGTCAGCACGGCTTCATCAGCCTCGGACCCGCGGTAGTACATGCTCAGCGGGAGCCCGGTAGCAACGGTCACTTCCTTGCCACCAAGACCAGCAACACGCAGCGCGTGCGTAATGATCGCCCGGTTCATCGGGCTGAAGGGGTACTCATCGAAGCGAGCGGACTCGGCATCGGAGAGATCTTGTACCGTGAACGTGTTGCCTTCGGTTTCGTACCGGGCCTCGATCTCACCCTGGGCTGCAGCTCCGATTGAGGTGGTGCCATGGATCCCCGATCGCGCGCGACTGGGAATCATGAGCTGCTTGATGATCGACCCACCTTGCATCACCACGAGCTTCGTCATGGCGAAACCATCGTCGACGCCGACGATGATGTTCTGATCTCTGAATTCGGGTTTTTTGCTCATGGAAGATCCTGTTTAACTTGCTTGGAGTATATCACTTACACACGACGCTGACAATTAAAGCTTGAGCTTCTTGCCGAAGAGATGGCGTCTTCGTGTGACCTTTTTGCCAGCAACCCAAGCCCTGAAAGCAAGCGCGGCAACTGGCGGGGTGTAGCCAAAATACTCAATGATGGTCATGAGCACGATCGACAGCACCAGGACGATGAAGGTCCACCACCGAATGTGGAAGAGGAACACCACCAAAGGGACGGCGATGTAGGCGCTGAAAATCAGAAACCGAGGAGTTCGTGCTGAGTCCCGCCAAAACGCATCAAGGATGTCGACGCCTTTCATTCTCCAAACTCCTTGCCCATGCTTTCAATCAATGACGAGCTCGACTGGCGCTCCAGCAGCGCAACTTCGTGAGCGGGGATGAGGCCGGCGTCGTAAGCGCGCTGAGCGGCGCTCAACATGGTCTGGCCGTGCTTCTCGACCATCTTGCCAAGGATGTGCTCCGTCTCACGAAGGGATGTGGCCATGCGCAAATGGTCTCTGATCACCTGGTCAAACACCAGGTACTCGCGCAGGGCTACGCGCCCGGTTCCATCGGCCCTGCGCACCAGCTTTTGAACGATGACGACCCGAAACGATTCGATGAGCTCGAACACCTTGGTCATTCGCTCATGAGGGGGAAAGAGGTTGGCCAGCCGTGCCATGGTGTGGGCCACCGATCGACTGTGCACGGTGCTGTAAACGGTGTGGCCCGTCTCCGAGGCGGCCAAAGATGCCTCCACGGTCTCGGAGTCACGTGTTTCGCCCACCAGGATGATTTTCGGCGCGCGACGCAAGGTGTTGCGAACGAAGGCCTTGAACGATGGAAGGTGCCGAGGAATTTCGTGCTGGCTGATGATGGCGCTGGCGCGCGGCACGTCGTCGTATGTGTACTCGATGGGGGCTTCGCCGGTGATGATCTTTCGGTGCGAGTTCGGATCTTCGATGATCTTGCGCATGGCACCAGCCAGGAGCGTTGACTTGCCGGAACCCGTGGGGCCGCAAACAAGAACAAGGCCGTCGGACGGGTAAAGGTTATCAACCAGATCCTGCTCGATGCCCATGTCCTCCAGCTTGGGCGGCGAACTGTTGATGGTCCGGGCCGTTATCTGCATGCCGTTTTCGTCGCCTCGGGCCCAGCACCCGGTGATGTTCACCCGGAAGCCGTATTTGGCTTTCGTGATCGTGGAGCCTTGTGCGTTGGTCTCCTTCAGGATCACCGGGTGGCGGACATCGATTTCGCCTCCCGCCCGGATGTTGGCAACGCCGTTCTGCTGCCCGTAGATGTGGTTGCAGATGATCTCGATTTCCGAGCTGGTCATCGAACGCGTGGTGACACGAACGTTCTCGCCACGGATGTAGGCGTACGCCGGCTCCTCCGTCTGGATGGTCAAATCGGCCCCATCGTTGTCGGCAACATGAACCAGGAGGCGATCGAATTCCTCCTTGTTGAAGAACCGTGGTTCGTTCTTGAAGCCGAGCTCTGGACGGTAGCCGGGGTACATCTCAGCCAGGTTGCTTGCGCTCATCAGTTCTTCCCGCTTTCTTTGACCATCCCGGACTGACGTGCATCGCGCATGATCTGCTCGCTGAACCTGGGGTCCACACTGCGCTTTAGCCGCTCGGTGATCACCTGGGCCGGCCCTGCTTTCCAGGCGCCTGGAGCGTCAACAAAGTCGGGGTTGGCCGTGATTCGTAACACGACTTCGCCCACGTGCATCGAGCCATCCTTGGAACGTGTCACGCCGAGGTTGGAGGAGGCAACAAAGGGGCGGGTCACCATTCCCGAGGCCAACATGCGGTGGTAGAGAACCATGCCGTTGAAATCCTTCTGCAGGCGGGCAAAGTTCTCTTTGAGGTTGTCATCAGCCAACTGCCGGCCAAGTTTGAAGCCCTCCTCAACCGATGCGCGCCAGACCTTGAGCTCTTCATCGGTCTTGGGCGCCACATTGGCAACAACGTTCTGATCGAAGTTGAAGGCCTGCATCAGATAACTGCGCCACGTGGGCGGTGTGTAGCTGAATCGCGCCTGCTGCTCGATGCGGAAGACCTTCCCAATCACACGCAGGAGGTCATCACTGGCCTGGTCGTAGACATCGTTGAGCTCATTCAGGACCGGAGGAACGACATTGCCCTCAACCATGAGCGCCTGGAAGTTGTAAACGACATCCAGCTTCTGGGCCGAGGACTCCAGCTGCTGCTGGTTTTCGTGATTGCGCCTGGCCAGGCCCGCCTGCGATCCATAGGTCATGGCGGTTTCGCGGATGGCATTGAAACGGATCGGAGGGATGCCACTGGCATCTGGTGAGCTAGGTAGCCCTTTGAGGATGTCATCCAGTGAGGGTGGCGGTGCCACAGCATCGGCCCTTGAGTCGGTGCTGGCGTGCGAGGCCGTTGCACCGATGACACAGAAAACGGCGGCAAGGATGAGGGATGCGGTCTTTTTCATGGGATCAACGCTTCGGGTAGGCCACGCCGAGGGTCCGGTTGTTCACGGAAATGACCACGTCGGCCGCCGTGCCTGCAATGGCACCCACGTCACGCAGCACTTCAAAGGCCGGCTTGTTTTGGGCGTTGATCGCAATCACCACAGGAGAAACACGAAGACCAGAGGGCTCAATGACCTTCCAACCCGTTTCCTTGCCGATGATGAAGATCAACGACTCCAAATCGCCGGTCCATGCAAGGGTCAACGGCTTTTCAAGGCCCTGGGGAACAGCAAGCGCGTCAGGGATGGGGGCGGAGCGCGCGGAAGGTGCAGACAGAGCTGGACCGCCCTGCTCGCTTGGGCTCACTGCAATCGAACCCATCTTTCCCGCGATCGTAGAGCCGCTGGGCGTTCCCGAAGAGACTCTAGCCTCTGATGTGGCGCCGGCGGGGGTGCTGGCTCGGGAAGCGCCAGTGTTTTCGGACAACCGACGCAGCTGCAGCGTTGCCTCTTCCGCATACTTTGCGATCATGCTGTCGACGACTTGCTGCTTCGTCGGGGGTTCTGGCGCCCGGGTGGTTGCGCAACCCATCATAACGAGCGCGGTGCAGAACATGGAGGTTGCGAGTGCAAGTTGTTTCATGGTGGCCTTTGGCTATGCATAGCGGATATACGATACGCATAATATCAGCTTTGGACGACCGTGACAACACGAAGGTGACGAAGAGCCTTGATGAACGTGATATCTGATATGCTCAGATCATGATCCCTGACGCAACACAACCTGCACCCGCGCCGGGTGAGAGCGCAGGCCGCACCGAAGGTACTGAGAACAACTACCTCAAGCGCGCCCTGTGGTTTGCGTCCCACGTCGGCAAAAATCTTGGTCTCGACGAACCCACCCCCACTGAGGTGGTGACGTTTGCCATGCAAAAGCGCGAGCAATGGTCCAAGTCGACCTGGCGCCAGACCAAGGCCTCTTTGATGTTCCGCTACGAGTCGATGGGTACCACTTCGTCCCTGGAAGCGGTTCGCCTCCTCAGGGAGCATGGTGATCAGTCGATGTGCCTGCAAACAAGCAAGAGGACATCTGGTTTGCGGGCCAAAAAGGTCAGCGAAAAGAAGCTCAGCACCGTGATCAAGCGCATTCGCGCTTCCAGCAGTGCCTACTCGGCCATGCTCGAGTCCTGGCTGATCATGGGTAGCATTTGCGGCTTGCGGCCCCACGAGTGGACACAAGCTTCCCTGATCTGGGGAGCTCCATCGGAGATCGATCCCTTGGGGGCTGGTGCAGAGGCCAATCAACTTGACCTCGAGCGCCCCTACCTGCGGGTTGAGAACGCCAAAACGAGCAATGGACGCGGTCATGGCCAGTACCGGCATCTTGACTTGTCCGGCATGAGCATGGTCATGCTCGGAGCGATCGACCGGTTCGCAACCGCCATGCGGAAGATCAAGGAGAACGGGGATTATGTGAGCTGCTACATGGCCTGCCAGCAGCTGCTTTACCGTTTGAACACAGGCGCCAGCATCGAGGGATCTCAAGACCTCAAGTGGATCCAGATCTACAGCGCGAGACACGTGTTCTCGTCGCGTGCAAAACGGGTCTTGAAGCCTGAGCAGGTTTCAGCTGCAATGGGTCACGCAACTGATCGGACTGCACACAGCCACTACGGCCGCCGTACCAACGAAGGTGGCGGTGTTGGTCTCATCCCAGTGCAGACCGAGGTAGCCAAGGTGCGCCTCAAGCGCAAGTCCTACGCGGATGCGGTACTGGCAGCCCGTGCGAAAACGCCAGCATCCTCAGGCCCCTCCGGCGATAGTGCCTCCAGCTGAGGCTGGGCCCATTTTGATCTGACGCGCCAGCAAGCGGAGGCTCGCCGGCGTAACGGTCTTTACCGCGGTGAGCGCGAGCGGCGCGGCGCAGGGGCAACGTCGCTGGCATCGAAGCACTCACCTGCACCAGCGGCATCAGTGAACTCCATGGGTGCAGAAGAGCGGCGACGCTCAGCCTCGAGATGCGAACCCACTTCGGCCGACTCCGGGGCCTGGCTGGCTGGAGAAACAGAAGCTGCGACGGGATCGAGCTTGAATGCGTCACACTCATCGAGCATCTTGCCGCATCGCTCATCGATCAGGCCAGACGAGATCTTGATGTCCGAGGCGCTCTTGGCGTGTCGCGCGATGACCGGCGGGAGGTTCTCGGCAAGCGTCGCACCAGCCATGGCCACTTTCGCAGACACGTACCGCGCCATGGCCACGACCTGGTCAGAAGAAAAGCCCAGCACCTCTCCCAGCTTGACAAATCCGTACAGGGAGTGGTGACGGTTACCGCCAATGGCAATGCCGGCGCTGACAGGGTCATTGGGAAAGACCTGGGTGCACATCATGTCGTAGGCCGGCGAGAGGCGGATGCTGCTGAACCCCTTGGAGGGATCGGTCGTCTCCTTGATCATCAGCAGGTTTTTCAGGTGCATGTCGCTGTTGTGGATCAGCCAGGACACCATCGACTGCGCGATCAGCTGCGTGGCATCCGCCGTCTTGTCGGTGGAGTGCGCCATGACCATTTTGGCCACGTCCATCAGATCCCCGCTGTACTTCAGCTCGTTCTTGCGCAGCCCCAGAATCGACCAGAGATCTTCAGCGAGGATGAATCGCTTGTCGTTGTAGTCGACGCGCACATCAAAACGCTCAACGATCAGCGCCGGCGTCGACAGACCAATGTCGGCGATCACAAAGTCTTCGACCATGATCCCGACTTCCTTGGCGATCGAAAGCCCGTACCACTCCATCGAGCACATCGAGCTGTATTCGTTTGCCCCACCGATGAGCTTCACCATGTGACTGAAAGATTTGCCCACGGAGAGGTCAAGCGTTCCGTTTTTGTCCAGGTTGCATGGCAGTTTGACCTGCATGCCTGAAATCCTGGGCATGGCAGGGTTGTGGCGCACGCTGTTCAGCATCGCCGGATCCAGCAGCGTCTGGCGCATGCCTGGTGCGACACTTCCCTTGAATTCATTGCCATCGGCCTTGAACTCAGTCAGCCGGGCATTGAGGACATCGGGCACGTACTGGACTGACTCCAGGTCCTTCACCGGATGAACGCTGATGTTGGAGATGAAGCGCGAGGCGCCCGTGAACAGCTCCATCCGGTCCTCAAGGGACTCCGTGTCCGATCGGCTGTTCTCAGGAAGGATGGCGCCCATGAAGTTGGGCACCTCCTGCGTGGCCTCAGTGGTGCTTTCGGAGAGAGACAGCTTCAGGCCGACGGCTGGAAGGTAGTCGAACTCCCATGATGATCCATCACTGCTGAGAGTGCCAACGTCCCTGTCGTGCCAGAAGACCCGCAGCTCGTGCACCTTGGCCACCTCTGCGGTCTGGGCTTCAAAACTGTGGAGGTACTTGGGGATCATTTTTTTGTCCGTGGTCATCTTGATTGCTCCAGCTGTGGTCAAAAGCCGCTGCTCGAGGTCGGGGTTGCGTTTCGCGGCATCGCCACCTTTCTTGAGCCCCAAAAGGCTCATGGCAATGCGCATCTGAATTTCGGGGGAAACGGGTGGGATGAGCGTGGAGTTGTCGACACGCTTGCGAAATCCGCAAAGGAACGTGTAGTCCTCGGTGAAGCGCTTGACCTTGAACTCGCCCAGGGGGTCGGTAGCCAGGGCGTTTTCGACCACTGTCAAGCCGATCACATCAGGATTTCGGTGAGCCTTCACCGTAAGCACGCCGCCAATGACCATGGGCGAGCGAAGGAGGTCATAGAAGCTGGCCAGAGACAGCACATCTTTGTTCTGACCGAGGAGCACGGCAGAATCTCCGTAGAGCACGGCCGACTTGAAGATGTAGGTTCCGATGCGCGCTGCGCTGGCCAGAATGGCTTGCTTGCGCTGGACAGGAGTTGCGTCGGAGCGCAGGTAGACGCCAGGCAGGACGTTGGACACCTCCACCCCATCCTCCATCTGGACGCCGTGCACCTTGATCAGCTCACCCTTGTTGAACCGGCGCAGCACCTTGGACCGCGACATGTTCACATCGGCCAGCACAAGGATGGCAGATGATGGGTCGGCGGAGGGGGTGGGTGTGTGGGATGAGGTCATGGTGCCCGGTCCCACGAGCTCAAATCCGGGTTGCCCGCAGAGATGTGCCAATCATAAGGACCAAATCAGCTTTCGCCGATGAATCCAGTATATCGGATACCTCATACGCCTGCATGATGGCGCCGGATGCCGTCAGGCTGCCAGCGCGCCTGGATCGTTCGCGGCGCGACGCCGTACGGTTTCAGCCTTGCGGGCACCATCAGCAAGGGTGCACATGCCGCGCACGCAGTGGAAGATTCCCTTGCGGCCCAGGTAAACGTGGGCGGTGACGCCGTTCACACCGCAGTCTTCAAGTGCATGCAGGAGCTTGACGCGCGGCACAGCACCACCCTCCCCTTCGCCCTTGTCCAGCAGATCCCGGAAAACCTCGACCATCTTGGCTGCGACGGGCGAAAGTCCACGCCCCACTTCCGGAACAAGCTTGTTCATGAGCTTCACCTTGTCGCCGACGACGGAGAAGCCGAAGGTTTCGAGCGTGCGCTTGAGAACCTCCTTGGGAACAGGTTCCTCAGAGATGAACAGCGATCGCGTGAGCCGGCGATAGCTTTCGCACACCGATTCGAAGGACGCCTGGCCAAGTCCGGAAACCAGACTTCCGGTGCGCCCAACAAACTCGTTGGTGCTGCTGAAGAACACAAACCAGTCCTCACCCTCAATTCGGCCAAGCGAGATGGCGAACGGAGCCAGCATGGCCCGCGCCTCTTGTTCCGTCACAGGGAGATTGCGCTCCCTGGCGTAGTTCTCGGCCGCGTAACGAGCAGAGATGGCACCGGTCGTGCGGCCAATGCGCCTGGCATTTGACAGAAAACGTTCAAAGATGAACGGCGCGCTGGCTTGCACCAAGGCGTCGATAGTGACCAGGCGCGTTTCATCAGCATGCCCCGTTGGCTTGTCGCCGCGGTTGAAGTGCTTGCTCAGGCCCCTCCAATGCTCCAACCGAAGGCCGGTGTCTATGTCCAGATCACAAGCCCAGCGGTAGATGGAAAAAGGGGATTGAAAGTGTGCACCACGCAGAGCAAGCGCCTCCCTGATCCCGTCTTCGGTATTGGGAGCCTCGCTGGCGATTTTTGTCAGATGCCCTTCAAGCTCAAGCTTGAGGGCCTGAAACGCCGGCGTGAGCTTGAAACCCGCGACCTGATTTTCCTTGAGGGCAATGATGATCCTGCGAACACCCTCACCCGTGAAACTTGGGTGGGCCTTTCGAAGAGACACAGGCTGATGACCGGCCAAGCCCTTGACGCGGCAGTACAGCAGCGCGTGATCTTCCTTGGCACCCAGTTGGACGAGCGACTGCACGAAGGCTGGACCCAGCCTCACATCCTCAAAGACATCTGGTTTCTTGGACATTCTTGTTGGCTTCGCTTTATTCGTCGCCGGCGGCCGCACTCACCAGGCGCAGGGACGCGCGACGGTCGGCGCGGCTGCGCTTGCGAAGGCTTCCGCCAGATGCGTGGTTGCGGATCATTTCCGCGACTTCGCTTCGTGTGATGTTGTTTGCGCGCACCAGTGAGCGAATCTCATCCCAGCTCACCGCGTCCTGGCCGCGAAACATCTGATCGAATTCAACACGGTTGAGATCGCGCACGAAGAGTTGAGTGCTGAGTTCTTCGCTGGGGAGATCGAGTTTGGATTTGACCTCGGTACCGCAAGCCCAACGAGCTGAAGGGATCATTGAAGGGTCGAAACGGCGGCCCAGCAAAGGCAGGCTCGAAGACACGAAAACCGCGCGCGCATCGTTCATTTGGGCGGCGTGGAACTCCTCGAATCGGCCACGGTTCAGGCCGGCCGGCTTTGCCGCGTCAATCTTGATGACCACCGCACCGCGCATGAGCAGACCAACGCCACGCTCGTGAAGAGTGAAGCCTGCAGCGCCCTTGGCGCCGGTGAGGCGGGATACGTTGAAAATGTGCACATGACCATCAGTCATGCGCAGCTCGGCCAAATTGATGCCCAGCGTCTGAGCGACACCCTGGATCGCGCTGATCTTCAAGTCGGCCTGGGCGCCCTCTTTCAAAACGACTTCCGTCACCGAAGCAGGGACTCCAGAGCGCTTGGCGATCTCTTCACTGGACAGTCCTTTGAGGACTGCGACGGAGCTGAAAAGAGCGCCAGTGGGGCGACCGTCCTGAATGTAAAGATCAAGTTCGCGCTTGGAGAGTGCCACACGCTGCGAACTGCGTTTCGAAGAGGCTGCCTCCTCGCCGCTTGTGATCACTGCGTTCTGTTTGAGGGCTGCTTGAGCGGTCACGGTATTGTCCTTGGGTCAAAGGCGGATGTAAGTAGTCTGATTATAGGATATCACATACGCATCTACAAGCCATCATGTAGAAGAGCCCTTGCGGGCTCGACTCAGGCGGCAACCTTCATCTTCATCCACGTTTCCAAGACGTTTTTGGCAATGAAGTCGATGGGCTGCGCCTCACCAGAGCGGCGCAGACGTTCGACTTCCTTCTTGACCTGGCTTGGGTAGATGGCGGCGAGCGCGCGCCGACCTTCCTTGCCGCCCAGCACGGCACACACCTTCTCCCGGACAAGGGCGTCCTCCGAAGTGGTTGACAGTGCCCAGAGGGCCTCGATGCCCAGGGTGGACACCAGCAGCTGAGTGAACGTCGCCTCTTTTGTCCGCAACACGGCCAGCAAAGGCGCTCCACTGGACTTCGGACCATTGACGTTGTCCACCAGGAGGCGGCGGGCAGTGTCGTTGAAGCCAAAGAATCGCTGCAGCTCGAGCGAGTTGTCTTCGGAACCGGCGTCACAGATGAAGGTGCCGGTGGCCAGCTCGCGCATCGTGGGTGAAAAATCAGCAGCCGCCTGGGACGACAGGATCACGCCGATGTTGTACTTTCGGCCTTCGCGCATGTCGGTCTCGACTGCAGCGCCGACGCTTGGGGAGTTCGCGGTCTTGTGGAATTCATCGAACACCACCCACTTGAAGTCTTCGGCTGTCTCGAACACCACCTTCATGTGGTGCTCCTTGTACATGGGCGAGGTATCCATGCCATCCACGACTTCGCGCTTGATTCGGAAGTCCTTGGTCAATGCGTAGGAAGCCAGCAGGTACATCACTGCCGTTTGCTTGAGGCCCGTACGCGATCCCGTCGAGGCGACCTCCTCCAGGTTCAGTGAGGCAATGCGGACCGAGCCAATGTCGAATTCGGTTCGCGCGGCCAGGTTCGGGAAATCGCGGATGGCAGAGGAGATCAGGCTGGAGAATGCCTCCACCAGGCTTTCGCCGGACTTCACCTTGATCTTGCCGTACATGTCGTGCACACCAGAGGAAACAGCGACACAGTCTTGCAAGTTCGGCACGGCAAATCGCTGGGCCAGCATCGACTCGTACTTGTAGCCCTTGTCAAACAGGAAGTCGACCACCTGCCACCAGTTGGTCTCGCGGTCATGGTGAAAATTCAGTCGGCCGAGCAAGTCGTCGAGCTTCTGGTCGTCGCCGACGTTGTACCGCTTGGGATTCGAGCGCGTGCCCTTGTCATGGTACTGAGCGTACACGTCATCGATCACCTTGGACGCCAGCTCGGTCATTCGCTCGTACGGCTCGTTCGCTTCTGCAGGCGTTGCGATCTGTGCGATGAGGTTGACCAGAAACGCCTTGTGCTCTGGCGTCGGCCGACGGCACCCTGCGAAGGTGTCGAACGGGTTGATGGCGTATTCCGGAGCCATGCGCATGCGCCAGGACCCGACCTGCTGCTTCAGATGGTCCGGAAGTGAGCTTTTGAGCATCTCGACCAAGTAGCCAGAGGACGGACCAATGTCCACCACACCCACCCGCGGCAGTCGGGACATGCCTGGGCGCAGGATGGAGGAGAGAATCAGTGTGGCCAACTGCACCGACTTGCCCTTGCCTGGCGAGCCGAAGATGATGTAGTTCCAGGTGTCCTGCAATGAGGAACCGGGTTCAAACGGCATAATCTTGCCGTCCATGGTCCGGTACATCAGGGAGCCTTCAGTCCATGGGCTGGCGGGACGCATGATGGGCAACATGCGCACAATGTGAGCCAGCGGGGCCACAGCGAACGTTCCGCAGTGGTTTTCGCTCACGAATGGGACCGTGCTCATGAATCCCAGCATGGGGTCACCAGAAATGTCCCTGACTTCAGCTTGGCCCCAGGATGAAATCGTTTGAGCCAGCCGCGAGGCACGGCGCGCCAGAAGATCGATGTCGTTCGCCGGCGCCCAAGTGCAGAAGGCGAACTTCACGCGCACGTTGGTGATGCCCTGGAACTCCACTGCGCTCAAAGCCTTGTGGGACTCGTGAATGCGCTTGTTGAAGTCAGAGGTGAACGACAGCAGTGAAGCCACGGAGTTTCGAGTTGCCATGTACTTCAGGCCGCCGCCGTCGATACGGAACAAGGTGCGCCACGGGACATTGGCCGCACGCAGCTTGTCGAACAGAGTGCCGAACGGCATCACTTCACGGGGTGGGATCTCGATGAAAACAGGCGCGTAGGCACGATCGCCGATCACGACGTATTTGCTGTTCAGGCGAAACGCGTCGCGAGGAAAAAGCTGCCACTCGACGCGCGGATACTGGATGTCGGACATGTCCAGAGAGGTCGCGTCCTCGTTGCGCAGCATTGTTCCACCCTTGCCGGTGGTGAACTGATCACCTGCCAAGTGCGGTTTCCAGTCGTCGGGGGTGAAGCCCGGGTCGATTTGCTGGCGCGCAACCAAAAGCATCTGGTGCGCAGTCAGCAGATCGCAGACGATCCCCGAATTTCTAAGGTCTTCGTAGATTGACCGAACAGTCGCTTCATGGCGCTCGCGCATCCCTGCACAAGTCGAGAACAGGTTTTGACCGGTGCCACCCGTTTTTGGAGCTTTGGAGACCGCTTCTCGGCGTGTGACCTGATGGTCCTTGGCTTCACGGTTGGTCATCACCGATTCGCGTGTCCAGATGGCCACGTAAATGGTTTCCTGGGCGGCATGTTTGCGCAGAGCGTTGGTGTTGGCATCCACCACGTCGCCCAGGTCGATTTCCATGCGATCGCAGCTGTTCTTGATGCGCTCCGACAGACCCTGGAGAGATTTGCCCACAGCATCTGCATCGCACGAGGCAAAAATGTCGACGGTGTAGGCCGTGTTCATCAAGTAGCTCTGCAGCGCGCGCGAGACCGAATTGACGGTCGCCTCAAATTCTTCGGGCCCGACGGCAAATCGAACGCCGTCAATGCGAATGCCGGAAACCAGCGTACCCTTGCCAGTCACCAATGCATGATCGGTATCGGCCGTCTCGATGTCGCAATAGGAGGGCAACGAGGTGCGAAAGATCTGCCCGATTTGGGCTGCGATGCCTTCGACTACCTGCATGACGGAGTTGGACATGAATTGATCCCTGTTATTCGGTGTGATGACTGGTGGCGTGTGCGCCCACCTCGGCAATGGCGGTGCGAACGCTACGTAGGATTTCGAGAGAGTCAACCATGTGGGCTTCCACAACGGCGTTGTCACGTGAGTTCTCGTGCCCGATCACGAGTCCAGGGACACGGTCAAGCATCAGCAGCAACTCGCTGCGGCCGGAACTGCGGGCATTGATCTCGATGTCGCGAAAGATGGTGACAAGGCTCTGAGCACCAGGAATCCCTGGGCGCTCGTCTTCGCTTCGGTATTCCATCAGTACCCCCCTTCTTGATCGTCACCGCCAACCGTGTCGGTCGACAGTACAGCCCTGGACTTCGGAGTGAAGCGCTCTTCCGTGTTTCGCAGGCCGGTGGGGTACGAGAGGTAGTCGTTTTTGTTGATGGCCAGGCGAAGGCCACGCAACTTGTCCTTGCGACAGCCGACCATGAGGTGGCCGAAGCCCAACCCTTGAACGCTGACACGCGCACGTGCCGCGCTGATGGCCGCCTCGATCATCAAGGAGCGGATGAGGCTGTTGATCCAGACGCTGCGCACGCTGTAGGGGTTGACGGCAGACTTGCCCTGCAGCGTAACGTCAGAGATCGGGCTGGGAAGAGCAGAGGCACTGAGAAACGTCTCGGCCACCAGGCCGGCAGAGATGCTGGCGCGAGCGACTGGCGAGAAGATGGGGGGCGCCACTTTGAGGGTCGCACTCACCGGCACGATGTCCTCGCATTTGAAGGTGCGCTCGGCACGCAGATCAAACACCTTGGACAGGGCGATAATTTCAGGCAATGCCATCCAGCGCCGGGTGCCGGTGGTAATGTTGTGGAACAGGCTCAGGTCGCGGCTGACCTGCTCCCGGTCCTTGTCTTTGAAGTTCTGCGGCTTGCCCACGATCAACACCTGCGCGATGATCGGGACATCTTCCTTTTGCGCCCAGGTCAACGGGTTCGGGTACAGCTCCTTGGGGATCTCGCTCCAGTTGTCGCCCGGGACTGGCCCACTCATCACCTCTTCGAACACCACCACCCGCGCAGCAGGAACGCGCACCAGGATGTCGTTGTAGGTAGAGTCCTTGGTGGGGAAACCGCGAAAGAGGTTCGGCAGCGCCGCCTGCAAATCGGGTGGCAGCACAAGCTTTCGCCCAGCCGGCGAGATGACCATCTGCATCACCTCATGCAGAGCGAGCTTGCTGTTTCGGATATCCAGCAGATGGTTGATGAGCCCGGGCGCCACTTCTTCACCGAGGTTCACCGTACGGGTCAGAATCTCGCTGAGCATGACGCACGCTCGCTGGGGACTTTCCACGACCGCCAGCTCTTCAGCCAAGAACGGCAGGGGCGTGCTCAGGAACTCACCATGTCGCATCCAAGGGAAGCGCGAACCCCCTTCAGCATTGAACGTGGCGGGATTGGCTTGCGTGACCCAGATGGGCCCTTTGCTTCGCAGGTATTCGAGATCAGTGAACTTGAAGGGCTCACCACCAGCCAGCGATGCCCAACCACCGGTCAGGCTCCCGCTCTTTGAAAGCCAAGCGCAGCCGATCTGGATCATGCGGGCTCCGGCGCGGTATCGGGTTCGGTGGGCATGTCCTCTTCCATGGGCTCGGCGAACTGCGCGATACCCTGAGCATCGAAGCTCTCGTCAGGCATCGCGTCAAGTCTGGCCTTCTCGGCCTCACGGAACTCGCTGACTAAGGCCATCCAGGTGCTGACCGGATATGCAGCGTCAACGATCTTGCCGACGGCATCGGTGTACCGGGAAAAGTAGTTGGGGTTCGGAAGGAAGCGCAGGCCCTGCACCCTCTCGGCCATCAGACGCTCGGACATGCCGGTGGTCTTTTTGGCATAGGCCATGAGACTTGCAATGTGTTGGGGCTCAGACAGGTTGCTCTTTGGCCCCAAGCGCTCCATGGCGGGGACGTTCGCACCCAGAGCGACTTCAACGTGTTCGGCACGCTTGCGAAACGTGCCGTAGAGATTCTTTGCGTGCACGAGGAGCTCATCAGGTCCATCTCCCTCAGGAGCAGACTTCAGGACGACGAGAAACATCGCTAAGCTCAACAGGTTCAACGTTTCCTGGCTGACTTCGGGTAGCCAGATGATGCGTCCGCTCTTCTTCATGCCTGCGTAGTCGAGGTGCAGACAGTGGTGGCAGATCGGGCAGATGTGTTTGGTTTTCCCGGAGGCGACAACGTGGCCCTCCAGCAGTTCTCCATGCTCGCCACCAGGTGCTCCGCAGATCTCGCACACTTTTGAGCGAGGGACGTTCGGATCGACGGCTTGCCTGCGCTCGGGGATGCAGGGCTTGGAAGAGATACTGAGGCTCAGCATTGGGTTCCGGTCGTGTTCTTGATGGTGTTCACCGGGGCACGAGTGCCCCGGTGTTCGACGCAATCAGTGATCAGCGGAATGCTGGAGGCGGGGTCACGGTACGGACCTGCGCGCCCTGGCCCCAGATCTGGGAGGTACCGGAGCTGATCAGCATGGGCATGGTGAAGCCCAGCACAGCCACCAGGAACGTCACACCGATACCACCAAGAGTGGCATCACGGCCGTCGGACTTGTTCCATTTGTAGAGCTTCAGCAGCGTCATGACACTGAAAACGGCGCCGACGATGTACAGCACCGCTTCCATGAGGCCGCCAAAGCTGCCAAGGCCGGAGGTGAGGTTCCGGAAGATGCTGCCGATGTCGGCTGCGCCACCCTGGGGTGCCAAGCCGTTCTGGGCATGTGCCCCACTGGTCACGGAGAAGGCGACCATGATGGCCAGAGCCTTCAGGGAAGCGATTTTCTTGCTGGTTTTCATGGAAGTTTCCTTTGCGTCGAATTGGGGCGCTGTGTTCAAGAGAACAGGCCTGCGCCCACGTTAAGGCCTGTAAGGGAAGACAGAACTGACATGAGGTCGCGGAGGTTGACCAGGCAAATGCCCGAAACAACCATCGTCATCCCCTTGCCGAAAGAAGCACCGTTGGTGTGATTGCCATTGACGCCAACAGCACGAAGAATCCAGAGACCGCGCATGGAGAAGAAGAAGCCGAAAAGCATCAGTGCACCCGCCAACGGGGCCAGCGCGGGCCCTGCATGCGAAGTGACCGCATAAGCCAACGGATTGACTTCCGCTTGCTCGCCAAAAATCTGGCGAGCGCCGTTGGTGATGAATTCAGGCAGAGCGAAGAGGACAACCGAGACCAACATGCTCCAGAACCAACCCATGGGCTGCTCACGGCCACGGTTGCTGACGTCACCCGCGCGATAGAGCAGGAATAGCCCAAACAGCGCGGAAAGCGCCGCCATGACATAGGCGATTGCCTCCAGCAGCAAATAGAGCTCACCGTAGCTGCCCGCGAGATTGCGGAAGACCTGGGGAAGGCTGATCTGGTCCATGGCCCTAATCCGATCAGTGGATTTCGCCGGAGTTGGTCAGCACAACACCGCGAGCGACGTCGATGCCAGTGATCTTGGAGCCATCCGTGAGTGGAGATCCCACTGCCAAGGGGCCAAGGCGTTCGCCATCTTTGCCGACCACCCAGACGCGGCCGTCAGTGACGGCGTAGATGGAGAAGTCACCACGGGCTGACTTGTTCGTAGGCTTGGCAGCTGTTTGCGTGATCACGCCTTTGAGGTCGGATGCGCGAACGCTGGCGGATGCAGTTGGCGCAACCACAGGCGGCGGGGTCGATGCCCTTGGCTTGGGTGCAGCCGCTACCTGAACCTTTGGCTGGCTTGAAAGTTTGCCAGCAAGAAGCTTGTTCTCGGCCTTCAGTTTTGCAATCTCGGCGCGCAAGGCTGCTTCGGTAGCGCTGATCGTTGGCTCAGGTGCAGCAGCCTGAATTGGGGCAGCCACCGGGGAATTCGGCTTGGCGGTTGCGGTTGGTGCTGCAACAACCGCAGGCGCCACCATGGATGGCGCCGACAACGCTGCCGGAGGTGACGGCTGAGACGAAGCGACAGCCGCAATCGAAATTGGTGCGACAGGCGCCGTCTGTGTGCCCTGTACCAACGATGGTGCAGCCTGGGGAGCGGAGGGTGCTTGAAGCGCGCCAACTGGTGGCTGCACAATGCCCCCTGGTGCAGCAGGGGTCGCGCTTGCTGGATTCGATTCCAGCATCTGGTTCAGCGGAATAGGAGCAGAGGGGTCAGCTGCAGGTGCCTGGGCGAGGCCTGCAATGGGGCTGGGCGCGGTCGGCGATGCCGTCATGGTGTCACCAATCAGAGGTGCAACTGGTGCGCCGGCGCCTGGGTTCGACACCAACCCCGACGGGTCAGCAGCCTGAGTATTCTGTTGCGGGCTTTGGTCGTATTGCGCCATGGGCTCCTGAGGAGCCCCCGAGAAGATGTTCACCACGGCAAGTGCAGCAACGAGAACAAGTCCGCCACCAACACCCATCATGACCATCTGCTTTTTCTTCTTGCTGATGCCAGGAGTTTCTGGGGCGCCAGCGCTTTCCGTGCCTTCGCCCTCTTCCACGCCGGCCACCAGGTCAACATTGGATTCTTCACCTTCAGCCTGGTTGCGTGCGGCGAAATGCTCGATCTCGTTCATGAGGACCTCTCAAAAATGGGGTGCAAGGAATCTTGCGTATTGTATATATGATACGCGAAAACACGCACGGTGACAAGTGCCGAAGCACCCGTCAATCAGCGCGGCGTGTAAACCACATCGCGTGTGAAAACGACACCGATGATGGTGCCTGGAGCAATCCGCACCGTGGGATCGGTGTTCATGCTGCTCACGTCCTTGCTGAAGGTTTCAGCAGCTGCGCCAACTGCCACTCCGTTGATCCTTTTGGATGTCAACTCCGGGGATTGAACGACGGTGCTGTCTCCAGTGATCACCGTTGTGCCGCCAGCATTGGCAATGGCCTGGCCGACTGCGCTAAGCGCTGCCGCCAATGGCTGAACGCCATACTTGGTAAACAGCTTTCTGTCCACATCGGTCGCCGTGCCGTTCTCCAGTGTTTTGGGATCAAGACCCAAGGCTGTGACTGGCACGCTGATGCCGGAATTGGGCAAGCTCATCACAGTGAACTGTGGCTTAACCAGTGTGCCGACTCGGTCAGCCGTGCCGATCATTCGCGACCCCGCATAAGGCCCGGTGAGCAACGTACCGACGAATTCGCCGCCAACATCGCTGTTGACTGCAGTGTCAAGGCGAACAGACTCAATCTTTCCGGCGGCAATCATCGTCACTGGGGCCTGGGCATTGCCTGTCGGCGAAGGCGCCGCACCGGGCGCAGGTGCGGCTGGCTGTCCAGCCTGCGGTGCGCCACCCTGTTGAGCCTGGGGAGTTGGAGCGTCGAAGACCTCGGATCCATACACACGAGGCTTGTCCATGGAAGCAAGAGCCTGGCGTGCGTTTTGGAGCATGGCCGTGTAAGCAGGATCCTGCTGCTGCGGCGCGGTGGTCTGATACACGGGCGTCATGTAGGGCTGCTGCTGAACAACCGGCGGCGGCTGTGCTGGCGTAGGCTGAAGCGCTCGTTCGACACCAATGGCCAAAGGCTGAACACTGGTTTGCTGGGTCTGCGCCTCCGTTTGGCGTTGCTGCTCGACGCCGGCCACCATTTCTTCGAACTGCTGAGTGTTGCCAACACCACCCTGCTTGTCGTCGCGGAAATTTCCAGGACCACTACCAACGTTGACGCCCTGAATCTCAGGCGGAAGTGCGGGGGTTGGCGGATTGTTGATCCGCGCCACAAGGATGATGATCACAATCACTGCGCCAAGTACGCCTACCGCGGAGAGGATCAAACCCCTTGTGGCTTTCTTGTTGCTTCGCATGGACATGATGTTTTCCATCATTCCGGGCGGACCCTTGGGCACAACGGGCGGCGTATCCACGCGTTGAGCGCCATCGTCTGCATACATGTCGTTGGTATCGGTGCTCATCTTTTGATCCTCACTTGTTGGTTGCTGCCATGGGCGAGTTCTGTGGTGGCGGGAAGCCGCCCAGAGTGACCCGTCCAGGGGTTCCGTTGGTGCTCATGAGCACTTGGGCAGCGTGAGGAAGCTCAAACACCTTGGTGCCGTCAGCGCCTGTGGCCACACGCAGTGGTGCGGGGGCGAGGATGATGGCTTTGGAGCGGACAAACATTCGGTTCGCGATCACCCAGGCCTGCACATCGGAAACATCAGATGCAACGACTTTCAGTGGTCGCGCATTGGCCGGTGTGACGCCAGAGACCATGTCGTTGAGCTCAGCTGGCACGCTGTCGACGAAGCCGCGGCTGATCGCAGGATCAGACGCTTGAGGGCCGCGCGCCTGAACGGACACATCCAGACGGAAGTCGACGGCTTTTTGGCCTGACTCCACGGCCATCATGATGGGAGCGGGGCCGTTCTCCAGAAAGATCGCGATGTTGGTACTGACGTTGTCAGTCAATGGGTTGATCGTGAACATGTTGCTGGGGCCGTCTTTTCGACCGTAGGTCAGCTCCATCTGGTTGGGACGACCACCAACAACTCGCTCCACATTCCATGGCTGGCCGCTGATGTCAGTGAAGATGAGCGAGGAGACAGTGCCCGCTGACACGCGAACAACCTGTGGGCCCTGACCGGCCGCGAAGCTCACACGCGTGGAGCTCGTTGTCGGCACTGGCGCCGGGCCAGTCCGAGCGCTCGAGGCCTGCTGCAGGGAGTCGATCAGCCTGTTGAGCTCGCGAACCTGCTCAGGGGAAAGCGGGTACTTTTCGTTCACGATCGCGCCAAACACCTCCTTCGGCAGGCCAGCACCGGGCTTGGTGCTGATCGAGGGTGGAAGGGGTGGAATTGCGATCGGCATAGGCGCAACCTGGGGCTGCACCGCCACCTGAGGCGCACCCGTCTGGGCACCAAGCTGCTGCTGCGGAAAGACCATGCCCTGTTGCGTTCCTTGAGCAGGGTTGTAGGTCTGACCAGGGGGCACAGCCATTTGAGCTGGCTGTACGCCCACAGGAGCTTGTGCGGTCTGAGCCAAGGCGCCCATTGCCAGAGTGGCGGCAGCAATGGCCAGCGCGGTTCGGCGCGCCGTGAAGGAGATATTTGTCAACATGATGTGCAAGCTTTCAGTTCAACTGGAGAGGTACCGCGACCACCGCGGCGGGACGCTTCAGTCTTAAAGGGGTTCGAAGTGAACGTCGGTGCTTTGCACCAGGTATTCACGAAGGAAGGAAGCGGTCTGAGGATCAACACCAGGAGCAGCCAGTCGCGCTTCCAACTGGGCGCGAGTCACGGGCTGCAGGAAGTCGAGCTCGAATTCAGCGTCAGACTGCGTGAAGAAGCCATCGGCATCCAGGAAGCCATCGGCGATCGCCCGAGCTTCCATCGAAGCGATCTCGGGGTTCATTGGTTTGGTGTTCATCTGGATGCTCATGGCGTGTTCCCTTGGGGTAAAAAGTTAGGAGGCTTTGTTGATGTCAGCTTGCGGTTGACAGGATGGATTCTGAAAGCGAGTTCTTTCAAAGTTCTATCGTTACCACTTCGACCTCAAACAATTCATTCATGCTGTGTTGTTCTGTTTTGACATCACATGTCGCGTGCGGCAAAGCGACTTACGCCGATGCCTACAGCTGATTCAATGGTGTTACGGCGGACCACAACGAGGTCAACAAGAAGCCTCTTTTCAGCAGACTTTCCCGAGGACCGGTACTGCACAAGAACGGGCACCTGAACCTCCCAAATAACTGCACCATCAAATTGGCCCGTGCGATTTATCACGGGAGTGCCAGTTGGTGTGGCTGAAACAATCAGCAATTCCTTTCGAACCAGGTCGAGGATTCCAGCTGATTGCAGTGAACCAACGTACTGGTTGTAGCCGTCAGGCGTGAAAAGGGGCTGCAGATCACCAATCTGGCGCTGCATGTTCTTGGCATCGAAGGAATAGGCCTTCGTCACCGTGTCAGTAACCCAGTTCAGCAAAAACGTCGGTGTCACATAGGGCTCGCTCAGAGCCACGATCGGTGTGATCCGCCCAGCTTGATCCACCGCAAAGTAGTCGCGCTCAGCCTTCCGCGTGGCCAGCACCACGTTCAGAGACACAGACACCAGCAGCGCGATCACGAGGATGGGAAGGAGAGAAGCCAGCAGGCGGAATTTGTCCCTGTAGAACTCGTTGCGCAGCTGAACGGTCTCCAGACCGCCCGGGCGCTTGGGTGGTGCGGATGGTGCGGGAGGCTTCTTGGCCGCGGTGGTGGTGGACATGGTTTTCTCCAGGTAAAAAAAGTCAGGCCGGCGCTCGCACAAGGTTTTGCGCACGCAGGAACTCGGGGTTGTTGAAATCGTGAAAGCGGGTCGTGTTTTCTTCGAAGGCAGTGATGACGTCACCCAGTGGGCCTGCGCGCTGTTTGCCCACGATGATTTCGGCCATGCCGGTTCCGGCACCGACCTTCTTGACCATGTCATCGCGGTGAAGGAACAGGACAACATCGGCGTCCTGCTCGAGCGCGCCTGATTCACGAAGGTCGGAGAGCATCGGGCGGCGGTCGGCACGGCTCTCGATGGCGCGGCTTAGCTGCGAGAGCACCAGAACCGGAACATCAAGCTCCATGGCCAGCAACTTCAGGCCTCGAGAAATCTCCGAGATCTGCTGCTCTCGTTGATTCGTGTTGCCCGATGGCGTCATGATCTGCAGGTAGTCCACAACAATCAGGCCCAGGCGCCCTTCCCTCTTCAACCGGCGGGCCAAGGCCACGAGGTTGGAAAGCTTCATGCCCGGTATGTCGGCAATCAGGAAGGGAAGCGTGCTGAGGTATTCGCTTGCGATGACGGCGTTGTCCCACTGGCTTTCGGTCAGCGCTGCAATGCGCAGAGCCTGGCCGTCAACACCAGAGGCAATCGAAATAGCCCTTTTTGAGAGCTCTTTGGCCTTCATCTCCATCGAGGCCATCAGGGTGTGCACCCCGGCCACAGCTGCCGCTAGCCCAATGCACAGGGCCAATGCAGTCTTGCCCATGCTGGGCCGCGCGCCCAGAACGATGAGCTGTCCACCGTGCATGCCCGCCGTCAAGTAGTCGAGATCGTGAAAGCCGTAAGGGACACCCATCACAGGCTTGCCCTGGGCAGCCACAGCAGCGAGATCTGTCAGCGCACCGACTGCAGCGGCGCCCATGGAGATGTAGGGCAGCGTGCGCAAGGAGACGGTGTTGTTGAACAACTCCTGGATGGCAAGCGCCTTGGAATCGGCGTCGCCGTCCTGATTCAGCAAATCACCAGCCAAGACCACCCTGTTGCCCAGGTTTCGCTCGGCCGCGTGGTTGTGCACCAGGTTGAGGTAGCCTTCGAGCACGTGGCGCGCCAGTGAAGGTTGGCTAGCCAGGGTGGTCAGATCGGCAATTCCAACGACCTTGCGCACATGGCGCTGCATCGACACGGAGACGGCATCTGCCACCTGGACACCATCAATGCGATGCTCAAGGATGTCCGTGATGCTGGCGTAAACGACGGCACAAACGGGATCGTCGAAATCAGCAGCGCCGAGATACTCGGCTACACGGTCGTAGAGGGCGTTGTCTGCCAGCACGGCACCCACGATGGCGCGCTGCGCCGCGATCAAACCGCTGCTTGCTGGCTTCAGCGTTCCGGTCAGGATCTCCGCCTGGCTGCGGATCGATGTTGACTGGGTGTCCAGCGGCTCATGAACCGAATCCGGCTCATCACCACCGATGGGCTCCAAAACTTCAACGTCAGGCTGGGGAAGGAGGCTCAGGCGGCTCATGTTGGGCGGCCCTCAAGGCTGAAGCGGCGCTGACTCAGGCGAACCTCGCGCTGGCTGGGCCAGTCGAAGATGATGGGTGGCTGCGCACCCAGGATGCGAGAGACAATCCGGCCATCGAGGTCGACGATCAGACGGTCCACCGGACGGTTGCTGATCACAAGAACAGGTGCACCAGAGCGCTCGTAGCGGCTATTGATGATGTCGTACAAGATGGTGTAGTCCACGTCCGAAGATCCGTGCAGATCGATTTCATCCATGACCAGAAAGTCGCTATCGATCACACTTCGCAGAAGCAGGTCGGTCTGGCCAGGGCGGCCGTAGGATGCCTTTACCGCACGGGTGAACGTGGGTACAGAGAGGTAGCGGGAAATGAAGCCCCCACGGGCAAGCCCGGACACCATCGCGCAGGCAATGTGCGTCTTGCCAGTACCCGGGGCGCCGGTGAAGATGAAGCCGTCACGCTTGCGCCGCGAGGTCGCAAACTCCTGCACGTACTTGCCCATCACCTTGGCCATGCGGGTGGAGCGCTCAGTGGTCGGGTTCCAGTTTTCGAATGTGGACTCAGCGAACTTCGCAGGCACACCGGCCTGCTCAAGGCGTTTGGCCGTGTCTCGCTGCTCCTGACGCTCGGCCCGCTCCTCAAGGCCGGCAACCGCAGGGGCCGAAGCATCCCCAAGGCAAGCTGGGCAGATCAGGCTTTCGCCAATCTGGCGCATGGGCCGGTGATGAACATTGCAGATCATGGTTGAGGCTCGATTGATCGGCGGATGCGGCTCAGGCAGCCAACGGCATGCGCATGAAGCCCAGAGGAGCATCGAAACTCATGTCATCCAGGCCACCGGGGACTTCGGATACACCGACCAGGTCGCCGTCGGCAAAGCTGCCAGTGTTGGCTGGCTCGCTCAAGAAACCGTCGAGGTCGAAGTCGTCGATCTCGGAGTCGGCCAAGTTCGGTTGCGCGCCGGCCGGTGCCTGCATGTCGGAGTCAAAGCCCTTGCCGTCGTCAGCGAGGATGACTTCACCGCCGGCAGGGGCTGTGAACACTTCTTGCTCGAGTGAGTCCAGGTCATCCAGGGCATCGATGCCGTTCGCAGTTGTCGTGGCCACAGCGGGGAGCTGGTCGACGGAGCCTTGGCCGAAGCCATTGCGCTGCTGCGCCGCGCCGAAACCGGGGGCCGACTTGCGGGCCGCAGCATCGCGCTGAGCATTGCACAGCCACGTGTTGATGAAGCGGGGCATACCACGGAGGGTTTTGCGCTTCGCGGGGTTGACCTTGAGCCACGCAGCAGCGGCCAGCAGTTGCTGGTGCACATCCACCGCAGGGTAGGTTTTCGCCACTTCTTCGGCGTAGCTGCCCATCACATCGAAGGCCTCACCGCCATCGGTCAACATCGTGGCGATGACTTCATCGTCGGCAGATGGGATCTGGCCGGCGAGGAACGGAAGTACTTTGGGGCTCTTCTTCTTGGGGGCAGAAGCCTCGCCAGCACCCTGGAGTTCAAACGATGCGGCGGGCGCAACAGGAGCCGGCGCCTGAAGGGCGGAAGTGTTCGGGGATGCGATCGCTGGAGCTGTGGCGGTGACAGGCGTTGCTGAAGCAGGCGCCACTTCATTGACTACCGGCACTGTGGCTTTGGGCTGCACTGCGCTCGATTCAGCACCCAGGACATGGATGCCTTTGGCAGCCTGACGCTTCTTCCAGCCTTCGCGGCGGTTTTCAAATGACTGGAGAACCAGCGCCATCTCATTTTGCAAGGCACGGATGATGATGTCATCGCCTGAGCGGATGAAAACAGAGCGGTCAACCATGTAGTTGATGGCGGCGCGGCCCGTTTCCGCATCGACGCCACGCCCCACCAGCTCCTGAATAGCGCGGTCCCAGGAGATCGAGCAGATCTCGGCGGAGACATCTTCTTGTGCCAGCGTGGCGCCCAGAAGTGTCATGGCGCAACCGGTGATCAGGGTGGGCGCATGTTGAAAGGCGGGTTCCTCATAGAGGCCTGCCACTGCGGCACGAGCCAGACGCTTGCGCAGGGATGCCATGGCAATGACTTCAGTCTGTGGCGCTTGGATCTGCTGTGACTTCATGGCTCTGGTTCCTCAAATCATCGTGATAAGCCAAGTATATCGGATATCTCTTACGCTGACAACTAAAAGCAGATATCACTTTCACGACTCAAATTTCTCTTTGCTTGAAGACTTGAAGAACGCGGATTTTGTGTGTAAACTATATCTCATACATCGTTCTATCCGTCGTATGACGCCTTCCTTCTAGGCTCACATGACAAGGTCCAAGGCCTTGATCTCCAGACTCGGTAGCCCCTTGGAGGCTGCTAGACCACAAGCAACTTTTACCTCTCTACTGGAGTTTTCTCATGGAACGCAAATCCCTCTTCGGCAACAAGCGCAACGGTGGCACCGGCAATCGTCCTGAAACCTTTGCAATGGTGGTCGAGTCTTACGACTTGGAATCCAAAGACCACGCCGTCATCGGTCGTCGACTGGATAACGGCCAGCAGGTCCGCGTGACCCTGCGCCAAAACGTTCAACAGAACAACCCTGAGTACTCGCGCTCCGAAGTGGCAGACTTCGCCTCCCCCCGCGTTGACCGCAACCACCCCGGCACCGAGCCGGGCGGCGTTCTCCTTGCTCAGGAAGCGTTCCAGAACGAAGATGGTGTCTTTGCCGCTCGCTGGCTCCAGGTGTTGTCGCACAACCCTGGTGAAGCCGAGGTGTTCATGGCCACCGTTACCGTCTCGGACGTTGCGGTCAAAACCGAAACGGTGGGCAATCGTCCGAAGATCAAGTACAGCTGCTACATGCAGCTGATGCACAACGGTGATTTCTCGGGCTGCTCGCTGGAAACCCAAGAGCAACTCAAGGTCACCCCTCCCTTCACGGTGGGCAACGTCGCTGAACTGCGTGAAGCCGTTGCAGCACTCCTCATGGACGACCTGGGCGTGGGCATCCGCGTCTTCGGTGAAGATGGCTTCGACGGTAGCTACATCCGCTACGACCGCAAGGCACACAAGGCTCTGAACACCGAAGACGAACAGCTGGCCCATGCGCAGAAGGCTGCTGATGAGTACATCCGTGGCATTGGTGAACTCGCCGCCCAAATTGACGCTGGCAATGTGAGCTGCGAAGTGGTGCCGTACTCGACCATCTGGGCAGGCCCCAAGACGGCCCAGAGCCTGAAGACCCGCCCTGTCATGCAGCAGCGTCTCGGCCGCTTCGGCGAAACCATCGAGCGCACCAATCGCGATCCCTTGCGTGTCCAGGTGTACCGCCCTGCTGTTGTGGCCATCCGTCGCACCCAACCGGACGAGCATGGCCAGTCGGCCATCTACTTCAGCCACGTGGAGCCGCTGAACACCCGTCCCGCCATGCGCGGCATCTCGGACGCCGTCGCGTTTGCTGCTACTCGGAACCTGGCTCCCGAAGTGCCTGCCCAAAATGCCAATGCAGCACAGTCTGCGGCAGCTGCACCCGCACCAGCCCCGGCTCAGCATGCGGCACAGGATTCGGGTCCGGACAGTGGGTTCGGCCCCAGCAACGACGACCTGATGGGTGGCCTGGATGACAGCTTCAGTGCTGGCTACGAAGAGCAGCCCTTCGACGCGTTGCCCGCCACGCCCCCAGCGGCCGCAGCTGCAACGCAGCCTCGGGCTGCCCGCAGCTACGGTGGTCGCC
>LNFM01001889.1_pt1 | contig 66110 bp, 63 predicted proteins | sample 596031 | NCBI WGS metagenome assembly LNFM01 (sample SAMN04254537, study PRJNA301005) | activated carbon metagenome | isolation source: dual media filters at the Ann Arbor, Michigan drinking water treatment plant | place: USA: Ann Arbor
GCGTCGCGGGCCTGGGTGTCGGCGCCGTGCGACTTCACGTGATCGCGGATCTTGCCCAGCAGCCGCAGCATGCGTTCGACGCGTTCGTGGCAGGCGTCGAGCATCTCGAACGGCGCCTCGAAGCCCACGCCCGCCGGGTGCTGCCCCGGCTGGCCGATCTGGTGCAGGTGGATGCCGGCCATGGCGATCAGCCGAGGCGCACCGCACAGCCTTCGACGTCGAACGGGATGTAGGCACCGATCTGGCCTTGCCGGATCGCTTCCACCATCTTTTGCAGCGGTGCTTCGGCATCGGCGCTGGTGGGCGCCTTGCCGGGCGCGCCCGACAGGGCGGCGGCGAACACCATGCCCCAGGGCTGGCCAAAGCCGGCCGCTTCCTGCTTGAGCTGGTCGAACGAGGTCAGTTCGTCGGGACTTTTGTCCACGCACATCTGCGGCACCAGCGCGCCGCCCTGACCCTGCTCGAACGCAGCGCGCTGGGCGGGCGAGGCGTCGTCCGGCAGCTCGACGCCGGCGAACACGAACAGCAGGCGCTGGGGTTGGGGCTGGGCGCGCGCGGCGGCCAGCAGGTCGTCAAAAGTGCTGATGTTCATGAAAAATCCTGTGGGGAAAAGAGGTTCAGGCAGCGCCTGAGCCCAGGGTGCTCACATAGTCGGCCACGGCAGGCCGCGCACGCGCCGGCTTGCGCGAGGCCACGGTGCCGATGCTGATGAAGCACAGCGCCTGCTCGTCCGCGCCGAGGCCAAAACAGGTCCGCAGCGCGTCGGACTTGAGCGCTTTGCCGCTGGTGAGCGCCGAACCGAAGCCCAGGGCGGTGGCCACGAGCAGCAGGTTCTGCACCGCGCAGCCGGCCGAGAGGATGCGTTCGTTCAGGTCCACCTCGGGGTCGCCGCGCGCGCCGTCCACCACGGCCAGCATCAGCAGCGGCGCGCGGAACGCCTTTTCGCGCGCCTGCGCCAGTTGCTCGGGCGCAGCCTGCGGATCGCGCTCGCTCAGCGCTTGTGCAAACACGTCGGCGAGCGTGGCGCGCTGACCGGCGGGCACGAGGATGAAGCGCCAGGGCAGCAGCTGCCCGTGGTCGGGCGCAGCGGCCGCTGCGGCCAGGATGGACTGGGTCTGACCGGCGTCCGGGCCAGGCTCCACCAGGCGCTTGGGCAGGACGGTCTGGCGCGCCTGGATCAGCTCGCTGACGACGGCGGCCCAGTCGGGGGAAACGTCCGCGGCGCAGGTCATGACCGGGTGCGCAGGCAACTGGTCACCATCCGGCGCGCGGTCGTGCTCAGCCACAGCTGCCCAGGTGACCGCACGAGGTGCAGTAGTCGCAGCCGTCCTTGCGGATCATGGCGTGGGCGCCGCACTCGGGGCACTTCTTGCCGGCCATGACGGCGGTGGGCGCGGTCATGCCCGGCAGCTCGGGCGCGGCGGGCAGGTGCGGCGTGCTCACGGCGGCGGTGTCGCTGCTCTGGTTGCGCCGCGCGATGATGTTCTGCAGCGCAAACGCGATGGCGGCGACCTCGGAGTCGTGCCACATCGGCACGTGCATGCCGTCGGCCTTCTGGTAGGTGCCCAGGCGCACCGGGCCACGGTCCCAGGCCACCTTGCGCATGTCGCTCAAGGCCCGGCCCAGGAAACCGCCGCGCGCGGCCAGCGAGAGCATGCGCATGGTGGAGGTGATCCACTGTTGCGACTCGCCGTTCTGGCCCACCGGCATGAAGAACTCGATGGCGCGCTCGACCGTGCCCACGCCGTCGGCGGCGGGCACCGGCAGGAACGAGACCACGATGTACAGCGTCTTGTGGCCTTCCTGCGTCCAGTACTCGATCTTGTCGGCCACCGCCGACAGCGCGCCCTTGGGGCGGCTTTCGATCACGGTGCGCATCGGGTCCACTGGCGCGGCCAGGGCAGCGGCCGACGAGGCGGCTTCGGCCTTCACTTCGGGCGTGCCGGTGTCCAGCACCGAGCCCAGGATGCTGTTGGGCCGGTAGGTGGCCATGCCCTTGAGGTTGGCGCGCCAGGCCTTCTGGTACAGGCTCTTGAAGTCTTCGAACGGGTAGTCGGCGGCCACGTTCACCGTCTTGGAGATGGCGGTGTCCACAAAGGGTTGCACCGCTTCCATCATGGCGATGTGTTCGCCCGCGCTCATGGCGAGTGCGTTGACGAAGTAGTCGGGCAACGCGTCCACGTTGCCGCCGAGTTCACGGTACAGGCGCCAGGCGTGGTCTTCCACCGCGTACTCGCTGGTGCTGCCGTCGGATTCGCGCTTTTTGCGGCGGTACATCCACGAGAACGGCGGCTCGATGCCGTTGGAGGCGTTGTCGGCAAAGGCCAGGCTGACCGTGCCGGTGGGCGCGATGGACAGCAGGTGGCTGTTGCGCAGGCCGTGCTGCCGGATGGAGGCCTTGATCGGCTCGGGCAGGCGGCTGGCGAAGGTGCCGGGGGCCAGGTAGCCGTTGGCATCGAACTTGGGGAACACGCCCTTTTCTTTGCCGAGTTCGACCGAAGCGAGGTAGGCCGCGTCGCGCATGCGCTCGGCGATCTGCCCGGCCACGCGGCGGCCCTCTTCGCGGTCGTAGCGCACGCACAGCATGGCCAGGGTGTTGCCCATGCCGGTGAAGCCCACGCCGATGCGGCGCTTGGCGGCCGACTCTTCGCGCTGCTGCTCCAGCGGCCAGAAGGTCACGTCCAGCACGTTGTCGAGCGCGCGCACCTGCAGCGCCACGGCCTGCTCGAAGGATTCGAAATCAAAGGCCGGCGTGCCACCGAAGCCGAACGGGTTCTTGACGAAGCGCGTGAGGATGATGGGGCCGAGATCGCAGCAGCCGTAGGGTGGCAGGGGCTGTTCGCCGCAGGGGTTCGTCGCCGAAATCGTCTCGCAGTAATGCAGGTTGTTGTCGGTCCCGATCTTGTCCAGGAACAGGATGCCGGGTTCGGCGAAGTCGTAGGCCGACTTCATGATGGTGTCCCACAGCTCGGAGGCGTCCAGCGTCTGGTAGACCCACTGGCCGTCGGCGCGCTGGTAGGCGCCCTTGTCCATGAGTTTCTTGCCCGGGCGCGCCTTGTGCACCAGCTCCCAGGGCTGGTCGCGGGCCACGGCCTCCATGAAGGCGTCGCTCACGCCCACCGACACGTTGAAGTTGTTCCAGCGGCCGGGTGTGCGCTTGGCGGTGATGAACTCCATCACGTCCGGGTGGTCGATGCGCAGCACGCCCATCTGTGCGCCGCGCCGCGCGCCCGCGCTCTCCACCGTCGAACACGACTGATCGAACACGTTGATGTAGCTGCACGGTCCCGACGCCATCGAATGCGTGCCCTTGACCTCGGCGCCTTTGGGACGGATGCGCGAGAAGTCGTAGCCCACGCCGCCGCCGCGGCGCATGGTTTCGGCCGCTTCGCGCAGGGCTTCGTAAATGCCGGGGTAGCCGTCGGCGTCCACGCCCTGGATGGCGTCGCCCACCGGTTGAACGAAGCAGTTGATCAGCGTGGCCTGGATGTCGGTGCCCGCTGCGCTCATGATGCGGCCCGCACCGATGGCGCCCGCATGCAGGTTGGCCAGGAATTTCTGTTCCCATTCGGCGCGCTGTTCGGCTTTCTCCACCGAGGCGAGCGCCCGCGCCACCCGGCGGTACAGGTCTTCAAGGCCGGTCTCGCCGGGTTTCAGGTATTTCTCGGCCAGCACGTCCTGGCTGATGGGTTGGGTGGCGGTCAGGTCTTGGGGGCGCATGGCGGTGTCGCGTTTCATCTCGGTGTCCGGGTGGGAAGGTGGGGTGGGCGTGGCCGGGCTGCGGGGGCTGCTGTGTGCCTCAGGCCGGGCAGGCCGCGGGTCGGGCCTTCAGGGGCCAGGCGGTGTAAAGCCACGGCACATTTTGCCCTGACCCGACCCCACCGACCGTCACCCAGGCCCATGCGTCGGGATTTTTTGCGCCCGGATCGCGGCACCGCCCCGGCCCTCCGCCCCGATGCCGTGCCGCCTCCGCCCAAAAGCCCGGCTGCCCAACTTCCATATGCACCATTCAATCCATCAACAAGCGTTTTTCCTTCTTAATCGGCATGAAGCGAGCGGGGCCCATCCGCCTTGGGCGGCTGGCGAGGTCGCTCTGCGGATGGACCTTGTTCTGTGTGTCAAACACCCGGATTTCACTTTCTGCGTCTCCCTGCCGTCACCACGTTGGCGTGGCAGGGCGTTCCCGGATTCACTGGACCAGCGGGGAATCGGCGCCGTCGAGCTCGATGCCCTCGACCTTCGCCTGTCCGACCAGCAGAAGCATGTACTGGCGCAGCGCGGTGGCCCGCGACTGGTGTTGCAGGCGCTGGCGGATCGAACCCGCCACTTCATCGAAAGGGGGCAGCGTGCCCTTCTTGCGGCCCAGCACCTCGATGATGTGCAGGCCAAAGCGCGTGTGCACCAGGCGCGGGTGCACGCCCATGCCCCAGCGCGAGTCGGTCTGGAAGAACAGTTCGTTGGCCAGTTCGGGGGCGCAGGCCTCAGGCGTGACCCAACCCAGGTCACCGCCTTCGGCGCTGGACGGGCAGTTGGACAGCTCGGCCGCGAGAGCCTCGAAGCGGCCCGCAGGGACGTTTTTGCGCGTCAGTTCCAGCAGTGCCGTTTCAGCGCGCTGCGAAAGCGCGTGCACGTTCACGCCCGGCGTCACCGCAAACAGGATGTGGCGAACATGCAGCGCCTGGCCGACGATCAGCCGGTTCTTCTGCGCCTCGTAGTGGCGCCGGCATTCTTCATCGGTCGGGTCCGGCAAGGTCACGGCCCGGTCGAGCATGGTCTCGATGATCTGGCGCTGCGCTTCGTCCGGCTGCTGCGCCACCAGCCCCCCGTAGCGCGGCAGCAGGCCCTGCTTCACCGCTTCCTGCATCAGCAGCTCGGTGAAGGCCCGCTCCCGCAGGGTCTGGGCATCGGGCACTTCGTCGGATTCGTGCAGCGCGATGCCGTTGATGCTGGCCACCGCGGTTGTCGCCAGCCCGGCGCAGGCGCAGCTGCTGCTGCCGCAGCCGACAGAAGAGCTTGGGCTCATGGTGATGTCCTGGTTCATGGTGGGTGCTGCTCAGCGCTGGCGCGTGGTGTCGGAGGTGAGGCCCAGCTTGCGGCTGCGCACCACCTGGTAAGGGCGGACCACATAGGCCAGCGTGCCGAAACCGCTCCACACGTGCACCAGACGCGAGAAGGGGAAGAGCAGGAAGATCGTCATGCCCAGCACCAGGTGCACCAGATAGACCCAGTCCAGACCCGCCAGCAGGCTGGCGTCGGGGCGGAAGGTGACGATGCCCTGCGCCCAGGCCGACAGCTGCAGCATCGCCTGACCGTCGGAGTGGCCGTAGGAGAACGGCAGCGTGGCGAGGCCTAGCACCAGTTGCACCCAGAGGATGATCAGGATGCCCAGATCGGTGCGGTGGCTGGTGAGGCGGATGCGGTCGTCAAAGATGCGCCGGTGCAGCAGCAGCGTGAGGCCGATGAAACAGATGACACCCGCGATGCCGCCGGCCACCACCGCCACCATCTGCTTCTGGCCCGCCGTGATGAAGGGCTCGTAGACGAAGTGGGGTGTCAGCAGACCCACGGTGTGGCCGAAGAACAGGAACAGGATGCCGATGTGGAACAGGTTGCTGCCCCAGCGCAGCTGGCCCTTGCGCAGCAACTGCGACGAATCGCTTTTCCAGGTGTACTGGTCGCGGTCGAAGCGGGCCAGGCTGCCCATGAGGAACACCGCCAGGCAGATGTAGGGAAAGACATTGAAAAGGAAGTTGTGCAGCGTGTTCATGCCTGCGCTCCTTGAGAGGTTTGGGGTGACTTTCTGACGATCTGGATCGGTTGCGACGCACCGGGTTTGGACTGTCCGTCGGTGGAGCAGCCCCCGAACACCGCGGGCTCGGCCCAGCTTTCATCCAGGGCCGGTTCGGGTGCCACGGCCACGGCCTGGGCCTTCTCGCCGGCCAACTCCAGCACCGCAGCCAGCACGCTGGCATAGGGGCTGTTGCGTGCCGTCAGGGCACTGAAGATGTTGCGGACGATGTGTGCAATCTCGGCCAGAAACTCACGCGCCTGCGCGGGTGGTTGGGTGGAGGCAAACTCCAGCAGCACCGGCAAGTGATCCGGCAGCTCTTCGGGTCCGAGATACAGACCGCCTTTTTCATAGGTATGGATCAGGTCGATCATGGCCGGCCCACGATCGCGCGAATCGCCGTGCACATGCTCGAACAGGTGCAGCGCGGTACGGCGCCCGCGGTCGAACAGTTCAACGTACTCGGACTCCACATCCAGCGCAGGAGACCGCTCGAGATGGCGCAACAGCGCCCCGAGTTCGGCCAGGCGCATCGGAGCGAGCGCGGCCTCAGACTTGAGCGCTTGCTGCATGTCGGGAATGTGAGCGCGAACCACCGCATCGGGGTAGCGCAGCAGATGCGCCAGCACGCGCAGGGTGTAGGTGGCTTTGGGAGGTGAATGGGAAAACAGGTTCATGACATCGGCTCCTGGTTCAGGCTTCCACCTTGATGGGGATGGTGCGCTTCTTCTCGCTGCCGAAGAGGCTGGTTTCGCTCTGGCCTTCGGAGCAGCCGTTGCCAAAGCTGAAGCCGCAACCGCCCTTCACGTTGAAGGTGTTCTCGGCGTACTCGCGGTGCGTGGTCGGGATCACGAACCGGTCTTCGTAGTTGGCGATCGCCATGGTGCGGTACATCTCTTCGACCTGCGCAGCGCTGAGACCGACCTGTTCCAGAACAGCCGTGTTGACCAGACCATCCACATGCTTGGTGCGCTGGTAGGCGCGCATGGCGAGCATGCGTTCCAGGGCATGCACCACCGGACCGGTATCCCCTGCGGTCAGCAGGTTGGCCAGGTACTTCACCGGAATGCGCAGCTGCGAAACGTCGGGGATCTCGCCGTTGAGACCCAGGGCGCCCGACTGGGCTGCGCCGGTGATCGGCGAGAGCGGCGGCACGTACCAGACCATGGGCAGGGTGCGGTATTCGGGGTGCAGCGGCAGCGCCACTTTCCATTCCACCGCCATCTTGTAGACCGGGCTCTGGCGGGCCGCGGCCATCCAGGCATCGGGGATGCCGTCGATGCGAGCCTGCTCGATCACCTTCGGGTCGTTCGGGTCGAGAAAGATGTCGAGCTGGGCCTGGTACAGATCCTTCTCGTTGGCCACGCTGGCCGCTTCGGCGATGCGGTCGGCGTCGTACAGCAGCACGCCCAGGTAGCGGATGCGGCCGACGCAGGTCTCGGAGCACACCGTGGGCTGGCCGGCTTCAATGCGCGGGTAGCAGAAGATGCACTTCTCGGCCTTGCCGCTTTTCCAGTTGTAGTAGATCTTCTTGTAGGGGCAGCCGCTCACGCACATGCGCCATCAGCACAATGCCGTCTTCCTCACGCTTGTAGATCGAGCCCGATGGGCACGAGGCCACGCAGGCCGGGTTCAGGCAGTGCTCGCACAGGCGAGGCAGGTACATCATGAAGGTGTTCTCGAACTGACCCATCATGTCTTTCTGGACCTGCTCGAAACCGTCCAGGTTGGCGTCCTTGCTGCGCTTGGCGAACTCACCGCCCAGGATTTCTTCCCAGTTCGGGCCCCACTCGATCTTTTCCATGCGCTTGCCGGTGATCAGCGAACGCGGGCGGGCGGTGGGCGCGTGCTTCATCTCCGGCGCCGACTGCAGGTGGTCGTAGTCGAAGGTGTAGGGCTCGTAGTAGTCGTCGATCTGCGGCAGGTTGGGGTTGCTGAAGATCTTCATCAGCAGCGACCACTTGCCACCCTGCCTGGGCACGATGGAGCCGTCGGCATGGCGGACCCAGCCCCCGTTCCACTTGTCCTGGTTCTCCCACTCCTTGGGGTAGCCGATGCCGGGCTTGCTCTCGACGTTGTTGAACCAGGCGTATTCCACCCCGGGGCGGCTGGTCCAGACGTTCTTGCAGGTGACCGAACAGGTGTGACAACCGATGCACTTGTCCAGGTTGAGCACCATGCCGATTTGTGCGCGAATTTTCATGTTTGACTCCGAATGATGGGCAGTGGGCTCAGGGGTTCTCGCCCTGCGACTGGTAGGCGCGGACCAGGTGGTCGTCCGCCGGCGTGTCGAGCCAGTCGACCTTGTCCATCTTGCGCACCACCACGAACTCGTCTCGGTTGGTGCCGATGGTTCCGTAGTAGTTGAAGCCGTAGCTCAGCTGCGCGTAGCCGCCGATCATGTGGGTGGGCTTGAGCACGATGCGGGTCACCGAGTTGTGGATGCCGCCGCGCACGCCGGTGATCTCGCTGCCGGGTGTGTTGATGATCTTTTCCTGCGAGTGGTACATCATCACCATGCCGTTGTTCACGCGTTGGCTCACCACCGCGCGGGCTGCCACGGCGCCGTTGATGTTGAACAGCTCGACCCAGTCGTTGTCCACGATGCCGGCGCTCCTGGCGTCGTCTTCGCTCAGCCACACCACGGTGCCGCCGCGGTTCAGCGTGAGCATCATCAGGTTGTCGCTGTAGGTGGAGTGAATCCCCCACTTCTGGTGCGGCGTGATGAAGTTCAGCTGGATCTCTTTGTGGCCGTTGGGCTTGATGTTGTGGATGCTGTTGGTGGTTTTCAGGTCCACCGGCGGGCGGTAGCTGCCAAAGCCTTCACCGAAAGCGATCATCCAGGGGTGGTCCTGGTAGAACTGCTGGCGGCCGGTGAGGGTGCGCCACGGGATGTATTCGTGCACGTTGGTGTAGCCGGCGTTGTAGCTCACCGTCTCGCTCTCGATACCGCTCCAGGTGGGCGAGCTGATGATCTTGCGCGGCTGCGCCTGGATGTCGCGGAAGCGGATCTTCTCGTCTTCGCGGTAGAGCGCGAGGTGGGTGTGGTCGCGCCCGGTCTGCTTGCCCAGCGCTTCCCAGGCCTTCACCGCCACGTGGCCGTTGGTCTCGGGTGCCAGCTGAAGGATCACCTCGCAGGCGTCGATGTCGGTGACGATCTTCGGCATGCCCTGCGACACGCCCTCGTCCAGCGTCCTGCCGTTGAGCTGGCCGAGCTGCTCAACCTCGGTGCCGGTCTTCCAGCCGATGCCCTTGCCGCCGTTGCCCAGCTTGTCGAGCAGCGGACCCAGGGCCGTGAAGCGCTTGAAGGTGTTGGGGTAGTCGCGCTCGACCACGGTGATCTGCGGCGCGGTCTTGCCGGGGATCAGATCGCAGTGGCCCTTCTTCCATTCCTTGACCTCGAAGGCCTGCGCCATTTCGCCGGGGGTGTCGTGCATGATGGGCGAGAGCACCACCTCTTTTTCCACACCCAGGTGGCCCACGCAGACCTCGCTGAAGGTCTTGGCGAATCCTTTGTAGATCTCCCAGTCGCTGCGCGCTTGCCACACCGGGTCCACCGCCGCACTCAGCGGGTGGATGAAGGGGTGCATGTCGCTGGTGTTGAGGTCGTTCTTCTCGTACCAGCTCGCGGTCGGCAGCACGATGTCGGAATACAGGCAGGTGGTGCTCATGCGGAAGTCGAGCGTGACCAGCAGGTCCAGCTTGCCCTGCGGCGCGTCCTTGTGCCACTTCACTTCGGCCGGCTTGGCGTCGCCAAGCCCCAAGTCCTTGCCCTGCACGCCGTTTTCGGTGCCCAGCAGGTGCTTGCAGAAATACTCGTGACCCTTGCCGCTGGATCCCAGCAGGTTGGAGCGCCACACAAACAGGTTGCGCGGCCAGTTCTGCGGTGCATCCGGATCTTCGCAGCTCATCTCCAGCGTGCCGTCTTTGAGCGCCTGGACCACATAGTCCTTGGCATCCATGCCGGCGGCCTGAGCGTCTTTCACCACCTGCCTCGGATTCGTCTTGAGCTGCGGGGCGCTGGGCAGCCAGCCCATGCGCTCGGCGCGCACGTTGAAGTCGATCATGCTGCCGCTGAAGGCGGTCTTGTCGGCTTCGCTGAGCGTGGGCGACACGATCTCTTCCATGCCGAGCTTCTCGTAGCGCCACTGGTCGGTGTGGGCATAGAAAAAGCTGGTGCTGTTCTGCTGGCGCGGCGGGCGTACCCAGTCGGTGGCAAAGGCCAGCGGCACCCAGCCGGTTTGCGGACGCAGTTTCTCCTGGCCCACGTAATGCGCCCAGCCGCCGCCGCTTTGGCCGATGCAGCCGCACATCATCAGCAGGTTGATGACGCCGCGGTAGTTCATGTCGGCGTGGTACCAGTGGTTCATGGCCGCGCCGATGATCATTTCGGCGAACTGGCGGGCGACGGTGATGACCTGGTCGCGCGGCACCCCGGTGATGCTCTCTTGCCAGGCCGGGGTGTAGGCAGCGTTGTCGTCAAAGTTCTTGGCGCCACTGCCCAGGCCACGGTCGATGCCGTACTGGGCGACCTGCAGGTCAAACACGGTGGCGACCATCGCGTAGCGTTCGTCACCCGCCTTGCCTAGGCGCAGACGCACTGCGGGCACCCTGGCGTGGTTGATCGCGCCGTTCTGCGCGTTGGCGGTGAAGTTCGGTGTATCGCGGCCGCCAAAGTACGGGAAGCCCACGTCCACCACCTGGTGCTCCTGCTCGCCGTCTTCGATCACCGAGAGCTTGAGCTTCACATCGCTGTTGGTGCGTGCTTCTTTGGCTTCCAGGTTCCACTTGCCTTCGTCTTCGCGGCCGGGTTCGCCCCAGCGGAAGCCGATGGAGCCGTTGGGCAGCACCGCTTTGCCGTCGGCGTCAAAGGCCACGGTCTTCCACTCGGGGTTGCTCTTCTGACCCAGCTGACCGTTGAAGTCGCTGGCGCGCAGATACCGGCCAGGCACCATGGTCACCGTGCCGTCGGGCAGGGTGTGTTCCTTCAGCATCACCAGCAGCGGCAGGTCGGTGTAGCGGCGGGCGTAGTCGTCAAAGTAGCTGCTGCGCTGCTTGCCGCCGTCGGGAAAGTAGAACTCTTTCAGCGCCACGTGGCCCATGGCCATGGCGAGTGCCGCGTCGGTGCCCTGCTTGGGGTGCAGCCAGATGTCGGAGAGCTTGGCGACTTCCGAATAGTCGGGCGTGACCGCCACGGTCTTCGCACCCTTGTAGCGCACCTCGGTGAAGAAGTGGGCGTCTGGCGTGCGGGTCTGGGGCACGTTGGAGCCCCAGGCGATGATGAACGAGCTGTTGTACCAGTCGGCCGACTCGGGCACGTCTGTCTGCTCGCCCCAGATTTGCGGGCTGGCTGGGGGCAGGTCGCAGTACCAGTCGTAAAAGCTCATGCACACGCCGCCGATCAGCGACAGGTAGCGCGAGCCGGCGGCGTAGCTCACCATGGACATGGCGGGGATCGGCGAGAAGCCGATGATGCGGTCGGCGCCGTGCTGCTTGATGGTGTGGACGTTGGCCGCTGCGATGAGCTGGTTCACTTCGTCCCAGGTGCTGCGCACGAAGCCACCCATGCCGCGCACCTGCTGGTAGTCGCGGCGCGCTTCGGGGTCTTGCTGGATCAGTGCCCAGGCGTCCACCGGGCTCTTGCTCACCTTGAGCGCCGCACGCCAGCGTTCGAGCAGGCGGCCGCGCACCATGGGGTACTTCACGCGGTTGGCGCTGTACAGGTACCAGCTGTAGGAAGCCCCGCGCGCGCAGCCGCGCGGCTCGTGGTTGGGCATGTCCCAGCGGGTGCGGGGGTAGTCGGTCTGCTGGGTTTCCCAGGTGACGATACCGCCCTTGACGTAGATCTTCCACGAGCAGGAGCCCGTGCAGTTCACGCCGTGCGTGGAGCGCACGATCTTGTCGTGTGCCCAGCGGTTGCGGTAGCTGTCCTCCCAGGTGCGGTCTTCGTTGGTCGTCAGACCGTGGTTGCCCGAGAAGGCCTCCTTGGGCAGGCTGAAGTGGGTGAGTCGGTCGAGAAAGTGGCTCATGAAGGTCTCCGAAGTTGAGGGCGCGGCTTCGATGTGCGTGTTCAGGGGTTCTTGATTTCGGAGCCGGCGCGCAGGTAGAACCACCAGTTCAGCACCAGACACACGGCGTAGAAGATGGCGAATCCGTACATCGCGACTTCGGGCGTGCCGGCCTTGATCTGCTGGCCGATCACCACCGGGGCGATGAACGAGCCGTAGGCGCCGACGGCCGAGGTCCAGCCCAGCACGGGGCCGGCTTGCTGACGGTCGAAGATCACGCCGATGGTGCGGAAGGTGGAGCCGTTGCCGATGCCGCTGGCGGCGAACAGCACGACGAACAGCACCATGAAGATCAGGAAATATTCTTCGGGCGTGGCCGACTTGTAGGCCAGCAGCATCACATAGCCCACTGCGGCCGAGGCGAACACCATCACGGCGGAGATGACTTGCGTGACGATGGAGCCGCCCACCTTGTCAGACACCCAGCCACCCAGGGGACGGATCAGCGCGCCGACCAGGGGGCCGATCCAGGCGTAGGTCAGTGCCGAAGGGGCGTTCGGGTTTTTCAGCGTGTGCGTCATGAGGCCGGTGACCGGGTCCACCACGTGCTGGAAACCGAAGATGACGGTGATGGACAGCGGCAGGGCCATCGAGAAGCCGATGAACGAGCCGAAGGTCACGATGTACAGCGCGGTCATGGACCACGTGTGCTTGTTGGAAAAGATGGCGTATTGCTTGCCGATGTTGGCCTTCATCTCACCAAAGGCGGCCAGCTTCATCATCAGCACCGTGACGACGATGATCAGCGGAAGGGCCACCCACATGTTGAGCACGCCCAGGCCGGTCGGGGCTGGAAGGTACAGGTAGAGGCCGGCCAGGCCCACGGCGCCGGTGAGCACCCACAGGTAGATGATCTTGGCAAACGCTGCCAGCGTGCCACCGTAGTTGGGCGACAGTGGCATCAGGTTGTTCATGCCGAACCACGCGGCGATGACCAGCGGCACCAGGATGGCGGCCCAGATGAAGCCGGCGTTCTGGATCCAGGTTTCGGTGCCGGCGGTGATCTTGCCCAGGATCCAGCCCGAGTCCTTGGCCAGCGTCATCGACTCACCACCGAAGGTGCCGAACACCGCGGCCGTCATGGCCAGGGGAATCAGCACCTGCATGGTGGTCACGCCGAAGTTGCCCAGGCCGGCGTTCAGACCCAGCGCGGTACCCTGCTGGCTCTTCGGGTAGAAGCCCGTGATGTTGGACATGGAGCAGGCGAAGTTGCCGCCACCAATGCCGGAGAGAAAGGCGCAGAGCTGGAACACCCACAGTGGGGTGGTTTTGTCCTGCAACGCGAAACCGGTGAGCAGAGCGGGAATGATCAGCAGTGCGCTGGTGAGGAAGATCGTGTTGCGCCCACCCGAGAGACGGATGAAGAACGAGGCTGGGATGCGGAAGGTGGCACCCATCAGGCCGGCGATGGCGGTGAGCGTGAACAGGTCGGCCGGGGCAAAGGGAAAGCCCAGGTTGAGCATCTGCACGGTGACGATGCCCCACATCAGCCAGACAGCGAAACCGACCAGCAGGTTGGGGATGGAAATCCAGAGGTTGCGGGTGGCGATGGATTTCCCGGTCGTGTTCCAGAAGCGGTCGTCCTCAGGGCGCCAGTCCGCGATGTCCGCGCCCGAATAGGTGGTCTCTGTCGCGGCCGGGGCGCTGTCGGCTCGCTGGTTCTTGGTGCTCATGTGAAGCTCTCCAGGTGAATCAGGTGGTTGGCGAGCGCCCCTTGGCAGGGCAAAAGCTCAACCCTGACTGTGCTGGGCGGTGTCTTTTCCGAACATCCTTCAGAGGGACACGCAAGCGCTTCTGAAAGACCGATGCATCAAGCGCTGATGCATCCTCCGAAAGGAGTACTTCTCTGTGAACTAGGGGCGCTGGACCACGTCGGCGCGGCGCATCTCGGCGCCGTACATCCACAGCAGTGAAAGGCTGACCCAGCCGTACAGCAGCATGAAGGCGCTGCTGCGCACACCGGTGGCGTCCAGCAACAGGCCGAAGAACACCGGCAGCCCGGCGCCGACCAGGCCGCCGACCATGCCCACCAGACCGCTGACGGCGCCGATGTGGTCGGGGTAATCCTGGCTGATGTACTTGAACACGCTGGCTCGCCCGAAAGCCCAGGCCACACCCAGCAGCATCACCAGTGCGGTGAACAGCGGCAGGTTCAGGCCGATGTGGAAGGTCAGCAGGCCCCGCTCGGTGTGGATGCTGAAGTCGGTCTGCGGATACGACAGCAGGAACAGGCAGACCCAGCTGACCCACAGCACCCACCAGGTGACGCTGTGCGCGCCATAGCGGTCGGCCAGCACGCCACCCAGGCCGCGCATCAACCCGCCCGGCAAGGTGAACAGCACCGCCATCAGGGCCGCGCTGCGGATGTTCAGGCCGTACTCGCCCACGTAGTGCTGCACCAGCCACAGGGCCAGGGCGACGAAGCCGCCGAACACCACGCTGTAGTACTGGCAGTAGCGCAGCACGCGCGGGTCGCGCAGCAGGCGCAGTTGCCCACGCCAGCCCAGCGCCGCGCGGGGCTCGGTGAGCGGCTGCGGGTGGCTCAGCCACCAGAAGGCCAGCAGCGCCAGCAACAACAGCACCGCATAGACCTGAGGCACGCGCGCCCAGCCAAAGGCCACCAGCAGCACCGGCGCGATCAGCTGGTTCAGCGCAGCGCCCACGTTGCCCGAACCGTACACCCCCATGGCCATGCCCTGCTGCTGCGGCGGGAACCAGCGCGCCACATAGGGCGTGCCGACCGCGAAGCTGCCGCCGGCCAGCCCGATCACGAAACCCGCCAGCAGGAAGTGTTCGTATCGGCTGGCCCAGGGCAACACCACCAGGCCCGGCAGGGTCAGCGCCATCAGCCACAAGGTCAGGCGGCGGCCGTCGCCCCGGTCGGTCCACAGGCCCAGGGGCAGGCGCACCAGGGAGCCGGCCAGGATGGGCATGGCCATGAGACCGCCGACCTGGGTGGCACTCAGCCCCAGCGTCTGCCCCAGCGGAATGCCGATGACGCCGAACAGCATCCACACCATGAAGCACACGGTGAAAGCCAGCGTGCTCGCGATAAGCACGGACCAGGCCTGTCGTTGGTGCTGCAAGTTGTGTGACATGGCGGTGTGGGTGAGGCTCAGCCGAAGATCGGCGCAGACGCCAAAGGCCGTGACGGGCACGGCCTCGGAAAAGTCGGCGGCAAACCGCCGATCACGGACACGGTCACTTGGTGACCAGCCCCTGCTGTTCGAAGTGCCGCACCAGGGCGCGCAGGTCGTCCACGCTGCGGAAATTGGCGGTCACGGTCACGCCGTCGCCCTTGTCGACCAGCTCCACCTTCTCGCTGCCCTTGAACACCAGGGCCAGCTGGGTCTGGGCCTCCTTCTTGTGTCGGGCCTCGTCGGCAATCGCCTTGTCCACCGACGAGATCACGTATTCGTCGCCGAAGCCGCCTTCGGGTTCTTTGAGCCAGAGGTAGCAGGCGATCCAGCTGATGAAGGCACCGGCCGCGATGATCAGGAAGAAGGTCGATGCATCCACGAACATGAAGATGAACAGGTAGAACACCGCGCCCACGTTGCCATAGGCCCCGGCCATGCCCGAGATCTGGCCCGTCAGGCGGCGCTTGATCGACGGCACGATACCGAAGGTGGCTCCCTCGGCACCCTGCACGAAGAACGAGCAGCCGATGGTGATGGCCACGGCCAGCACCAGCGGCCATTTGCTGTCCATCAGGCCCATGAGCAAGAAACCCGCCGCGATGCCCAGCATGTAGGCCATCATGACAAAGCGCCGGTTGCCAAAGCGGTCCGACACCAGACCACCCATGGGGCGCGCGAACAGGTTCACGAAGGCAAAGCTGGACGCGATCAGACCGGCAACCGCCGCCGACAGGCCCCAGGTTTCCTCGAAGAACATGGGCAGCATGGACACCACGGCCAGTTCGGCGCCGAAGTTGGCGAAGTAGGTGGTATTGAGCGCCGCCACCGAGCTGAAGGGGTAGCGGTCGTCTGGCGGCACACCCTTTTTGAGGATGGGCAGGTTGACCCGGAACACCTGGTAGAGCTGGTACAGGATGACCGCCACGATGGCAGCGTAGCAGGCCCAGGCGGTCATGTCGTCGATGTAGCCGGAGCGTTGCACCCGCCAGACCAGGACGCTCAGGATGCCGACCAGGGGCACGGTCATGATCGCGAGCATGACCAGGTCGCGGTAGCTGGAGACCTCCAGTGCCGCCACCTTGCGCGGCTTCTTGTGGGTGTCCTTGCTCGGGCCGTCGGTGATGGCAAACCAGTAGAAGACACCGTAAACCGCGATCACGATGCCCGAGGTGGCAATCGCCCAGCGCCAGCCTTCGGGGCCGCCGAAGAAGGTCAGGGCAATGGTCGGCAGGGTCATGGCCGCTGCCGCCGAACCGAAGTTGCCCCAGCCGGCGGCAAAGCCCTCGGCAAAACCAATGCTGCGCGGGGGGAACCACAGGGCGACCATGTGAATGGTCACGACAAAGCTGGCACCGATCGAGCTGAGCAGCAGACGCGAGATGAACAGTTGCTCCTTGCTGTCACCAAAGGCAAAGAACAGGGTGGGAATGGCCATCAGCACCATCAGGATGGAGAACACCCGGCGCGGCCCGAACCGGTCCAGCGCCATGCCCACCAGAATGCGGGCCGGTATCGTGAGTGCCACGTTGGCGATGGCAAACAGCCGCAAATCGTCCTTGGTCAGCCAGCCCGCCGTCTTGAGCATCGACGATGCCAGCGGCGCCATGTTGAACCAGACGTAGAAGCACATGAAAAAGGCGATCCATGTGAGGTGGAGCGCTTTGATTTCCCGGTTCTTGAACCGGAACAGGTCACTGACTTGCATGATGGGATTCGGGTTGGGGGTTGTTGGCCCTTACTCCGCGTGGGTGGGGATGATGAGCAGCGGGCACTGGACACGCCGTGCCAGGAAGGCGCTGACGTTGCCGAAGGTCATGTGGTCGAACTCTTCGACCAGGGCATCGAGTCGGCGCGCCAGAAAGTTGCCGTCCGACTTGTACGAATGCCGTGCCAGCACCAGCACATCCGGGTTGCGCTCCTGTGTCGCGCGCAGGATCATCTTGCGTGCGTCACCCTGGGCGAACAGCACCTTGGCGGTGAAGCCTTCGGCCACCAGTGCGGCCGCTGCGGCTTCGGCACCGCGCTTCTGCTCCTGGTACTGGGCTTCGAACATCTCGTCGCCCGCAGCGGTGTTGCTGCCGGGTTCCTCGATCACCGAAATCAGGGTGACGGCGGGTCGCTCCTGGGCGAACAGTCGTTTGACCGCGTCCAGCGCGATGCGCGCGTTGCGGGAATGGTCGTAAGCGAGCATGACTTCCATGAAAACCTCCAGTTCGCAGTGGCCACCGATGGGCCAGAGTCAATGTGAACTGTGGGGTTTTGGAGGCGCCTTGCCCATCCTTCAGAGGAACGTACTGCGCACGCCGTTTGGACGATGCCGCCGCAGCGGTCATGCTCCGAAAGAACTATGCCGGCGCGCCGGCGGACCGGCCGTTCAGGCGGTGTCGAGGCCGTTGTTGACGGCGTACACCGCGGCCTGCACGCGCGAGCTCAGGCCCAGCTTGCGCAGGATGTGCTGCACATGGATCTTCACCGTCGTCTCGGCGATGTCCAGCGCGCGCGCGATCAGCTTGTTGCTGTCACCGCGTGCGATCAGCTTCAGGATCTCGCGCTCGCGCGGCGAGAGCAGGTCCGGACGGACGCCGACCTCCGCGCCGGCGAGCAGCGGGGCCGGCACCGTGGCAGAAGGAGCAGGTTCTTGTCCCAGTCCCGCCGGCGGCGCGGCGGGTCGCGTGCGAAACGCCGACACCAGCTTGGTCATCATCTCCGGGCTGATGACGGATTCACCGTCCATGACCTTGACGATGGTTTCGGTCAGTTGGTCGGACTCCACCGTCTTGAGCAGGTAGCCGTCGGCCCCTGCCTGCAGGGCGGCGGCCAGGTCGTTCTCGTCCTCGCTCACCGTGAGCATGAGCACGCGCGCGAACGGAGCCGCTTCCTTCAGCGTCGGGATCGCGTCGACACCGCGCACGCCGGGCAGGTGGTTGTCCAGCAGGATCACGTCGGGCGTTTGCAGCTGCAGGCAGCGCATGGCTTCGCCCACGTCGCCAGCCTCGCAGGTGACCTCGAAACGCTCGTCCTGCGCCAGCAAGGCCTTGAGGCCGCGGCGGAACAGGGTGTGGTCGTCGACCAGCAGCAGGCGGATGGTGGTGCTCATGGGTGGGGGGTGGCGGTTTCGCTGAAGTTAAAGCCCAGGGTGGCCACACTGCTGGAGGTGACCGGGTTGGCCGGCAGGGTCAGCGTGACCGAGCTGCCCTGGCCGGGCACGGATTGGATCAGCACCGACGCGCCGATGCGTTCGGCCCGCTCGCGCATGATTTTCGTGCCGACATGGGTTTCACGGTGCTGCAGGGTGGTGTCGAAGCCTTGCCCGTTGTCGCGCACCACCAGGCGCCATTGCAAGCCTTTGTGGACGTCCAGGCTCACATGGCTGGCGCCCGCGTGCTTGCGCACATTGGAGAGCGCTTCCTGCACCACGTGCAGCACCTGCACCTGCACGTCGGCCGGCAGGGGCAGTCCTTCGCCCTCGATCTGCAAACGCGTGGGCAGGCCGGTCTGGTGCTGGAATTTCTGCAGCGTTTCCTGCAGCGCGGATTCGATGTCGACGGTGTTGGTCCGGGTGCGAAAGTGAACCAGCAGCTCGCGCACGTCGTTGATGCTTTCTTTCAGGCCGGCGTCCAGCTCGTCCAGCGTCGAATCCACGTTCTCCGGCTGCTGCCGGTGCACCGCGCTGCGCAGCAGACCGGTCTGGATTTTCAGGAAGGCCAGTGACTGGGCGATCGAATCGTGCAGCTCGCGCGCCAGCAGCGCACGCTCTTCGCCGACCGCCGCCTCCCGCTCCAGCGCGGCCGCACGCAGTCCCTCGAGGGCGCTGGCGAGATGGCTGGCCAGTGCATCCAGCAATTCGGTTTCATCGGCGTTGAGCTGTACCTCGCTGCGGAAGAAGAGGTCGATCTCGCCGATCAGGCGCTGCTGCAGCCGCACCGGCACACTCACCAGGTTCTGATATCCCACGCGCGCGCAGTGGCGCATGGGCGCCGCCTCGTGGCTCTGGATAGGGATGACGCGGATGCGCGCGTCGGGCTGCAGACTGCCACAGGCACAGGCGCCGGCGATCAGGCTGCGCTCTTCGTCCTGCATCTCCTGCGGAAAACAGTCGGACGCCAGCATGAGGTAGCGCTGATTCGCTTCGTCAGACCAACGCACCGCCACCGCGTCGGCCTTCATGACAGCCCGCACACGCTGCGAGAAACCCCTGGACAGCTCCTCGACGGAACTGGCCTTGGCCAGGAAGGCGCTGACCTCGTAAAGCGCTTCCAGGCGCGCGCGCTGCGCCTCGATGCGCTGTGTCTTCGCCTGCACCTTGGCTTCCAGTCCCTCGTACATCGACTGCAGCGTGGCGGCCATGCGGTTGAACCCGGCCGCCACCTGGCCAAACTCGTCCAGCGAGTCGATGTCGATGCGGGCACCGAACTGGCCACCCTCCACCTGCTCCAGTCCGCGCCGCAACTGGTCCAGCGGGTTGATCACATACAGGTAGCCGGTGTAGAGCATGACCACAGCACCGCCAATGGCCAGCGCCATCATCGCGAACTGGAACAGGTTGAGCAGCGCGGTGAAGCCCGACAGCTGGTGTTCGATGGCCAGCACCAGCCGATCGATGGCGTGCACGAATTCGTCGGCCGAGTTCAGCAACAGCGGATCGTCGGGTGTCAGTGGCTCCGTCCACAGGGCACGCTGGTTTTGCCACAGGCGATCGACCGTGGTGAACTCGCGCCGCACGTCATCGTCCCACGGCACAAACAGAGGTCGGGTGGCGTCGCCTTCGCGCAGCAGGCTGAGGCTGTCGTCGAAGCGCTGCACCAGCGCTTGCACCTCGGCCGGCGGTCGATGCGCCTGCACCGCACTGGTCAGTCGCCAGGTCTGCATGCGCATGCGACCGGTTTCGTTGACGGCCGCGGCCCCACCCTCGAGCTGCCAGGTGACCCACAGAGTCAGTCCGATCGAGGCCAGCGCCAGCACGAGCAGAGCGGCGCCGATGCGGATGAGTTTGGTGGACAGCGAAACGGCCGAAGACATGTCCATAGCGTAGCGGCTTTGAGCACCCTGCGGCAATGCCCGGGTGCGGTCAGCGCAGTGCAAGTCCCTTGAACCCGCGGGGAGGCTGTGGGGTCGCACGGTTTGAAGATGCACATAAAATGAATATTAAATCCCTGCTGGCGGCCGGCCCTTTGCCCGCTGCTGAGGCACCGTCTGCCCGTTTGCCCCTTTCCCATGCCCATGCCACCCGAACCCGCCGCCCAGTCGGTGCTTTCCCCCTTTCTGGACCAGCAACAAAAGATCTACCCGCGCTCGGTGACCGGGCGCTTTGCGCGCTGGCGCTGGGTGATGGTCTGGCTGACCCAGCTGGTGTTCTATGGCCTGCCGTGGCTGCGCTGGAACGACCGGCAGGCGGTGCTGTTCGACCTGGATGCACGGCACTTTTATGTGTTCGGCCTGGTGCTGCAGCCGCAGGACTTCATCTACCTCGCCGCGCTGCTGGTGCTGTCGGCGCTGGCGCTGTTCTTTTTCACCGCCATCGCTGGCCGGGTCTGGTGTGGCTACGCCTGCCCGCAGACGGTCTACACCGAGATCTTCCTGTGGGTGGAGCGGCGCATCGAAGGCGACCGCAGCGCGCGCATGCGGCTGGACGCGCGACCCTGGGGGCCTGAGAAACTGCTGCGCAAGGCCGGCAAGCAGGCGGCCTGGATCGCGATCGCACTGTTCACCGGATTCAGCTTCGTCGGCTATTTCATTCCCATCCACAGCCTGGCCGGGCAGAGCCTCGCGCTCACGCTCACACCCTGGGCCACGTTCTGGGTGTTCTTCTATGGCTTCGCCACCTACGGCAACGCCGGCTTCATGCGCGAGCAGGTCTGCAAGTACATGTGCCCCTACGCCCGCTTCCAGAGCGCTCTGATCGACATGGACTCGATGGTCATCGCCTACGACACGAAGCGGGGCGAGAACCGGGGCGCGCGCTCGCGCAAGGCCGACCCCAAGGCACTCGGCCTGGGCGACTGCATCGACTGCACGCTGTGTGTGCAGGTCTGCCCGACCGGCATCGACATCCGCAACGGCCTGCAGAACGAATGCATCGCCTGCGCGGCCTGCATCGACGTCTGCGACGAGGTGATGGACAAGATGGGCTACGCGCCTGGCCTGATCCGCTACTCCTCGGGCAACGGCATCGAACAGGGCTGGTCTCCCGCCCGCATGCTGAGGCGGGTCTGGCGTCCGAGGGTGCTGATCTATGCCGCGCTGTTGCTGGCGCTGGGCAGCGCCTTCGTCTGGAGCGTGGGGCACCGCAGCGACTACGGTGTGTCCGTCAGCCGGGACCGCGGTGCGCTGGCGCGCCAGACCGGCAACGGGGATGTCGAGAACACCTACCGGCTGCGGATCACCAACAGCCTGGAGCGGCCGCAGGTGTACGCCGTCCGGGTTTCGGGTCTGGAGGGACTGCGTCTGGACACGTCCGACCGGCTGCCGGTGGGGGCCACCAGCACCGCCAGCCTGTCGGTGCGGCTGGTGCTGCCGTTCGCATTCGCCCAGCTGCACGGTGGCCAGACGCTGCCGCTGTCTCTGGAGGTGCTGCCGCTGGAAGGTGAAGGTCTGCAAACGCTCAGCGTGCGCACGACCTTCGTCGTGCCCCGTCACTGAACGGTTCAGGGCTTGAGGGCGGGCAGGCCAGGCACCAGCCGGACGCGGGTACCGGTTTTCGCACCGCCGGCACCGGGCAGCGGTGCCACCAGATCCGCCAGCGTCACCCCGTCGAGCACAGCGAGGTAACTGTCCATCGCCTGCTGCAGCGTGCCCTTCAAACGGCAGTGACCGTTGAGCCGGCAGGTGTTGTGGTCGTTGTCAAAGCACTCGACAAGGTTGAAGTCGGTCTCAGTCTGGCGGATCACTTCGCCCAGCACGATCTGGTGCGCCGGCCTGAGCAGGCGCAGGCCGCCGCCGCGTCCGCGGGTGGTCTCCAGCAGCCCCAGGCTGGCGAGCGTCATCACGATTTTGGTCAGGTGGCTGCGCGAGATGCCGTGCGTTTCGGCGATCTCGCCGATGGTGGCGGGCTTGTCGCGCTGCACGCAGGCGGCGCAGTACATCAGCACGCGCAGGCTGTAGTCGCTCCATTGGGTCAGTCGCATGCCGGGATCTCCAGGCGGTGGGACATCGTTCTTCCAGATACCCCGGATCGTTCTGAGGAAATATTCATTCCGCCTGAATTTTATCTTCTAATACATTCATCACAAATGAATCTTTAAGGACGCCAGATGAACCACGCCGCCACCGTTACCGCCACCGCCGACAACGCCACCCTCGATCGCGCCCAGCAGGCCATCGGCCAGATCGCCGTCAACCTGCCCGGTTCCACCGCGGTGTTCCGCCGCCTCAAGCTCGACTTCTGCTGCGGTGGCCAGGTGCCTTTGCAGCAGGCCTGCGTCAGCAAGGGCCTGCCGGTGGACGCGGTGCTGGCCGAGCTCGCCGGGCTGGAGCGTCCGAGCGAACCACCCGCGACCGGATCGCCCGCGGCGCTGGTGGACCACATCCTGGCGCGTTACCACGCCGTGCACCGCGAACAGCTGCCCGAACTGATCCGCATGGCACGCCGCGTGGAGGCGGTGCACCGCGAGAGCCCCGATGTGCCGGTCGGTCTGGCCGCGCACCTGGAGGCCATGAAGGTCGAGCTGCTGGACCACATGGCCAAGGAAGAAACCATCCTGTTCCCCATGATGCAGCGCGGCATTCGGGCGCAGGCCGCGGGACCGATCCACGTGATGCGCGACGAACACACCGGCCACGGCGCCCAGCTGGAGCGCCTGATGGCCCTCACCGACGACGCCACCCCGCCGCCCGGCGCCTGCAACACCTGGCGCGCACTGTACGCCGGCATTGCCCAGCTGTCCGACGACCTGATCAACCACATCCACCTGGAAAACAACGTGCTGTTCCCGCAGTTCGAAGCCCCTGCCAATGCGTGCGGGTCGGCCTGCGGCTGCGCCTGACCCGATTCCCGGGGGATGCGCGGGGCAAGACGGGGCGCCGGCCAAGGTGCGAAAATCGCGGCATGAACGCGACCTCCACCCAAGAACTCCTCAACACCCTGGGCAGCCAGGCCAAGGCGGCCTCGGCGCTGATGGCCAAGGCCGGTGCCGCGACCAAGCTCAAGGCTTTGCGCGAACTGGCACGGCTGCTGCGCGAGAACGTGGCGCCGCTGCAGCTGGAAAACGCGAAGGACCTGGAGCGCGCCCGCGCCGCTGGCCTGGCCGAGCCGATGGTGGACCGCCTGAAGCTCACCCCCAAGGTGCTGGAAACCTGTGCCGAAGGCTGCGAACAGCTCGCCGCGATGCCGGACATCATTGGTGAGGTGTCCGGGCTGAAGCAGATGCCCAGCGGCATCCGGGTGGGGCAGATGCGCGTGCCCATCGGCGTGTTCGGCATGATCTATGAGAGCCGCCCGAACGTGACCATCGAGGCAGCCAGCCTGTCCATCAAAAGCGGCAACGCCTGCATCCTGCGCGGTGGCTCCGAAGCCATCGACTCCAACCGCGCGCTCAGCCGCCTGGTGCAGCAGGCCCTGGTGGCCGCCGGCCTGCCGGCCGACGCGGTGCAACTGGTGCCCACCACCGACCGCGCTGCCGTGGGCCAGCTTATCACCATGCCGCAGTACGTGGACGTGATCATCCCGCGTGGCGGCAAGGGCCTGATCGAGCGCATCAGTGCCGAAGCCAAGGTGCCGGTCATCAAGCACCTGGACGGCAACTGCCACACCTATGTGGACGACCCCTGCGACATCGCCATGGCGGTCAAGGTGGCCGACAACGCCAAGACCCAGAAGTACAGCCCCTGCAACGCGACCGAGAGCCTGCTGGTGGCGCGGGGTGTGGCGGCGGCGTTCCTGCCGAAGATCGGTGCCGTCTACGCCGCCAAGGGCGTGGAAATGCGCTGCTGCCCCGAGGCGATGGCCATCCTGGCCGCCGTGCCCGGCGCCCAAGTGAAGGCCGCGACCGAACAGGACTGGAGCGAAGAGTACCTGGCCGCCGTCATCAGCGTGAAGGTGGTCGCCGGCGTGGACGAAGCCATTGCCCACATCAACCGCTACAGCAGCCACCACACCGACGCCATCCTCACCACCGACCATGTACACGCCCAGCGATTCTTGCGGGAGGTCGACTCGGCCAGCGTCATGGTGAATGCGAGCACCCGCTTCGCGGACGGATTCGAGTACGGGCTGGGCGCCGAAATTGGCATCAGCACCGACAAGTTCCACGCCCGCGGGCCGGTCGGCGTCGAGGGCCTCACGTCCCTGAAATACGTGGTGCTGGGCGAGGGCGAAGTCAGGGGCTGAGCGAGGCTTGCATGTGGGCGCTTTGCCCCCAGATGAACTGACTTACAGTACCCATCACCTCAATATTTAGCCCAAACGCGACGATCGAGCGTCCAGGCCAGCGCGGAACCGGCTTTGCCGGGCCGCAGCTGGCGCCCCCCAGTGGGGGGTGACGCCGCAGGCGGCGCGGGGGGCCTCCAATCCTTATGGTTCCCCACCTTGTCACCGCCCTGACCGGTCCGATCAACGAACTGGAGCAGCGGATCCTGGAATCCACGCCGGTGATCGAGCGCTGGTTCCGGCTGGAGTGGATGGAGCACACGCCACCGTTCTACAGCTCGGTGGACGTGCGCAACGCCGGCTTCAAGCTCGCGCCGGTGGACACCAACCTCTATCCCGGCGGCTGGAACCACCTCACGCCCGAGATGATGCCGCTGGCGGTGCAGGCGGCCATGGCGGCGATCGAGAAGATCTGCCCCGAAGCCAAGAACCTGCTGCTGGTCCCAGAGAGCAGCAAAGACAGCTTCTACCTAAGCAACCTGGCGCAGCTGCAGCGCATCTTCTACCAGGCTGGTCTGAACGTGCGCCTGGGCTCGCTGTCCAACGACATCAAGGCGCCGACGACGATCGATCTGCCCGGTGGCGAGTCGGTCACGCTGGAGCCGCTGATCCGCAGCAAGCGCCGCCTGGGCCTCAAGCACTTCGACCCTTGCACCATCCTGCTCAACAACGACCTCAGCGCGGGTGTGCCGGGCATTCTGGAGGACCTGCACGAACAGTACCTGCTGCCCCCTCTGCACGGGGCATGGCCCACGCGTCGCAAAAGCAACCACTTCAAGGCCTACGAAGAAATCGCCAAGCGCTTCGGCAAGCTGCTCGGCATGGATCCGTGGCTGATCACGCCCATGTTCAATCAGTGTGGCGAGGTGAACTTTGCCGACGACCAGGGCCTGGACTGCCTGCGCAGCAACACCGACGCGTTGCTGAACAAGATCCGCCGCAAATACAAGGAATACGGCATCAACGAAAAGCCTTTCGTGCTGGTCAAGGCCGACAACGGCGCCGATGGTCGCGGCATCATGACGGTGCGCGATGTCAAGGACATCGATGCGCTGAGTCCGCAGGTGCGCGAGCGCATGGCCACGGTGCAGGCCGGACAGCCGGTCAGCGAAGTCATCATCCAGGAAGGCGTGCTGACCAACGAACGCATCAACGCCGCGGTGGCCGAGCCGGTGGTCTACATGATGGACCGCTATGTGGTGGGCGGCTTCTACCGGGTGCATGCCCAGCGCGGCACCGACGAGAACCTGAACGCGCCCGGCTCCAGCTTTGTGCCGCTGGCCTTCGAGCAAAGCGCGCAGCTGCCGCAGCCTGGCATGAAGCCCGGCGCCAGCGTGCCCAACCGCTTCTACATGTACGGCGTGATCGGTCGCCTGGCCATGCTGGCGGCTTCTTACGAACTGGAGGCGACCGACCCCGAGGCCGAGGTGTACGAATGAACCTCACCGCCGGCGGCAGTTGCTGCACCGCAACATAATCGGTCAGCGCGGCACTTAGGGGCATCGCCTCACTGGCAGGCACTGCACCGCGGGAGCAGAATCTGCAACTTCCCGTCAACAGACCCGCCCCCCAATCGGGGCGGGTGACTTTGTGTCCAGCAGCAAATCGTCGCTTGCCGCGCTCACCCTGGGCGCCATCGGTGTGGTCTATGGCGACATCGGCACCTCGGTGCTGTACGCCATCAAGGAAATCTTCGGGTCCGGTCACGTTCCGTTCACCCACGACAACGTCTACGGCATCCTGTCCATCGTCTTCTGGACGCTCACCATCATCGTTTCCCTCAAGTACGTGGTGCTGGTGCTGCGGGCCGACAACGGCGGAGAAGGGGGCCTGATCGCCATGCTCGCGCTGGCCTCGCAGGCGGTGAAAGACAAACCCGAACTGCGTAAGTGGCTGCTCGTCATCGGCATCTTCGGCACCGCGCTGTTTTACGGCGACGGGGTGATCACGCCGGCCATCTCGGTGCTGTCGGCGGTCGAAGGCCTGGAAGTGGTGTCGCCCGCCTTCAAACAGTTCGTCGTGCCGATCACGCTGGTGGTGCTGTTCGGTCTGTTCTTCGTGCAAAAGCGCGGCACCGGCGGCATCGGCAAGTTTTTTGGCCCCATCACGGTGCTGTGGTTCCTGTCGATCGCAGCCCTGGCCATTCCTCACATCGCCGGACATCCTGAAATCCTGGGCGCTATCAGTCCGCACCACGCGCTGCGCTTCATCTGGGAGCAGCCGGGCACCACCTTCATCATCCTGGGTGCGGTGGTGCTGTGCGTGACCGGCGGCGAAGCGCTGTACGCCGACCTGGGCCACTTCGGCAAGAAACCGATCCGCGTGGCCTGGTTCTCCCTCGTCATGCCCTGCCTGACGCTCAATTATTTTGGCCAGGGCGCGCTGCTGCTGGAAGACCCCGAGGCGGTCAAGAACCCGTTCTTCAACATGGCACCCGACTGGGCCCTGCTGCCGCTGGTGGGGCTGGCCACCATGGCCACGGTGATCGCCTCGCAGGCGCTCATCACCGGGGCCTTCAGCGTCACCAAACAAGCCATCCAGCTGGGTTACCTGCCGCGCCTGAACATCCGCCACACCAGCGTGCAAGACACCGGGCAGATCTACATCCCCTTCGTCAACTGGAGCCTGTTTGCCGCCATCGTGCTGGCGGTGGTGATGTTCAGGTCCTCGTCCAACCTGGCGGCGGCCTACGGCATTGCGGTCACGCTCGACATGCTCATCACCACGGTGCTGACCTTCTTTGTCATCCGCTTCGGCTGGGGCTATCCGCTGGCGCTGTGCGTGGCCGCCACCGGCGTGTTCTTCGCCATCGATCTGGCTTTCTTCGCTTCCAACCTGCTCAAGCTGTTCGCCGGGGGCTGGTTCCCGCTGATGATCGGTGGCGTGGTCTTCATGCTGATGATGACCTGGAAGCAGGGCCGTGCGCTGATGGCCAAAGCACAACAGGCCGAGGCGATCGAACTCGACAGTTTTCTGGAAGCGGTGTTCATGGCGCCGCCGGTTCGTGTGGCGGGCACGGCGGTGTTCCTGACCGCCGAAACCGGCACAGTGCCCAACGCGCTGCTGCACAACCTCAAGCACAACAAGGTGTTGCACGAGCAGAACCTGTTCGTCACCGTGCGCAGCCACGAGGTGCCGTGGATCGGGCTGGACAAACGGCTGGAGGTTGAGCCCCTCGGACACGACTGCTGGCAGGTGGTGATCCACTACGGCTTCAAGAACGACCCCGATGTGCCCAAGGCACTGGCGCTGATGCGCGGCCGGGGTTGCGATCTGGAGCCCATGCTGACCAGCTACTTCCTGTCGCGCGACCTGGTGGTGCCCAAGCTGGGCGAAGGCATGTCGCTGTGGCGCGAGAAGCTGTTCGCCCAGATGCACCACAACGCCGGGGCGGCGGCGGAGTTCCTGAACCTGCCGAACAACGCGGTGATCGAGCTGGGTTCGAAACTCGAGATTTAAGACGCCCCCTGCGCCGCGCCCAAGGGCGCGTCACCCCCACTGGGGGGCGATGCCTGCGGCCCGGCAAAGCCGGTTCCACCGCATCCTCGGCCGAGGCGCTCGCTCCGAGGGCTTGGTTGACAATCCCCCAATGTCTTTCCTCCGTGATGTAAACCTCTCGGCCGCCACGGCCGGCTTCGTGGCGGTGCTGGTGGGCTTCACCAGCTCGGTGGCGATCGTCTTCCAGGCCGCGTTGGCCTTTGGCGCCACGCCCGAGCTCATCACGTCGTGGATGTGGGCGCTCGGTCTGGGGATGGGCCTGTGTTCCGCCATCCCCTCGCTGATCTTGAAGAAGCCGGTGATGGTGGCCTGGAGCACGCCCGGCGCGGCGGTGCTCGCCACCGCCGGACTGGCGGGCGGCTTTTCCATGGCGCAGGCGGTGGGCGCTTTCATGGCCTGTGCGGTGCTCATCATCCTGTCGGGCGCCACCGGCTGGTTTGAACGGGTCATGAACCGCATCCCGATGGCGATTGCGTCGGCGCTGCTGGCCGGTGTGTTGGCGCGCTTTGGGCTGCAGGCCTTTGCCGCGGCGCAGACCGCGCTGCCGCTGGTGCTGACCATGCTGCTGGCCTACCTGCTGGGCCGCCGCTTCCTGCCGCGTTACGCGGTGCCGCTCACGCTGGCGGTGGCGGTGGTCTATGCGGTGGCCAACGGCCAGTTCAACGCGGGCGTGCTCACGCTGCAGTGGGCCAAGCCCGTGTTCACCGCACCCGAATTCACCTTCAGCGCCTTCGTCAGCCTGGCGCTGCCGCTCTTCATCGTCACCATGGCGTCGCAGAACCTGCCCGGCGTGGCGGCCATCCGCGCGGCGGGCTACGACCTGCCCATCTCGAAAATCATCACCCTCACCGGCGTGGCCACGCTGGTGCTCGCGCCCTTCGGCGCCTTCGCGCTCAACCTCAGCGCCATCACCGCCGCCATCTGCATGGGCGAGGAGGCGCATGCTGACAAGAAGAAGCGCTACACCGCCGCCGTGGCTTGCGGCCTCATCTACATCGCCATCGGTCTGGTGGGCGCGGCGGTCACCGGCCTGCTGCTGGCCTTTCCCAAAGAGCTGGTGCTGGCCATCGCCGGTCTAGCGCTGCTGGGCAGCATCGGCGGCGGGCTGCACGCTGCGCTCAAAGACGACGCCCACCGCGAAGCCGCGCTCATCACCTTCCTCGTCACCCTCAGTGGCGTGGTCATCGGCGGCATCGGCTCGGCCTTCTGGGGCGTGGTGGCCGGCGCGCTGGCGCTGTTTGTGCAACAGTACGGGTCCCGAAAGAACGCCCCATGAACATCCTCTTTGTTGCCGATCCGCTCGAGTCCTTCAAGACTTACAAGGACACCACTTTTTCCATGATGCGCGAGCTGCAAAAGCGCGGCCACGGCATCGCCGCCACCGAGCCGCAGCACATGGGCTGGCGCAGCGGTGGCAGCGTCAACGCCACGGTGCGCCGCATCCGCCTCACCGGCGATGCGCACGACTGGTTCACGGTCACCGGCGAGGCGGTCGAGGCGCTGAAAGATTTCGACGCCGTGCTCATGCGCAAGGACCCGCCCTTTGACAGCGAGTTCTTCTACTGCACCCACCTGCTGGAGCAGGCGCAGCGCGAAGGCGCGCGCGTGTTCAATCGGCCCAGCGCGCTGCGCGAACACCCGGAAAAACTGGCGCTGATGGAGTTCGCCCAGTTTGCGCCGCCCACGCTGGTGACGCGCTCGGCCCAAGCCATCCGCGCCTTCCACGCCGAGCACCGCGACATCATCTTGAAGCCGCTGGATGGCATGGGCGGCATGGGCATCTTTCGCGTGGGTGCCGACGGCATGAACCTCGGCTCCATCATCGAAACCCTGAACCAGGACGGCGCCACCAGCGTCATGGTGCAGCGCTTCCTGCCCGAGATCGCGCTGGGCGACAAGCGCCTGTTGCTGATTGGCGGCAAGGTCGCGCCCTATGTGCTCGCGCGCATCCCGCAGGGCGGTGAAGTGCGCGGCAACCTGGCCGCAGGCGGCAAAGGCGTGGCCCAACCGCTGAGCGACGACAACCGCGCCGTGGCCGAAGCCATCGCGCCCGTGCTGGCCGCGCGCGGCCTGCTGCTGGTGGGGCTGGACATGATCGGCAACCAGGTCACCGAGATCAACGTCACCAGCCCGACCTGCTTCCAGGAAATCCACGACCAGACCGGCTTTGACGTGCCGGCCTTGTTTGTGGATGCGCTGGAAAGTGCATTGAAAGTGCCATCGTGAGCGACGACCAGACCCCTGCCGCGCCCCCGGCCCAACCGGCGGTCCAACCACGCAACCCGTTGCACGGCATGACGCTGGAGGCGATCCTGACCGCGCTGGTGGAGCACTACGGTTGGGACGGGCTGGGCGAGCGCATCCCGGTGCGCAGTTTCAACATCGATCCGAGCATTGCATCCAGCCTGCGCTTTCTGCGGAAAACGCCTTGGGCCCGGGAAAAAGTGGAGGGCTTGTACCTCTTCATGCTGAGGGAACAGCGGCGCGCGGCGCGTTGAACCGACCGGGTGAGGACGGACGTCGACAGCAAAAGTGATAGCATGGCCCTGAGGTTTGAAAGAGTCTGTGGCTCGCAAGCGACGCCGCGACCGACCGTTGGTAGGCGCATTCGACCGTTTGTCCGGTGAAGGCGCGGACGCTGGGCACTGGCCTGGCAAACCTTCTTGATGATGCACCGCTGCTACAGTAAAAACGCGGGCTCAGGGGGGCATTCCAAAACACAGTACACCCATGCCCGAAACCATTGACATGAACACCACGGTCTTCGCCAAGACGACCGTGGGCCAGCAGGAAATACAGGACCGCTCGCTGAATCTCTCCCCGCTGGTGCGCCGCACCCTGGTGCTGATCGATGGCAAGCGCAGCGGTGCCGAACTGTCGGTGTTTCTGGTGGGCAAAGGTGACATCGAGGCGGTACTGGCTCTTTTGCTGGAGGCCGGCTGCATCGAGGCCGTCGGGCGCGCCAAGTCCGCCCCGGCCCCGTCGGCCGCGTCCCGCCCCGCCTCTTCCAAAGGTGAGCAGCCTGCCGTCGACGGTTTGCCCCCCGCCGAGTCCCGCTCTGCCAAAGACAACGAGATGGCGCGCAACTTCATGATCAACACGGTCAACTCCATCATCGGTCAGCACACGCGGCTGTCGCTGGTGGAAAGCGTCGCCCGTGCGCAGGGCACCGAAGGGTTGCGGGCGGTGTACGCCGCCTGGGAGACCACCATGGGTGACCATGCGATCGCGGTTCGTCGTCTCCCGGAGTTGCGCGAAAAGCTCTTCAAGGTGCTCTGAGTGGTCCCGCGGGCTGCTCCGCGCGACCAGGGCATTCATGTCGCGTGCTCGCCGGCCCCCACCGGCAGACCGTCCACAAACACCTTGAGCTCGCCGGGTTCGAACGCGGTCCAATGCTCATTGCGGGTGAGCGGCGTGGTGACGATGACCGCGGCGCGGTCACCTGGCTGATTGAGCTCGGCGAAGTTGACCGTCCAGTCGTGGTCCATCAGGGTGGCCTGGGCAAACGGGTGCTGGCGCACCAGCCAGTGCAGTTTGGTGCTGCAGTGGGCCCACAGCGCATCGCCGTTGGAAAGTAAAAAGTTGAAGGTGCCGAACGCGCACACCTGGGGCAGCAGTTCGCGCAGGGTGAGGGTGAGCTCTTCGATGCTCGGCAGGCTGGCGTGCGACTTGGCCAGCTCCTGCATCAGCCAGCAGAAGGCGCGCTCGCTGTCGGTGCTGCCCACCGGCTGAAACGCGCCGTGCAGTTTGGGGAAGTAGTCCTTGAGGTCGCCGTTGTGGGCGAACACCCAGTGCCGTCCCCAAAGTTCGCGGGTGAAGGGGTGGGCGTTTTCCAGCGCCACTTCGCCAATCGTGGCCTTGCGCACGTGGGCGACGATGTTCTTGCTCTTGAGCGGGTAGCTGCGCAGGAATTCGGCCATGCGGGAGTTGGCCGCGCTGTCATGGTCGATGAACAACCGCAGCCCGCGGCCTTCAAAGAACGCGATGCCCCAGCCGTCGGCGTGGTGGTCGGTGCCGCCGCCACGCTGGCAGAAGCCGGTGAAGCTGAACGAGGCATCGGTCGGTGTAGCGCAGTTGAGTCCGAGCAGTTGGCACATCTGGAAGACCCCCCTGCGCCGCTGCGCGGCTTCCCCCCTTTAGGGGGGACCGCACCAGTGGCCCGGCAAAGCCGGTTCCACGGTGCGTGCTGGACGAGGCTTCCTCGCTCCGGCGCAGGGTAGGCTTGGTTGGAAAGTCTTTATTGTCCAGCAGTCTTGGCGTCGCGCAACTTCCACGCAGCGATCACCGCCAGCGCGCACAGTGCGGCGAGCATGAGGAAGGTCTCGTCGAACGCGGCCAGGCGGGCGCGCTGGTCGCCACCGCCTAGCTGCGCGCCGTGGGCGGCCAGCCGCCATTCGAGCACGATGCCGCACAGGCTCACCCCTGCAGCCCCGCCGAGCATGCGCAGGAAGTTGATCACGCTCGAACCTTGCGGGATGTGGTGGCGCTCCAGCCCGCGCATCGCACCCACGTTGAGCGACGGCAGGATGAAGCCCAGCCCGATGCGCCCGAGGATGGCCCAGGCCACCAGCAGGGTGGTGGTCCGAACCGGGTCGCGCCCGTCGATGGTGAGCATGAGTGCGAACGAACCGGCCAGCAACACCAGGCCCAGGCTGACCAGTCGGTGCGTGGGCTGGCGGTCCGACAGCCTGCCCACAAGGGCGATCGTCACCGCCAGCACCAGGCCAGCGGGCAGCAGCACCGTGCCCACAAAAGACGCCGACAGGCCGAGCCCCATCTGCATGTACACCGGCAGCAGGTAGGTGGAGCCGAACAGCGCGGTGCCGTAGATGATGGCGACGATGCTGCCCATGGCAAAGCGCCGGTCTTTGAACAGCGTGAGGTTCATGAGCGGGTCCACGCCCGCGTCGGGCTGGCGGTTCCGCGCCCTGAGCGTGCGCCGCTGCAGCACCACAAAACCGACCACGATCAGCGCGGCCGCTCCCAGCAGGATGGCCGCCAGTGCCGGCACGCCGCCGCGCAGCTCCACCAGGCCGTTGAGCAGGCACAGCGTGCCCGCGGTGGCGAGCAACAGGCCGCGCCAGTCCAGCGCGCCGCCTTGCGGGTTGGCCGCGCCACCGCCGGGTGCGGTGGCTGGCACAAAACGCCGCGCCAGCCACAGCGAGGCGATGCAGAACGGCACCACCATGAAGAAGATCGAGCGCCAGCCAAAGCCATCCACCAGCAGGCCGCCGATGCTGGGGCCGATGGCCGGTGCCAGCACCACGCCCATGCCGAAGATGCCGCTGGCCCGACCTTGTTCGTGGGGTTCGAAGGCGCGCAGGATGATGATCGCCGGGATCGGTTGGACCACGCCCGCGGCCAGGCCCTCGGCCACGCGGGCGGCCAGCACCAGCGGGTAGTCGTTGGCAAAGCCGCCCGCCACGCCGCCCATCAGCAGCAGCCACATGCAACCCGAGTAGGTGCGCCGGTAGCCGTAGCGCGCCAGCAGCCAGGGGGTGGTGAGCATGGACACGGTCATCGCCGCCATGAAGCCCGAAGTCACCCACTGCGCGCGCTCCTGGCCCAGCACAAAGTGCTGGCTCATGTCGGGGATCGCCACGTTGATGATGGTGGACGACATGATCGACGCCATGGTGCCCACCATCACCGACAGCAGCAGGAGCCAGCGGTAACGCTCGCCGTAACGCGCGCGCAGCGCGGGAATGGTGTCGGTGGCGGTGTCGCTCATGGGGGCGGTTGGCGCCGACGCTGCGCGTCGCGCCACAGCCGCAGTGACAGCAAGGCCAGCGGCACGCTGTGCAGGAGCAGGTCGAAGATGTCGATTGGTTTCTGCAACGTGCCTTGAAACAGCATGCGGAGCTTTTCGACCAGATGTGGCTCCGGCACCACCGGCGCTACGGCCAGCCACAGCGCCAACACCACCAGCCACACCAGCGGAAAACGGTCCAGCCAGGTCATCATGTTCGTGTCTCCAGGTGGGAATGGTCGCCAGCGGCCAGGCAGGCGGCGCAGATGCAGGCCTTGCCCGCGGCTTCGGGCGGCAGGCGCGCCAGCAGGTCGGGCGGAAACTGTGCGGTGGTGCACCAGCAAGGCGGCTGCGGCTGGCCGGTGGCGCGCTCCAGCTCCATGGCGCAGCGGTTGTCGCCACCGCACAGGGGGCAGCGTTCGGGGTCGGGTGTGGTCATGCGTGCGCGGTGCAGGTTGTTTCAGGGTGCCATGGTATGTTCAAACGCTGGGGTGGCCCCTCGCCTCCCATCCGTCCCTGTCGTTCATGACCCGCTTCCTGCTCTGCCTGTTCTTCGCCTGCTCGTGCGCGCTGCCCGCTGGGGCCGCAGACCCCGCCACCTCCCCGCACACCGTGCCCGACACCCTGGCGCAGCGCATGATGGCCTGCACCTTGTGCCACGGGTCTGAAGGCCGCGCCACCAACGACGGCTTCTACCCGCGCATCGCGGGCAAGCCCGAGGGCTACATCTACCACCAGCTGCTGCACTTTCGAGACGGCCGCCGCCAGGCCGCCGGCATGCGCTTCCTGCTCGACCCGCTGAGCGACGCTTACCTGCGCGACATCGCGCGCCATTTCGCCGGCCTGGACCTGCCCTACCCGCCACCGCCGCGCAGCACCGCCCCGCGCGAGCAGCTGGCGCGGGGCGAAGCGCTGGTGCGGCAAGGCGACCCGGCGCGCCAGCTGCCCGCCTGCACCACCTGCCACGGCGCCGCCATGACCGGCGTGCTCCCCGCCGTGCCCGGCTTGCTGGGCCTGCCGCGCGACTACCTGATCGGCCAATTGGGGGCCTGGCAGACCGGCCTGCGCAAGGCCCACGCGCCCGACTGCATGGCGCAGATCGCGCAGCGCATGGCGGCGACCGACGTGGCCGCCGTGGCCGCCTGGCTCGCCGCGCAGCCGCTGCCGGCCAATACCCACCCCGAGCCCGCTGCCACCGCGCAGCCCATGCCGCTGCGCTGCGGCAGCGCCCACAGCGCGGGCGTCCATCCATGAGGGTCACACCGCTGCGCACCGCACTGGGGGTGTTCGTGCTCGGCTGTTTGCTGCTGGGCGCTGTGGTGGTTTGGCAGTTGCGGGCCGATGCGTTGCCTCCCATGCCCCAGCCGCCCGAGGCGTCGACCGAACAGATCGAGCACGGTGCCTACCTGGCCCGCGCTGGCAACTGCATGGCCTGCCACACCGCGCGCGGTGGCCAGCCCTACGCGGGCGGGCGTTTCATCGACACGCCCTTTGGCCGCGTGGTGGCCGGCAATCTCACGCCCGACCCGCAGACCGGCCTGGGCCTGTGGTCGCCCGAGGCGTTCCGCCGCGCGCTGCACGAAGGACGCTCGCGCGACGGCCGCCTGCTGGTGCCCGCCTTCCCCTACACCCACACCACCTTGCTGAGCGACGCCGACGTGGACGCGCTCTACGCCCACCTGCGCCGCCTGCCGCCGGTGCAGCAAGCCCAGCCGCCACACGAACTGCGCTTTCCGTTCAACACCCAGGCCGCGCTGGCGGTGTGGCAGCTGCTGCAGTTCCAGCCGCGGCGCTTTGAGCCCGACGTTGCGCGCACGGCCGAATGGAACCGCGGCGCCTACCTGGTCAATGGCGTGGCGCACTGCGCCGCCTGCCACGGCAGCCGCGACGCCATGGGCGGCCTGCGCGAAGCCTTGGGCGCCAGCGACCTGCCCGACGGCCGCTGGCACGCGCCTTCGCTGCTGGACCCCGCTCAGGGCGGTCTGCAAGCGTGGCCGCTCGAACGCATCGTGGCGCTGCTGCGCGACGGCAGCGTGGCCGACGGCCAGACCCACGCCACGGTCATGGGCCCGATGGCCGAGGTGGTGTTCCACGGTACCCAGCACCTGCAGGCCGACGATCTGCAGGCCATGGCCGTGTACCTCAAAGAGCTGCCCGTGCAGGCCGAGCGCGTACCCGCGTCCGAGCCCGCGCCCGCCGAGCAAATGGCCCTGGGCCAGCGTGTCTACAAACAGCACTGCGCCGACTGCCATGGCGCGCAAGGCCAGGGCGCGAAGGGTGCCTACCCCCCGCTGGCGGGCAACCGCGCGGTGCTGATGGCATCGCCCGTCAACGCGGTGCAGGCCATCGTCAGCGGTGGCTTCGCGCCCGCCACGGCCGGGCACCCGCAGCCCTACGGCATGCCGCCGTTCCGCACCCTGCTCACGCCGGTCGAGATTGCCGCCGTGGCCAGCTTCGTGCGCCAGAGCTGGGGCAACCGGGCGCGTGCGGTGGCACCCCTGCTGGTGCAGCGTGTGTTGTGAGCGGCTCCATGGTTCGATAGCGAACAGATGACCGGCGGCGTCGCCGTTAGACTTGTGCCACCGGTTGCGCCCAGCCTGTGCTGGGCACCGGTTCCTATGACCGTGTCTGTCTTGCTTCGTTGTATTGCCATGGTGGCCTTGCTGGCCACCGGTGGCTGCGCGTCGCTGCTCCCGTCCTCCCGAACCGAAGACGTCTCGCGCTGGAGCAGCTACGAAGACGCGGTGCTGTCCCTGGCCGCCATCGCCCCCTACCGTTCCACCCGCGCCGATGTCCACCAGCAGGGGCTGGACCCGCGCCTGAACCCCGGCATCAGCGTGCTGCACTTCACCGATGTGCTGCAGCGCTTTTCAGCCGCGGTGCTCATCCCCCCGGACGACGTCGACCAGGGCGTGCGGGACTGCCTGCACGCAGGTCAGCGGTGCAGCGGCTACATGGTGTCGGTCAAGAAGCTCAAGCGCCAGCGGGTCGGCAGCTTCTGGCTCGACTCGCTGGACTTCAGGCGCGAAACGGTCACCACCGGCTGGCGTGTGGACGTGTTGCTGGTGTTCGTCGACGACCTGCTGGTGTACGAGCTCATGGGCGGGCAGCCCACGATCAACGAAGTGCAACTGGAGCGCAACCCCCTGGGGCCGCTGCAGGGCTGGGGCGCTCAGATCCGACCCCGGTGAGCGGCTGGTTCCTGGCGGCACCGAGCGTCCGCACGGATGGCGACTGCCTGCAGCGCTGCGGCGCACTACCATGCGGGCATGAACATCCCCACCGCATCCACCGAAGGCCGCATCAGCACCGACGTGCGAGGCCACCTGCTGCTGATCGGTATCGATCGGCCCGCCAAACGCAACGGTTTCACACCCGCGATGATGCGGGCGCTGGCCGAGGCCTACACCCGGCTCGACGACGACCCCTCACTGCGCGTGGGTGTGCTGCATGCGCACGGAGAGCACTTCACCGCAGGGCTCGACCTGCCGACCTTCGCGCCGCTGATGCAGCGCGGCGAGAGCCCGGTGCCGCACGGCCTGGTGGACCCGCTGAACCTCGGCGACGCCGGCTGGCGCCGCCGCACCAAACCGATGGTGGTGGCGGTGCAGGGCATCACCTACACGCTCGGCATCGAACTCATGCTCGCGGCCGACATCGTGGTCGCGGCGGACAACTGCCGCTTCTCGCAGCTTGAAGTGCAGCGCGGCATCATGGCCACCGGGGGCGCCACGCTGCGCATGGCCGAACGCGCCGGCCTGGGCAACGCTCTGCTGCACCTGCTGACCGGCGATGTGTTCGACAGCGCCGAGGCTTTGCGCCTGAACTTCGTGCAACGTGTGGTGCCGGCCGGCCAGGAGCTCATGGAGGCCCTGCGCATCGCCAACGCCATCGCCCATCAGGCGCCGCTGGCCGTGGTGGCCACGCGGCTCAACGCGCTGAAGGCGGTGGAGCAGGGTCCGCTGGAGGCCATGGCCGAGTTCGATGCGGTGCAGCAGCGCCTGGCGAACAGCGAGGATGCCAAGGAGGGCGTGGCCTCGTTCCGCGAGAAGCGGGCGGCGGTGTTTCAGGGGCGCTGAGGCAACACCCGCAGCGCTTCAGTCGCCCGGCGCAAAGTGCGCCACCAGCCCCTCGCCCCATCCCCAGGGCCCGGTGATCGTCAACGTCACCGTGGTCCAGTCCCCGTCGGTCTGCACCTGCTGGTCGGCGTCCCAGGTGCCGCCTTCATCCAGCGGTCCACGCGGGCCGGGGCTGTGTTGCGCGGCCCAGGTCAGCACCGTCTGCACTTCAGCCAGCACAGCAGGCACATCCGCCGCACGCGCGCTGGCCATGGCGTCCCAGGTGCCGGTGCCTTCGCCGTCGTCGCTGGCGTCGAAGATCAGGTAGTTCAAGGTCATGCGGGATTGTCAGTGCGTGGCGCCATGAGCAACGGCACCCGAAGGCGCCGTTGTAGAGGTCAGAGGCATCGCGGAACCGGCTTCGCCGGACCGCAGATGCCGCCCACTTGAGGGGGTGACGCACCGCAGGTGCGGCGCGGGGGTGGTCAGCCTTTCACCTTCAGGCGCCAGGCGTGCAGCAGCGGCTCGGTGTACCCACTCGGCTGCTCCTTGCCCTTGAACACCAGGTCCAGCGCGGCCTGGTAGGCCATGCTGGTCTTGGCGTTGCCGGCCATGGGCTGGTAGAGCTTGTCGCCGGCGTTCTGCTTGTCCACCTTGGCGGCCATGCGCTCGTAGGTGTCGCGCACTTGGCTGGAGGTGACGATGCCGTGGTGCAGCCAGTTGGCCACGTGCTGGCTGGAAATGCGCAGTGTGGCGCGGTCTTCCATCAGGCCGATGTCGTTGATGTCCGGCACCTTGGAGCAGCCCACGCCCTGGTCGACCCAGCGCACCACGTAACCCAGGATGCCCTGGATGTTGTTGTCCAGCTCGGCCTGTTTCTCGGCGTCGGTCCAGTTCGGGCTGGCGCTCACCGGCACGGTCAGCAGGCCGGTCAGGATGTTGTCGCGTTCCTTGCTGGCGTCGATCTTTTCCAGCTCCTTCTGCACGTCGGACACCAGCACCTGGTGGTAGTGCAGGGCGTGCAGCGTGGCACCGGTGGGGCTGGGCACCCAGGCGGTGTTGGCGCCGGCCTTGGGGTGGCCGATCTTGACCTTCATCATCTCGGCCATCAGGTCGGGCATGGCCCACATGCCCTTGCCGATCTGCGCCTTGCCGCGCAGGCCGCAGGATAGGCCCACCAGCACGTTGTTGCGCTCGTAGCTCTGGATCCACGCGCTGGTCTTCATGTCGCCCTTGCGGACCATGGGGCCGGCCAGCATGGCGGTGTGCATCTCGTCGCCGGTGCGGTCCAGGAAGCCGGTGTTGATGAAGGCCACGCGGCTGGCGGCGGCTTCAATGCAGGCCTTGAGGTTGACCGAGGTGCGGCGCTCCTCGTCCATGATGCCCAGCTTCACGGTGCTGTCGGCCAGGCCCAGCACCTGTTCGACGCGGCCGAACAGTTCACAGGCAAAGGCCACTTCGCGCGGGCCGTGCATCTTGGGCTTGACGATGTAGACCGAGCCCTTGCGCGAGTTGCGGATCGCGTCCTTCTTGGTTTTCTTCAGGTCGTGCATCGCGATGGTGGTGGTGACCATCGCGTCCAGGATGCCTTCGGGGATCTCTTTGCCTTCCGCGCCCCACAGGATGGCGGGGTTGGTCATGAGGTGGCCGACGTTGCGCACGAACATGAGCGAGCGGCCATGCAGGCGCACGCCCTTCTTGCCGTTGGGTGCGGTGTATTCGCGGTCGGCGTTCAGGCCGCGCGTCATGGTCTTGCCGCCCTTCTCGAACGATTCGACCAGCGTGCCCTGCAGGATGCCCAGCCAGTTGCGGTAGGCCAGCACCTTGTCCTCGGCGTCCACAGCGGCCACGGAGTCTTCCAGGTCCAGGATGGTGGACAGCGCGGCTTCGACCACCAGGTCGCTCACGCCGGCGGCGTCGGTCTTGCCGATGGGCGTGGCGCGGTTGATCTGGATTTCCAGGTGCAGGCCGTTGTGCTTGAGCAGCACGGCGCTGGGCGCCTTGGCCTCGCCCTGAAAGCCGATGAATTGGCTCTTGTCGGCGAGCTTGCTGGTGCCGCCTTCGGCCAGGGACACGACCAGTTCACCGTCCTTGTTGACCTTGTAGCCGGTGGAGCCGACGTGCGAGCCCTTCTTCAGCGGGGCGCAGCGGTCCAGCACGTAGCGTGCGTATTCGATGACCTTGGCGCCGCGCTTGGGGTTGTAGCCGCCCTTCTTGCCGACCTTTTCACAGCCCTTGTCTTCGCTGATGACGTCGGTGCCGTACAGCGCGTCGTACAGGCTGCCCCACCGGGCATTGGCGGCGTTCAGTGCGTAGCGCGCATTCAGGATGGGCACCACCAGCTGCGGGCCGGCCTGGGTGGCCAGCTCGTCGTCCACGTTCTTCGTGGTCGCCTTGACCTTCTTGGGCACGGGCACCAGGTAGCCGATGGTTTCCAGGAACTTGCGGTAGGCCACCATGTCACGGATCGGGCCGGGGTTGGCGCCGTGCCAGGTGTCCAGCTCGGCTTGCAGGCGGTCGCGCTCGGCCAGCAGGGCGGCGTTCTTCGGGGCCAGGTCGGCCACGATGGCGTCAAAGCCTTTCCAGAAGGTGTCGCTCGCCACACCGGTGCCGGGCAGCACGTTGGCGTTGATGAACTCGTACAGCTCGGTGGCGACCTGCAGGCCGTGGACTTGGGTGCGTTGCGTCATGGTGGACTCCGTCGGACAAAAGGGAAAAGGAAATCAGTCGAAAAAGGCGAGCACGTCGCGCAGGTTCGTGGCCGTGCGCGTGGGCGGTGTGCCCAGTTCTTCGAACGGCAGATTCTGCCGGTTCACCCACAGCGTGCGGTAGCCGAACCAGGTGGCGGCCAGCGCGTCCCAGGCGTTGCTGCTGACAAACACGATCTGCCCGCGCGGCAGGCCGGTGGCGGCTTCGCCCAGCGCGTACGCATCGGGGTGGGTCTTGTACTTGCGGATGCCGTCCACGCTGATCAGGTGGTCCAGCAAGCCGTCAAGCCCGGCGCTGCGCACCGCGATGCCCAGCATCTCGGGCTCGCCGTTGCTCAGGATGCCGGTGGCGATGCCGCGGTCTTTCAGCGCCTGCAGCACCTCGCGGTTTTCCGGGAAGGCGCTCAGGTGTCGATACTGGTTCATCAGCTGCGCGGCGCGGGCCTCATAGGCGGGCCAGTCGGTGCGGGCGGCGGGCTCGATCAGCTTGATGGCAAAAGTCAGCGCGTTTTGCGTGATGGTCCAGAAAGGCCGGTAATGCGCGCCGTGGTCGCTGGTGGTCACCAAGCGGGTGTATTCGATCTGCTTGTCGCGCCACACCGTGGCCAGCCGCGCGCCCTGGCCGGGGAACAGCTGCTCGGCGAGCAGGCCCACGCTGTACACGTCGAACAGCGTGCCATAGGCGTCAAACAGGACCGCGCGGGGTTTTTCCATGATCGAACTGTATTCGGAACTTTGACTGCGATTTGTTTATCGCTCGGTGATTTATTGGTGACTTTATTGGGGGTAATTGTGGGGCGGTGTCTTCACCGGCCAGCACCGACAATCACGGCATGGCCGTTTCCCCATCCCCTTCCGACGCCCCGTCTCACTTGCCGCTGACCGGCCTGCGCGTGGTCGAGTTCACCCACATGGTCATGGGCCCGACCTGCGGCATGGTGCTGGCCGATATGGGGGCCGAGACCATCAAGGTCGAGCCCATCGAGGGCGACCGCACCCGCCACCTGCTGGGCTCGGGCGCGGGCTTCTTCCCGCTGTTCAACCGCAACAAGAAGAGCATCGCGATCGACCTGCGCCAGCCCGAGGGCGCCGAGGTGGCGCGCCGCCTGGCCGCCAGCGCCGACGTGGTGGCCGAAAACTTCAAGCCCGGCACCATGGGCAAGTACGGGCTCGACTACGAAGCCCTGTCGCAGGTCAACCCGCGCTGCATCTACGTCAGCCTCAAGGGCTTCCTGCCCGGCCCCTACGACCACCGCACCGCGCTCGACGAGGTGGTGCAGATGATGGGCGGCCTGGCCTACATGACCGGGCGCCCCGGCGACCCGCTGCGCGCCGGCACCAGCGTCAACGACATCATGGGCGGCATGTTCGGCGCCATCGGCGCGCTGGGGGCGCTGATCCAGCGCGGCATCACCGGCAAGGGGCAAGAGGTGCAGAGCGCGCTGTTCGAGAACAACGTCTTCCTCGTCGGCCAGCACATGCTGCAGTACGCCATCACCGGCAAACCGGCGGCGCCGATGCCCGAGCGCATTTCGGCCTGGGGCGTGTACGACGTGTTCACGGTGAAAGACGGCGAGCAGATTTTTCTGGCGGCGGTGAGCGACGCGCAGTGGGCCACGTTCTGCGACGCGCTGGGTTTTGCCGACCTCAAGGCCGACCCGCAGTACCCCGACAACAACGCCCGCGTGCGGCTGCGCTCCCGGTTGCTGCCCATCCTGCGCGAGCGGCTGGCCGGCTGGCGCGCGGCCGAACTGGCGGCGCTGTTCGAGCAGGTGGGCCTGCCCTTCGCGCCGATCCGCAAGCCCGAAGAGCTGTACGACGACGAGCACCTGCTGGCCACCGGTGGCCTGGCCGAAATCACCCTGCCCGACGGCGAGCGCGCCGGCCAGACCGTCAAGACCACGCTGTTCCCGTTCACGCTGGACGGCCAGCGGCCCGGCGTGCGGCTGGACCCTCCGCGCATGGGCGCCCACACCACCGAGCTGCTGCACGGCCTGGGCTACAGCGGTGCCGAGATCGACGGGCTGCGCCAGACCGGCGCGGTGGCCTGAGATGGCCACGCCCGACGTCCACATCAGCGAAGTCGGCCCGCGCGATGGGCTGCAGTCCGTCCAGGCCACCATGCCCACGGCGGACAAGTGCCGCTGGATCAGCGCGCTGGCCGCGGCCGGCCTGCGCGAGATCGAAGTCGGCTCCTTCGTGCCCGCGAAGCTGCTGCCGCAAATGGCCGACGTGGCCGAGGTGGTGCGTCACGCCATCACCATCCCCGGCCTGCGCGTGATGGCCCTGGTGCCCAACCGGCGCGGCGCCGAGGCCGCACTGGCCGCGGGCGTGCACAAGCTCACCCTGCCGGTGTCGGCCAGCGAAGCGCATTCGCTCGCCAACGTGCGCAAGACGCGCGAGCAGATGGTGGCCGAGCTGCGCGAGGTGGTGGCGCTGCGCAACGAGCGAGCGCCAGGCGTGCCGGTGGAGGTGGGCCTGTCCACCGCTTTCGGCTGCACGCTGCAAGGCGCTGTGGCCGAAGACGAGGTGATCGCACTCGCCGTGGCCTGTGTGCAGGCCGGGGTGGACGAGGTCGGTCTGTCCGACACCACCGGGATGGCGAACCCGGCGCAAGTCAGGCGCCTGTTCACCCGCCTGCGCGCCGAGCTGGGCGCACACGCGGGCGCGGCGCACCTGCACAACACGCGCGGCCTGGGCCTGGCCAACTGCCTGGCTGCGTTCGATGTGGGCGTGCGCAGCTTCGACAGCTCGCTCGGCGGCCTGGGCGGCTGCCCCTACGCGCCCGGCGCCAGCGGCAACGTGGTCACCGAAGACCTGGTCTTCATGTTCGAAGCCATGGGCGTGACCACCGGCGTGGACATGGGCAAGCTCATCGCCGCGCGCGAGCCTTTGAAGGCCGGACTGCCCGGTGAGCCGGTCTACGGCATGACGCCCGAAGCCGGCCTGCCCAAAGGCTGGTGAATGGAAGCACCCCCTGCGCCGCTGCGCGGCTTCCCCCTCCGTCGCGCGCTTTCGGCGCTTCGAGGGGGACGCACCCTGTGGCCGGGCGAAGCCCGTTCCACGGGTGCCCTGATATCGGCACGCACTCCGACGGCGTCCTTCATGTGCGCGTGGGTCGCATCATTGCATCTGTTGAGGTTGTGAATCTGTGCCTCTGGGCGGTTGATCTGCGATCTGAGCTGGGGTAATCTGCCCCGGTGGACAAACTCAAACAGCTCGAAACCTTCGCCGCCGTGGCCACCCGCGGCAGCCTCACTGCCGCTGCCAGAGCCGAGGGCGTGGCCCCGGCCATCATTGGCCGACGGCTCGACGCGCTCGAATCGCGCCTGGGCGTCAAGCTCATGGTGCGCACCACGCGCCGCATCACCCTCACCCACGAAGGCAGTGCCTTCCTGGAAGACTGCCAGCGCCTGCTGACCGACTTGTCCAATGCCGAAGCGAGCGTTAGCGCCGGTGGCGTCAAGGCCAGCGGACATCTGCGCATCACCGCGCCAGCCGGTTTTGGCCGCCGCCACGTGGCACCGCTGGTGCCGCGTTTCCGGGAGCTGCACCCCGAGGTGACGGTGTCGCTCAACCTCAGCGACCGCGTGGTGGACGTGGCCGGCGAAGCCTACGACTGCGCGGTCCGTGTGGGCGATCTGCCCGATTCGTCGCTGGTCAGCGTGCGCCTGGCCGACAACCGGCGCCTGTGTGTGGCCGCGCCGAGATACCTGCAGCACCACGGCCGCCCCCAGACTCCGACCGACCTGTCGCGCTTCGACTGTCTGGTGCTCAGCAGCGACGCCTCGCAGACCCGCGGCTGGGCTTTCTCCATGCCGGACGCCGAGGGCAGCAGCGAACGCGAAATCCTGCATCTGCGGCCCAGCGGCCCGCTGGACTGCAGCGACGGCCAGGTGCTGCGCGAGTGGTGCCTGGCCGGCTACGGCATCGCCTGGCGCAGCACCTGGGAGGTGGAGGCCGACGTCGCTGCCGGCCGCCTGGTGACGGTGCTCGATGACTTCGCCGCACCGCCCAACGGCATCTACGCCCTGTTCCCGCAGCGCAAGCACCTGGCGCTGCGCGTGCGGCTCTGGATCGACTTTTTGAAGCACCACTACGGGCAGGCGGATTTCTGGGCCGGAGCGGTGCGGTGAGGCGGCGCCCGGCTGGATTCCAGCGAGTCCCCGGCGGTCAGCCGTCCGCGGCCGTGGCCGCCTGTTGGCACCCGCACGGAGAGGCACCATGAACACCGCTCGGGCATCGGTTCCCACGCACACGCGGCGCGGTTTTGTGTTTGCAGCCGCCGGTGGTGCCGCGCTGCTCACGGCCTGCTCGTTCCCGACCTCGTTGCCCGGCATCGGGCGCGCGCCGGACCACCCCGCTTCCCGCGACTACCGGCGCGCCGCCGCGAACCACCTTTACAGCCGCAACCGCGAGCGCATCTACCCAGGCGTGATGCCGCCCATGCTCTATGCCATCGGTGTGCTGCAGCTGGACCTGGACCGCCGGGGCCAGATCACGCGACTGCACTGGCTGCGGGCACCGAGCCATGCGCCCGAGGTGGTGGCCGAGATCGAGCGCACCGTGCGCGGGGCCGCACCGTTCCCCGCGCCGGGCGCTGCGCTCACCTACACCGAGACCTGGTTGTGGGACAGCAGCGGCCGTTTCCAGCTCGACACGCTGACCGAAGGCCAGCGTTAATCGCCGAAGGGGCCGTACAGATCGGTGCGCCGGTCGCGCAGGTGGTCGTGCTGCCGTGCCGCCTGCAAAACGGACCGCTGCAGGGTCGCCACCAGCAGGTCGGGTTCCCGTCCGGTTCGTGCGAGGCTGTCGCCCTGCGGGCCGGCCACGGTGCTGAGTCCGCCGTAGTGCGTGTCGCCCTCGCTGCCGCAGGCGTTGGCGTAGGCCACGAACAGCCGGTTCTCGCAGGCGCGGGCCAGCACCAGGACGTTCTGCACCTCGTCGAAGCCCACCATGTTGGCGGTGGGCACCAGCACCGCGTCGGCGCGCTGCAGCGCGAGGCTGCGCACGGCCTCGGGAAATTCCACGTCGTAGCAGATCAGCAGACCCAGCCGCCAGCCTTTGTGCTCAAAGACCTGCGACGCTACGTCACCCGCGCCGAACTGCGCCCGGTCCATGTCGCCGAACAAATGGGTCTTGCGGTAGTTGATCAGCCGCGTGCCGTCGGCCGAGATGGCCTGGGCGGCGTTGAAGGGTTTGCCGCCCCCATTCTGTTCCGGGTATCCGTAGACGATGGCGAGCCCGTGGCGTTGCGCGATGGCCGCCACGGCGTGCGCCAGCGGGCCGTCGGCCGGTTCGGCGAGCGCCGCCACGCGGTCGGCGCCGATCGCATAACCGGTGCAGAACATCTCGGGCGTGACCAGCAGGTCGGCCCCCTGCGCCCGCGCCTCTGCGCAGGCGGTGTCCAGCCGCTGCAGCGCCTCGGCAGGGCTCGCCGGGTGCGGGGTCTGCCATAGGGCGAGGGTCAGGTCGTTCAGGTCGTTCACGACATCATTCTGGCAAGGCGACGGGGCCAAGGGTGGGATACAGCTCGCCCGGCCCGGGGTTGTCGGACGCACATTGCCCACCGAGCTGGTGCACGATGCCCCACACCGCGTTGAGCGAGGTTTGCACCGCCCCTTCGACCCAGGCGGGTGTGAACGACACGTCGTCGCCCGCCAGGAAGATGCCACGCTCGGCGGCCGGCAGAGCGTCCTGCATGAAGTGGCCGTACATGCGCTGGTTGTAGCGGTAGTGGCCGGGCAGGGCGCCCTTGAAGGCGCCGAGGAAGTAGGGGTCGGCTTCCCACGAGATGGTGATCGGGTCGCCGACGATGTGGCCGGCGATGTCCACCGTGGGGTAGATCTTGCGCAGCGCGTCCAGCGCCAGTTGCACACGTTTGGCCGGCGGGTGCGGCAGCATCTTGAGCGCGTCGCTCATCCAGGCGTAGGAGAGGCAGATCACCGCGGGTTTGTTGGGCCCGTTGTCGAACAGGTAGGTGCCGCGCGTGAGCCGGTCGGTCAACGTCATGCTCAAGGTGTCGCGGCCGGTGGCGGGGTCCGCGTCTTTCCAGAACGGGCGGTCGACCATGACGAAGGTCTTGCTCGACTGCATGTAGCGCGTGCGGTCCAGTGCCATCCACAGCTTCTGCGAGAACAGCGATTCTTCGACCGCGATCTGCGTGGTCAGCAGCCAGCTCTGGCAGGTCACCAGCACGGCGGGGTACTCGCGCTGTGTGCCCCAGGCGTCGGTGACGGCGAGCTGGCCCGATGCCGCTCGCCGGATGGCGGTCACGCCCGGGCGCGTGGCGCCGCCGTGCAGGCTGGCGAGACTGGTGCCTTTGGGCCAGTGCGTGATGTGCGCGGGCGCGTGTGCCCACAGGCCCAGCGGCACCTGCTGCACGCCGCCCACGATCAGGTGCTGGTCTTCGTCACAGCCGGTCAGCACCACGCGCAGGATTTCCAGCAGGGTGTTGGGGAAGTCCGAGTCCCAGCCACCGGTGCCGAAGCCGACTTGGCCGAACACCTCGCGGTGGCGGAACGAGAGTGTCGAAAACGCCTTCGACTGCGCGACGAAGTCGTAGAAGGTGCGGTCGTCCCACAGCGGCACCAGCCGGTCCCACAGTGCTTTGAGGCGCGGCACGTCGCGCTGGCGCAGCGCCTGCTGCAGGTCGCCAAAACCCAGTTCTTCCAGCGCTGCCGCCCAGGCATCGGCCACTTCGGTGAACAGCGGCGGCAGGTCGGCCAGGGTGCGCGCGTAGTGGGTCTGGCCTTCCAGGTCGACCACCGTGCTGCCGGCGGCGGGCGTGAGCGGGTTGGGGAAGGGTGTCGTTTCCAGACCCAGCAGGCGCACGTAGTGGAAGAAGGCGGTGGACGAGGCCGGGAAGCGCATGCCGCCCAGCTCGGCCACCACGCCCTGACCGCCTTCAAACGGTTGCGAGCGCAGCCGACCGCCCATGCGCGAGGCCTCGTAGATGACGGGTTTGAGGCCGAGCTTCATCAGCTCGTAGGCGGCCGTCATGCCCGCCATGCCGGCGCCGACGATGGCGACTTCGGTGCCGTGCGCGCTGGCGGGCAATTGCGCCAGACCCTGCTGGTGTTGCAGCCAGTCGTCGTAGGCGAACGGAAAGTCCGGCCCGAAGATGGTGACCGGGGTGTCAGCGGGGCGCAGGGTTTTCATGGTGCCTCCTTCAGACCAGCGAGGTGAGCAGCCAGCCGGCCGTGCCCCACATCATGAGGGCCACCGCGCCGTCCAGCGCGCGCCAGATGTGCAGCGAATTGAGCCTGCGACCGAGCCAGAACGCGGCGGTGCCCAGCACCAGGAACCAGACCAGCGAGCCGGTGGCCGCGCCCAGGCCGAACGCGGTACTGCCCTGCCCATAGGCCAGCGACGCGGTGCCGATCAGGACGGCGGTGTCGAGCCAGGCGTGCGGGTTCAGCCACGAAAAGGCAAGGGCCGACCCAATGGCCTGGCGCGGCGTCACCGGTGCCGGGGCGTGGCGGGTCGGTGCGTCGCCATCGTCCAGCAGCGTGAGTGCCTGAGGCTTGAGGAAACGCTGGAACGCCTGCCAGCCGTAGACGCCGAGAAACAGCACGCCCGCGCCGATGAGGGCGCCGAGCATCTTGTCGGACAGGCCGCCCAGCTGGGCCAGGCCGAGCACGCCCAGGCCAATCAGTGCCACATCGGCCAGCGCGCACACGGCCACGGTGAGCCAGAGATGCTGGCGCTGCAGGCCCATGCGCAGCACGTGGGCGTTCTGCGGACCGATCGCCATGATCAGCGAGATGCTCAGCAGCATGCCGGCGGTGAAAGTGGGGAAGCTGATGACCATGGCGGACTCCGGGAAAGCGAGATGGGGTGAAGAACTGGCGCCAGTGTGTCCTTTTCGACCCCGGTTTTAAACAGAGTTAACTTAAAATCAGATCACTCAATAAATACTTGAACAAATCATGCTCGACGCCCGCCAGCTGGAAGCCCTCGCCGCCGTGATCGAGCACGGCGGCTTCGGCCCGGCCGCGCAGTCGCTGTCCCTCACGCTCGCGGCGGTGTCGCTGCGCATCAAGGCACTGGAAGAGCACCTGGGCCAGCGCCTGCTGGTGCGCGGCAAGACGGTGCGGGCCACGGCGGCCGGCCAGGCCCTGCTGGCGCACGTGAAGCAGCTGCGGCTGATGGAGAGCGATCTGCTGGGTGGCTTGCAAGGTGGCGGTGTTTCGAAGCACGCCGCGCGCTGGCAATCCCTGAGCGTGGCGATCAACGCCGACTCGGTGGCCAGCTGGTTCCTGCCCGGTGTGGCGCCGCTGCTGCAGCGCCACCGGCTGCTGCTGGAGATCGTGATCGACGACCAGGACCACACCCACGACGCGCTCAAAAGCGGCGACGTGATCGGTTGCGTGACCACCCTGGCCCAGCCCATGCGCGGCTGCGTGGCCGAGCCGCTGGGCGTGATGCGCTACCGCTGCGTGGCCGCGCCCGACGTGGTGCAGCGCTGTCGCACGCCGCGCGGCGCCGTGTCGCCGCACAAGCTGCTGGCGCACCCGGCCATCATCTTCAACCGCAAAGACGCGCTGCAGGACGCTTTTCTGGAACAGCACTTCGGCCTGAAGCAGCCGAACTACCCGCGCCACTTCGCCCCCGCGGTGGACGCCTTCGAACGCGCGATCGAGCTGGGGCTGGGCTGGGGCATGGTGCCCGAGCAGGACCTGGCCAACCGGCCCGGCCTGCAGGAAGTGCTGCCCGGCGCCACGGTGGATGTGACGCTGTACTGGCAACACTGGGCGCGGGAGTCGCCGTCGGCACAGCGCCTGACCCAGGCGGTCAAGGCGGCAGCGCATGCGAGCCTGCCGCCTGTTTCAAATTGAGGGAAGGCGCCTCCGGAGCGCGTGCCCGACCCAGCACACACCGCGGAACTGGCTTCGCCAGGCCGCTGGTGTGGTCCCCCTTTCAAGGGGGAAGCCGCGAAGCGGCGCAGGGGGGATTACCCCTTGAGGCATTCCTTCATGAAGGCCTTGCGTTCGTCGCCTTTGAGCGTCTTGGCCTTCGGGTCGGCGTTGCAGGTTTTCATCTTGTTCTGCTGGGGGGTGGCGGCGGCGGTGTCGCCGCTCAGGCAGCTTTTCATGAAGGCCTTGCGCTCGTCGCCCTTGAGTTCCTTGGCCTTGGGTTCGGCGTTGCAGCTCTTCATGCGGTTTTGCTGCGCGGTGGGTGCGGCCGGTTCGGCAGGGGTTGCCGGGGTAGCGGCCGTCTGGGCCAGGGCCACGGTCAGGGAGCCGGCGAGTGCGATCAGGGTCAAGAGCTTCTTCATGAATCATCCTTGTAGGTGTTGACGCCCAAGGTCATGGGCAACGGCGCCCGCTGGCGGGCCAAGTGAACCATACCCCTTTTGCCTTAAGGCCGAACCGCGCCGCGCCGCGCCTTCGCTCCCACGGGTGCGATCCAGCGCCGCCCTAAAATCCCATCCCTATGCTCAAGATCAAACAGGAACTGCTGGCCGGCCTGGCCACCGCGCTGGACGCGCTCTCGCCCGGCGCTGGCGCCAGGGCCGCCTTCGAATCGCCCAAGGTGGCCGCCCACGGCGACTTTGCCGTCACCGCCGCCATGCAGCTGGCCAAGCCGCTCAAACTCAATCCGCGCCAGGTGGGCGAGGGCTTGCGCGAGGCGCTGCTGGCGCTGCCGGCTTACCAGCAGTGGGTGAGCGACATCGACATCGCCGGGCCCGGCTTCATCAACATCCGCCTCAAGCCCGAGGCCAAGCAGCAGATCGTGCGTGAAGTGCTGGACGAGGGCGCGCGCTTCGGTTTCCAGCCATCCAGCGGCCAGCGTCTGATGGTCGAGTTCGTCTCGGCCAACCCGACCGGCCCGCTGCACGTGGGCCACGGCCGCCAGGCCGCGCTGGGCGATGCCATCTGCAGCCTGTACCAGACGCAGGGCTGGGACGTGCACCGCGAGTTCTATTACAACGACGCCGGCGTGCAGATCGGCACCCTGGCCAACAGCACCCAGCTGCGTGCCAAAGGCTTCAAGCCCGGCGACGCGCAATGGCCCGAGGCCGCCTACAACGGCGACTACATCCAGGACATCGCCAACGACTTCCTGGCGAAGAAAACGGTGCACGCCGACGACCGCGAATTCACCGCCAGCGGCGACGTGAACGACCTCGACAGCATCCGCCAGTTTGCGGTGGCCTACCTGCGCCACGAACAGGACCTGGACCTGCAGGCCTTCCAGGTGAAGTTCGACCACTACTACCTCGAATCCAGCCTCTACACCAGCGGCCGCGTCGACGCCACGGTGAAGAAGCTGGTGGACGCCGGCAAGACCTACGAACAGGACGGCGCGCTGTGGCTGAAGTCCACCGACTACGGCGACGACAAGGACCGCGTCATGCGAAAGGGCGACGGTTCGTACACCTACTTCGTGCCCGACGTGGCGTACCACATCAGCAAGTGGGAGCGGGGGTTCACCAAGGTCATCAACATCCAGGGCACCGACCACCACGGGACGATTGCCCGCGTGCGCGCCGGCCTGCAGGCCGCGGGCGTGGGCATTCCAGAGGGCTACCCGGACTACGTGCTGCACACCATGGTGCGCGTGGTCAAGGGCGGCGAAGAGGTGAAGATCAGCAAGCGCGCCGGCAGCTACGTCACACTGCGCGACCTGATCGAATGGACCAGCAAGGACGCGGTGCGCTTCTTCCTGCTCAGCCGCAAGCCCGACACCGAATACACCTTCGACGTTGACCTGGCCGTTCAGAAGAACAACGACAACCCGGTCTATTACGTGCAGTACGCGCACGCGCGCATCTGTTCGGTGCTGGCGGCCTGGGGCGGCGATGCGGCCACGCTGCAAGACGCCGACCTCTCGGCACTGGACAGCCCGGCCGCGCAGGCGCTGATGATGCTGCTGGCCAAGTACCCCGCCATGCTGAGCGACGCGGCGCGCGATTTCGCGCCGCACGACGTGACCTTTTATCTGCGCGAGCTGGCCGCCAGCTACCACAGCTATTACGACGCCGAGCGCATCCTGGTGGACGACGAAGCGGTCAAGCGGGCCCGCCTGGCGCTGGTGAAAGCCACCGCGCAGGTGTTGCACAATGGCCTGGCGGTGCTGGGCGTGAGCGCCCCGCAGAAGATGTGAAGCGGAAAACCGATATGAAACAACTGTCATTGCAGGCGCACAAACACCACGGCGGCACCCTCGTCGGTTTCGTGGTGGGCCTGCTCGTGGGCCTGGGCATTGCGCTGTCGGTGGCGGTGTACGTCACCCGCGTGCCGGTGCCATTCGTCGATCGGGGCGTGTCGCGCAAGCCCGCGCAGGACATCGAAGAAGCCGAGCGCAACAAGGGCTGGAATCCCAACGCCCAGCTCGCCGGCAAACCTGCACCGCTGCCCACCGTGCCCGAAAGCACCGACACCGGTGCCATCAGCGTACCGCCGGCCGACGGCCTGCCCCTGCCGCCCCCGCCATCGGCCACCGCTGCCAGCGGCAAGGCCACGGCCACCACCGCCGCGCCCCAGCCCGCCGCCGATCCGCTGGGCGATCTGGTCAACTCGCGCCTGGGCCAGGGGACACCGACCACGGCCGCCGGGTCCGCTGCGGGGGGTGCCGATCCGTTCACCTACTTCGTCCAGGTCGGTGCTTTCCGGACGCCTGAAGACGCCGAAGCCCAGCGCGCCAAGCTCGCCATGTTGGGCATGGCGGCCGACGTCACCGAGCGCGAGCAGTCCGGCCGCCCCGTGTACCGGGTGCGCATCGGACCGTTTGCCCAGAAGGCGATGGCCGACGCCACCCGTGAGCAACTGGATGTCAACGGCATCGAGGCCGCTCTGGTGCGCATCCAGCGCTGAATTTCACACACCTGCAGGCACGGGTCGGGAACCAAATCACCGCACACCGTGCCCAAAGGCTGTTCAACAGGAGACCGATTCCATGCAACGTCGAGATTTTTCCCGCTCCCTGCTGGCCGCGAGTGCCACCGCCGTCACAGCCGGTGCCGGCCTGCTTCCCTTCAGCGCGCAGGCACAGGCCGGCTTGAAAGAGGGCACGGATTTCATCCGCCTGGGCAAGCCCGCGCCGGTGGACACCCCGGCCGGCCAGATCGAGGTGGTCGAGTTTTTTGCATACTCTTGCATCCACTGCTACACCTTCGAGCCGCACCTGAGCGACTGGATCAAGAAAAAACCCGCCAACGTGGTGGTGCGCCGCACGCCGGTGGCCTTCAGCGAAGCTTTCGTGCCGATGCAGCGCCTGTATTACACGATCGAAGCCATGGGCCAGGTCGATGCCCTGCATGAAAAGGTGTTCCGCGCTGTCCATGTGGACAAGGTGCGTCTGCAGGACCCGGCCGTCATCGCCGACTGGATGGGCAAGCAGGGCGTCGACATGAAGAAGTTCAACGAGTTTTTTGCCTCGTTTTCCGTGGCCGGCAAGGCCCGGAAGGCGACCCAGCTGCAAGATGCCTACCAGGTGGAAGGCACGCCGGCGCTGGGTGTGGCCGGCCGCTTCTACATCCCGGGCCAGGGTCCGCGAACGCTGCAAGTGGCCGAGGCACTGATCGCCCAGATCCGCAAAAGCTGAGTCCGACCCGGTGCCTCAGCCTGCAAGCCCGCCGCGAGCGGGCTTTTTTGCGCCCGCGGGCCGCAAAAAATAGCCCCCCCAAGGGCCCGCACCTGCCCTTGGTGCAGCGCTTGCGCCGCTACAATGAATGCAAGTTTCGTGCCCTCACCCACCATGCCCATTGCCCCCACTTTCTGCCGTCGCCTGCTCCCGCTGGTCGCCTGCCTGGCCGGCCTGCTGCTGGCCGGGGGTGCCCACGCCGAACGGGCTGACCGCAACAAGCCGCTGAACGCCGAGGCCGACAGCCTGCGCTATGACGACGCGAAGCAAACCAGCGTGTTCTCCGGCAATGTGGTCATCACCAAGGGCAGCATCGTCATCCGGGGCGGGCAGGTCGAGGTGCGGCAGGATCCCCAGGGCAACCAGTTCGGCATCGTCACCGGCAAGCCGGGTTCGTTCCGGCAAAAACGCGACGGTGTGGACGAACACATCGAAGGCCAGGCCGAACGCATCGAGTACGACAGCAAGACCGAGTCGGTCAAGTTCACCGGCGGCGCCGTGCTGCGGCGCTACAAGGGAGCCCAGCTCAACGACGAAACCGTGGGCAGCGTCATCGTTTACAACGGCAGCAACGACACCTTCAGCGTGGACGGCGGCGCCGGCAGCCGCACGGCATCCAACCCGTCGGGCCGCGTGCGCGCCATGCTCACCCCGGTGCCCCGGGCCGACGCCCCGGTCACCCCGCCCGCCAGTCCGGCGCCGCTGCGCCCGAGCACCCAGCTCGACGAGGGTCGCCAGTGAGCGGCCCGGTTCCACAAGGCGCGGTACCCATCGATTCCCGCCGCACGAGCAGCCCGGCATCGACCAGCCGGCTCGAAGCGCGTGGCCTGCAAAAGGCCTACGGCAGCCGCAAGGTGGTGAAGGATGTGTCGCTCGCGGTGGACAAGGGCGAGGTGGTGGGCCTGCTCGGCCCCAACGGCGCGGGCAAGACCACGTCGTTCTACATGCTGGTGGGCCTGCTGCGCAACGACGCCGGGCAGATCCTGCTCGACGGTCAAGCCATCGAGGGTCTGCCGATCCACCGCCGGGCCCGCCTGGGCCTGGGCTACCTGCCTCAAGAGGCTTCCATCTTCCGCAAACTGAGCGTGGGCGACAACGTGCGCGCCGTGCTGGAGTTGCAGCTTGATGAGGCGGGCAAGCCCCTGACGAACGCCGTCATCGAGCAGCGGCTCGACGACCTGCTCAAGGATTTGCACGTGGACCACCTGCGCGATTCGCCGGCGCCCGCCTTGTCGGGCGGCGAGCGCCGCCGGGTCGAGATCGCCCGTGCGCTGGCCACCAACCCGCGTTTCATCCTGCTCGACGAACCCTTCGCCGGCATCGATCCGATCGCTGTGATCGAGATCCAGCGCATCATCGGTTTTCTCAAGGCCCGCGGCATCGGCGTGCTGATCACCGACCACAACGTGCGCGAGACCCTGGGCATTTGCGACCGCGCCTACATCATCAGCGACGGCCACGTGCTGGCCAGCGGCACCCCGGCCGAGATCGTCGAGAACCCGGACGTGCGCCGGGTCTATCTCGGCGAACACTTCCGGATGTAGGCCGGACCGCCATGAAACAAGGTCTGTCACTGCGGGTCTCGCAGCACCTGGCGCTCACGCCGCAGTTGCAGCAGTCGATCCGCCTGCTGCAACTGTCCACGCTGGAGATGGCCCAGGAAGTCGAGCAGATGCTCGACGAAAACCCGTTCCTGGAGCGCAACGAAGACGTGGCCGAGCGCGAGGCCTTTGGTCTGGAACAGACCGATGCGCCGGTGAGCGTGGGGGAACAGATCGCCGAAACCGCGCAAGTCGCCGACGATTTCGTGCCCATGGCCGCGCCCGAGCGCGTGAGCAGCAGCGAAGACGCGGGCAGCAGCGCCAGCGACGAGATCGAAAGCAAGGTCGACGGCGCCACCCCGGTGGAAGAAAGCTGGGAAGGCGACGGCACCGTCGAGATGGCGCCCGACGACAGCGAGTGGGGCGGCGATGCGCCCGCGCGCAACAACAGCAGCGGCGGGGATGACGAATCCGCCAGCGCGGCGGACCTGGCCCGCGCCCTGGTCAGCCTGCAGGACCACCTGCACGACCAGGCGCGCACCCTGCGCCTGAGCGACGAAGACCGTGCCGCGCTGTATTTCCTGATCGAATCCCTCAACGACGATGGCTACCTCGACGGCAGCGTGAACGAACTCGCTGCCGCGTGGTGGCGCCTGTCCACCGGCGCCGGTCATCACACCGAGATCGGGATCGAGCAGCTCGAAGAAGCCGAAGCCCGGCTGCGCACCGCGCTCGGCTGGCTGCAACACATGGACCCCTCGGGTGTGGGCGCACGCGACCTGGGCGAATGCCTGCGCCTGCAGATCGAGGAGCTGCGCAACAGCCCCGAGGCCCGCGCGGCGCTGGCCATTTGCGGCCAGTCCATGGAGCTGGTGGCCAAGCGCGACGTCAAGCGCCTGTGCGCACTCACCGGCGTGGACGACGACACCGTGCGCGCCGCGCTCGCGCTCATCGCGCGTCTGGAGCCCAAGCCGGGCCGTCGTTTCGTGGATCTGGAGCGCAACGTGGTGGTGCCCGATGTGATCGTGGTGCGCGCCGGCCGGGGCTTCAAGGTCACGCTCAACCCCGACGTCATGCCGCGCCTGCGGGTGCACGACATCTACGCCAACGCCATGCGCGGCAACCGCGGCGGCCGCGACGGCGGCGCCAGTGGTGAGGCCGGTCACGCGGCCATGCAGCAGCGCCTGCAAGAAGCGCGCTGGTTCATCAAGAACATCCAGCAGCGCTTCGACACCATCCTGCGCGTGTCCAGCGCCATCGTCGAGCGCCAGCGCAACTTCTTCATGCTGCTGCGCGAGATCGCCGACGAGCTCGGCCTGCACGAGTCCACCATCAGCCGCGTGACCACCGCCAAGTACATGAGCACGCCGTTCGGCACTTACGAGCTCAAGTATTTCTTCGGCTCCAGCCTGGGCACCGAGACCGGCGGCAATGCGTCGAGCACCGCGGTGCGCGCGTTGCTCAAGCAGTTCATTGCGGCCGAAGAACCCAGGAAACCGCTGTCCGACAACCAGCTGTCCGACCTGCTCAAGGAGCAGGGCATCGAGTGCGCGCGCCGCACCGTGGCCAAGTACCGCGAGGCGCTGCGCATCGCGCCGGCGAATCTCAGAAAAGCCTTGTGAACCAACTCAAACTCTTTCTCCCTTGCGCTGCTGGCGTCGAGGACATGCTGGCCGCCGAGGTGCAGCGCATCACCGGCGAGCCGCTGGCCTTCAAGGCGCGCGGCGGCGTGGGGCTGAAGGCCTCGTGGCGCGACGCCATGCGCCTGAACCTGCACAGCCGGCTCTCGCAACGTGTATTGGTGCAGCTGTGGCACGGCGGCTACCGCAGCGAGCAGGACCTGTACAACGCGGCCGGCGAGGTGGCGTGGGAAATCTGGTTCACGCCCAAAGAGACCATCAAGGTCGAGATCACCGCGCAGCACAGCCCGCTGACCAGCCTGAACTTTGCGGCGCTCAAGATCAAGGACGCGATCTGCGACCGCTTCCGCGACAAGCGCGGCGAGCGCCCGAGTGTGGACACTACCTGGCCCGACGTGCGCATCTACGCGCACGTGACCACCGAAGAACTCACGCTCTACATCGACACCTCGGGCGAGCCGCTGTTCAAGCGCGGCTGGCGCGAAGACAAGGGCGACGCGCCGCTGAAAGAAACCCTGGCCGCGGCCATGATCGCGGCCACCGGCTGGAACGGCGGCGAGGCCGAATCGCTGGACGCCATCACCCCGCTGTACGACCCTTGCTGCGGCAGCGGCACGGTGGTGATCGAGGCCGCGCAGATCGCGCTGCGCATCGCGCCCGGCCTGCTGCGCCGTTTTGCGTTTGAAAAGCTGGTGCCGTTCCAGCCCCATGTGTGGACCGCCATCCAGGACGAAGCCGAGCGCGACATCCGCGACTGGCCCGAGGGCCACGCCCCCATCGTATTTGGCAGCGACGTGTCTTTCCGCATGGTCGACTTTGCGCAGCGCAACGCCGAGCGCGCGGGCGTGGCCCACGCCATCGAGCTGCGCGGCGGTGACGCGCTGCAGCGCATGCCGCCCAGCCCGAAACCCGGTGTGATGCTGCTCAACCCGCCGTACGGCGAACGCATCGCCGCAGCCGGTGTGGCCGGCGAAAGCTCGGAGCAGCGCGCCAGCGCCCGCGCCCAGCGCATGGAGCCGCGGGCGCCACGCGTTTTCACCGCAGGAAAAGCCGCACCGCCCGCGCCAGGTCTTGGCAGGGAGAGCGCGCAGATGGCCGACGGCGGTGACGGCAGCGAGTTCTTTCAGCAGCTCGCCGCGCACTGGAAAACCCACTACGCCGGCTGGAGCGCCTGGCTGCTCACGCCCGACCTCAAGCTGCCCGGCAAGATGCGCTTCAAGGAATCGCGTCGCGTGCCGCTGTGGAACGGGCCGATCGAATGCCGCCTGTTCCGCTTCGATCTCACGGCAAGGCGCACGCAGGAAGCTGCCCCGCCCGCAGCATGAGCACCGCTGAGATGGTGACGCTGGTGCTCGACACCAACGTCGTGCTCGATCTTTTTGTCTACGAAGACCCGGCCACCGTGCCGCTGCGCGCCGCCTTGGCCGAGCCGCAGACGTGCTGGCTGGCCACCGACGTCATGCGCGAAGAACTGCGCCGTGTGCTCGCCTACCCGCAGGTGCTCAAACGCATGGAGGCCCGCCAGCTTGCTGGCGAGGCGGTGCTCGCCGCGTTCGATGCCCGCGCGCAGATCGTGGCGCTGGCGCCCAAAGCGCCCTACACCTGCAAAGACCCCGACGACCAGCGATTCGTCGACCTCGCGGTGGCCCACCGCGCCGCGCTGTTGAGTAAAGACAAGGCCGTGCTCTGCATGGCCAAGCGGCTCGCCACGCTGGGCGTTCGCGTGAGCCGCCAGTGGCTCCCCGCAGTCCCACCGATCCACAACAACACCCCAGCCACCCCGACCGAGACCTCCGCATGAAACCCCTCATCCGTGCCTTCTTCAGAACCGTGCGCACCGTGCTCGGCCCGTTCATGCTGCTCAAAGAGCGCCTCACCCAGCCGCGCGGCGTGGTGCGCGATGCGGCCTTGCAGACCACCGTCAACCTGCAGTGCCGGAACCTCACGCTCTACCAGTTCAGCACCTGTCCGTTCTGCATCAAGGTGCGGCAAGAAATGCGCCGTCTGTCGCTGCCCATCGAACAGCGCGACGCGCAACACGACGCGGTGAACCGCGCCGAGCTGCAACAGGGCAGCGGGGCGACGAAGGTGCCCTGTCTCCGGATCACCGACGCCAGCGGCCAGAGCCAGTGGCTGACCGATTCGAACGCCATCGTGGCCTACCTGCGCGGGCGGTTCGCGGTGGCCTAAGGGACTGCTGCGGGTTCAATCCGGCCGCAGGCGGGTATTCACCTCGGCGGCGTCCAGCCGCTCGAACACCGCGTTGTGCCGCGCCGTCAGCGGCCCACCGCCCGGCACCACCTCGCCCGCTGCGGTGTGGCCCACGGCCTTGAACTTCCACACCGCGCCGATGCGCTTGAGGTTGCCCACCAGCTGACCGTGCGCGTCCAGCACGGCGCACACGCCTTCGTTCACCGGGCGCAAGCCCAGAGGGCCCGTGGCTCGCAGACCGGCGCTCATGCGGCTGTGCTCACGCCATGGCGCACGCCCATGCGAGGCTCGGCGCTGGCCAGCGCGTCGGCCCGGTCGCGCCGCAACTGCAGGATGCGAGGCAAGTTCCCCTCGATCCAGTCGGCCAAACCCTCCACCTGCTGCGCCACCTCCTTGCCCATGGGCGTGAGGCTGTATTCCACATGCGGCGGCACCACCGGGTATTGCGTGCGCAGCACAAAGCCGTCTCCCTCCAGCCACTGCAGCGTCTGCGCCAGCATCTTCTCGCTCACGCCGCCGATCTTGCGGCGCAGGTCGCTGAAGCGGTGCGTGCCCGCCAGCAGCGCCACCAGCACCAGCACGCCCCAGCGGCTCGTCACGTGCTGCAGCACTTCGCGCGACGGGCACTCGGCCGCAAACAGTTCGCCTCGCGCCATCAGCGTGGCGATGGCCGGGACCTGATCAGGCGGTTGTGCAGCGGAGGTGCGCATTGATACTTACCTTTATGTATGTACTTACTAAAAGTACGTCAGACCGGTATTCTCCGCGCCTCCACCCATCCCCACAAGGAGTTTTTTCATGATCGCCATCACCGGCGCCACCGGCCAGCTCGGCCGCCTCGTCATCCAGCAACTGCTCAACACCGTGCCTGCCGGCCAGATCGTGGCCGCTGTGCGCAGCCCGGAAAAAGCCGCCGACCTCGCCGCCCTTGGCGTGCAAGTCCGCCACGCCGACTACGCCCGGCCCGCCACGCTGGAAGCCGCCTTCCAGGGCGTGAGCAAACTGCTGCTCATCTCGTCCAGCGAAGTGGGTCATCGCGCCCCGCAACACGCCGCCGTCATCGCCGCCGCTCAGAAAGCGGGCGTCCAGCTGCTGGCCTACACCAGCCTGCTGCGCGCCGACACCTCGCCGCTGGGCCTGGCGGCCGAACACAAGGAGACCGAAGCCATGCTGCGCGCCTCGGGCCTGCCCCATGTGCTGCTGCGCAACGGCTGGTACACCGAAAACCACACCGCCAGCGTACCCGTCGCGCTGCAATACGGTGCCGTGCTGGGCAGCGCCAAAGACGGCCGCATCGCCTCCGCCACCCGGGCCGACTACGCCGCCGCTGCGGCCGCCGTGCTCACGAAGGACGACCAGGCCGGCCGGGTGTACGAGCTGGCGGGCGACACGGCCTACACCCTGACCGAGTTCGCCGCCGAGGTGGCCCGGCAGTCCGGCAAGCCCGTGGTCTACAAAGACCTTCCGCAAGCCGCCTACGTCGCTGCGCTGGTGCAGGCGGGCCTGCCCGACGGCTTTGCCGCGCTGTTGGCCGACTCCGACGTCGGTGCATCCCGGGGCGCGCTGTTCGACAACGGCCACCAGCTCAGCCAGCTCATCGGGCGGCCGACCAGGCCTTGGGCGGAGGCGGTGAAGACCGCGCTGGCGGGCTGATCCGCTGCCGCGCTGGCTGAGCCGGCGCCCAGGCCTTGCGCAGGGCTCAGCCCAGGCCGAACTGATCGGCCCGTGCTTTGGGCCAGTAGAAGCTGTAGACGTTCTGCAAACCCGTCGTGTCCTCGCGCAGCAGCGCACCGGCGGGCACTTCGGGCAGCAGGGTGGCGAGCAGGCGCACGTCGTTTTCGCTCACGCGGCGCACGATGTGGTGGGCGGTGATCTCGCCCGGGTGCTGCAGGCCCGCCGCCTGCACCAGCTCTTGCAGGGCATGCAGGGTTTGCTGGTGGAAGTTGAAGACGCGTGTGGCCTTGTCGGGCACCACCAGCGCCTTCTGCCGGATCGGGTCCTGCGTGGTGACGCCGGTCGGGCAGTGGCCGGTGTGGCAGGCCTGGGCCTGGATGCAGCCCAATGCAAACATGAAGCCGCGCGCGCTGTTGCACCAGTCGGCGCCGATGGCCATGGCGCGGGCGATGTCGAAGGCGCTGACGATCTTGCCGGACGCGCCGATCTTGATGCGGTCGCGCAGGTTCACGCCCACCAGCGTGTTGTGCACCAGGCGCAGGCCCTCCTGCAGCGGGGCCCCCACGTGGTCGGTGAACTCCAGCGGTGCCGCGCCGGTGCCGCCCTCGGCGCCGTCGACCACGATGAAGTCCGGCGTGATGCCGGTCTCCTGCATGGCCTTCACGATGGAGAACCACTCCCAGGGGTGGCCGATGCAGAGCTTGAAGCCGGTGGGTTTGCCGCCCGAAAGTTCGCGCAGCCGGGCAATGAAATGCAGCAGCTCCATGGGCGTGGCGAAGGCGCTGTGGGCAGCGGGGCTCACGCAGTCCTGCCCGACCATCACGCCGCGCGCAGCGGCGATCTCGGGCGTCACCTTGGGGCCCGGCAGCACGCCGCCGTGACCCGGCTTGGCGCCCTGGCTGAGCTTGACCTCGATCATCTTGACCTGCGCGTCCATGGCGTTGGCCTTGAACTTGTCTTCGCTGAAGCGGCCGGCCTCGTCGCGGCAGCCGAAGTAGCCGGAGCCGATTTCCCAGATCAGGTCGCCACCGTGCAGCCGGTGCCAGCTGGAAATCGATCCTTCCCCGGTGTCGTGCGCGAAGCGGCCGCGCTGGGCGCCGCTGTTGAGCGCCTGGATCGCATTGGCGGACAGGGCGCCGAAGCTCATGGCCGAGATGTTGAACACGCTGGCCTCGTAGGGCTGCTTGCAGGCCGGGCCGCCGATGGTGAGCCGGAAGTCGTGCGAGGCGATGTGGCTGGGCGAGAGCGAGTGGTTGAGCCATTCGTGGCCCACCGCCTTCACGTCGCGCTGGGTGCCAAAGGGCCGCTTGTCGGTCTCGCCTTTGGCGCGTGCGTAGGCCAGGCTGCGCTGGCTGCGCGAAAAGGGCGTGGCTTCGGTGTCGCTCTCCAGAAAATACTGGCGAATTTCAGGCCGGATCTTTTCCAGCATGAAGCGCAGGTGGCCGATGACCGGGTAGTTGCGAAGCACCGAACTCTTGGTCTGTCGCAGGTCCCACCAGCCGAGCGCCGACAGCCCGGAGAACAGCAGGAACCAGAAACCACCGACGCCAAAGCCCACCAGGGTGAAGAGGCTGAGCAGGGCTGCGAGCACGCAGAAGGCGAGCGCGGTATAGCGCACCGGGTAGAGGGCATTGAGGCGGTCGAGCATGGAGGCTTTCTCGGCAGCCGCGCGGCTACACTGGCCCGCATCTTAAGACCCCCGTGCCATGAAAATGAACATGAACACAGAAACCCCGCTGCAGCCGCTGGACAACACCGATTACGACGCGCTGGATGCGATCCTCGACGATCTCCGCACCCGCGGCGACGATGTGCCGCAGTGGGAGTTCTGCGAAGGCGCCATGGCCGCGCTGCTGTGCACGCGCCGCCTCGTCATGCCGGGTGAATACCTGCCCTTGCTGCTGGGCATCGGCGACGGTGCGCCGGGCGCGCCCAGCGCCGAAGAGGGCGAAACGCATTTTGCCGACGCCGCGCAGGCTGAACAGTTCATGGCGCTCTGGACGCGACGCTGGAACGAAGTGGCCACCGCGCTCGGCGCCAACGTGGAGACGCTGGACGACGAACGTGCCTACCACCCCGAGGTGATGGACGTGCGCGGCGCCGTGGCGGCCCTGCCCGACGAGGAGCGGGCCGAAATGGCCGGTCAGGAGCTGCCGGCCTACGGCCAGGTGTGGGCGCTGGGCTTCATGTTCGTGGTGGAGAACTGGGCCGAAGAGTGGGCCGAGCCGCGCGACAAGGAAGCCGCCGAGTGGCTGAACGACGCGCTCGACACCATCGTGGCACTGACCGAAGACGACACCGGCAAACCCGCGTTTTCACTGCACAGCGAAGACGGCCCGCCCAGCGTGAGCGAGGACCGCATGAACAACTTCGGTGCGGCGATCTGGGCGGTCTACGACCTGCGCCAGCTCTGGCAGAGCCTGGGCCCGCGCGCAGACCCGGTGCGCAAGGCCGCCGAGCCTGGCCGCAACGACCCTTGCCCCTGCGGCAGCGGCAAGAAATACAAGAAGTGCCACGGGGGCTGAGCCTGCCCGCATCGCTTCTAGCGGTGCATGGGCTTGCCTGAAACCGACGTCATCGCAGGGGGGTGTCAACCCTTCTGCATCTCGCGCAGCAGCGCCATCACACGGGCGCGGCTGCGCTCGAAGTCGGTGTTGAGCAGGGTGCTGGCGAGGTCCATGCGGTCCTCGGTGGCGAGTTTCAGGGCCTCGTCGGCCAGCTCGTGAAGGTGCTGGTGTTCGCGCAGCAGCTCGGCAAACGCGGGGTGCTCGCCCGTTGCGCGCGAGCCAGAGCGCTGCAGCCACTGGCCGAGTTCGCTCTGTTCGGCGCCGGGCAGACCGCGCACCGGCAGCGATTCACCCTGGTTGATGTGACTCAGGTGGTCGTTGAACGCCACACACCATTCCAGGTGGAGGATGACCGCGGCTTGCAGGTCAAGCCGGTCGATGCGGGCGGCCGGTGCGCGGGTTTCGGCAGCCATGGCTGGCGCGCGGGCGGCCTCGTCCGCAACGGCGGGCGGGGGCACCGGACGCGAACCGCGCAGCAATTGAAACAGTTTGTGAAATGGCATGTCGCCGCCAGCTTAGGCGGGGGTGCCACCGCGCCCATTCCCATCGGCATAAGAAAGGCGGCATTGCGCGAGCGCGTCACCCGGGCATGGCGCACACGCATCGCCCGCGTGCGGTTTTGCACGTCTTCAACCTCGCCGGGGTGGCCCGTTCAGGGCACCAGTTCAAAGCCGGCGTCGGCCACCACCTGCCCATTCACGCACAGCTTCACGCGGTGTGTACCGGGGTAGAGCGTGCGCGTGGTCACCGGGCGCAGGCTGTGGCGTTTGTCCAGCTGGCGGGTTTCGCCGGGTGCCAGCGTGAGCTTCCAGCCCTTGAACACCTTGGGCGATGTGCTGCCGTTGGCGCGCACGTGGTGCACCGCATAGTCCACCACCAGCGGCTGCGGCTGGCTGGCGGTGGAGCGCAAGCTGGCGGTCAGCGTGACCTCGCCGCCCACGGCCACCCGCTCCACCGAAAGCCCCAGCGATGCCGTGCCCTGCAGGCCCTGGCCCAGGCCCCAGGCTGCGAGCGTGGGCGCATGGCCCTGTTTGACCAGGCTGCGGCTGGCGTGGCGCAGCAGGGCGGTGCGTTGCGCGCTGGCCTCGCGCAGGTGTTGCTGCACCCAGCCGGCGACCAGCCCGGGGTGGTCCTTGGCGATGTCGTTCAGGTGGTTGGCGACGCTGCGGCGCACGTAGGCGCTGGGGTCGTCCTGCAACGCGCGCAGCAGCGGCAGCGTGGGCGCCGGGTCCGCCACCAGCGCCTGCAGCCGCAATCCCCAGGGCAGGCGCGGGCGTGAGCCCTCGCTCACCAGGCGCCGCACATGGGCGCTGGGGTCGTCCACCCAGCGCGCCAGGATCGGCAGCGCCACCGCGGGATGCTGGTGGATGAAGGGTCGGATGGCGAACTCGGCCGAGAAGCGCTGGGTGAGCGCATGCAGGCACTGCAGGGCGCGTGGCACATCGCCCATGCCGCGGCGCGCCACGAACTCGCCCATGGACCAAACCACCCAGCCCGAGAGACCCGCCTCGCTTTGCGCGGCGCTCAGGCCGGCGGGTTCGCCCTGGCCGTCCAGCGGGATCGGATCGGCCAGGCTGGCTTCGAGCACGCATGCCGCAGCGTCAAAGTCGTCCGGCAAGGTGGCCTCCAGCGCGTCGGCCACCTGCATGGCGCGGGCCTTGAATTCCAGTTGCTCCAGCCCGTTGCCGGCCAGGGTTTCAAAGCGGCGCCGGTCGAACGCCGGCCAGGCGCGCTGAAGGTGTTCGCCAGCGTGGCGCACCGTGCCGGGGTTGATGAGATTCTTGAACGGTTCCACCGCGCTGGCGCCGGTTCACAGCCGCTGCAACAGACCGGCCAGCGCGTGCGCCACCGTCGCCTGGCGCACCGCCGCGCGGTCGCCGTCAAAGCGCCGGTGTTCGGTGAACACGCCTTCGGGCGTGGCCCAGCCGAACCACACCGTGCCCACCGGTTTGTCGGCGCTGCCGCCGGTGGGCCCGGCCACGCCGGTGACCGCCACCGACCAGTGCGCGTGCGCGTTGGCCACCGCCCCCGCGGCCATGGCGCGCGCCACCCTTTCGCTCACCGCACCGTGCTCGGCAATGAGCGCCGCGGGCACGCCCAGCAGCTCGCTCTTGGCGGCGTTGGAGTAGGTGACGAAGCCGCGCTCGAACCAGTCGCTCGATCCGCTGATCTCGGTGCAGGCGCCCGCGATGAGGCCACCGGTGCAGCTCTCGGCCGTGGCCATCATCTGGCCGCGTGCCTTGAGTGCCAGCGCAAGTTGTTCAACGAGTTCGGTGATGGATGGCATCTCAAAATCTCCAGGCCGCAATCACCAGCAGCGTGCAACCCGCCGCCGCAAAGTCGTCCAGCAGGATGCCGAAGCCGCCGCGCGGACCGAAACCTTTGAAGGTCCGGTCGGCCCAGGCCATGGGGCCGAACTTCACCGCGTCAAAAAAGCGGAACAGCGCAAACGCCACCAGCTGCATCCAGAAGCCGGCCGGTGTCACCAGCCACAGCACCAGCCAGAACGCGACCACCTCGTCCCACACGATGTGGCCCGAATCGGCAATGCCCATGCGCCGCGCCGTCACGGTGCAGGCCCACCAGCCCACCAGCGTGCCCAGGCCGATCAGCAGCGCCCAGCCCAGGTCGTTCATGAACGGCTGCAGCACCACAAACGCCGCCCAGGCCCAGAGCGTGCCCACGGTGCCGGGCGCCTGGCGCGCCAGGCCCGAGCCGGCGCCCAGCGCGATGAAGTGCGCCGGGTGAGCCAGCGCAAAGCGCAGCGTGGGGCGGATCATCGGCGCGACCGGTGCCGGGGGTGCGGGAGCTTCGTCAACCATGCGGGGGATTATCGACCGCGCGCGAGCTTGCCCACAGCCAGAGCACGGCCGATACTGGCTCTGCTTTCGGCCCGACCGGGCCGAAACGTCCAGCACAGGGGCATCCCATGCGAACAGCACCACACGGGGTCGGGCCATGAAAGGCCATACCGGCGAACTGCTGTTCGCGCTGCAGATCGGGGTGCTGCTGGCCGCCATCGCGTCGTGGCTGGTGGCCAGCGCCTACCGCCGCCGCATGCTGGGGTTGATGCGCAGCGGCTCGGCGCCGCAGGACGCGGTTTCTGTGAACGCGGCCGCCTTGCCGCCCGCAGCCAGCCTGCCCACGTTCGTCCGCCGCGCCGATCTGCCCGCCGCCCACCACCGCGCCAGCCTGCGCGCACTGCTCGCCGTGGCCGTTATCAGCCTGCTGATCGGGCTGACCCAGTCCTGGCTGTCCTTCCTGTTTGTTTACGATGACGACAAAGGGGTCACCCTGCGCCGCGTGCTGGTGCTGGGCCTGGTCTATGCCTGGCCCATGGTCATGGGCTGGGGCCTGCTGCGGCGCTGGTCCTGGAGCCGAGTGCTGGCGGGCATCGTGGCTTACATGCTGCTCATGACCGGGGTGGTCATGCTCAATTCCAATGAACAGCAGACGCTGGCGCAGGTCATGGGCTGGCTGGGCAGCGTGGTCATCATCCCCATGGTGGTGGCC